>Ga0207641_10000106_pt1 | contig 121316 bp, 90 predicted proteins | sample KBSSwiS62_FD_184306 | JGI IMG/M metagenome (GOLD analysis project Ga0207641, IMG submission 184306) | Switchgrass rhizosphere microbial communities from Kellogg Biological Station, Michigan, USA - KBS Switchgrass S6-2 (SPAdes) (version 2) | ecosystem: Host-associated > Plants > Roots >... | reverse complement strand
TTTCCCGTGCGGTCCGGCACAGTCGCTCCATTGGCACGCCCAGTCACCAGCCGACTCACACGTCTGCACGGCGGAACGGTGGTCTGTCTATCAGGACTCGAGCGGCGGCGAGAACTGGCAGTCACCCAATCATCTCGACCGCAACTCCCGGCTGACAGTGAGCTTTCGGGGTTACCGGGTGACTTGCGGCATCGACGGCACCGTGCTCGCGCAAGGCGACCGCGCGGTACCGGTCGTCAGTGTTGAGAGCGAGGGCACCTGGCTGGCCGCAGCCGTGCAGGGATTCTGGCAGAATTTTCCAAAAGCCCTGCGCTGGCACAACGGCGCTCTGGAGGTGGGAGTATTTCCACGCGAAACTCAGGGGGGCTTTGAGCTTCAAGGCGGTGAGCAGAAGCTCCACACGATTCTGTTGGAGTTTGGTATGAGTGCCCGCCAATGCAGCCTCGCGCAAATGCAGAGGCCGGTTGAGCTCACTATCGAGCCCGCGTGGGCCGAAGCCTCAGGTGCCGTTTTGTGGCTGAGCGCGCCGCGCCCTGAGGATGATCCCCGATTGGCACATTACCTCGACAAGATCGTTGCGGGCGAGCGGTCGTTCTTTGCCCGGCGCGAGATAATCGATGAATACGGCTGGCGCAATTTTGGCGATCTGTACGCGGATCACGAAGCGGTGCAGCACAAAGGCCCGCAGCCGTTCGTCTCTCACTACAACAATCAATATGACTTCGTTTACGGTGCCTTTCTCAATTTCATGCGGGCCGGGGACGGCCGCTGGCGACGGCTGATGGAGGAGGCGGCGCGCCATCACATCGACATAGACATCTATCACACACAGGAAGACAAAGCGGCTTTCAATGGCGGATTGTTCTGGCACACCGATCACTACGAGCCGGCGGCCACCTGCACCCATCGCACCTACAGCCGCAGCAATGCCGCCGGCCGGGCGTACGGTGGAGGCCCGGCCAATGAGCACAACTATACATCGGGGCTGCTTCACTACTACTACCTCACGGGAGACCGTGAAGCTGCCGACAGCGTGCGGGAGCTGGCGGACTGGGTGTTTGAGCTGGACGATGGCGCGCGTACGCTGTTAGGGTTGATTGATTCCGGTGCTACCGGAGGAGCGAGCAGGACCGTTGATATTTCGTATCATCATGCGGGCCGTGGCGCCGGCAACTCAGTGAATGCATTGCTCGATGCGTACGCGGTGTCGCGCGAGCGGCACTACCTGGAGAAGGCGCAGGAAGTGATCCAGCGTTGTATTCATCCGGCGGACGACATCGGCGCTTTGAAGCTCGACGATGTCGAGCACCGCTGGTCCTATCTGGTCTTCCTCCAGGTTCTCGGCAAATATCTGGCCCAAAAGCGTGAGATTGGCGAGATCGATTATGCATTTCACTACGCTCGCGCGAGTCTGCTGCACTATGCAACCTGGATTGCGCAGAACGAGGTACCGTACAAGGACGTTCTGCACAAGGTGGACATACCCACTGAGACCTGGCCCGCCCATGATATTCGCAAGTGTCATGTGCTCAACGTCGCGGCAGGCTATGCTGGCGCCGAGCTGGGCCGGCGGCTGCTCGACCGGGCAGCGTTCTTTTTCGAACGTTGCCTCAGTGATCTGCTCAGCTTCACGACCTGCGACCTCACGCGTCCGTTGGTAATTCTGAGCGTGTATGGACCAATCCAGGAGTTCTTCCGCAATACAGTTGAATCGTTCGATGCGTTGAGTATTCACAACCACGACTTCGGCGCGCCTGAGGTATTCGTTCCACAGCGCGCCCGTCTGCGGTCAACTCTCGGATTGCGAGTCCGGGTACTGTCCGCCGAGGTTGCGCGCCTGGTGGCGAACAAGCTGTACGTTGTTAAAGCACGCCTGCGGGGCCACAGATGAAGCTGCCGACGCGCCCTGGACTCTCGCACGTCGTACATAGTCTCAATCCCGGCGGGGCGGAACGCATTGTGGTCGAAATGAGTATCGATTGCTCACGGGATTACGACGTACAGGTCCTTTGTCTGGACACGCCTGGCGATTGGGCCAATGAGCTACGCGAACGCGGCGTGCCTGTACATACGTTGTGGCGGCAGCCGGGATTTGATGTGTCGATGGCTGTCAGACTCGGAGGCCATTTTCGGCAACACAAGACTCAAATCATCCACGCTCATCAATGTACGCCCTGGTTCTACTCTGCATTGTCACGCCTGTCGTACTCCGAGCCGCGATTGCTTCTGCAGGAGCACGGACGTTTTTATCCCGAGGTGCAGAATCGCCCGCGACGGTTCGTCAACCGCGTCCTCACTCGCAGATTGACGCATTGTTTCGTGGCGGTCTCACGCGACATTCGCGACCGGCTGGCACGCTTTGAAGGGTTGGACTCCAGGCAAATCCAAGTGATCCACAACGGCGCGGCGGCTCCCAGGAAGCTGACCCCGTCGCAGAGGGCTGGTTTGCGCCGCGAGCTCGGCTTTGATGCCACCGATTTCGTCGTGGGTACGGTGGGTCGGTTCGATCCGATCAAAAACCTGCCGATGTTGGTCTCGAGCCTTGCGACAGCTGCGCAAGAGATCGGCACATTGCGCGGCTTGCTGGTGGGTGACGGAGTTGTATTCAACGACGTACAGGCGCAAATAGCCGCGCTCGGTCTGAGCGAACGGGTTCGTCTCACCGGCTACCGCCGGGATGCGCAGCGGCTGGTGCAATGTCTCGACCTGTTCGTGCTGTGCAGCTTGAGTGAGGGCACCTCGCTGGCGCTGCTCGAGGCGATGTCGGCCGGTGTAGCCGTTGCCGTCACCGAGGTCGGTGGCAACCCGGAAATTGTGAACAATGGTGCTACGGGGTGGACGGTGCCGAGCGGCGCAACCGGCGAGCTGGCGACCGTGATCCTCGAGGCATCGCGCGATCACGCGCGCCGCGAGCGCCTTTCACGAGCGGGTCAGGAGCGCTTCAACAATCAGTTTTCGTGGACGCGAATGATGCAATCGTATCGCGAACGCTATGCTGAGTTACTGACGAAGAGGGTTTGAGCCCCATGTCTTTCCGACGCCTCGCAAAGGCGATCGTGTTTGCAATCTGCGTCGCCGCGGTGGCGCCGCTCATTGCGTTTGCCTGGCTGGAAAAGCGCCTGTTGAGCGGAGACATCCTGTTCAATCTCTTCGCGCAGCTGCTGGCTCCCTTTCCCGGACTTCCGGGAAACTTTCTGCGCGGCGCTTATTATTTCGGGACACTCGACGGATGCTCGTGGGAGGTTCATGTTGGTTTTGGATCCATCTTCACACATCGCGGTGGCGCGCTCGCGGCGCGGGCGTCGATGGGTTCGTACTGCGTGATCGGTCATGTGCGGATCGGCCCTGGGGCGATGATAGGCAGCCGCGTCAGCATGCCCAGCGGCAAGCGCCAGCACGTTGATGACGAAGGCCAGCTGGTTCCGGCTGCGAGATACGAGACGATCACCATTGGCGCGGGGACGTGGATAGGCGAGGGTGCCATCATCATGGCGAATGTCGGATGCGATTGCATCGTCAGCGCCGGGGCCGTAGTGACCAGGGAAATGCCCAACCGCACTCTGATCGGCGGAAATCCAGCAACAGTCATCAGAGAGCTCGGCTAGAACCATGTGCGGCATTGCCGGCTTCGTCGATTTCCGCGGTCACCGGCGCAGTGAGGCGAGGGCGCGCGTTCAGGCAATGACCGACGTCATTGCCCATCGGGGGCCGGATGGCGAAGGTTTTTACGTGGACGATTTCGCGGCCCTGGGACATCGCCGCCTGGCGATCATCGACGTTGCCGCGGGTCAACAACCCATGGCTGTCTGCGATGGCCGCGTACAGATCGTGTTCAACGGTGAGATCTACAACTTCCTCGATGTGCGGCACGAGCTGGAGGCGAAGGGCCATGTGTTCCGCACGCACAGCGATACGGAAGTCATCCTGTGCTCCTATCTGGAATGGGGCGAGCGGTGTGTCGAGCGTTTACACGGCATGTTCGCCTTTGCGATCTGGGATACACGTTCCAGATCACTGTTGCTCGCGAGGGACCGCGTCGGCAAGAAGCCGCTTTACTACTGCGCCGCGGGTCCGACCGTTGTGTTCGGATCGGAGCTGAAGTCATTGCGGCGGTGCGGATTGTGCCCGGTGGCTATCGATCCGGAGGCGCTCGACTGTTATCTATCCCTGGGCTATATCCCGGCCCCGCGCACGGTGTATCGCAACGTGCACAAGCTTCGAGCTGCCCATACGGCGCTGTTTTTCGGCAGCTCGGGGACGCAGCGGCAATATTGGCAGCTGAGCTTTGCCGAGCCCCTCGAGCGGCCGATGTCGAACGTGGTGGAGGAGCTGGGGTGCCTGCTGGACGATGCGGTCCGCAAGCGACTCATGAGCGAGGTGCCGTTGGGCGCGTTCCTGTCCGGCGGGCTGGATTCCTCGCTGATCGTATCGTCCATGGCCCGGCTGCTCGAGCGACCGGTCCTCACCAACACAGTCGGATTCGAGGACCCACAGTTCAACGAGCTCCCCGGCGCCGGCCGAGTCGCGCGGCACCTGCGTACCGATCACCATGAATTTGTCGTACGCCCACGGGCAACGGAGGTGCTCGGGAAGATCGCCTGGCACTTTGACGAGCCTCTGGCCGACTCGAGCGCTCTGGCTACGTGGTATGTGTGTGAAATGGCGCGTCGCACGGTAACGGTTGCGTTGTCCGGTGACGGCGGCGACGAAGCGTTTGGCGGTTACACGTTTCGCTATTTGGCGCATCGCCTCGAATCGGTTGTCAGGAGCGCGCTGCCGGTGCCGCTGCGGCAGACGGTATTCGGTGCTGTCGGGGCGCTTTGGCCGGCGTTCGCCCGGCTGCCGAGGCCACTGCGGCTGAAGAGCGTTTTCGAGAATCTGACCGTATCCGAGCCCAAGCGTTTTATCACGATCTGATCTGGCTACGTGAGGGCACACGCGCGAGGCTCTACAACGGCGACTTCATGCAGCAGTTGAAAGGATTCACGCCTTTTGACACGGTGTATCCGTGTTACGTTGAAAACGATGCGCGCGATGCCGTTTCGCGGGCACAGTGCGCCGACATTCATTTCTATATGACGGACGACGTTCTCTCGAAGGTGGACCGGATGAGCATGGCTCATTCACTGGAGGTGCGGTGTCCCTTGCTGGACCACCGGATATTGGAATTCGCTGCAAAGCTGTCCCCGAGGCTGAAGATGAGCCTGCGCCGCGGCAAGCTCCCGCTGCGGCAACTCGCAGCTTCCAGGCTGCCCAGGGAAGTACTGGCTGCACCGAAGCGCGGATTCTCGGTTCCCGCGGCGCGCTGGTTGCGCGAGGAACTGCGTCAGTTTACGGAGGAGCTGATTTTCGAACGCAACTCGATACTGGAGTCGATACTCGACCGGCGCACCTTGCGTACATTGTGGGAAGAGCACCAGAATCGCTCACGCGACCATAGTGTCCTGCTGTGGGGTCTCATGATGTTGGGACTGTGGGAAAGGGCGCACGCAGGCTCCGGTCACCTCTCATGAGGCGGGGCGATCACTCGCGTGACTTCCGGAAGGCTGCAGATATTGTCATCAGCCAGGATTTTCTGCCCGTGATAGGCGGTGCGCACGCCTGGCTGTATGAATCGTACCGTCGCTGGAAGTCCCCGGTGAAAGTATTGACGCGTGCGTATTCGAGCGACCCGCGGCTCGCGCAGGCCGAGCGGGAGTTTGATCGGGGAGAGCACGGCAGCATCGAGATCCTGCGCGAGATAACACCTCCGGGGGAGCTGGATCTGCTGAGCCTTCCCTGTTGGAAGTCCCACCTGCGCCAGCTGCGGAGTATCCGGCGTGTGGCTGGCGGGAAACCGGTCATTCTTCACTGCCTGAGAGCATTTCCCGACGGTTTTTCCGCGGCGTTGTACAAGAGCGTACGGCCGCGCTCGGCATTGATCGTGGTCTATGCCCATGGAGAGGAGCTGCTGGTTGCCCAAAGCAGCCGCCAGCTTCGTTTCATGGCTCAATTTGCCTATGAAGCAGCCGACCTGATCATCGTCAACAGTGAGTCAACTCGCGCGCTGGTCGAGGGGTTGTGCCCGCGGCGTAGGGTGGTGTGTGTGCATCCGGGCGTGGATCCCGAGCGATTCCGCACATCGACGCAGGAAGCCGCACAGTATCGCGCCACGTGGGGCTGGCCGGCCAAGACGATCGTTCTGTCCACGCTCGCGAGAATGGAGCCTCGCAAGAACCACAGTATCCTCGTCAGGGTCGTCGGCAAACTCCGCGCCGATGGCATTCCCCTGGCGCTCGTTTGCGCAGGTGATGGCGCAGAGAGAGCACATCTGACGGAAATGGCCGCAGCGTTGGGGCTGCGAGACTGGATCCGCTTCCCCGGGGCAATTCCAGAGAAGGAGAAGCGCCTGCTGTTCGCGGCTACCGATATCTTCGCCATGCCGTCCATCCAGGTGGGCGAGATGATCGAAGGTTTCGGAATCGTCTTCCTCGAGGCGGCCGCCGCGGGAGTCCCGTCTGTTTGCGGCAACTCAGGCGGTCAGGGTGAAGCCGTCCTGGACGGGCAGACGGGCATTGTGGTCGACGGCCGAGACCTGAAGGAAGTTGCTGACGCCGTGCAAAGCCTTGCGATCGATCCGGACCTGCGGCGCCGACTGGGGAACCGAGGGCGGGTGTGGGCCGCCGAGCACGCGTGGGACAGGGTAGTTCAACTTACCCACGAGGCTATTCACGATGCGTTGAGCCACACGCCGGCTGAAGGCGCACACGCGCCGCGCCCGTCCCAGTGATGCAGCCATCATGGGCCGTCTGTTCTTTCTGTGCGCGCTTTCGGTTCTATCGGTCGTCAGTCTGGCGCGACCGTGGATCGGTGTAGCCGGCGCCTATCTCGTTGCGATTCTGACACCGCAAGCCGTCTGGTACTGGAATTTCGCTGACTTGAGGCCGGCACTGTGGATCCTCGTTCCAACTTACGCGGGCGCGGTTATCGCGCTGCTTCGAGGTCAGTACCCCCTGGGCCGGTTGCTGAGCTCTCGCGTGCTGTTCCTGGTCACAATGTGGATGTGCTTCGTGTTGTCGTATTTCTTCGGTCCTTACACCGAGGTATCCGGGCCGTTCCGCTTCACGGATCCGGCCTGGGCGCTTTCGGTGCTCAACAAGATGTTCGCGCTGTGCCTGCTGGCATGCCTCGTACTGGATGAAACCCGCAAGGTGTGGGCGTTGGCGTGGATCATGGCTGTGAGCGGCTCCTATCTCGTCTATTGGGCCAACGATCAGTATCTGTCAGGCCACGTATTCCTGCGCCTCGCCGGCCCCGTCGACGTGTACGGGATGGGCCCCTATGCGGACGAGAACAACTTCGCCATGCTGTTCGTCGTGCTACAACCGTTTCTCTGGTACCTGGGGCACGCGGTTGAACGGAAATGGTTGCGTTGGGGAATGTGGTTGATCATCCCGTTCGCCTGGCACGCCGTGTTCCTCACCGCCTCGCGGGGTGGTCTGGTCGGCATCGCGGTCTCCGGGTTGGTCATGGCCTTGCGCTCGAAGCGCCGCGTACTGGGTCTGCTACTTCTGCCTGCGTTCTTCATTGCCTATCAATGGCAGGCCGGGGACATCATGAAGGAGCGTGCTGGAACGATCGGCGAGTATGCGACCGAAACCTCTGCCGCAACGCGGATCGAGGCCTGGCGCGCCGCTGCGCGCATGATCGCCACCCATCCGATGACCGGGGTGGGCCTCGCCTCGTTCGGCGCCGCGTTTCCCGACTTCTCCGACAAGAAGCCGCGTGAAGCACACAATACCTTTCTGCAGATCGCCGCCGAGTCAGGGATCGTTGCGGGGATGATGTACCTGCTGTTGGGAGTGGGCTCTCTGGTCACGCTGTGGCGTAACGGTAATCGGCTGGCGAGCGCGCGGGATAGACCTGCGGTCAACGAGCTCTACTATCTGAACGAAGCCGTACTGTGCGGGATGTGCGGTTTCGTCGCGTGCTCGCTGTTTCTGTCGCTGCAGATGTCGGAAATCTTCTTCTATCTGTGCGTCCTGGTGCAGGCAATCCTGCTGCTCAGCCGCGAGCCCGGGTGGATTCAAACTCCGCGGAAGCAGCGGGCACCCACCCGTGCCCGCGGCCTCCGGTAAGCATGCGCTGTAATCGGCCTCCCGCTCACTGGACCTGGACGTTGGTGGGCGGGTCCGGTATGGGAGCGGGTGACGAGGTTCCGGAAGTGGAGCCCGCCACTTTGTACACTCGAATCAACGGCAGTGCGCCATCAGCTCCGATCTGCGAGAAGTAGACGCGGCCGGTTGCAGGGTCGAAGGCGGCACCGCCGGTGGAGAAGTCCGCGCCCATTCCAGTGAATTCGCCCAGTTGCCACGTTGCGTACGGTGTCACTTCGTAGGGCTGTTTGGTTCCGGCACGCACGGCAGCAAGGTCATTTGCGTTGTAGGCCCAGATATACGCCACATAGGGATACGCGTGCTCGCCTTTCCAGTTGTTTGTCGGGTCGCCGCATGTCGAGGCTTCGCCGTAACAGTAGTTGCCGGTCCCGGTGGAACCGAAGAACAGGACGCTCGCGGTGCCAGGTGGAAAGAAGATCCCTGTAATGCGCGTAGTGCCATTGAACACCGGATTCGAACCTGACGCACCGTAGGTACCCAACGTCTGATGAGACTGGTCGTACATGACCAGAGTCTGTGCGTTGACGGACGTGTTCGCCGGATTCCACGCAGAGACCGACGGTCCGTAAGATGTGCGGCTGATAATGGACAGGCAACAGTTACCCGTCAGTGCCGGAGCCCCCAGCTTCGCCTGCCAGTCACTGGGAATGGTCGTCATGTATCCCGAGTAGAAGCCGGCACCCAGGCTCCCAACCCTGTAGGGGCCCGTCACACCCGAGGTACTCAAACTCGTCGAGCGGTTGAAGTGCGACAGAGTCTGGGAGCCGCTCGCGTCGTAGTAGACGAAGGCGGTCGTATACAGCCTGTTGTTGTACACCAGGTTGCCGCCAATGCGAACCTGCCCCGAGCCAATCGAACCGAGCTTCCCTCCAGTGGAATCCGCCAGCGGCTGCAGGACTGTGGCCGTACCGCCAATGGCCGGTATGGAGATCTCGGCGGTTTGCTGATCATTGACGTTACCCACGATAAACAGCGAGTTGTTCGCTGAGTTGAATGCCAGTCCGTAGCCCCCGTAGGTGAAACCGTCACCGCTCACCGCCGGCAGATGGAACGATCCCTGATAGGTCATGTCGCCCTTGGACAGCAGGGTGGTGGACTGTCCGTGGGCAGCTGTGCCTCCCAAGACGATTGCGGCCGACAGCACGAGTGAAATCAAATTGCGGCTCGTCATTCAAAGTCTCCAGAAATTGTACGTTGCAGCTGCACGCGTTGCGAAGCACGGCAGATCATTGAACCCACACATTGCTCGGGGGGTTGGGGCGAACACTCGCCCACTCTTGGGCGCCGATGGTCGGGGCGCTCTGCGGACGCGGGTTCCCGTCGAAATCATCGATCAGGCCTGAGATGGACACGCCCTGAGCGACGAGGGAGGCAATCGCGCTGGTCAGGTGAAGGTCACCGCTCGCCGGTGCGACGAACCAGCTGGCCGCCGCGCTGGTCACGTTGTGGCTTACCGTGCCGGTTGCACCGTCGCGGGCTACGATAGGCAGATTCGTGGCGTTGTTCTCGATGAGTACCCCCGTCGTGTCGCTGAAGCGGTACTCGATGGCCCACGGGAACGAGTTCAGCATCAGGATGGTGTTGTTGTAGACCTGTGCGTTAGGGGTATCGATCACGCTGATCGACGTGTCGGCGAACTGCCCGGCGTTCGCCGCGTGGTAAATCATGTTGTTGCGGATGATGCCGCCGTTGGACCCGCGTCCATCCATTCCGAAGCCGACAGCGCGGTCGCAGTTGATGATGGTATTCTGTTCGACCACGTTGTTCGCAGCCGGGAGGTCCCAGAAGTGAACAGCGAATTCGGCGACCGTGGTGTTGGGACTGATGATGTTGCGGAAGGTATTTCGGCGGACCACCCAGTTCTGCGCGCCGTGCGCGTCGATCCCGCCTATGTAATATTCCGGTCCGATCCCGGCCGAGTATTCGAATATGCAGTTCTCAACCAATCCGTTGTTGGAGGTCACATTCGGCCTGGTCGTATCCTGGCTCACCTTGAGCAACTGCTGATAGCCGTCGCGCAGGATGCAGTCCTTGATCACCGGTGATTGTGCGCCATCCTCGCCAACGATCTGGATGGTGTGGTTGGCACTGCGCTGCACGGTAGCATCGTGCAGCGTGAAGTTGCTTGCATCGACGCGTATAACAGGACCGACCGCGGCCGTCGCGCTCATCGCGTCGCCCTGAATGATGACATTGGCCCGGTGGCCGCCCTGGCCGGCGATGGTTATGTTCGGGGCGGTGATGTTGAGCATCGCCGTCACGGTATAGGTACCGTCTGCGAGCAGGATGGTGCGGTTGCCGCCCGCGCCGTTAGCTGATGAAACTGCGGACTGCAGTTGCGCCGCGGTGGAGACGTTGATGACCGTCTGTGCGCTGGCAACGCTGGCGGCGGCCCCGATAACCAACGCCCAAAGCGCGGCCAGAGCATTAAGAAGCGTTTTCTTCCGCAAAGGATACCCTCATGGCTCATTTTTCAACGAGGACGCTCAATGCAGAGAGCGTGCCAGCTGCCGGATCCCGTTCACGGAATCTGCATGTTGGATTCACCACTGTTTGTTTGTGCAGTCCTAAGTCCTTAGCCTCGGGCCAGTTTTTCAAACTTCCACGGGAAGCTTTGTTGCGCCGCCCGAAAGCGTGTTGCTGCGCTGCATGAGCGCTTGCCACACTGCTGCGATCGCACAAACCGTCGCCGAATGGCGGCACTTGCAGTGCTTGTGGAGCTAACTCACTGGACGCGTTAGGAATAGCATGTCTAAGAAAAGCGACATAACATACAGCTGGGCACTGATCGTGATTCCGATAACCCGCAAACTCAGCGGCCGGGGAGTCGTCGCACCTTGGGGACAGTCACATCTGCAACACCCGTAGCGGTCCTGTACATCCACAACTCCGCGCAGATTGCGGGTGGCAATCGGGCCTTGTTGGGTCTCTTCGACCATTTGAATCGCGATCGCTTCAGGCCGGTCTCCGTCCTGCCGACGAACGGACCGATGCAAGACGAGTTGCGCGCACGAGGTGTGCCACATGTCGTGGTACCGCTCGAGGCAGCGCTTGCCGGGAGTCCGCTGCGAGCGCTGCAGCTCATCTGGCGGTTGCGCGGGCTCTACCGCAGGGAAGGAATTCGCCTGCTGCATGCCAACGACGGCCTCTGCTACCGGCATGCGAGTATCGCGGCCCGCATGGCCGGAATTCGCCGCATCTGTCATCTGCAGTTTCCACCGGATCACCGGACGCTGACCTGGGCACTGAAGGTACGGCCGGATGTGCTGATCACCTGCAGCAAACACATGGGCCGGCAATTGCACGATGCACGGCTGGCCTGTTTGCAGTCGGTGCCCATCGTGGCTGTTGAGAATGCCGTTGACACAATGCGTTACCGCCCGCCGCAGGATGTCGGGCAGCTGCGGCGCTCGCTCGAAATTGAAGTGACCTCTCAGATCGTCACCATCGTCGGCTCGATCAGCGAGCGCAAAGGCCACCGGGATTTCCTGGACGCGGCGCGGTTGATACTGGCTCGCAGGCCCAGGACACTGTTTCTGGTGTTGGGAGACGATCTCGAGGGAAACGGCGCATATCGGCTGGTGATGGAGGAGCATGCGCGCACCTGCGGCATTGCCGACAGAGTCAGGTTTCTCGGCTTTCGCACCGATACGGCGAACTGGATCGCTGCGAGCGATGTCATCGTTCTGCCCTCGTTGAAAGAAGGACTGCCCCTGTCGCTGGCGGAGGCGCATGGCTGCGCCAAACCGGTCGTCGCGACGAGGGTCGACGGAATCCCCGAGATAGTCGAAGACGGGGTTTCGGGTTTCTTGTTCGAACCGCATGATGTCGAGGGCATGTCAGCCGCAATAACACGACTGCTCGAGGACGACTCGCGCAGGCTCGAGATGGGGGCGGCCGGACGGCATAGGGCAGAGCGGATTTTCAGCCAACGGGCACATGCGGCGAAGGTTCAACAGGTTTACGAGCGCCTGCTGGGGGGCACGGTGAGCTCGTCAACGGCCTCGAGTTGAGCTCGCGTGGCGCGCGCCTGTGATGCGCCTGGTGCCATTTGACCGCGGTGGCAATGATTGTTTGCAGATCCGCGGCCCGCGGGAACCAGCCGAGGATCTCGGTGGCACGCCTGGGATCGGCTACGAGCGTGGGCGGATCACCCGGCCGGCGGGGTGAATCCGTTATCGGGACCTGCCGCCCGGTGACCGACTGCACGGCTCGAATGACTTCCCGTATCGAGTGTCCCCGTCCAGTGCCAATGTTCAGGCAAGCGCTCTCGCCTCCATTCAACAGATGAGCGAGGGCCCGCTCGTGCGCTTGCGCCAGGTCCCCGACATGGATGTAGTCCCGCACGGCCGTACCGTCGGGCGTCGGATAATCCGTTCCGAATATTTCCACCGCGGGCCGCCGTCCCAACGCCGCCTCGATCAGGAGTGGAATCAAGTGAGTCTCGGGCGAGTGATCCTCGCCGATGACCCCTTCCGGATCCGCGCCCGCGGCGTTGAAATAACGGAGTGCGCAGTATCGTATCGGGTGGGCACGCTCGTAGTCGGACAGGATCTGCTCGACCATGAGCTTGCTCCAGCCGTAGGGGTTGATCGGTCGCTGGATCTGGTCCTCCGATATCGGTACTGTCGTTGGAATTCCGTAAGTTGCGCACGTGCTCGAAAACACGATGTGGCGGCAGCCGTGCCCCAGCATCACATCGAGCAGATTCAACGTGCCGCCGATGTTGTTGCGGTAGTATTTTTCCGGCGCGACGACACTTTCACCCACGTAAGCAAAGGCCGCGAAGTGCAGTACTGCCTCCGGGTGGTAGGCGGCAAACACCGCGTCCACCGCGTTGATGTCGGCGAGATCGGCTTTGATCAGGGGACCCCACTTGACGGCCCATTCGTGTCCGTGCACCAGGTTGTCGAGAGTCACGGGCAGGAACCCCGCGTGCGCGAGCGCTTTGCACGTATGGCTGCCGATATACCCGGCACCGCCTGTCACGAGGACCGCCGGCGCGCTCATGCAGCCTGCCGCAGAGCGCCCGCGAAGTACTCGATAGTGTAGGCCAGGCCCTGGCGCAGCGGGGTCTGGGGCTCCCACTCGAGTTGTTTTCGGGCCAGCGAGATGTCCGGCTGCCGCTGACGGGGATCATCCTGCGGCAGCGGCTTCAACACGATTCTGGAGGACGAGCGAGTCATCTCGATCACCATCTCCGCGAGCTCCCGGATGGTGAATTCCCGCGGATTGCCGAGATTCACCGGTCCTGTGAAGTCATCGGGACTGTCCATGAGGCGCACCAGCCCCGCGATCAAGTCATCGACATAGCAGAAGGCACGTGTTTGTGAGCCATCACCGAACAAGGTGATCGGTTGGTTGCGCAAAGCCTGTACGATAAAATTCGACACGACGCGCCCATCGTTCGGGTGCATGCGCGGTCCATAGGTGTTGAATATTCTGGCGACTTTGATGCGCAGTTGCATTTGCCGGTGGTAGTCGAAGAACAGCGTTTCCGCGCACCGCTTTCCCTCGTCGTAGCACGAGCGCGGCCCGATCGGATTGACGTGCCCCCAATAAGTCTCGGTCTGCGGGTGCACCACAGGGTCACCGTACACCTCGGATGTGGATGCCTGCAGAATTTTCGCCTTGATGCGTTTGGCCAGGCCAAGCATGTTGATGGCGCCGTGGACCGAGGTTTTGGTCGTCTGGACCGGATCGAACTGATAATGAATGGGCGATGCAGGGCAGGCGAGGTTGTAGATCTCATCCACTTCGACATACAGTGGAAAGGTCACATCGTGCCGGATGAACTCGAACGACGGATTGTCGAACAGCCTGCTGATGTTAGCCTTCGAGCCGGTGTAACAGTTGTCGACGCAGATGACCTGGTGACCGGCTGCCAGCAACCGCTCGCAGAGGTGGCTGCCGAGGAAGCCGGCTCCGCCGGTGACGAGAATACGTTTGGTGCCGCCGATGTTCATGTTGTTATCCTCCTTTTCGAAAATAAGCGACGCCATAAATCTTCCAACAGCGCGCCCGCGCGCTCGATCTGCGCCGATGGCGCCGGCTCCGGCTCCCGGAATGCCGAAGGGGCGGATTGTGTAGCGGTCGCGGTGCGCAGAGCGACCGCGACCGCGAATCCGCCGCTATGCGAGATGCTCAACGCATAACCGTGGAAGCAGGGCCTGCCTTCCTCGTCGGGCAGAATCTCGATGCCCGTCAAAGGCAACGCGAGCAGCGCCGCGTCACATTTGCGCAGCGCCTCTTTCGCGCAAAACAATCCACATAGCGTCTCGCGAGGCGACGGTCGTGATTGAGCGTATGAAATTTCCCGTAAGCTGAACGTTGCGGTCATTTCGCCCGAGGACTTGAGGTCCGATAGCGCATCACCGGGAATGACTTCGTCCACACGTTGAATATCAATCCCGACTTCGTGAACCGCGCGCGTTTGAGTTGCATGGCGCTGGAAGCGCGCTCGAGGCTCACTGCCCAGCCGTTTGCCCACGCCGCTCGGCGGTGAGACCTGCGCGCACCCGCCACTCAGCAGCCCGGCGGCTGTGAATGGCGCGCTCAGCTCTTTACGTAATTGGGGTGGCGCAAACCCGCGCTCGGCAAGCCAACCAGCCGCCCGCGCTTGCTGACCTGACGTCAGAGTCAACGTCTGATCGACGTCGACACTGCGTCCGAGCATACGTGTCAGGTACGCGGTAAACTCCGTCTGCATATTCATGCTTGCATTCACCATCCTTCAAAGCAGTTCCTGCAGAGATACCCGTCGGAGCCGTCAGCACACGCGATACGCAATAGCCCGCGCACACCGGTCTCGATCTCCGCTTCAAGAGTCTGATCGCAGACGGAGCAGCGCAGGGCGCCCGGCCGGTTCGTTGGCGCGGGTCGATAATGACTTTGTAGCCGCCCACGCAATTCATCGAGGAAACGCGCGACCTGGAGCCCTTCGGAGACACGATGATCGAAGGACGCATGCAGCCCGAAGCGATCGCTGTCGCGACGCGTTATACCGATGATCAGACTCTGGCTGGCGTTCAGGAGCGGCAGCATGAAAGTAGCCCCGGAACGCGAAAGATCCGAGAGGGTGACCGTGGAGCAGTGGAGCAACTCGTCCGCGATGGGCGCATCGGACTCGTAAAGCTGCAGCAGGCGATCGAAACCCGCCTGCACTTCGATCAGCGACAACTGATCTGCATTGCGCAGGGCCAGCACCTTGAGGTTGTGACCGGCATCGAAGCTGATCCCGAAATTGACTTCCGCGAAATATCCGTTGGTGCGCTCATCCAGGTAGCAGGCGTTGAGATCGGGGTACCGCTTCAGCAGACGCGCGGCCTCAAACGTCACGAGATCCGATATGCTGTCTTGAAAAAGGAACGGTGGCGGCACGAGCCGAGCACTTCCCCCCAGGCTCAATTCCGTGCCGATCATGGAAGTACTGCCACTGCTGTTGGCGCCTGCCAGAATTCGGGCTTCCTTGCGCTTCAGCAAGGATGTCTTCACTGCGCGGAAGGGTGCTTTGGGTACAGTGCCGTGCGCCGGGACTGAGGTCGACGCATCGCGAATGGCCGCTGCGTCACCGTGAACGCGGGCTGCCGCAGGCTTCGCAGCCGCAAGGACGTCTGCAGAAGTGATCCAACCACGCGACGGGATGTCTCGCAGCGCTACGTCAAGACGCTGTGCAAGCTCGGTCGCCGTGCGCGAGGCTTTGAGCTGCGCTTCTTCCGACGGAGGGGTAACAGGTCGCACGATGTCGGCAGCGTCCGTTGTTTCCGGACTTTCCGTAGTGATCTCAAACAGCAGCCCGCCGACGGCTATTTCGTCGCCCTCACTCGAGTGGACGCGCAGAAGACCGCTCTCGGGCGCATAGACTTCGCTCAGTGTTTTCGAGGATTCGATTTCAAGAACCAACTCCTCGGCCTGAACGGACTCTCCATTGCGCTTGTGGAGCTTGCGCACGACGACGAACTCGTCGTTCACATTGTCCCGGTCAACTGTTACGCGAAGAGTGCTCATGTGCCCGCAGCCTCGGCGCTTCTCAGGAACGTCATCAGATTACGGGCCGATGGCAGTAGAGCCTTCTCCAGCTCGAGCACGGACGGTATGGGTACTGGCGCAGCACCCAAACGCTGGCAGGTCAGGTTGGGCTCCACTTCCGCCAGACGCGCTGCAATCTCCGAGCCGATGCCGAACGCTACAGAGCCTTCTTCAACGAAGACGACGCGGCGTGTGCGGCGCGCTGACTCGAGGATGGGTGCCAGATTCAAAGGGTGCAACGAGACCGGCACGAGCAGTTCGACTACCCAGTCGGTCTCGATGAATATCTTGTCGAGCTGATCCGCAATGTCGCGCGCGGTTTCACCGTAAGCGACGACAGTGACGGTCGGCTCGTGTCGCAAAGGCGACATGACGATCGTGCCGAACGGTCCACCCACTTTTTTGGTGAGATGGTCAGGGTCACCCTGCCAGAGGAAGCGTCCGTAGTCGATCTTATTCTCGATGATGAACACCGGGCCCGGTAGCTCATCGACGGCGGCCAAAGTGGCGGTCGGATCCTCGATCGAGGTCAAAGCGACCACGGTCAGGTTGTCGATGCCAACGAGATGTTTCTCCAACGATTGCGAGTGGGTCGGCCCGTACCCGCGCTTACCTCCCATGGGCGTGCGGAAGCGCACGGGTACCGTAGTCTGGAATGCGTACATATGGAAAAACTTGGATGCATTGCTGATGAGCTGATCGAATATGTTCGTAGTGAAGTCCCCGAACATGATCTCGACGTAGGCAGGATCTCCCATTAGTGCCAGGCCGATGCCCACGCCCGCAATGCCCGCCTCGCTGATCGGCGTGCCCAGCACACGCTCGGGATGTGCCGTAGACAGGCCCTTGGTTACCTTGAAGGCGCCACCGTAGGGGTCCAGCAGATCCTCACCGATCATGTACGCGCCATTACTTACGGCCGCGTTGTACGCGCGATTCAGCGCCTGCACCATCCGGATTCTTTCATTGCTTACCGCGGCGCCAACGTGCGGAAATTCCCGCGGTAGCTGATCATGGGCGTATTCGGCTTCGCTCAGAGCCAGCTTGGGACGCGAGCTGACATACGCATCGATCTCGGCCTCGATCTCCTTTTGCACCTCGCGCCACGAGCTGCTGTGGGAGACCAGGCGACTGAGTGGATCGCGTTCGGCGAAAAAGCTCACCTCATCGGCTGCGCGATCGTCATCGCCTTTCGAGTGCGGATTCAGCCGGTACGTGCGGATCGCGAGAAAGGCCGACTTGCGCTCGCTACGCACGTATTCGATCGCCTCACGCGCCGTCGCGAACAAGGCTCGAGTATTCCAGGTATCGCCCTCGAAAAACGGGATGCCGAAAGCTTCCGCCCGCCCGCGAATGCTTCCCGCGACACCCTGCGCCTGATGTGTTGATTGCGAGTACAGGTTGTTCTCGCAAACGAACAACTGCGGCACGCCCCAGAGCGCCGCAAGGTTCAGCGCTTCGTAAAGCACACCTTCTCCGAGAGTGCCCTCTCCAATGAAGGAAGTGGTGATTGCAGTGGTGCTCTTGCGTTGCTGATGCAACGCGATGCCGGTCCCCACCGGCAACAGCGACCCCTGCGGACCGTTGGAAAGAAAGCCCGGCGAAAACAGGTGCTGGCTGCTGCCCACGCCCTTGCACACGCCGGACTTCAAACCCATCAACTCATCGATCAGACCGCCCCAGTTACCGGTTTTGGCGATGAAGTGTCCGTGGCACCGATGATTGGAGGTCACCCAGTCTTCGGGACGTAATTGTCCGGCGACCGCAACCGCGGAGAACTCCTGACCAACACATGTGTGCACGGTGCCATTCATTGCGCCGCGAGTGAAGAGCTCGAGAAATGTCCGCTCCACTTCGCGTATGAGCAGTGCTTGCCGAATAGCAGCGGAAGTTAAAGAGGCCTCGATATCCGGAGCGTCCGCGGCGAGCTGACGAAAGCACTCCACAGTTGACTTCAACATATGGGCCTTTGCCGTCATTGGGCCACGCTGCTGTCGAGATGCTCCGGCCACCATCCCTGAATCGTTCCCGGGCGCGGACCCAGGCGGGGATCCAGGGTGGTTTGGGCACCGGGCGATTGCCGGAACACAGTTGCAATCGAGCGCAGCCTCCCAGTCAGCCTCGGTCCGAGCCGAAGCTTCAGTTGCATCCTGCGCCAGGTGGTTGACTTCGCGATCGATGGCCACACTTCCAGCGCAAACTGCAGGCAATCCCGGATCGCCGCACGCTCGCCCACGTCGAAGAACCCATAGGCGACCCAGAGCGCCTCTTCAGCCATGCTCCGGTGAACATACTCTCGCGACAAACCGTAACGCGCGTATGTATCAGCATCGCGCGCGCACCGGTACTCGATGGCCTCGAACCTCTGGCGCAGATCGTGGAGGGCATAATAGCCTTTGCTCATATTGCCCGTGTGCAGGCGCTTGTATGCTTGAACGAACCGGGTGACCGCAATCTCGCCGCGCACGGCGAAGCGCATCCACATTTCCATGTCCCCACTGTGGGGAAGCTCAGGAGCGTATGGACCGACCGAGCGCTGCAGCTCAGTTCTCACGACCACGGTGGGGGTAGCGATCGGGTTGCCCTGAACACAGCGACGCAGGAATTGATCGGTTGGAAAGATTTTCGTGTCAGGTTCTGCGGCCAAGGCGCTCGACTTCGCTATGGGCGCGCGGGCAATGTGTTCCCAAGACTCGAACAGCAGCGCCATCCCGCAGACCATTCCAATGCTGTAATGCCGGTCCATCTGCTCGACAGCCCGTCGCAGGGCGCCGGGAGCCAGCAGATCGTCCGCCGAGATGAGCAGGACGTACGGGGCCGCAGCCCATTCGAGGAGCCCCTCGTTGTAGGTGGCGATGTGACCGATATTCTGGGGATGGCGGCGATATTCCAGACCGGGATACTCGATGAGTAATTGTGCCGCCTGGGCCGGGGTGTCGTCGGTGGATGCGTCATCTATGATCAGGACTCTGACGTCAACGCCTTCCTGATCAAAGAGGCTCTCGACACAACCCCGCAGATAGTGGGAGTAGTTGTAGGAGGGGACTACGACGTCAACACGGCTCATGCTGTGCGTCCTTCAAGGCGCTCACATTTCGACAAGTCACCCGGCACGGCTTCGCTACGGCGGCTGAATTTCCAGGTTGCCGGCTCGTGGAAGACGCCGAAATGCGTGTCGAACAACGAGTGTCGTACGTGGAACGTGGCACCTGTCTGGCCGCATAGGACTCTTCCGAAACCACGCTCCCGTACCAGGATCGACACGGAATACATGTCCGACACGAGTTTCAACGGCGGGGCGTCGATCTCGATGCAGCCGGGTCCGGCAATCTGACCGGTCACTATGCCGTCGGCTTCCGAACTGTAGTTGCAGCAAGCGACCCCGTCCGCGCGTATGAAAGCAACGATGAAATTCGGATCCGCCACGGCTCGTTGGGTGTGATAGAAGATTCGCAGCTTGATCGGCTGGCCGAAATCCCACACCGACCGGGCAACACCGTTCGCATCGATGAGCTCACAGCCCGTGATCTCGATTGGCCACTCATCCCGCGGGGCGCTGATCCAGCTCAGATCGGAAAGGCAGCAGTCCTGCTCATACAGCTGCAGCCCGCGCTCCGTCGGCCCATCGAAAACGACATGGCCCTTGCGCAGATAAATCACGCGATCGCACATCGTCTTGATGCTGTGCATGTTGTGCGAGACAAATAGGATCGTGGCGCTGCGCTTCTGAAGATTGCGGGCAAAGTCGATGCACTTGCGTTGGAAGGCGAGATCTCCGACCGCCAGCACTTCATCGAGCAGCAGGATGTCCGGCTCGAGCTGCGCGGCCACGGAGAACGCGAGCCGCACATACATGCCACTGGAGTAGCGTTTGACCGGAGTATCGATGAATTGCGCCAGATCGGCGAACGCGACGATCGAATCGAACCGGCGGGCAATCTCCTTGCGGCTCATTCCGAGGATCGATCCGTAGAGAAACACATTCTCCCGGCCGGTCAACTCCCAGTGAAAGCCGGTTCCGACTTCGAGAAGCGCGCCGGCGCGGCCGACGATCCGCGCACGTCCTTCCGAGGGCTCAACGATTCGGGCCAACAGTTTGAGCAGCGTGCTCTTGCCGGCACCATTCGAGCCGATGATGCCGACGCTTTCACCTCCAGCGATCTGAAAGCGCGCATCCCTGAGAGCCCAGAAGTCCGTGCGCGCCTCGTGTCGCCGGCGTGTGAACAGCGAGCGAACTGAGCCGGCGATCAGGTCGCGCAGCGTATCGGTGCGTTGGCGGTTCGCGCCGAGCTGGTAGCGTTTGCCGAGTCCATCGACGTCAATCACCGTGGCAGCCATCAGATTACGTCCGCGAACGAGCGCTCTGCGCGCTTGAAGTACAACAATCCGCCGACGAGCAGGACGATCGTCGAGGCTGCTGTCAGGGCCATGGCCGTTGCATCCGGAGCCGCCGTACCCAGCAAGGTCCAGCGAAACCCTTCGATGATGCCAACCATGGGATTCAGGCTGTATAGCGGGCGCCACCGCTCCGGCACCATGCTCAGGGGATACACGACGGGCGATGCATACATCCACACTTGAATGAGGAACGGCAGGATCTGTTTGACATCGCGGTAGCGTACGTTCAGGGGGCCGAGCCACAGCCCGAACGCGAGCGCCAAACCGACGTTCATCACGATGAAGGCCGGTAGCAGCAGCAGGCTGGGAGTCGCAGAGATGTGATACCAGATCATGAGCACCACGAGCACCGCGAGAGAGATCAGGAAATCGACCAGCGGGGCTATCACGGCAGCGGTTGGCAGCACGAGACGGGGGAAGTAGATCTTGCGAATGAGCTCCGAATCCTCCACGAGACCGGTGCTGGCACGGCGCAGTGCCTCGCCGAAATACGTCCACGGCAGCACGCCGGCAAACGCGAACAACACGTACGGCAGGCCGTCGGAGGGTAGGTGGGCAAACACCCCGAATATGATGGTGAAGATGGTCGCTGCAAACACCGGCTGAACGACTGCCCACGCGGCGCCGAGCGCCGCCTGTTTGTAACGGACCTTGAGCTCGCGCAGTACCAGGAAGTAGAGGAGCTCGCGGTAGCGCCACAACGACGGGAAGTCCAGCGCCGCGAGACCACGTTGGGGCTCGATCTCCAGGACTAATGCTGAGTGCATGCTGCCCCCAGCTCGCCGGCCACTCGCTCCTGTTCCGCGAGCGTCATCTGAGAGAACAGCGGCAGAATCAGGCCGCGGTCCTGCGCCGCCTCTGATTCGCTCAAGGAACCGCAGGTGCGCGCATCCTCATAGGCGGGCTCCCGATGGACGCACATGATCCCCCGGCGGGTTGCGACTCCGGCGTCGAGCATGGCCTGCATCACCCGGCGCTGATTGCAATACTCGGGCAGCCGCACGCAGTAGCTTTGCCAGTTCGAGCGCGCCCACGACGGCTCTCGAGGCAACCGCAGTCCCGGAATCTCTCCCAGCAGCTCAGTGTACCGCCCCGCAAACATTCGCCGGTCGGCGACGATGTCGCTCAGGCGCTTCAACTGTTCACGACCCACGGCTGCCTGAATGTCCGTCATGCGGTAGTTGAACCCGAGCATCGGATACGACTCGATAATGACCTTGTCGGAGGCATGCCGCACGCTGTCGGTAATACTCATTGCGTGCTGACGCAGGAGGCGGAAACGGGCATCCAGTTCTGCGTTGGCCGTCGTGAGCATTCCGCCATCGCCGGTGGTGAGCAGCTTTCGGGGATGAAACGAGAAACACGCAATATCCCCGTGCGGCTTGCCAATCCTCTCCCAGCGTCCCCGCCAGAGGATCTCGCTGCCCACGGCGCACGCCGCGTCCTCGATCACGGGTATGAGACGGCGGCGCGCCAGCTCGAGGATCGGCTCGAGATTGCATGGCATGCCCATCTGGTGCACGACCACGAGCGCGCGCGTGTGTGGTGATAGCGCAGCCTCGATCAGTTCTGGATCGATGTTGTAAGTGCCGGCCTCGATATCCACGAACACCGGGATAGCGCCGCAATAACGGATGGCGTTAGCTGTGGCAATGAAGGAGTGACTGACAGTAATCACCTCATCACCGGGCTCCACACCCACCGTGAGCAACGCCAGATGCAGCGCGGTCGTGCAGCTCGAGACGGCGCAGGCGTGCAGGGCGCCCACCTGCGCGGCAAACTCCCGTTCGAACGCGGCGACTTCCGGACCTTGAGTGAGCCACCCACTCAGAATTACCCGACGCGCGGCATCGACCTCGCAATCGTCCAACACTGGTTTGATGATGGGAATGGAGATCAAGCCGCTTGCCTCCGCCCCTGCCACCAGGCGACCAGACGCTCCAACCCTTCCTCGAGACCGACCTCGGCGCGGAACCCGAGCAGGCGCTCGGCCTTGGTTACATCGGCCAGGCGACGCGCGACCGGATTCACCTTGCGCTCGGGTCCGTACTCGGGCGCGAGCTTCGAGCCCATCACGCGCAACAAGGCGAACGCGAGCTCGTTCAGGCTGGTTTCTTCGCCCCGCGCGATGTTGAACACATCGTCCACGACATCGGACTCCAGGGCCAGGATATTCGAGCGGGCCACATCCTCGATGTAAACGAAGTCCATGGTAGCCTTGCCATCGCCTAACACCAACGGCGGTTGACCCGCGGCAATGCGTTCCATCCACCGTATGAGGACCTCGGTGTACTTGCCATGGATGTCCATTCGTGGGCCGTACACGTTGAAATAGCGCAGGGCGACATAGGGCAGGCCGTACATGTCATTAAACGACCGCAGCAACCCCTCCAGCATGATTTTGCTTGCGCCATACCAAGTTCGATTGTTGTATGGATGGTGCTCTTCCTTGGTCGGGAACTGTTCGGCCAGCCCGTAGATGGAAGCGGAGGAGGCGGCGACGACTTTTCTCACACCGGCCGCCTGGGCTGCCTCGAGAACGTTGAAGCTCCCGTCGCACATGACCCCGAGTGCCTCTCGCGGCTCCGCGGCACAGGCCGTGATCCGCAGGGTCGCCATGTGAATGACGAAATCCACCCCTTTCATCGCGCTTCGCGTGGTGTCGACGTCGCGAATATCGCCTCGAACCAACGTAACCCGTTGGTCCGTCAACGCATGCTCGACGTTCGCCAACGACCCGCGGCTCAGATTATCGAGTATGACGATACGTTCGGGTGCATAGCCGCGCAACAGCAGATCGATGGTCGTCGAGCCGACCAAACCGCATCCGCCGGTTACCAGAATTCTCGCCCCGCCGATGTCCATTTGCTGCTCATGCCTCCCGGTGGGTAGTTGGAGTTGTAATTCAGCGGGAACAGAAAGTGCGCGGGATTGCCGCCCACACACGAATCCGGCGCAACGTCCCGGATGACGTTGCTGCCGATACTGACGAGGGCGCCGTCACCGATCCGGATCCCGTGCATGATGCTGGACCCGCTGCCGATATAGCAGTTCTCGCCGATGGCTACGCCGCCTGCGACCGTGACACCGGAGCCGATCAGGCTCCAATCCCTCACCACGGAGTCGTGATGAACGACAGTGTTGGGCAGAAGACATACGTGGCTGCCGATGATGGCATTACTCGTTATGACTACACCGGCCATCACCAGCACGTTGTCTCCCAACTCGGCGCGGTCTGAAATGTTCGCGGCCGGATGGATCACGCGCGCAAACCGGCCGGGCGAAATGCCGAGGCTGTCGATCAGCTGCTGGCGCATGAGGTACGATGTGGGCCCACCGGGTACCGCAAGCACGCGCGCATCGGTGAATTCGGTCAGCACCGTACGAGGGAAGACAGGATATCCAAATGCGCCAGTGGCCTGCTTCTGCGGCGTATCGTCGACGAATCCGACGCAATGCCATGCGTGCCCGAGGCAGTCCAACGCCTCGATCCCGTTGCCGTTGCAGGGAAAGATCAGCAGCGGCGTGGAGCCCCGATTGCTCATACGGCCACCCTCAATGTGCTACCCGCAGGTGCCAGCGCCCGGAATCCGGACTCGAGCACGGCGCGCGCCACCATCTCGATCTGGACGGCGGTAATCTCAGGAAACATCGGCAATGACAGCACCTCATTGGCCGCCTTCTCCGAGTGCGGAAACTGCCCGGCCCGGTAGCCGAGGTCCGCATAGGCCGGCAGCAGATGCACAGGGATCGGATAGTGGATCCCCGTATGGATTTCCCGGGCCTGTAACGCTTCCTGACATGCAGCGCGCTGATCAATGCGGATGGCGTAAATGTGGTACACGTGACGCGCGTAGCGCATCGCCTTTGGTGTGACGATACCGCTATCCGCGAAGTAGCTGTTATACCGGGCGGCAGCGCTGCGACGCGCATCCGTCCACTGTTCGAGATATTTCAACTTGACGCGCAACACCGCGCCCTGGATAGCCTCGAGCCGATAGTTGTATCCCTTGAGCACGTGCCGGTACTTCGTCTCCGCTCCCCAGTCGCGGAGCATGCGCACGGTACGATGAAACTCCGCGCTGTGCGTCGTGACCAGGCCGCCTTCGCCGTACGCGCCGAGATTTTTTCCGGGATAGAAGCTGAAGCAACCCAGGTCGCCAATGCTGCCCACGCGTCTGCCTTTGTACTCGGCCCCATGTGCCTGGCACGCGTCCTCCACGACAACCAACCCGTGCTTTCGGGCGAGTGTCATGATCGGATCCATGTCAGCCGCGTGACCGTACAGATGCACCGGTAAGATGGCCCGCGTTCTCGGCGTGATAGCTGCTTCGATGGCGTCTGGATCAATCGTGTATGTGCGGGGATCGATGTCAACAAATACGGTTCTGGCACCCGTGTAGTGGATCGCCGCGACGGTCGCGACGAATGTAAATGGAACCGTGATGACCTCATCACCCGGTCCGATACCGGCAGCCAGCAGCGCAAGGTGTAAAGCGCTCGTCCCACTGTTCACGCCGACGGCAAACCGGCTGTGTGTGTAAGCGGCAAATTCTTCCTCGAATCCGACCACTTCGCTGCCGAGCGTGAACTGGCAGCTCTCCAGCACTCCGAGCACGGCGGAGTCTATTTCATCCTTGATGCTCTGGTATTGCGTCCGAAGGTCTACGAGCGGGATCACGCTATCTTCTCCCGGCGTTGTACGTACACAGTTTCACCCCGGCCGCGCATCGAGCTCGTTGCTGCCTCGATCAGCTCCACGACGCGCAAACCGAGACGCCCGTCGGTCTGCGGAGCTTTGTTGTTCCCGATGCACTCGACGAAGTGCTCTCCCTCTATCCGTAGCGCTTCGGTCATGTCGAGCTTGGGAGCCAACATGTCGCCGGTTCGATAGCCTACTCGCATCTCGAGGATTTTCTGCGGATCGTCTGTGAAGCTGACACCCTTGTCGTAGATCTTGACCTTCTCGCTGGGCTCGAGATCGTCATAGGTGATCATCTTCCTGCTGCCACCTATCAGGATCTGTCGCACCTTCACGGGTGCGAGCCAACTCACGTTCGCGTGCGCGATCATTCCCGAGTCGTAGAAGAGGGTGATGTACGCCAGATTCTCCGGTGTGCCCGGAAAGTGGTTGATGCCGCTCGCCGACACCGCCACGGGAGCCTCGCGGAACAGGAAATCGAGCAGGGAGAAATCGTGCACGGCGAGATCGGAGATCACGCTGACATCGTGCTGGAACAGGCCCAGGTTCACCCTGATCGAGTCGTAGTAGTAGATTCTGCCGAGCTCCCCGGCGCGGATGATCTGCGCCATCTTGCGGATGGCGCCGGTGTAAACGAACGTGTGGTCCACCAACAGCACACGCTTGCGCCGGTCAGCCTCGTCGAGCAGCTTACGCGCCTGCAGTGAAGTTTCGGCCATTGGCTTCTCGAGCCACAGATGTTTGCCCGCGCGCAGTGCCGCCATCCCCAGCTCAAAATGCGTGCTGACGGGCGTCGCCACGGCGAGCGCATCGATTTGCGGATCGCCCAGTAGTTCCCTGAAGTCGGTGGTGCATCTCACCCCCGGATGGCGCCGCTGCACGACTTCGAGTTTGTGCGTGTCGAGCTCAGCCACGGCGGCCACCGTCGCCTCGGGGATTTCAGCGAAATTCCTCACGAGGTTCGGACCCCAGTAGCCGTAGCCGATGACTCCGATTTTGATCATTTGCTTTCTACCCCCCGTTGCTCGCGCTCACGGGTATCCCCGATCACGCGGGCAGGAACACCGGCCACGATCGCGTACCGTGGAACATCGTCGGTCACTACGGCGCCGGCACCTACGAGGGCCCCTTCGCCGATCGTTATGGCGCCGATGACCGTTGCGTTGGATCCGATGGAAGCGCCGCGCTCCACGCGAGTCTTCTCGACCATCCAATCTCGTTCGGTTTGCGGACTGCCGTCCGGGTTGGTTGCCCGGGGAAAGCGGTCGTTCGTGAACATGACGCCGTGGCCGATGAAGACCTCGTCGTCGATCGTTACTCCCTCACAGATGAAGGTGTGCGAAGAGATCTTGCAGCGAGCGCCGACGATGGCGTTCTTTTGTATTTCGACGAACGCGCCGATCTTCGTGCCGGCCCCGATGGTGCAACCGTAGAGGTTGACGAGCGACGGATGGTATATCTGCACGTGTTCGCCAATCCGGACGCTTTCAGCAATGGGCATTCCGGGTAACTCCTCTTCCGTTGTTCTTCCAGCGCGACCGAGCGCATGTGCAGCCGCAGCATTTGGAACGTCAGCCGGTCGGTATGTTGGATTCGTTTGTCGGGATTTTTGACATTCCCGCCGAGGTTCTCGACTGCGAGCTCGCTCTCGAAAGTCGCGGACCGCGCGAATACCGGAACGTCCAGTGGTTCGTGGTACCGCGGAAACGCTGCGGTATTCGCGGCAAAAGCTGCACGCAAACCTCGAGATGGCGCCCAATGTTCTGCATCGATGACACTCGCAAAAGTCGGGGGTGACACGACAGTCACTTTGCAGCCTTCATGCCAGCGCGGAACGAAGCGGCAGACGGCTGTTCGCTGGCCCAACACCCGGTGGCCCTGGAGCGACGAACTGCCAGTGATGTCTGGGGAAAAGGATCTAACCCCGCGAACCGTGTGACTGGAGCTCGCAAAGTCGCGGGGGACGGCTGACAAGTCGGTTTTCTTTACATCCGCGCAACCACGCGTTGGATGGGGGTTGCAACCGGGTAACAAATCGGTGCAACGAAGCTCTCCAAGCGTGTGCAATCAAACCCGATTTGCTGCAGTGGGCGGGTACCTGCGCATACACGTGAATTTTCTTGGCTCATAACTTGCAACTGTAGGTTTGTCCTCGACGGTTGAGGACGCGCCGCTGATCAGGTCCGCGGCGATCTCCAACGCACACGAAAAAAAGCAACTGGTATGAAGATGAAGAACGGCAGGCGCACGGCGAGGGAGACGTTGGCGGCCATCTTTCCACTCGTAGTGGCGGTGCTGTGGCTCGTGCTGCAGCCGCAGACGGCCCACGCCTCCTGCACCAGTCCGGTCAATACCATCGAAGCGGAGAACTGCCTGCCCGGGACCGCCTCATCGGTCTGGTGGCTCGACACCTCGGGAGACGCGACCATCCAGGGCTTCGCCACGGACCAGAGCGTCAATGCCGGCGGGACGATCCAATTCAAGATCAAAACGACAGCGCGCGCCTACACGATCGATATCTACCGCCTGGGGTACTACCAAGGCCTGGGGGCCCGTCGCGTAACGGGAGTCACGCCTTCGGCCACGCTGCCACAGAGTCAGCCCGCGTGCATAACGGATGCGGCAACCCGTCTGTACGATTGCGGAAATTGGGCCGTATCGGCTTCCTGGGCGGTTCCGGCTACGGCCGTATCGGGTCTGTACACGGCATTGTTGACGCGAACGGATACCGGCGGTCAAAGCCAGATCCTCTTCATCGTCCGCAACGATTCCCGCAATTCCGACATCGTGTTCCAGCTCGCCGATGCGACCTGGCAGGCCTACAACCCCTACGGCGGACACAGTCTGTACGGTAACGCCAGCTTCGACCTGACTGACCGTGCGTACAAGGTCAGCTACAACCGGCCTCTGACCACGCTCGACCTCGAGAATGAGTCTTCGCCGTTCTATGACGAATACCCGATGATTCGCTGGCTCGAGGCAAACGCTTACGACGTCAGTTACCTCGCCAGCGTCGACCGCGCGCGCAACGGCGCGCTGTTGCAAAATCACAAGGCATACCTGTCCGTCGGTCATGATGAATACGTCTCGGGGCCGGAGCGTGCCGCCATGGAGGCGGCCCGGGGTGCCGGTGTCAATCTGGCGTTCTTCAGCGGGAATGAGGTCTTCTGGAAGACCCGTTGGGAAAACAGCATTGACGGCAGCGGTACACCGTACCGCACGTTGGTTTGCTACAAGGAAACGCTGGGCCCGCAATCCCAGCCGGCTGCGACGGCGGTAGTCGATCCCCAGGATCCGCCGACATGGACCGGTACTTGGGCCGACGCAAGCAAGAGCCCACCGGCTGATGGCGGACGCCCGCAGAACGCGCTCACGGGGCAGTACTTCCGCGTCAACGGCCCCTCATCAGAAAACGCCGGTCTACAGATCCAGATTCCAGCCGCTCAGGGGAAACTGCGTTTCTGGCGGGGTACCCAGGTCGCCAACCAGTCTGCCGGACAGACCTGGGCTCTGCCGCGTGGCACGCTGGGGTATGAATGGGATGCCGAGGAGGACAACGGGTCCCGCCCTGCAGGGCTGTTTGACCTGTCCACAGCGACATACACCCTGACACAGGACTACTTGCAGGACGCGGGCGGCATCTACGGCGCCGGAGTGGCAACCCACCACATGTCGCTTTACCGCGCCTCGAGCGGTGCTCTGGTGTTCGGCGCCGGCACCGTGCAGTGGTCATGGGGCCTCGATTCCACCCATTTTCCCGACGGCTCATTCAGCGGCGGCGACTCGGTTCCCGTCGATCGCAACATGCAACAGGCGACCGTCAACCTGCTTGCCGACATGCATGTGCAGCCAGGGCAGCTGCAGGCGGGGTTGACACTGGCGACGGCTTCGACAGACGGGGTCGCGCCAACATCGACGATCACTTCTCCCACTCGAGGGGCAACCGTACATAAGGGCACTGCCGTAACCATCACTGGAACCGCGTCGGACAGCGGTGGTGTCGTGGCCGGAGTTGAGATCTCTGTCGATGGTGGCGCGACCTGGCACGCGGCGAGCGGGACCAGCAGCTGGAGCTATACCTGGGTGCCGTCAGCCACTGGCTCGGCTACTCTCGAGAGTCGCGCCGTTGACGACAGCGCCAACCTGGAAAGCCCCTCGAGCATCACCGTCACAGTGGGGCCGCCAATCTGTCCATGCAGTGTTTTCATCTCACAGCAGCCGGCGAGTCCCAACGTGAACGACGGCGCCGCTCACGAGTTGGGCATGAAGTTCCAGGCCGCGACGCCGGGACAAATAACCTCAATCCGGTACTGGAAGGCCATCAGTGAGACCGGTACGCATACCGGACGCATCTGGTCTGCAACCGGGTCGCAGCTCGCTTCTGTCGGCTTCTCCGGGGAAACCGCCTCCGGCTGGCAAACTGCGACGCTCACGACTCCACTGCTGATCCAGGCTAACACGACCTATGTGGTCTCGGTAAACGCGAACACCTACTACGTCGCAACCAACGGCGGTCTGTCCAACTCGGTGGTCAATGGTCAGCTGAGCTCCGTGGCGGATGGCGCCAATGGTGTTTTCGGCACCCCCGGAGCCTTCCCCAGCTCCACTTGGCAGAGCACCAACTACTTCCGCGATGTGGGCTTCGTCCCCTCGTCGAATGTGCTCAAGGTGAGCGGCGACAACCAGAGCGGCACGACAGGAACGGCTCTCGCCAATCCTCTGGTGGTGCAGGTGCTGGACCCGAATGGCACCCCGCAATCCGGCAAAACGGTGACCTTCAGTGTGACCGCAGGTGGCGGCTCGGTGTCCCCGACCAGTGGAGTCACCGACACCAACGGGCAGGTCAGTGCCATGCTGACTCTGGGTACGAGCGCCGGGCGCACAACAGTAACGGCAACCGCGACAGGCATCGGCAGCGTAACGTTCAACGCCATCGCGCTGCAAAACACCGTGTTCACCACCCAGACGCCGTTGATGCCCAACGTTACGGAAAACAACGGCGTCGAGCTGGGCATGAAGTTCCAATCCAGCGCGGGCGGGCAGATCACCGCGATCCGGTACTGGAGGGCGTCGAATGAAACGGGTACGCATACCGGACGTATCTGGTCGGCGACCGGGACGCTGCTCGTATCGGTGGCCTTCACGGGAGAAACCGCTTCCGGCTGGCAGATACAGGCGCTTCCGACTCCGCTGAACATCCAGCCTTCCACCACCTATGTGGTATCGGTGAACACGAATCTCTCCTACGTGGCATCGAACAGTGGTCTGACGAATGCCGTGGTGAATGGCTATCTGAGCTCGGTGGCGGACGGGTCGAACGGGGTCTACGGCAGCCCCAACAACTTCCCCCGGTCGTCTTATCAGAGCACGAATTACTTCCGCGACGTGTGCTTTGGCAACAGCCCGAGCCTCACGAAGGTGAGTGGCGACAGCCAGACAGGCACACCGGGCGTGAAGTTGCCCAACCCGATGACGGTAGTCGTGCGAGACGCCTTTGCCAGCCCGGTTCCCGGGACCAACGTGAGCTTCAGTGTGACCGCGGGCGGCGGTTCAGTTTCTCCGGCCAACACAGTCAGCGATGCCAACGGAAGAGCCAGTACAACATTGACTCTGGGTCCCAGCGCCGGGAACAACACAGTACACGCGACTGCCACCGGCTTCGGGAGTGTGGATTTCACCGCCACGGCGGTGGCCGGCACGCTGTTCACTGATCAGATACCGGCGCTCCTCAACGTCAGCGAGTCCGGTGTCGAGCTGGGAACGAAGTTCCAGGTTTCCGGACCCGGACAGATTACTGCGATCCGTTACTGGAAAGCCTCGAACGAAACCGGTGCGCACACGGGCCGCATCTGGTCTGCAAACGGCACACAGCTCGCTTCGGTCGTGTTCTCAGGAGAGACCGCCTCCGGCTGGCAGATTCAGGCGCTCACGAGTCCGCTCGCTCTCCAGCCCAACACTACCTATGTGGTGTCGGTGAACGAGAACGTCTCGTATGTCGCAACCAACAGCGGACTGGCCAGCCCGGTGGTCAATGGCCCTGTGAGCTCGGTTGCGGATGGGGCGAACGGGGTGTTTGCCGGCAGCGGAGCCTTCCCGGCTTCGTCTTATCAAAACACGAACTATTTCCGCGATATTGCGTTCGCGCCGCAATGAGATGAGGTGTGGCGGGGCCTGGAGCGGGCCGCAGCGTCGAGCCAGGAAGGAGGGGAGTTTGGAAGGTCGCTCGATCAACCCGTTGGAGCCCGCTCTGCAGCCGACGCCGCCGGTGAGCGTCGAGTTGGCACCGCCCCACGCCGACTCGGGGACGCGCGCCGCACCGCGGCGCTCACCGGTGCGATCAGAACTGAGCTCGATCCTCAAACGGATTCCGCCACTGTGGTGGCTGAGAAACCGGCTGCGCGGCTCCTTTTGCGCCTCATTGCGCCACGTCGCCGGGATTCGGGAGAGTCGCGACATTTTCGCCGAGCTGCTGCGAACCCAGAACGCGGCGTCACCGCCACCGGAGCTGTCCAGCTCCCGCCAGATCGCCGCTCCCTATCCCGAGCTGCGGCGCTTCTGCCGGGCGGATCGGGCTTGCCGCCGCACGGATGTTATTTTCGTGACCGGCCGATTCCGCAGCGGCAGCACTCTGGTGTGGAATCTCTTCAGGCACCTTCCGGCGTTCACCGCTTACTACGAGCCTTTCAACGAGCGCCGCTGGTTCGATCCCAGGACGCGAGGGTCTCACGTCGACGCCAGTCATCTCGAGGTCTGCGACTATTGGGCGGAGTACGACGGGCTGGAGTTGCTCGCCAGCTACTTCTCGGCGGACTGGAAATTTCAACACCTGTACATGCCGGCGCACGCTTGGAACCCGGCCATGCAGCGCTACCTAGAACTGTTGATCGAGAAGGCGCCGGGCAGGCCCGTACTGCAATTCAATGAAATGGACTTGCGTCTGCCGTGGCTGCGCGCGCGCTTTCCGGGTGCGAGGATTCTGCACATCTTCCGCCATCCACGCGATCAGTGGTGCTCGACCCTCGGGCGGAATCTGGCGAGCTCCGCGAGCCACACGCTGCGGCATTTCGCGGCAGCGGACGGCTTCTACCTGCTGCGCTGGGGCGAGGATCTACAGCGCTATTTCCCGTTTCTGACTCTGGAGCAACACGCGCATCCGTACGAGCTGTTCTATCAGATCTGGAAGCTGTCTTATCTGTTCGGGCGGCTCCATGCGGATGTCTCGATCTCATTCGAGAGTCTCGTGCAAAGCCCCGAGCCGACGCTACGCAATGTATTCGAGACGCTGGCCATAGCCGGGTTGCCGGTGAACACGCTGTTGCCACTGGTGAAACCCGTGCCCCTGGGGAAGTGGCGCTCGTATGCGGCTGCCGAGTGGTTCGAGGCTATCGAACAGCGGGTCGATCTGACATTCGACGATTACGCCGCGACTACAAATCCCGTGACGCTTTCATCACAAACACAACATCCGATTTCCTGAAGCCATGCGCATCCGGATCTTCGGTCAGTACCTGCCTCCATCGATGGTCTCGCTGGCCGGGGTGGAGGCAGCGCTCTTCTATCTGGCGCTGATCGGAGCCGGACTCGTGCGCTTTGGGTTGGACGTGAGCGCTGTTCAGCGTTTTCAGGGACCGCTTTGGCCGCGCGCGATGCTGTTCAGCGCCATGATGTTCACGAGCGTGCTGGCGTTCGGCCTCTACAGCGCGCGTCAACGGGCGCGCGGCATTGGATTGGTCATTCGAGTGTTCGCCGCGCTCAGCGCGGGCGTCGCTGCCACCGCCGTGGCTTTCTTCCTGGTCCCGGATCTGTCGATCGGCCGCGGCGTTCTTGGGCTCGCCGCGATCGGTGCCGCCGTGGCGATTACAGGTGCACGTCTCGTCTTCAGACACCTCGCGGATGGCGAAGCGTTCAAGCGCCGTGTGGTTGTGTACGGCGCAGGCAGGAGGGCCGCCACAATCGCCCGATTGCGTCGTCGGTCCGACCGGCGTTATTTCACACTGGTTGGCTACATACAGTGCGACTCGGAAATCGTGGCGATTCCTCCTGAGCGGCTGTTGCGGGTGACGTATGGACTTCCAGAGCTCTGTGACCGCTGCGGTATCGACGAGATCATCGTGGCAATGGATGATCGACGCCGCGCCTTTCCCGCTCACGAGCTTCTCGAGTGCCGTACCGCCGGTGTTGACGTTATCGAGCTGCTCTCATTTCTGGAGCGGGAGACCGGCCGCGTGCGCATTGATGTCCTCGATCCGAGCTGGTTGATTTTCGGCGAGGGTTTCCGGTGTGGATCGGTGCGACGCTTCACCTCACAGTTGCTCGATCTGTTCGCCAGCCTGGTCATTTTCATCCTGGCGCTGCCGACGATGCTCGCGGTTGCTATTGCCATCAAGCTGGAGGACGGCTGGCATGCTCCGGTTTTGTATCGGCAGGATCGGGTCGGCTTGTGCGGACGCACATTCCGACTGCTGAAGTTCCGCAGCATGCGCGTGAATGCTGAGGCGAGCAGTAGGCCCCAGTGGGCGCAAAAGAACGATCCGCGGGTGACGCGGGTGGGGCAGATCATTCGCCTGCTGCGAATCGATGAGCTGCCGCAGATCATCAACGTCCTTCGGGGCGACATGAGCTTCGTCGGTCCACGACCAGAGCGGCCGCAGTTCGTCGCTGAGCTGGCCGAGAGGATTCCGTACTACGGTGAGCGCCACTGCGTGAAGCCGGGAATTACCGGGTGGGCGCAGCTGTGTTTTCCGTATGGCTCCTCCGAGCAAGACGCACGGGAGAAGCTGCAATACGATCTCTATTACATTAAGAACAATTGCCTGCTGTTCGACCTGTCCATTCTCGTCCAGACAGTCGAAGTCGTATTCCTGGGGAAAGGGGGACGCTGAGCGACCGCTTTATTAACGGCGCACCGACTCCCGTGCTCCGGCGATGCGTCGAGAAACGCTGCACTACCTGATTACGAGCAACACACAGAGAATGATCATCCGCCAAGCCGCGACGCCGAAGATCACAGATGTCACCACGCCTCGCATGAATCCATCATGGTCCCTGCGGGCCGGCCCCCATGTCGATCGATGCATCAGGTGAGATCGCATTTAACTCTCCGTCACGACCTGAAGGACCAACGACCGCGAGGGTCGCTGGGTTCCGGAGCTGCTGTACGTCGCGCTGGGCGATAGGCTCCAGATACGCCTAAAGAATGCTGTGCCTCCGCCCGCAAGATCAGTGCCTAGGCGGAAGGGTGCGTTTGCCCCCACTTCATTTGCGGTGCACCATTCCAGCAAGGCTGAGTGCGCCGCAGCACTTGCTCGACCTCGGCTTTTAAGAGCTCTTGCATCTTTGCGCATCTGCGCTGTGTGTCGGGTGTAAGAGACGTATTCCAACGGCGACATTTTGCAGATTCACGCGTTTGCTGGCTTACTCCGCCCGCGCAGGGCAACTCCAGTCTCGAGACTGGGGTTCGAGCCTTCGGAGTTGGATCTTCGAGGAGCTGACATTGCGGAACTGTCGTTGGATCTGTGGTGACAGGCAGTCCGCAGTAATAGCTCGATCGGCATACGCGACTACAGGTCGCGCCCTCGCATCATGTTCGCCCCACCCCCGCGACTTCATTCACACTTTTACTCTCGGGATTGTCGAAGTATATGCACAATTTGCAACTCAGCTTTGTATCTCGCCCGACCCGCGCTGTGGAGCGTTGGATCAGTCGGTTCCGCGATCTCTCCCTCATTGCGGGTGTTTGTCTCATCGGGCTCACGCTTGGCGGGTTGCCGACAATCGCGTCGGCGCAGGCGCTCGGAGATACGAACGTCGAACCCGCGATGGACAACGACGCCGCCGGGATGGCAGAGGCTTTTCGGGTGATCGCGTCCTCCAGCGAGACGGTAAACACGCTGAAGGTTTACGTCGATTCCTCCTCACAGGCCAGTAAAGTCACGGTTGGTTTGTATACAGATGCCAACGGACATCCCGGCAGCCTGCTCGTCCAGGGAAGCAAAGCAACACCTGCAGCCGGTAGCTGGAACACCCTATCGATAACTTCCACTCAGGTAACGGCCGGGAGGGCTTACTGGATCGCCGTGCTGGGTACTGGAGGCACACTGGCGTTCCGCGATGATTGCTGCGGAGGCGGAACGCCGTCCGAGAACAGCGCTCAGACGAGCCTCACTTCCTTACCGGGAAGCTGGTCCTCAGGTCTGCGCTGGTCCGACGGCTCCCTCTCCGCCAATGCATCCTCCTCCACGACACCGCCGCCTCCGCCGCCCGGCCAGATCGCCACTGGCACTGCGACAGTGAGCTGGATGCCGCCGACGGCGAACACCAATGGCTCGACCCTCACAAATCTTGCCGGCTACAAGGTCCACTACGGTACTTCGTCCAGCAATCTCAACCAGACAATCCAGGTTGCCAATCCGGGCTCGACGAACTATGTGTTGAATAATCTCACTAGCGGCGCGACGTGGTACTTCGGTGTAACCTCGTACACGAGCAAGGGAGTCGAGAGCTCCGTGTCCAACATTGTCAGTAAGGCCATTCCGTAGGTCGCACACCTGCTGCAATAGATGAGCTCGTACCTGCCATCCGCCATGAGCCGCTCGATAGCGCGGGTAAGCTGGGAGGCGATCAACAACATGCTCGCGCAGCACCAGGTAGGGCAGGTAGACGTCAGATCTGCCGCGGAGCAGGCCCGGTGGACAAATTCGGAGCCTGGATAGCATCACGTCTCTCACAGGCCGTGAGAGAAAGTCGTCGCGGCAAATTTCTCTCAGAGCTTGCGAGAAAAATCGAGGGCGAGCATCTGCCGCGTGTCGCCGCGGAAATTTCCTGTGGGTACAACATGGTGTTGATCTTCGAGCTGAAGGATCCCGTCCAGCGCGGCCATCAAACGACTGCCAACGGTTGGTCGAGGTCGATGACTCCCGCCTCCACAATATCTCTGGGCCTCAAACGTCTCGGTATTCAGGAGCCCGCTCAGTCACTGGAAAGTTGAGCAATGGATACCGAGCCGCTCGATAAATTGCTCCGTGAGGCTGCGCCGCGGGCGGACCCTCTGCAAGACGGGCCACATCGGCAAGAGCGTCGCGCAGACATCACTGATAGTTGCAGATTCTCTTATTCAGGCTATCGATGTAGGCCAGTTCTCTGCCGGGTGCCTTCAACTCGGCCTCCATGAGATTGATCCTGGTGATAAACAAGGAGCAGCCCGTCGTGACTAAGGCCGGTATCGTTCCTATGAAAGTGCCGGCGATGTGCGCGGGTAGCTTGGCAAGGCAGGAGAGGGTGGTCAGCGAATACTTGATTTTCTGAATACGCATGTATTCGCGGTACTGATGCAACAGATGGTGTATTTCCTGCCGGAGCTCTTTGTCGCTCCATCCCTTGCTCGAGACATTTCGAATCCAGCCCCGCGATGCGTCGCGTCCGGACTTGAACTCTGGCTCTGCCCGCAATTGCAGGATGTCGTCAAATGACATCAAATCCTGTGGTGCAGGAAATTCGTTCAGGACGACGTGCAGAACCGTTGCCGTCTTTACAATCGGAGATTCCTCGGCAAAAGACGCCGGAGTCAGTATGGGTGTCGCGACGACATCGTTGCGCTGGCTCGCATCGAGCGCCGCGGCTCGGCTGAGCCATGCGTTGATGTCAAAAAGATGTTTGATGGAGGCGCGCTATCTCGCGCCCCAGGGCGGAATGCCAATTTGAGTCCTTCGATCGGGGGCGATGACAGTAATTGGCAGTCCGCGGCTCGAAGTTAAGGGAGCCCAAGTAGCGCCGAGGATGGGACACTACCGGAGTGACGGCCCGCTGGATCACCAGGATTGGCCGTGCATTTCAAGACCGTGATTGCGCGCCCGTGCCCGGGAAAGTTGGAGGAGTCATCGAGAGCACCTCGCGCTTGCAGACCGGGTCGACGGAAACAACGTCTTACTGGATCATCTCCGTCGCTCCGACGAGTTCTCGATTTCCCTCATACTGGGGACTAAGTTTCAACATCAAGGAACGGTGCCGGTCAGCAAGGAACTGTTGCATCGCTGAGCCTGCAGGGATGTATTTGCCGTTCTGGGGCCGGACCGAGGTTCGCAAAGCGGCGTGAGGACCGGGCAGGGAAGTCGTTGTTCTGCGGAAAGCTTTGGTCTCTTCGATCTAAGTCGCTGATGAAAACGTACGTCGCTTGCACCACGCGTTCCAGACGTCCACCGTCGCACGCGACATCCGCCCTCGAATTCGCGCAGGCTTTCGCCAAAGTCTTTGCCACCTAAATATCGTGAGGCAAGGGGCGCCTGTTGATTCCGCTCGCGCCGTCAAGCGTACAGTGCTTACGTTCTGTAGGGTGCTGTATGAGGGAAATTTAAATGGACGGTCATCAGATCTGTTGGATATGATCCTGACTTGATTTCGAATCACTTGCGCAAGACCAACTTGATGTATGAAGAGCAAGTCGCTGCAGGCCGGAAAGGTCAACCTGGATGTAAAGGGCACTACTATCGCGGTAGTGTCGCAGAAGGGCGATGACTACATCTGCGTAACCGATATTGCGCGCTACAAAGACAATGAGCGAACGGACTACATCATTCAGAACTGGCTGCGCAACCGCAATACCATTGAATTTCTCGGCACCTGGTAACACCTGAATAACCCCGATTTTAATCCCATCGAATTCGATGGGATTAGAAACCAGGCGGGCCTCAATAGTTTTATACTCACCGCCAAGCGCTGGATCGAATCTACCGGCGCTATCGGCCTCATTTCCAAGTCTGGTCGGTATGGCGGTACCTACGCGCATAAGGACATCGCGTTTGAGTTCGCTTCCTGGGTGTCAGTGGAATTCAAGCTATATCTCATCAAGGAATTCCAGCGCCTCAAGGAAGACGAAAACCGACGCCTTTCCCTTGCATGGGATCTGAACCGCACACTCTCCAAACTCAACTATCGGATCCATACTGACGCGGTAAAGACCAACCTCATTCCGGCTGTGGTTAGCGCCGCACAGGCTGCCAGCACCTACGCGAGTGAGGCTGACCTTCTCAACGTTGCTCTGTTTGGCCAGACCGCCTCCAGAAGCTGAACGCCGTCGCAATTCGCCAAATGCGGTTGTTGACAGGCAGTCCTGTGCTCATGCGTCTTGCGAATCTGCGATGACCGGAAACCTCTGGGTGACACAATGATTGACCGGGTGACATCAAAGAAGAGTCCCCACAACAATCGGGGACAAATACAGCTCGGCCGTTAGAGCCATTCTAATTTGACATAATATACATTATGCGCATCTCAAGTGATACGTAGAAGCTTAGGAATCAGCCTTTCTCTTGTCCTACGCCGCTACCTCGACATATTCGACTTGGCTCGACGCTGGCGGAATCGGCGAGCCGCACTCCCGCAAGCCCTCTAGGTGAAGCGTGATCGCTTCCCGGATCGCTTGCTCGGTCTCGGTCAGGGTCGATCCCGTGGCAACACAGCCAGGAAGATCGGGTACGTACGCCGAAAAATTCGTCCCAGCGTCCTCGATCACCACTGCATAACGCATGAAAAAGTTACTCATTTCTTGAACCCAGCCTGCTTGAGGATACTGTTTAGCGTGCCGGGCGCCAAATCGTCCCCGAGCTTTCCCGCGACGGTGACCAGACCGGCTTTGCCGGGGTGCTTAAACTGCCGGTGACTGCCTCGCATCCGCGCTACATACCAGCCGTCGCATTTCGGAAGCTCCAGGATTTCGCTGACCTTCATCGCGTATCCCAACTCAAGCCGAGCAGTCAAATCTGCCGACTCTGCGGCAATGTCTGAACGACAGAAAGAAAAGCCAACCTGCCGCCAGATTGAAGGCATCGAGCCCGACATACCGACCGCTACCCGCCGGAACCCTCATAACTGATCCATCCATTGTTAGATTGACGGAGAGCGTACTGGATGCCCGAGCAAATTTGCAGCCGGAATTTATGGCATAAATGACCAATTTTGAAAATCACCAACAGTAAGCGTCGCGCGCAAGATGGGCGTGTTGTTTTACGCGCAGTTGTAGGCGGTGTAACCCAACGCCTTATCCACGCACTCGTCGACGAGGCCTGATCACGCGATGGCTTCCTGCCGGGCCCGACGGCGATCCTTCGCCTACAGATGGACGCCACCCGGTACCCGTCAGGACATCGGCGAGTCGTAGCAACGTTCGTGCTCCCTTTTTTCTGGTGCAGCAGTTACTGCCCGCCCTGTGCAAAGGCAGCAACATCATCTTCACCTCGTCATTGGCTGCACGCGCCTCAGTCGGCACCCTGCCGCCTACGCCGCGACCAAAGGATCAATCGATACCCTCGTCAAACATCTCGCGAGTGCACTCGGACCGCGCGGGATCAGATTGCACCACGCGCTCGAACCACGTCACCGGTAGAAGCGCCCTCTTCCCGGACATTGAGCTCGCGCGCTTTCCTACATCCATTGCCCTGGGATAGCGAGGCGCCGCCCGCGGTTGATTCCAAGCCGGTGTGGGAGCTCTATGATCTCACTCACGACTATTCCCAGTCGCAGAATCTCGCCGGCCGCGAACCGCAGAAACTCGCCGAGCTGCAAGCGGCATACCATCAGGCTGCACTACAGAACCAGGTGATCGAGCCGGAAGGTACGCAGGGGCAGGCGCCGCGGCCATTTGTGACGGCGGGACGGAGGCACTTCGTCTACTACAACAGCGCGATGCGTTATTCCCGCTACGCGTTCGCGAGCATCATGAATACCTCCTGGCAGGCCACAGCGGTGGTGGATGTGCCTCCTGGTAACCCGGACGGTGCGCTGGTCGCGCAAGGGGGTTGGCTGGTTGGTTGGGGTCTCTACATCATCGGGGGAAAAACGCAGTTCATCTATAAAGCTACGGGCCAGCGGCGTGATATGTTGCGACTCGTCGCACCCGATGTGTTGGTGGCTGGACATCACGAGATCAGTGTTGCGTTCTCGTATGACGGCGGCGGCATTGGCAAAGGTGGCAAAGCCGAGCTGCTCGTGGACGGGCACGAGGTAGCGGGTGGACGTCTGGAGCGCACCTTCGGCGCACTGATTCCCAACGAAGGGGGGGCGAGCATCGGCCGTGATTACGGCACGACCTTGACGGATGACTACCGCTCTCCGTTCACTTATCCCGGCACCATCGAAAAGGTCACGATCGATCTCGTGAGGTAGTCCAAGTATCCGCGCGCCTCTCGCTCGTCAACGCGCCATTCCCGAAGGCGGCTGTCACGGTTAGCGTTCAATACTGCACTGGTTGACCCGGTGCATCACGCAACCTATGATGTTTCATGAATCCCGACAAGCAATCGCGCGCCCGAGAGATCGATATGATGATCGACCGGCCGAACCCATTTTCCGATCCGCAGCTCGTGGCCCGGTACGCCGATAGTCCTCCTCGAATCGTGCCCGGCTTCGAGAGCATGCAGCGCATGACGGCGCTGCTGCTTGCGGAGCGTGTCCCGGCAGATGGCCGAGTGTTGGTTGTTGGAGCCGGTGGCGGACTGGAACTGAAGACATTTGCTCAGCACTATCCAGGTTGGACCTTTGATGGCGTCGATCCGAGCGCGGCAATGTTGCAACTGGCTCGACAGACCCTGGGATCGCTTGTCCCTCGGGTAACGTTACATCAGGGCTACACAGCGAACGCACCGGAAGGCCCTTTCGATGGCGCGACCTGTCTTTTGACGTTGCATTTCTTGCCTCTTGAGGAACGGCAACGCACGCTAGCCGAAATCCATCGCCGCCTGAAGCCTGGCGCCCCCGTTGTGGTCGCACACCTGTGCATTGCGCAGGACGATGCACGCGCGGTCTGGTTATCGCGATATTCAGCATACGCCGGCATCGATCCAAACCAGGCCGCCGTCATCGATTCGCAACTAACCATCCTGTCGCCAGAGCAAGACGAAGCGATGCTGCGTGAAGCCGGTTTCTCCAGACTCAGCTTATTCTATGCCGGCTTCACATTTCGTGGCTGGGTGGGATACGCCTGATGTCCGGGAGAATCGACGCGCACCCTGCGCTTCGTTACCCATCCGAAGGGGGCCGAAGGGGTGACCTGTGAACGGATACGGCAGCAAGGGGCAATCAGCAATGGCTTCCAAAGGTAAGCGGCAAGTCGCAAAAACAGCATCGCGTATGTATCTGCTGACGTTTCCAAGCCGAATCCTAGCCTTGCTCGCAGCGGTATGCGTGAGCGCCCATTCCGCTGTAGCTCAAACTCCAACAACGCCTCTCGAGCTCATGGTGCTCGGGTCGGGCGGTCCGGGGGCGGTCGGGCGCGCGGCGTCCTGTTATCTCGTGCTCATCGATGGCAAGGCGCGGATACTCGTGGATGCCGGCCCGGGGGCATTTGCTCGGCTCGGTGAAGCCAAGCTATCTCTGTCAGACACCGACATCGTTCTTCTGACCCACCTGCATATCGATCATGCGGGTGAGCTTCCAGGCTTGTTCAAGGCGCGGGTAGTTTCCGGCGGCGACTCTGTTGTATTCAACGTCTGGGGGCCTGCGGGCACGACACAGGAAGGCGCGTATTTCCCCTCCACGAGTCAATTTCTGGACCTGCTGTTCGGGGCAAAGGGAGCCTTTGCATACTTACAGGATTTCGCTGCGCCGATCTCCCTCCACGGGCACGATATTCCCGCGACGGTCCAGTCAAATCCGGTACCCAAGGTAGTTTTCAATGAGGACGGTCTCGTCATTAGAGCCGTCGCTGGACATCATGGCGACGCCCCAGCTGTGATTTACCGCATCGACCATGGAGGCAAGAGCATCACATTCTCGGGTGATATCGATGCGAAAGGACTGCCAGGGCTGCGCACCATCGCCAAGGGAAGCGACTTGCTGGTGTTCAATAGCGTGGTCCTCGACCCGCCCGGCTCGCGAGCGATCTTGTACACGCTGCATACGCCGCCACGCGCCATCGGTGAGCTTGCCCGGGACACGGGCGTGCACAGGCTCTTGTTGAGCCACATCTCGCCCGCCGTCGAGGAGAATCAAGATGCAGTGTTTGATTCGATCAAGCGCAGTTATCGAGGCTCGGTGAGCCTTGCCGCAGATCGCACTCGCGTGCTGCCCTAAGGGCGGGCCCATTTCGACCCGGTCTCTCCTGCCGCTAAATCGATACCTCCTGGCAAGATCCGCTTCCCCCCCAACATGTCATGGACATAGTTCTTGGCCCGAACACAAGCCGCGGCGAGGGAAAGATGAGAGGCCAATCCCGCCGCAATGGCCGAACTCAATGCGCACCCCGTACCCCTGCATGTTGTATCGAGCCGCGCAGATGCCATTCTCCGGACAGGGTCTGTAGCCGTCACCAGCAGGTCAACCGCTTCGACCCCTGCACCGTGCCCTCCCTTGATCAATACCGCCTCAGCGCCAAGCTCGCGGAGCCTGTACGCTTGTCGCTCCTGCGTGCACTCATCAACCGCAATCATTTCATCCAGAAGCGTAGCTGCCTCCGGCAGATTGGGCGTGATGAGAGATACCCGCGGAAACAGTTCCAACCGCATCGCCTGACGGCCTTCGGCATCGAGCAGAGAGGCTCCCGAAGACGAAACCAACACCGGGTCCAGCACTATCGGAATCGAGGTGCGTGCAGGAAGGCATTGAGCGACGACCTCCACAATCGCCCTGTTGCCGAGCATACCGATCTTGATTGCGTCAACGGGCCGCGTTGCCAGCGCGGCGCTGATTTGAGCGCGTACGAGCGCTGCCGGCATGAGATGAACCGCGCGCACCTGGGAATCGGATTGCGCGGTCACAGCCGTTATTGCGCAGAGCGAATCCACCCCCAAATCGCTCAACACCTGCAAATCCCGTATCAGTCCGGCCCCACCGCTGGAGTCGGACCCGGCGATCACGAGCACGACCGGTCGGCGGTTCATTCGTTGAATGCAATCAACGCCAGATGCGAGTGCCCCATCCGCTGCAATACCCGCGCCGCTCGCCAGGCGCGTACGCCAGTGCGGCAACACAGCACAACGCGGGAATCCTGCGGCAGCAGCATCGAGTTGCTCGCAATCTCGGTCACTTCCAGGCGCAGCGCCGAAGCGAATGGCGAGACTGGCGCTTCTGTTCGGCTGCGCAAATCAACCACAACATCGCGATCAGACACATCCGCGGGCGAAATGAATTTCAGCCCCTCGCCAGTACCCTCCTCGGCACCAGAAAATGAGAATCCTCCGAAACGCAGAGTGCGGAAATCCACCGTGACGAGTTGACCGAGCATCGAAGGCTCGAGGCCCAGCAGGGTCGCGAGCACCATGTGCGCCTGGAGGGTGCCCATGACGCCGACCGCCGTCCCGAGAACGCCGGAATGCGCACAGGAGCCGGCCTGATGTGGCATGTCCGGAAACACCGCTCGATAACTCGCACCACCGCCACAGAACGCTCCCACGTATCCCGATAGTCCCAGCACGGAGGCACTCACCAGGACTTTTCCGGCCTCATGACATTCATCACTCAGGATGTACGTCACTGCGAAGCTGTCGGCAGCATCAACCACCAGATCCACCGTGGTGACGAGGTCCGCGGCATTGGCCGGTGTCAGTTTCTCTGCAACCGCATGGATACTCACGTGCGGATTTGCCTCCGCCAATGTCCTTTGAGCGATGGGAGCCTTGAGAAGCCCCACCTCGCTGACACGATACAGTGGCTGTCGATGAAGGTTTGATTCTTCGATACAGTCGTGATCCACGATCGTCAGCTGCCCTACCCCAGCGGCACATAAATACTGAAGAACGGCGCAACCGAGACCTCCGGCTCCTACAACCGCCACGGACGCACCGCACAGACGCGACTGCCCCGCCTCGCCTATTTCGGGAAGCACGATCTGGCGGGAATATCGGGAGTTCATACTGCCTCCGCCCTGGCCAGCCACTCGGCCATTCGGGCCTCCGGATCGGGGTGTTTCACGATATCGCTCACGACGGCCGCGGAGTCCGCACCTGCCTCAAACACGCCGGCCAGCCGATCTACTGTGAGTCCTCCAATCGCAACGAGCGGCGTGGCACCGATGCGGCGCTTCCACTCGGTGATACGACCGAGACCCTGAGGCGGCCAAGGCATTGCCTTGAGTAACGTCGGGTAGATGGGCCCCAACGCGATGTAGTCTGGCTTCAGGGCGAGACCGCGTTCGAGTTCAGACGAGTCATGGGTGCTGACTCCGAAACGAACGCCCGCCCTGCGTAGAGCCGGGATGTCCGCACTGTCCAGATCGGTCTGACCCAGATGCACCCAATCGCAGCGCTCTTCCACTGCAATTTCCCAATAATCGTTGACAACCAATTGCGCGTTGTAATGCGCACTGAATGCCCTGGCGTTTCTGATTTCCTGGCGTATTTGCTCCGTCGGACGCTCCTTCACGCGCAGTTGTATCAATCGTGCACCGACAGCAAGCAGCCGACGAACCCAGGCGGCACTATCAACAATCGGATAGACACGCGATAGCGCGATCGTCAAAGAAAAGCCCTGCCGACTATGGGCGTAGAGGGAGCCGCCAGATCGCGCGGCTCCATGGGTCCGGCGAGGTATGCGGCACGGCCTGCCTCAACTGCTGAGGCAAATGCTCCAGCCATCTCCACGGGGCGGATCGCCTGAGCTACGGCGGTGTTTACGAGTACGGCGTCAAACCCAAGCTCGAGAGCCTGCGCCGCGTGCGACGGAACGCCGATCCCAGCGTCGATAATCATGGAGGTGCTCGGAAATCTTGCACGCAGCGCCTTCAGTCCGAACAGGTTGTTGAGTCCCCGTCCGGAGGCTATGGGTGCACCCCACGGCATCAACACTTCGCAGCCCGCTTCGAGGAGCCTGTCTGCGACGACAAGATCTTCGGTCGTATACGGAAAGACCTGGAAGCCCTCCGCGGACAATATTCGCGCAGCCTCCACGAGACCAAACACGTCGGGTTGCAGAGTGTCGTTGTCCCCGATCACTTCGAGCTTGATCCACGGTGTGCCAAACACTTCGCGCGCCATTTGTGCCGTGGTGACCGCTTCTTTGACAGAGTGGCAACCGGCGGTGTTAGGCAGGACGCGTACATCGAGATCACGCACCAAGGACCAGAAACCCTGCCCGGCACGTTCACCGCTCGATTCGCGACGCAACGAGACTGTCACCACTTCGGTTCGCGACGCCTTCACGGACTGTGTCAGAATCGCGGGCGAGGGATAGCCAGCCGTACCCAACAGCAAGCGCGAATGCAGATCGATCCCGTAAACCTTCATGGTTTACCCTCCCTGCATCGGGGCGAGAATCTCGAGGTGATCGGCGTCTGATACCCGCGCACTCGGCCGCGATCCTACCGAAACGAACACGCCATTCAGCGCGGTCGCGACGACGGCGTCGCCGTAGCCAAGCTCCTTCAATACAGATGCGACATCGGAGCAAACGACATCATGCCAAACACCGTTCACGCGGATCTTCACTCATGACCTCCGGAAAGTAACGATTGTGCAGAACCACCTCTGCGGCCATGCACGCGAGTGAGGGTGCAATCAGAAATCCATGCCGATAAAAGCCGTTGACATACACAATGCCCCCGTGAGACCGAATCCGCGGCAAGTTGTCCGGAAACGCCGGGCGCACTCCCGTTCCCATTTCTACAATCTCTGCCTCACCGAACGCCGGATGGACCGCATAGGCGGCGCTGAGAAGCTCGAGTACGGAGCGGACGCTGATTCGAGTGCTCTCATCGCTCTCGATCATCGTCGCCCCAATCATGAAGAGGCCCTCCCCGCGCGGCACGATATAGACTGGCACGCGGGGATGCAGAACCCGGACGGGCCTGGTCAGAGAAATCTCCTTGGACCGCACGAGGAGCATCTCGCCCTTGACGCCCCGTAGGTTGGTCAAAACATCGCGGGCGGCAAGTCCCCGGCAATCCACTACACGATCCGCGGCCGCTATCGCATCCGGCAAGGCGTTGACGTTGAAGCGAATTCGGACGCCCAATTCGGCGAGTCGCTGTGCCAGCGCCGCCAACGCGGCACGAGGATCCAGATGACCTTCATCCTCGACGAACAAAACCCTGCTGAAGCGCCCAGCCAGATCGGGCTCCAATCGCCCGAGCGCCTCGCCATTGATCCATTCAAACTGTTCAGTGCGACGTGAGAAATTGGTGAGCTCACTGATATCACGCGCGTGAGCGACCACCAGGGTTCCGTTGTGCGCCGTATCGGGGAATCGCTTGCGCCACCACCCGATACTCGTGGTTCCCAACTTCGAGACAATCGGATCACCGCCGCCTGCCAGCTCGCACCACGGCGCCAACATGCCACCCGCGTGCCACGAACAGCTCGAAGAGCCCAGATGTGCGCCACGTTCCAGGACCTCGACTGTGGCACCTCGCTCTGCGAGCTCCAAGGCACAACTCAGTCCCCCGACTCCGGCGCCGATGACAGTGACATCCACTGATCAGTCACCCTTTCGGGTCACATAGATCTCACTGCCGCTGTGCCGAAAGGTACTGGACATCTCGCGCATACCCTGTTGGCGTTGCGCCTCGGATCGCACCTCGTGCGAGATCCGCATGGAGCAGAATTTGGGACCGCACATCGAGCAGAAGTGAGCAACCTTGTGCCCCTCCTTGGGAAGGGTCGCATCGTGAAACGCGCAGGCGGTATCCGGATCGAGCGAAAGATTGAACTGGTCCTCCCAACGGAAGTCGAAGCGCGCGCGCGATACTGCGTCGTCGCGGTCGCGTGCACCGGGGTGGCCTTTTGCCAGATCGGCTGCATGGGCGGCGATCTTGTAGGTGATCACACCCGTCTTCACATCGTTACGGTCAGGCAACCCGAGATGTTCCTTGGGAGTGACATAACAAAGCATTGCCGTGCCGAACCATCCGATCATTGCAGCCCCGATGGCGGAGGTGATGTGGTCGTAGCCCGGCGCAATATCGGTAGTCAGCGGGCCCAGCGTGTAGAAGGGAGCTTCCCCGCAAACACTGAGCTGCTTGTCCATATTCTCCTTGATCTTATGCATCGGCACGTGACCAGGACCTTCAATCATGACCTGGCAGTCGCGCCTCCATGCGATCTGAGTCAGCTCGCCCAGAGTCTCGAGCTCGGCAAACTGCGCGGCATCATTGGCATCGGCGATTGAACCCGGCCGGAGCCCATCCCCCAGCGAAAAGCTTACATCGTAAGTGCGACAAATTTCGCAGATGTCCTCGAAGTGTTCGTACAGGAAGCTCTCTCTATGATGTGCCAGACACCACTTCGCCATGATGGAGCCACCGCGCGAGACGATCCCCGTAACCCTGTTGACTGTCAACGGTATGTACGCAAGGCGGACACCGGCGTGTATCGTGAAATAGTCGACGCCCTGCTCCGCTTGTTCGATCAAGGTATCGCGGAAAATTTCCCAGGTCAGCTCTTCGGCAATGCCGCCTACTTTTTCCAACGCCTGATAGATCGGCACGGTACCGATGGGCGTCGGCGCGTTTCGGAGGATCCATTCACGGATGGTATGAATGTTGCGCCCGGTGGACAGATCCATCACGGTGTCCGCTCCCCAGCGAATCGCCCACACCATCTTTTCCACCTCCTCAGCGATCGAAGAGGTCACGGCGGAGTTTCCGATGTTGGCGTTGATCTTCACCAGGAAGTTCCGCCCGATGATCATGGGCTCGGACTCGGGGTGATTGATGTTGGCCGGGATGATCGCACGGCCCGCTGCAATTTCAGCGCGAACGAACTCAGGCGTCACGTAGTCAGGAATGCCGGCGCCCCACGAGTGGCCATCTCGCCGCAACCCATCGAGAGCCCGCTCCCGACCGACATTTTCCCGAACAGCTACGAATTCCATCTCGGGCGTAATGAGCCCCGCGCGCGCATAGGCCAATTGAGTTACTGCGGCGCCGCTGCGTCCTCGAAGCGGCCGCCGTGAGCCGGGGAATACGTCAGTGCCTGAATGATTCTCGCGTGGGAAGCCATTGTCCATCGCTCGCACAGGTCTGCCTTCGTACACCTCCACGTCCTGACGCGCTGAAATCCACGCCTCGCGTAGCGGCGGCAATCCGCGCTCGATGTTCGTCTCTACACGTGGATCTGTGTAGGGTCCCGAAGAGTCGTAGACCGTGAGCGGCGGCTCTCCCGATGAGTGATGAAGTGAAATCTCGCGCATGGGGACGCGAATATATGGATGAAGAGTGCCTGCTCTGTATACCTTGCGTGATGCGGGCAGCGGCGTCGAGACGATGGAGCGCGGAACGGCATTCATTGTGATTCCCGGGGCGACCAAACATTCGCGGTCCCGAAAATGCCGTCAAAGGAAGAAATTCAAGCAACTGAAGAAGTTGCAATGAAAACTCGACTGAGTGCAATCAGTCGCACTTTCCTACGCCAGCATGATCTGGATCAGGTTCAAGGGTCGCCATGCCGTCCAGCTCTGCTGGCACCGATGGCCTCTCAGCCCCCTGCCGGGGCTCCCCTAGCGATTGATAAGATAGCGCCACGTAGAGGCTGCGGTCAACAGTCAACGAGCTATCGGGCTCTACTTCAATCTACTCAGCTCATTTACCTCATCCTCCAGCCCAAGATACTCCCAACGCTGCAGCGCTACAGGGACGTTACCATTCGACCATACATAGTCGTGGAAGCTGCGTATGCTGAACTGCGCGCCCTGTTTGATCCGCGCATCGTCCAGCATCCTGACAATCTGCAGCTTTCCGATCTGGTAGGAGATCTTCTGCCCGGGCTCGGCACCCATCTGGATGACTTCCGTCCGCGCATCCGCTGCACTCATCGGTACGTTGCGCTGTAGGAAACCGGCTGCTTGCTGCGATGTAAAGACACCCAACGCCAGATTCACATCCGCGATGACTCGAAGCGCCCGCAGACGCATCTGGTTGTATACCAACTCCCGCGAGTGCGGGCTGTCGTCGTACAGCCCCGACTGCAGCATCATCTCTTCCGAATAGGATCCGATACCCTCGTTCGCACCCAAATCGTAGTAATGCCGGCGTATCGGATCCGGATTCTTCCAGGATGCGCAAAGCTGCCCATATAGCACTGCAGTTCCCTCCAGGACGATCTGGATGCGCGGATCCTTTGCAGCGGCGACCCGGAAATAATCGCCGTCGGCCGAAGGAGCAACTACATAGCGGATCCCGTTCTGATTGAGGCGCGAGGGCGAAGTCAGATCATCCAGCTCCACGAAATCACTCAGCGCCGCCAGATACGGCGGTACTGCTCTCAGCGCGAAGTGTTGTTGGCCGGGAGTCAGTGTCAGGATTCCCTTGCGCTGCAGAAAATCGCGCACCGCTGCTTCCGCTTTCTGATTCCGCGCCACAAATTCCCCCGTGCTCACCGGCATCACGAGCGGCGGCACGGCGTGGTTGCGATTTTCCTCGATTGCCGCGAATGCCGCGGCACGCCGCCATTCCTGCTCCGCCTGCGAAAGCAGCTGCTCGGGTGTGTACGGAATGAGAGCCACATTCCGCAGGAACCAAACATACGGATCACGTCCGATCGCCGGCTGCTGTGGCAGCGTCGGAAGAATTTTCTGCAGCCACGCCCGATATCGTTCCAGACCGAGCGCTGCCCGGTCCGCCGAAGCCTGCCACTCCCGGGCAGGAACCGTCGTCTGCGACGCCAGAGTGGCTGCCAGTTTCTGCAATTCCGGTCGAATGCCAGCCAATGAATCAATCGCCATTGCGGCCGAGGGCGCCGGAGCCCGTGCCAAATTCTTTTTCGCCTCCTTCAGGATCGCGGGGATGGCGTTCAACCGCGTGAGTATCTCGCGGCTGTGTTGCTCGTCGTACGGCCCGGGAACCGTGAGTGCTTCACCCACCGGCGTCAGAGTCTGCTCGACATAGAAGCCAGGGTCGCGCTCCCAACGTTTCAGGATATCCAACTCCCAGCGGACTCGCGCCAGTGCCGCTCCCAGGAGCCGGTGGTCAACCTGTTGTGCAATCGGAGCCCTCGGATCGCCCAGCGCGCGCCAGCGGTCCTCGAAAGAGCTCAGCTCGGTTCGCTGGATTTGAACACCCAGGGCCGACCAGTCACGCACCACACCGGGTGGGCGCTCCATGCGCGCCACATCGTTTCCCGTGTACTGCCCGGTTCGGGCCCGCCATTCCCAGAAATCGGCGGCAAGCTTTTGCTCCGAGCCGGCCGCGCCGTGCGAAAACTCGCAGACGGATGACAGCGCCAACACCACTATCGAGGCCTGCAATCGCTGCATCATCATTACAGCGCTCCGACGACGTTCAGGAACACACCGTGGTGTCTGAAGCTCAGATCTGTCAGATCGTCCGAGAAGCTCGTGAAGTTATAGCCTAGTCCAGCCTTCACATGCGGGCCCAGCTGCCGGTAGAACGCTGCCAGAATGCCGGAACGTCGCTCATTCAGATCCGGCATGTTGAGTACGCGCCCCTCGATCGTTCCCTCCCAGTTCGCGCGGAAGCGCCAATCGATGCGCAATAGGGAGAGCTGTGCCCGGTTGTCGAAGAACTGTGGATTGGCCCGGTCGATGCTCATCTGGCCGAGGCGATAGGCGAACTTTCCGCCCACCGACCAGTGCGCAAACAAATCGTAAGTGACGTCGAGCGCTGCCACGTGGCTCCTCTGGACATACTGCGCGGCCGTATTCTGCAATGTCACCTGATCCGCCGTGGGCAAGTTGTAGAAATAGGTGTACTTCGCGAGCACATTGAGCCGGTCGTTGGACACCGGACGGTATCCGTAGCCGATGACAGCCTCGGTATACCCGCCCCCGTAGAATTGCCCGTCGGAACTGTTGCTCAGGGAGCGATCGAATTTTCCTACGACGCGCCAATCGGGCGTGAGTTGGTATTTGAAGTTATTCCTGAACAGCCACGTCGTCATGTCTGTCGTAGTGGTATCGGGTTGCTCCGTCAGATCGTGGCGATATTCGACGCCGCTCGAGACTTGTATCTTCTCGAACGCATAGCCCACGCGGACACCGCCCGCCCGGCGCTTGATTTTCGCGGCGGTCGTGTTGTCCTCCAGGGTCCCGATCTCGGTATTGGCACCGAAGTTCCAGTGATTCTGAGTTGTCAGCGTCACCCCGGTGGCGTGAGTGAGGCCTGCCATCTGCTGCGTATCCTGGTAGCGCTCCTCCACGAAGACGCTGCTGCTGTCGGACAACCGCCGCTTCATGCCCGACACCAGGTTACCGCGGCGCTCCTGCAATCCATTGTCCAGGCGCTCGTTCTCCAGCGAGTAGTTGAGGTACAGGCTGGTGCGATCCGAGACCAGGTAGTTAGTGCCGAGCTTGCCGCCCGTCCCGAGGTCGCCATCGGACACTTCCGCCTCGACTTTGAGGCGGTCGCTGAACCGATAGGACCCGCCGGCGCCGGCGCGGCTGTTGCCCTCGCGATCTTCCGTCTTCGACACCGTGTCCTGTACGAATCCATAGGCGCGCCAGGCGGCCAGCGAGTCATAACCCAACTGCACGACCGCATCGGTGCGCGTGCCCTGCTCCTGGGTCAGGGGAACAATCGGCGAGGCGTCCTTGCGCTCGTCCCGGCGCACGCCGCTGCTCACACTCCACTTGTTGGTCAGCTTGTAGGCCAGATCCACTTCCTCCGCCGTGGTCTCGAGCCCCAGGTCCTGGTCTTTTTTGTCCGCCTTTGCGTTCACCGACAGCCGTGTGCCGATAGGCATTCTGAACGTACCGCCCCAGTAACGTCGCTGGGTCAGAGTCGAGTATCCCGGCGAGGAATAGCCGCCCTCGAGATTCTGTGTGTAGAGAGTCAGGCGACCTTTGCTTCCCGAGAGGAAATCGGCCAGTCCGACGCTCAAGTCGGCACGATAGCTGTCGGCGCTCGTATCGTTGAAGGAAGACGCATCATCGCCGCTGAACGCGTAACCACCGTCAGTGGAATAGGTGCTGCTCGAAACCAGACCGACGCTCCGCGCAGCTTGCACCTTGAACCAGGAGTCGGCGCTCTTGCGAAACGTCACATCGGCGCCGCGCAGCCCGCTGTTGCTGTCACCCTCATTGCTGCTGCTGCCGGTCAATCCAACTTTGAGGTGGTCATTCACCCAATAGTGTCCCTGTCCAGCAGTCACCAGCGCGCTGATCTGATCAAAGCCCGGGGTGTATTCATACCGGACGAGCAGATAGGCCTGCTCGCCGCTGAGCGCCTGACTACGCACGACCATGTCGTCGCTCGCGATCGCCGAAAGCGGCTTTGCCAATAGAATGCGACCCTGGAGATAGTCGATTTCGTAGTCGCCGGGCGACAGGTCCACAACGCCCATGACCAGGCCGGAGTCCTTGTCGCGCAGCTCGATGCGAACACGCTCGGAGCCCGTCAGAATGTCCTGGTGGTGCAGGAAGTACAGCGAGCCCCCCGTGCCTTTGAACTCCTCGCGGCTGGCAACCGTACCCGGATCGGCCGCAAGGCCATCGAGCACGAGGCGCTTCTCGCCAAAGCCGGTCGTGGCCTCGGACTGCCAATGCGCGTTGGCGCCGTAGAGCCCGCGGTCGATCTGAGCAAGCTCGTTGTCGGCATAATCAACCTTGAAATTGCCCCACAGACCGTAGTCCTGGTCGTGATCCACCCGGACGTAGAACTTGCCCATGGTGGGAGCCATCTCCTCCACGATGCTGTCGTCGCCGAAGGTGGGATAGTGGTAGTCAGGATCGATCCGGCGGAACAGCGAGTCGGGTGACTTGCTGAAGAAGTTGGTGAACAGATCTTTCAAAGGTTCCTCGCGCGAATCGGCGCTCGCCGTCACCTTCCAGTGATCATTGAATTTCTGCGTACCGTAGAATGCCAGGTGACCATCGACCGATGAGTTGAGGTCGACCGGTGCATCCGCACCCTCCATCTGCTTCTCGGCATCGCTGATGTGGTTCTTTGAAACCGTCAGATCGGCCATACCGACGAAGAACCTCTCTCTTCGAGGAAATTCCAGATCGCGCAGGTACAACGACCCGTTGCCGTCTGCGTCGAGCACAGCTACTTCGACCGTGTGCGTGCCGGTAGGCAGGATCTCCTCGGCAATGAAGTTGCCCTTCGGATCTACGGGCACCTCGTGGCCTGCAACCCACACCGTGTGTGCAGCGGGCACGCCGCTGCCTCGAACCGTAACCGTGCCGCTGCCGACCTGGATGTTTTGAATGGCGATGTCGTTTTCGCCGTAGCCCGCGAGTAACTCCCGGTCAGGTTGCTGCGCCGACGTAGACACAGATGCGTCCGGCTTCGTCACCGCGTTCACTGCGGGGGGATTAGCCTCAGAATTCACAGCTATTCCCGGCAATGACCAGGTGATCGCCCTTTCAGACTCTTCAGACTCCCCGGTCTCGGAGTTTGTCGTCGTTAAGTGCATGATGAGGGGTGGCGGCTGCGGGCTGGTGGACGGCTCCTCGTGTTGCTCGTGGGGAGCATGGCTCGGCCCGACTGGAGGGCCATTCTGGTCCTGGATCATCCACAACGGCTGAGCACTCGTGTCGTCGAATTCTCCAGCCTCACCGAATACGCGCAAAACATACTTCAACTCGCGCTCTGGCCCCCCGGGACTCTTCAGTACCGGCTGCCAGTCGGCAAAGCCGTTCACATCGACCATCACGACATCCAACGGCAGGCTCTGCTCCGATTGCGCAGCGTCAAATATCCGCACTTCCGCGTGCTCGATGAAAGCCCCGTAGTTGCTGTAGATCTTGAAGCGCACAGGCGCCGTAATCATTCCGTCCTCGACCTGCTGGAACGGTACGACACTCGGCGAGGCCGTCACACTGAGACGCCGGTGTGCCTTCAGGTTATCGAATTGAAATTGGAAGTTGGCTTTGTCGAGGGCGACGTCTGTGCAGCGCTGGAGATCTGCGGAGCTTCTGTCGGGATCGTCGATGGGCTTGCCGTCCACGGTAATATGCATGAGGTTCAGCCCGAAAGGACTCTTTGGCGTCAACTCCCGCGTCATCGGCGTGATATCCACGCCTTCGAAATCATCCAGAGCAGCGAGCTCATCGTAGACCACCTGAACCACGACATACGAAGTCTCGCCCTGAGTGAATCCCAGGTTGACAACGTCGTCCGATTGCACGTAGCCGCGACCTTCGTGCTCCGTCTGTGCCGGAGTGAGTTGCATCTGCTCCCTGATCAGCTCCATCGCTCGTCGAGCGCGGGCGGCAGAAAGACCGATGTCATCGCCGTAAACGGCCGCCGTGCGGCGGTCGAGACGCTCGTTGCCGGTGTAGCCAACGAACCGCAGACGCACATGGGTCTTGCCGCTGATGTCCGCCATCGCGCGGCGCAAGCTGTCTGTGTAGCCCGCCGGAATGACCGGGCGCCCCTCCTGGAGCTGCAAAGCAGGAATGCTGCCCCAGGGTGGATCGTAGACCTTCGTGACCACCTCGTCGGAATCGAGCCTGGGACAGAGCTGCAAGTCATCCGGCATCTCCTGAAGAGGATCGTCGTGCCAGAACTGCACCTCGATGCGACGGTTCCGGGCGCGTCCCTGCGGGGTATCATTCGATGCAACCGGCTGGGTCGAGCCGCGGCCCTCGCTGTCGACCGCTGCGCTCGGCAAATTCAGCGCTTCCTTCACGGCAAGGGCTACGCGATGCGCTCTTGCCTTGGAGAGGGCGAGCTGATCTCCATAGATACGCTCGTTGCGGCCCGACAGCGGCACATTGTCGGAATAGCCAATGAACTTGACGACCACGTTGTGTTTGTCGCTCAAGTTACTCAGCGCCTGCTTGACGTGCTCGAGGAAGTCAGGAGTAACATCCATGCTCTCGTCATCGTAGTGCAGCGGCTGAACCAGGTTCTTTACCCGCGAGCGCCGCGCATGCCCTTCCTTGAAGCGCATCTTGCAACGCGTCTCGACGCGGCACACCTTCACCTGTTTGAAGGTTTCACGGATGAGAACCTCCTTTTCGGCCGCATGCGCTTTCGGCTGGTCGTACCAGACCTCAACCTCGACGCGCCGATTCTGCGCCCTGCCTTCCGCCGTCGCATTTGATGCGATCGGTCGATTATCCCCTGCCCACTCATATGCAACGGCCTCGGGTGGCAGCTGCAGGACGCGCTTCAGATACTCCGCCACTTCACCGGCACGCTCCCGAGACAATCCCGCGTTGTCACCATAGACCTTCACAAGCGACTCAGAAAGCTGCTGGTCGTCAGCGTGGCCCACGAGGTGCAAGCGGACGTTACGCCGGTCGTGCAGACGATCGAGGGCTTTCCGCAACAGCTCGATATCTTTGTCTCGGATGTTTGCAACACCGGAGTCGAACCGGATCGGCGCAATCACGTTGGTGAGCTTCACGGTCTCGAGTGTCTCCTCGGTGACCGGCTGCACCTCCATCCTGTCGCCGCCCAGTGTCTCGAGCTGCCTCGAGTCGCGCACCCACTGAGCAGGTTCCGGGTTGTCCGGCAATTGCCGTTCGACCGCTTCGCCCAGCGGCGACTGCGACACTGTCTGTGCGGCGGCGGCGGCCGAGAGCAGCAGCCCACAGGTCAATAGCGCCCAACTGTGTTTGTTCAGCATGTCGCTTACCTGCCTTCTCGCACGCGCTGGACCGGCTGCTTCAACGGGCTACCCCGCCGCCAGAAGATTTCGGACTCCACGGTGAGCGCGTATCTGTGATCCGCGCTCCAAGTGGAGCGACTCTGATCCGCGCTCCTCCAGTCATCCATGAGCTCCCGTTTGATCGCGTCCAGGCGCTGGTCAACGAGGTGCGGGTCCTCGAGATCGGCCAGATAAGACAGGCGCAGCACCGATGGCGCCTTGCGCAATTCCTCCAGCAGGGTGTGGATTCGCGGCTGCCACTGCAGGCGTAGCTGCGTCGTGCCCGGCTCGAACACGTCATCGAGCAGATCCAGGCTGACCGTGCGGAATATCGACGCGCCGAAGTTGAATCGCAGTGCCTTGCCGCGAGTGGCGCGTTCGATCAGCAGCGGCGGCGTCGAGGGCCGGTAGCCGCTCGGCAGCGTCCGGTCATCGAGCTTGAGAACAAAGTTACTACCACGATCCTCGCGAGGGACGATCGCACATGTAATGTGGAAGCGGCCGAATGCGTCAGTGATGGCAACGAGACCTTGCGTGGTCACCAATCTGACACCTGACAATCCCTTCTCGCCAGCCTCCTGTACACCGTTGCGGTTCGCGTCGTCGTAGACCTTGCCGATGATGTCGGTGCAATCAAATGTCGGATCAGGCACCACACGGACAGTTGCGGTCGCTTCGCCGGACAGGATTACGCCGCTGACACTGTTGGCGACGTGGGCGCGGTTGACGAACTCGCCTTCGCTGACGCCAGCACCAACGGCAAGCATCAGAACAATCGTCCGGCGATCGGTGGGTCCGAACGTCAACCCACTCCATGTGAGCTGACGGCCAACTACGGTGGGCTCCGTTGGAGCGCCATCCACTCGCGCGGATCGCGGCACGTAGCGGAAGCCCGCGGGGAAGTTATCCACGACACTCACGCTCTGCAACGCCACACCGATCACGTTGCCGACCGTGATCGTGTAGGGCACGAGCTGACCACGCGAGACGTTGAGCAATGGCGTGGTCTTAGTGATGGAGAACACCCCTGCCGGCGGCGGATCCATGGGAATGTGGTTGTTGTAGATCTGGCTCGTGCCGGGAACGCGACTGCCATCCAGGATCAATTGCAGGTAGTAGCGTGTGCCGGTGCTTCCATCGGCCACCGAAGACGGTGGGGCGAATTCCGAAGCTTGTGACTCGCAATACTGCGTCGTGGCAGGAACGGCATCCGCCGCGGTTCCGGGACATGCGGGCACCGGAAAGAACCCGTTGGAGGACCCCACCGTCGGCGGAATCTTCTTCGAGGGCCCGGCCACGTAGGCAAAATTCGGGCCCGTCGCTCGAATGGTGTAGCTGCCGCCGCTCGGGCAGGCCGGATCCGAGAAGTTGATATCGAAGCGGTAGTAGCCGGAAGCAGATGTAATCTGACCCTGCTGTGCCGGATCGTCGAAGCAACTCTCCGGCAGTGCAGTAGCACTACCCGCCCGCACCATTTCGAGCACGGCGCCGGTAATCGGCGCACGTGTCCCGGAGTCATAAACCACTCCGTTGGGTGAGATCGGCAGATTCAAGTTCTGCTGATTGCTGCCCGAAGGAATAGCGATGCCGGTAATTCTCTGCAGCGAGTTGGTATAGGGCGAGTCGGCCTTGCCCAGCTTGGCGGTGCTCGCACCGGCTCCCGGCGCAGTGAATCGCAGCTCGTAACGCAGCGCAGTTCCATCGGTAGGCGCAAGGCCGCCGAGGGTGTAATTACCACTTGCGTCGGTGATTACCGATCGCAACAGAGTTGCACCGTCGCCGCTATACAGGGCGACTGTCCATCCCACGAGGCGGCGCTCGTTCGTGTCAGGTGTCGTATTGAAGTTGGCGTCGTGCCACGCTGTACCGCTCAGCATGCCGACACCGGGGACTCCGCCGACATCGACCGACGCCGTGGCGATCGCCGTCTGTGGCGGGCTGTTCCAAGTGACGACTGCGGTGTTTGTCAGGCGCGTACCGTTAGCCAGACCCGTTGCAATCTGTACCCGGAATCGCAAGTCAATGGACTGCCCCGGCTGCAACGGCCCGTACGCCGTTGAATAGTCCGCGGTCAGCACTGTACCGACGATCATGATACCGGTTGTCGACCCGTTCAGCGTGGGAGCCGGCGGATTGACGAACGTGAGTCGGCCGGCGCCCGCAGAACTGAGGTCATCGGTGATTACGACCGTCGTGGCGGGGTTGGTCGAGATGTTGGTGACGTGCACCACGTAGTCCAACTGGCCGCCCGCGGCGACGGCATTACCACCCACAACGGTGACTTGCTTCGTGATGGTGAGACCCGAGGCGACAACCGTGACTATGTGGGCGTCCTGGAAGTCGAGGACTCCCGGAGTGCCGTCGGTCAGGGCGCGCGTGAAGCTCTGCCGGTTCGCCGAGCCGCTGTTAGCCGAGTACCACTGGACGGCGCCGGCTATGTTGGTCAGCTTCGCGCCGTTTTGACTGTTGGCGTCGAGCTGCGTCTGGTAGGTAATGACCAAACGCTGGCTAGGACTGATTACCGCAGCAGCCGTGAGCATCGTCAGTGTGAGCTGACACGTCGGAAAGCTGGCGTAGCTGACCGAAAAATCGGTACCTGCGGTCAGTGGACCCTTGCCCGCCACCGGTGTGACGCCATCGGCCGCGAAGACCTGTGCACTCTGCACCTGGGGCGTGTAATTGCACATGCCGCCGGTCGAGCCACTGGGAAGGCGGTCCAGGATCGTCGCATTCCATGCATCGCTGGTGCCCGTGTTCTGGATGTTGAGACCGAACTGGCCCGTCTGACCCACGCTCATCGTGGCCGGGCCCGACTTCGTCAGCACGAGGTTCGGTGTGAGACCGGGTATGCCGCCGACATCGACAGAAGCACTGGCGCTCGCGCTTTGTTGCGGACTGTTCCAGGTAACAACCGCGGTGTTGGTGAGATTGGTGCCATTGGGCAGGCCTGCGGCGATTTGCACCCGAAACCGCAGGTCCATCGATTGCCCGGGCGCCAACGGCCCGTGCGTCGTCGAGTAGTCCGCGGACAGCACGGAACCCGAGATCGTGATACCCGCTGTCGAGCCGTTCAGGGTCGGCGCCGGTGGATTCACGAACGTGAGCCGGCCAGGCCCCGCGGAGCTGAGATCATCAGTGATCACGACAGCAGTGGCCGGATTGGCCGAGATGTTGGTGACGTGCACCGCGTAATCCAACTGGCCACCCGCCAACGCCGCACCATTGCCTACAACACTGACCTGCTTCGTGATGACGAGACCCGAGACCACCACCGTAACGGTGTGGGCATCCTGGAAGTCGAGGACACCGGGGGTTCCGTTCGTCAGCGTCCGCGTGAAGCTCTGCCGGATCGCGACGCTGCTATCTGCGGCGAACCAGCGGGTGGCGCCCGCCACGTTGGTCAGCTTGGCGCCGGTCTGGCTGTTGGCGTCGAGTTGCGTCTGGTAGTTGATGATCAAACGCTGATTGGGGCCGATTACCCCGGCAGGTGTCAGCATTGTCAGGGTCAGCTCGCATGTCGGGGCGCCGACGTAGCTGACTGAAAAATCAACGCCCGGAATCAAGGGGCCCTTGCCGGGCACGGGAGAAACGCCATCCGCCGCAAACACCCGGGCGCTTGCCACCTGGGGCGCCTGACTGCACATGCCGCCGGTCGAGCCGCTGGGAAGTCGATCCAGGATCGTCGCGTTCCATGCATCGCTCGTGCCGATGTTCTGCACGTTGAGACTGAACTGACTCGTCTGTCCCACGCTCATCGTGGCCGGGCCGGACTTGGTCAGCGTCAGGTTCGGGCCCACGATGGTCAGCGGCGGCGTGACACCAATCTGTCCCGGCAGCGCTGCAAAGAAGATGCCGTTGATGAACGTCGACAACGTCCAGTCAGCCGTGTTGATGAATTTAGTGCCTGGCACATTCACGGGTGCGTCGTTCAGCACAACCGTGACTTTGAGCACGATCTGCTGGCCGGCGGGGATCGTGGGGAAGCCGCTGAAGGTGAGCAGTCCTCCGCTGTTCGTGACGTTGAAGGACACCGGAGCGCCGCTGCCCTTCCAGGTGGCCGTGCTGCTCACGTAGCTGAGCGACACTCCGGTCGCGTTGAGGTCGTCCGTGACCGTGATCTGGCTCACATCGCTGTTCGACCCGTTGGCATTGACGACACCGCCCGTCAAGGAGCTGACCAGCTCCGGAAACGTGAGGGTGTACGTGTACGGCACACCGACGGCGGCCGTGGCCGGTCCCGCGGGATTCTGCTTGTCGATCTTGTCGACCGGCACAAAGAGATTCGTGCACTGGAGGACATGCTGACGGGTGATCGAGCCGTTAACAAACCAGACGTAGTTGTTGTGAACCTTGTCGCACGAGATGTTGCCGGTGAAGGCGACGTTGTCGAACACGAGCAGCGTGTTTCTGGTGCTCAACAGACTGACATTGCCTCCATAAGGATTGGAGGCCGGAAAGTTCTTGATGGTGCAGCGACCATCGATCGAGAGGTTGCTCGGCACCGGCGTGACATTGCCGTCAATGACGCCGCCGTAGGTGCCAACGCAATCCACGCTGCTCTGTGCCTGCGCCGGACGCACGCCCAACAACAGCAGCGCAGCGGCAAACAGCAGGATGGCCAGCCAGCCGCCGCGTGACCACACACTCGTTTTCCTGAAGCTCATGATCATCATCGTTCCACCATCATGCGATTGCGTCGCCAACAGGGGACCGAGTCAGCCCGGTAAACGGTGCTGGATTACGGCGGTCCCGCTGTCGTGGAGCTGTCGCTCTTTAGACCGGAAACTTTGCGTCGCCACCTTTCGGTGGCTTTGCCTTTATCTGAAATCCCTTCGGGATTGCGTCTTTCAGATCAACTCAATGTTTCGCGCTCCTCACGCTGCCGGGAGGAAGTCAATCGGGTAGATGATTGTGATGGCCGGCACGTCCTTGGCACCGAAGTTGAATGCCTTGACGCGGTCCACGACTCGAGCGGACAGCTCCGGCGCATTCATGTCCGTGGACTGCAGCTGACAGAAGGAGACCGTACCGTCCGGCTCGATCGTCAGGCGCAGAATGATCTTGCCCTGGAGGGTCGGGTCCTTGCGCAGCTCCCGGTTGTACAGCCGGTAGAGGGAGGCCTTGTACCGGTCGAACACGATCTGGATCTCTTCGTCCGTGCGCGACAGGCCCGGGCCGCCGCTCAAAGGATGCGCAGCCGGCGCAATCGAGTTGATGCGGCTCGAGGCGCGTGTCAACGCACCACCCTGGATGGAGTTGCGCTCTCCGCCGCCGTTACGGCCGAAATCACGACTCAGCGCGGCAGTCTTGATTCCGCCGCTCGAGCCGGGCGCGTTGGTCGTCAACATCGAGCGTTCGGCGGGAGCCGAGTCCTCGGCGTTGTTGATATGCGCTTGCGAGCCCAGGCGCGCCACCACAGGTGCCTCCTTGAACGCGGCGAGCTTCTCGCGGAAGGCCAGGATGCCCTGGGCCGGGCCCTCGACATCCTCGGGTTGCGGCTGCTTCTCAGGTTGTGGGGTCCGTTGCGGCAGCGGCTTCTCGACCGGTTTGCGCTGAACCAACTTCTCCGGCGGCTTCACCTCCTCCGGCCTGGGCGGCGGTGGCACAGTGTGCTTTTCGGGAATCAGAGTCACGACCCGCTCCGGCGCCGCGACCTTCTCCTCAACATGGAAGGGCAAGGGGATCATTGGCAGGATGAACGCGAACACCAGCAATATCATCAACGCGGTACCGACTGACTTGCGGAACCGCCGATCGTCCTCACCCCCGCGGGTCCACGCCATCATCGGCATGCGAGCACGGATCGCGTCGATCTCGCGCTCGATGATCCACTCGTGCCTGCGTTTCTCGGCCTCTTCCTGCGCATCGAAGAGGTTGTCCTCGAGCAGGCTCACTCGCTCCTGTTGCTGTGTGAGCTGCTCCATCGCGGCGCGCCTGCGATTCTCGATCTCGCCGATCTGTTCCTGGAACTGCTCGATCCGACCGCGCGCACGGCGGATTTGCTCATCGCTCGCGGCGGCGCTTGCGCTGTTGTCCCAAAACAATCCGGCCCCACCGGTTTCGCCGAGCGCTTTCAATGCATCACAGGCGTCACGCAGCAGGCGATGCTGCTGCCGCTCGGTCGCGAACCCGTTCAGCTCCGCCTCGACTGCATGGAGATCACCCACCAGAGCGCCGAGCTCCTCGTGGGCCTGCGAGAGCAGGAACTCCAGATCCTGGGCCGACACAGCACCCTCGAGCGTGGGGATGTCCGGATTCAACTGGGGATTCTCCCCCGTGACGGCATCTTGATCCGTTAGGGCATCCTGAGTTGCGTCGGTGTTGTGTGATGTCGCAGCTACCATGAGGTTTTCACTCACCTTTACGTTTGGCTCAGGCCGGAAGTTGCCACTGGCTTCTCTTTCTGGATCACCGCCAGAGAAACCTTGCCGTACGCGGAAGCCGTGCAAGTCGCCATGACCTTCTTGACCACCGCGTACGGCAACGACTTGTCGGCCAGTACGGTAATCTCGCGGGCGGCCATGTCCTGGTCCCTGAGCACCTCGCCCCCCACCGATGCGCGCCCGAGCACCGCCCGCAGCGGCTCTATCAGGGTCTCCTTCGACTGGCGAATATCCGTGACGCCGGTCACCAGTTCGCCCTGAACGAACAATTGATCCCTGGTGATCATCACGACCACGGAATTCTTCGGTTGTACGTCCGCGGTTGACTGCGGGATCTCCACTCCCTTTGCGTTCTGGATGACTTCCACGTCCGTCGAGTAAACGAGCAGGAACGCAACCATCACCGACAGAATATCGATCAAGGGAATCAGATTGAGCTCGGCGTCGGTACGATGCCGCCGCTCGCTCTTCGCCGTATTGCGGATCCGGGTCAACAGGCTCATGGAGCATCTCCAAGGGCTATCTTCGGAAACATAGTCAGGTTCTCGGGCGCTTCGGTGCTGCGGATCGTGTCCATGACCGCAATCAGGTCGTTGTAATCGACGTCCTCTTCCATCAGGACGGAGGCGTTGTCCACCTGCGGATGCTCCCGCTTGAGCGCCAGCGCGAGCTCCGACAGCACCTTCAGGTCGTACTCGCCACCAACCTTGGGGATCGCCGCAATCCGCGCGGTCCCGTCAGTCAGCTCGATGCCCTCCTTGCGCACGATCACCTCCAGCCTGAACGGCGGCTGCGTTGGGTTCGCGGCCGCGGAGCTCGGCAGATCGAGCTGCACGATGGTGAGTTTCGAGAACACCGCCGTCATCAGCAGGAAGGTGACCAACACCGTAAAGATGTCGATCATCGGTACGAGCAACAGCTCGGCCGGCTTCGCTTTACGACGGGCATACATGCTTTGCATGAGCCGCTCCTACCCGTTGGCCACACGCGCCAGCTCGATCCGCGCGGGTGTGCGCGCGCGATTGGCCAGCACGTTCAGGAATTTGACCGACGCGGTCTGCAGGCTGTCGATCATCTCGGAGGTCTTCGTCTGCAGAAACGCATGCGCGAACAGAATTGGCACCGCGGTCATCAGTCCGAAGGCCGTGCAGTTCATGGCCTCCGAGATACTCGCCGACAGGAGGTTGGCCTTCTCCGCCGGATTCACGGTCGCCACGGCAGAGAACGCATGAATCAGACCGCTCACTGTGCCCAACAGGCCGAGCAGCGTCGCCAGGTTGGCGAAGGTTGCAAGATAGTGAGTGCGCTTCTCGAGCTGCGGGATGATCTCCATCATGCTCTCCTCCATTGCCTTCTCGACGTCGTCGCGGCGACGCACGGCACCCTGGAGGGCGAGCCCCATGCTGAGCAGCCGGGAAACGGCGTCATCATCGTTGTTGGTCAGCTCTCTTGCCTTCTCGAACTCGCCCTTCGACAGCAAAGGTTCCACCGCCGACCACGCAGCGCGGCTCTTGACCCTGGCGCGGGTAATGGTGATGTAGCGCTCGACAATGATCGCGACCCCAACAGCGCCGACGAGCGCGATCGGGAACATGAACACGCCGCCATGCATGAAGAACTTTACGATCGGATAGAACATGTCCACGGTGGGAACCTCGTTGGTCAGTTGGAAGTGGATCGAATCTGGTAGTACCCGAGCTCGCGCAGGAACACTTCCTTGTCGACCGGCAGCGCGGCATCATCCAGCAGCCGCGAAAGCCCCGGCGCATCCCCGAGCTGTGAACTTTTCCAGGGGACGATGACGAGGGATTTCGGCGCCTCCTCGTTGCCCAGGACCGACATACCCGACATCTTCACGTCGGTGGGTCCCTTCGCGTCTGCCGGCACTTTTGCATCGGCGGCCGGCTTCGCGTCAGCCGGCGCCTGCGCGTCACCGGCCGCGGCGGCGCCGCAAACCAACAGCAGCGGAACAGTCAGCATCATGCGTCGAAACATGGTTCCTCCTACCGGCTCGCCCGGGCACGTAAATCCGCAATCCACATCGGTGCCTGCTTGTCATCCGGCACCGCCTGGCTGTACGCCACATAGTTCTCCAGAGCGCAAGTGCGATCCGCCAGGTACAGATCGCACAAGATCGCGAGGTTCAGTCTCGCGAAGTGAAATCCGGGGAATACTTCCACGGCTTTCTCGTAGCTGGTGCGCGCGGCCGCGAACTGACCCTTTCTGCGATATACGAGGCCCAGCTCGTTGTATGCGACGGGATGGCGAGGATTGAGCTCCAGGGCACGCTTCAGGCTCGCCTCCGCCTTGTCGAGATCGTCCGACCGAGCGTACGCAATGCCGAGATCAACGTGCGCGGCGGTCAGGTTTGGCGCGCTCGCTGTTACCTTCAGCAGCAAGGGAATACCCTGCGCGTACTGTTTCTGCTCCAACGAGCGAAGCGCATTGTCGTAATCGGCGCGCACGTCCCCGCCCACATGCACGTCCTCGGTCAGAGTGAATCCGTTCTCATCGGGCTGAATGCCCGGAACAACCACGTTTTTTCCGGCAGCGGCGCCGACCCGCTTCTGGCCCACGACATCGGCCTGTGCCCGACTCACGGCATCGGTCCGCGTGCCTGAAGCAGTGCTCGCACAGGCGACGAGAAGCAACGCCCCCGCGAAGGCGACGCCGGCGAGGCAAATCCGCCACGCTGAGCCGTTATCAGTGCGCGTTGGCATTGGATACTCCCTCTGAGACCGGCCGCGCGGGCGCCGGGCCTGCGTCGCTGACAGCAGCGGTGGTAGTCGGGGACCGCGGCGGCTGCCGATAGACATACCGATCGAGCGACCCCAAAAAGCCACTGCTGATTTCGGACTTGGCGTAGCGCCCGGGTTTGAGAGCCGCCAGCCGCACCAGGCTCTTTTCCGTCCAGGCGTTGTAGGTGCCTCCTGCAATCAACTCGAGATTCTTCTCGTGAAACTGGATAGCCTTTTCCTCGAAGGGAAACGCCTCCTCCTCGAGCTGGTCCGCGTACTTCTGCTGCGCGGCGGGCTCGAGTCCGGCGGGCCGCTCGGATTCAACCAACGAGCGGCTGTAGTTGGCATAGATCTCCGCGATGAAATACGTCGCGGCCGCGGTCACATCGGCCACCTCGTAGCCGACGAGATTGTCGAATGCCTGGATGGCCGTGTTCATGCTCTGCTGCTTCAACTTCAAGCTGCGGTCGAACGGCTGTGTCAGCTTCACCGCGGCAAAGCGCTCGTAGACCTGTTCTGACAGGACCAGCGCCGAGCGCGCCCCGAGGGTGCGTGTGCGGCCGGTCCGCTCGCTGCCGGCGGCCGCATCGATGCGCACGATTTCCTGCAGCTCGTGCTGATAGCGTGCATCGTCGCTGCGCGCTTTGGACATCTCGGCGATCTTGAAGCGAGTCTCGATGTTTGCCTCGACCGGTTTCGGGAACTGTTCGACATAGCGGGAGTACACATCCAACGCCCGGTCCGCGCTCTTCGACTCCTCGTACAGATTTCCGGCAACCAACAATGCCTCCGCACGCAGTTTCGGATCCGCTGACTCGGTGGCAACACGCTCGTATTCGCCGGCGGATTGGGATAGCTGACCTGCCTGCCGATACACGAACGCAATCTGCTTGGTCGCCTCCTTCTGCAGCTCGTGCTCGGGGTGAGCGCGGCGAAACTCATCCAGCACCTGGCCCGCCGCGGTCCAGTCCTGCAACCGGATCAACGCGGCTCCAGCGTCATACTCCGCAGCCGGACGGATCTTGGCGGTCGGCGCCGACTGTTTGATCCGCAGGAAATGGTTCGCAGCCCCACGATAGTCGCCGGCTTCGTTCGCCTTTTCACCCTGCTTGTAGATCGAGGCCGCGAGATTCTCCACGAGCGCCGGGCGCGATTCCTCGTTCTGCGGCGTCGCCTCGAGCACCCGCCCGTAAGCGGACTCCGCGAGGCTGTAGTCCGCCATCTCGAAAGAGGAGTGAGCGACAACGAGCCACGCTGTGCGCCGCAAGCCAGGCTGCGCGTTCGGGAAGTTATCGATGAGCTTCTTCGCCGAAGTACGTGCGAGCGCGAAGTCCTTCATGTCAAAGAGGTCCTGCGCAGCGGCGCCCAACACGACGGCCGCATGCTCGTGCTGCGGAAACGTGTCGGCGAATTTGAGCGAGCTGTTGACCGTGTCGCGCCTGGCGGCTTCCTTCTCCCCCGCGCTGACGATCTTCAGATACTCACGGTGCGCGTAGATCGCCGCATAACCGGCCGCCGCGGCTTTGGCGTGCGACGGGTAGTCATACGCCGTGCGCTCGTATTCACGCGCCGCCCCGGCAAAGTCGTGGTTCTCACGCAGGAGGTCGGCGAGCTGGTAATTGATCGACGGCGCTTCCGGATCGTCATGAAACGAAAGCAGGAACTCACGGTACCAATGCGAAGCCTCGGCGTAGTTGGCGGGCTTGCTCTCCGCCTGGCTGACATCCTGGTACTGCGCATGATAGTGATTCGCCAGATCCTTCAGGTTGGTCTGGAGGTAGGCGACCACTTCCGGGGACTTGCCGATGTCAAAGTGCTGCCAATACTCGGCGCGCAGGCCGTATTTAGCCGCGAACGCTTTTTTCGACTCGAGCACCAGCTTGGGGAACCCACCGACTTCGTAGATCTCGATGACGCGCATGCTGAAGCGAGGTGCGACGGCATGTAACGGATACCGGGTGACAAATGACTCGTAGACCGTCGCGGCGTCGTTGTAACGCAGCTTCGTCAGGTAGAACTCGCCGAAGTTGCGATACACGCGGTCCTCGTAGCCCCGATGGCCGTTGGTCGAGAAGTACTCGCCGATCACCTCCGGCCCTCCCATGTTGGAGAGGCTCAGACTGATGACCTGGAAGGTATCCTCGATGCGGCGCTCCTCTGCCTCCGCATGCTTCGCACCGAAGTCATAACCCTTGGATACTTTGTAGTCGAGCAGCGCCAGGTACTTCTGCAGTGCCTCGTCGTAGAACTCCTGTTTGTACAGTGTCCATCCGAGCTTGTAGAGCGCGAGCTCGTAGTACTCCGTAGCCGGACCCATGCCGACGATAGCCGTATAGGCGCGCTCCGCGTCCCGATATTTCTTGTGCGCGAAGAAGTGCTCCGCCCGCCTGAACTGCACTTCATCGATGTACCGTGAGCGTGGATTCTCGGCGATCAGTTGCTCCATCACCTTCAGTGCCTCGGATGTACGCCCCAACTCGTCGTAGGCTCGGGCTTTCTGATAGAGAACCTGGTCGCGGTAGGGGTACGCGGGGTACTTCGTCAGCAACTCGTCATAGAGCTGGATGGCCTGAAGTGGCCCCGCCCGATCGAGACTGTGGTCTACACCTTCCGGCAAATCCAGAGCGGCCACGGTGTTGGGCGCAGTCGCGGGTTGCTGCGCTGTCATGCGTCTCTCAATGTCAGCTTCGGTCGGCCCCGCACTCCGCAGAGCTTTAGGCCCTGCGGAGCGGACATCGATTTTGCGAGTTGCCGCGGGAGCCGGCATCGGCACGGAGCCGGCTGTTGGCTTCGCCACCGCGGAGCCGGCGGACGCCGCGACCTCCACCAGCTTACCGCCTCCCAGGAGGCCGTATTCCTTCTCCACCTCGAGATCCGCAAGGCGCCGCATCGCCTCCGGTGTCAACTGGCTATGCGGCGTTTCAGCCAGGAAGCGCTGGTAACCCTGCACCGCCCGATCGAGCCCGTTGTCGACCTGAGCCTCCCGTGTGTCGGGTGCCACCTGATGCAGGCTCCCCAACGTTCCTTTGTTCGGATTGCCAGCGCACCCTGCAACAACAGTCGCGACAACCAACGCAATCGATGAGCGAGCTGCAGTGCGCATCACGGCTGCCCTCCACCTGCTGGTGCGTTCGTGGCTCGATCGTAACTATCGGCAACAGCGTAACGCGCCTGTGTCTGGTATTTCTCCAAGCGGTCGCCGCGCGCCTGGAGCTCACTGATCGCCACAGCCTCGATCAAAGTACCTTGCCGAGCCAGCAATGTGTTTACCTGCTGAAGGGCGTCGTGAACACGACTGCGCAATTGGGTGATGGACGTCCCGTAACCCGCATAACTGTGCGTTGCGGCCTGCCTCGTCCTGACAAATTCGTCGTAGCGCGCCTTCAGCATCGCCACGTCTCGATCGAGCTCCCGCAGATGCTCGTGCGCCTTTGTCAGGCGCTCCGCGTACTGCGTCCGGAGCGTCCATGTCAGAACGCCCTTCAGGCGCTCGACACGCTCCTGCAGGAGCGCCGCCTTCGGATCATTCGACTGATGGAGTGCTTTCTCGAGCTGATGCAGGCGATTGAGAGAAATGCGCTCGTCGGCGGTAGCGAGCAGCTCCGGCCGCGGCGCGATGAGAATGTCCTGCAGGCGCTTGCGCAGGTGCTCACGCTGCTCGAGACGCAGTCGAACCTGGGAATCGAGCTCTCCAAACCGGGCATCCACCTTCGGCAACAGCGGCTCATAGTTCAATCGGCGCAGGCGGATGATGTCCTCGAACGCATCGAAGTTGCTCTGCCAGGCGGTGAGTCTGCGGCGCAGATCCTCCAGGTCCAGATAGTTCTGCAATGCCGTCTGGAAGTCGTGCGAGGCCATCAGTGTCGCGAGGTAAAACGTCTCCGGCTCATCGGGCAGCGCGCGCAGGCGAATCACCCAATCCTTGTCCTGCAGCACCTCTTCGCGTGCCAGGGCCTGTAGAAACTTCCCTGCACGGATGCTCTTGATCGAGGCATCGACCTTGACCAACTCCTGCCCGAAGGTGGTGAGCGCCTGGTCGTACAGCAGCGCCGCGCGGCCGTGCACGTTCAACTTGCTGTAGGCAAAGGGCAACGCCAGCTTCGCTTCCTGCACGGCGCTGTCGGTGGGATCGCGGCCGGCGAGAATGCCCCAGGGAACCAGCGCCCGCTGGTAGTTCCGGGCGGACACTTCCGCCCAGCCGGAATTGAGCAGCGCCTGGTTTGAATACGGTCCTTCCAGGCGAACGCGGTCGAAGGACTGCTGTGCACGTGCGAAATGGGACGAGTCGAGCAGCAGCTTGCCCAGCACCATGTTGGATTTGTCGCGGATCGCGGCCGCCGCCGCGCTGTCGTGGGCATCGACCTGACCTGCTTTGTCCAACTGCTGCAGAGCCTGAGGCTGATGGCCCGACTGCAGCAGCGCGATACCCATGTTGTATGCGGCAAAGCCGGTCAGCGGCCGGGAGCCCTGCAGCCGCTTCAGAACCTCGACCGCGTCCTGCGCTCTGCCGAGTGCCATGTAGACATTGGCGCGCAGAAACTCGATCTCATCGCGCAGCCCCACGGGCACATCGCCATGAATCCGCTCCAGGGCTTCCAGGGCGTTGCGCGGCTGGTCTTTCTGGAAGTGAATGCGCGCGAGACGAAACGCCGCTTCGTTGCGAACCGCGTCCTCTACGTTCGCCTCCAGCACAGCCTTGATCGCGCGGCCCGCGCGGTGATGCATGCGGTAGTACAACTCGAAGTCGCCTACCGAGAATTCCGCCTGTTTGATGTGGAAGAACAGCGAGTCACGTTCCCGCTCATCGACGCGACGGTGCTGAGCCATCTCCGCGTCCAGGCGCTCCAGCGCATCGAAGTAGTGCCCCTGATAGGCTTGATACAGCGCCTCGCCGAAATAAAGATCCTTCAGCTCCGCGGAATGGGACGCCCGCGTGGCCCACACGGCGGCCAACGTCAGTCCGAGCATCAGGTTGCGTGCGGAGCGCATCGGTTACCACTCGCCAACATTGATCGACGGCTGGCCCGAATCCGGCCCGGCGAGCGTCACACCAATGAGCTTCGGCTGAATCGCCTTGCTGAATGGAAAGCGCTCGGTGTGCGTGTAGTCCTTGCCGCCGCTGAGCTTGCCCGTCAGTGAAACCTCGATTTCGTGCTGACCGGTCGCAATATTGCCCGTGTAAATGCGCTGCACGCCGCCCTTCTGCAACGCCTCGAGCTCCTTGAAGCTGTAGATGTAGCGCGCGGCCGGCTGACCGTCGATCTGGATCCGCACGGCATCGAGGCGCAGCGTCTCGCCCTTGGCCAACGCCACGAACACGGCCAGGTGCGTGTCGGACGGATACAGCAATCGCTCCTCCAGCTGGTTGAGCTGTGCCGCAATGCTCAACACGTCGGATTTGACTTCCTGCACCTGCTCGTCGAGGCCCTGCATCTGCTCGCGATAGGCTTCGGCCGCGCGCCCCGCGGTGCAGGCGGCACCGATGAGCATCGTGAGTAACACGGTCTGGATGATCTTGTTCATACGCCGCCGCACCGCCTCCCAAAATGTTGTATCCAACTGACATGGCCATATCTGCGCCAGGCGTCGGCAGAGTTACACAACTACGCCGCAACAAACCAGTGTCTCAAAACACTGACATGTTGTGTTGTGTTATACCAACTCACACACAACATCAACTTCGAGCGCGGCGCCGGAAACAACTGGAAACGGCCGCAGCCCCCGATGCCGCGCGGCACGGAGGCGCAATGAAACCAATTACAGGAAGCGCGGGCGAAATTAGGCCCGCGCCGTTATGAAGCGCTCACGCCCGGCGGCTGCCGCCGCCACGAATCACGAACAGCGGCGGCCGCACTCCGGCGGCATGCGCCAGGACGGCAGCGGGCTCCGGGTCGGTGGAGGACTGCGGGGCGTCCGCTTTGGTTGTCGCGGCCGACTCGTCCACCGCTGGACGATTACCAGCGGCGTGCCTGGCGGCACGGGCCGCAGTGCGCGCCGCAGCCTGCTCCACCACACTGACCGGCACGACTGCCGGAGACTGGTACTCCCCCTGCATGTAGTGAGCGACCTGCTTGGCGGATACGGCGTCTGCAAAGAATCCCAGACGCAACTCAAACCATTCTCGACCGTCATTGCACACGCGTGTGGTGTACACGGTGTAGCTGCGGAAAATCGGATCGCGCGGCGTGTTGTCGAGATCGATCATCGTCGCAGACCACAGCAACTGCACGGCGAATGACACAGGTTCGCCGCGCTCTACCGCATTCCGCAACGCGCGTCGCGTGCCCGTATCCTCGGGTCTCAACAATGGGATTTGACTGTAGGTCTCCTCATCTGCCCGCGCCAATCCGCCATCGGAGCGACGCTCGCCGAGCATCGTCATGACCTGCGTATCGCTGAGACCGCTGTCCGCCGAAGGCTGCACCACGCCGCCCGGCTCGCGCCGTTCACCGCTGCCAGCGCCGCCGGGCGCTCGGTTCCTGGATCTGTGTCGCATCGCTCCTCCCACACCAGCTATCGCCACAAGTGGGACAAGAAGTCTCATTTGTGGCGATTTCTGTACAGCCGAAGGTCTCAGAGTGTGAGATGCCTCACAGGGACAGCGGTGCCATCCGCAAGTTATGTGAATTGTCAAAGTCGCGTGACGGGGTGCAGTCCGCGCTTGCAGTTAACTTATGCAGACTCGCTGATTACAACAACTACCTGACATCGGTTGCGCACAGTGTCCGTACAGTGCCGCCGCCGGCGCGGCGCGTGAGATCCATCACAACTTCGCCGTCTGCCCGAGGCAGCAGGCACAGTACGGTGCTCGGGCTCTCCGCCCGTGTGTTAGTTTGTCTCACATATGGACTCTGCTGCTAAAAACGACGTCCTGTCCGCGTCCCGGCAGTGGCTGAAGCCGCTGACCCACATCCTCATTCGTTCGGGAGTGACGTGGCGCGAATTTGCGGAGTTGTCGAAGAAGGTCTACGTCGAGGTCGCGATCCGCAACTTTGGGCGTCGCGGCCGACCGACCAACATTTCAAGAGCAGCCGTGCTCACGGGACTGTCCCGTCGCGAGGTACGCGCGCAACGTGACCGGCTCGAGTCGGGCCCCGCAGCGCTCGAAGCCTATGTCACGAAGGGTTCCCAGGTGCTGGCGGCGTGGTATCTCGACCCTGAATTTCAGGATGCCGATGGCAAGCCGAAGCCGCTGCCACTCAAGGGAGCAGGTGCTACGTTCGAGGCGCTGCTGAAGCGCTGCGGGACTGGTGACGTTCGCCCATCCACACTGCTGAAAGAGTTGCGTTCAGCGGGCGCCGTGCGCCCAACCGCGGATGGGAAGCTCGAGGTCCTCAAGCGCGAGTATGTCCCTCACACGATGGCAAAGGTGCTCATCCGGTTGTGGGGGACGGTGCTCGCGGATGTTGGAACTACCTACGTGCACAATCTGACTCGCGGCCCCAAGACACGGGCCCGATTCGAGCGCGCGGCGGTGAACGATCGCGTGCTCGCGAGTGCACTGCCTGAATTCGAGCAGTTTCTCAACGAGGAGGGCCAGGCGTTTCTCGAGCGCCTGGACGCCTGGTTGACGGCCCACCAGCCCGCCGGCGAGGGCGACGGCGCCCAGGAGACGATTCGTCTCGGCGCCGGCGTGTATCACATCCAGGACTGACATTACTACTCGCGCACTCGCGGGAGATCGTATGCGTAGACACATGATTGGCAAACGCGCCCCAGGGGCGCTGGCAGCTCTGGCAGCCGCGCTGTTGGTGGCTTGCGGTTTCACCCAGACGGCCGGAATTCAGGGTTCGGGCGCGCCTGTCGCGACCACATCCACGGTTTCCGGTCCGATTACGGGATTCGGCAGCGTCTTCGTCAACGGCGTCGAATACGCGACCTCCGCGGCGCAGATCACGATCGACGGCCAGTCGGGAACCGAAGCGCAACTGCGAGCCGGCCAGATAGTCACACTCCAGGGCACGGTAAACTCCGACGGCACGACCGGGGCGGCAACCACATTGCATGTCATCGCTGACGTCAGAGGCCCGGTCACGGCGATTGACCTGATCGGCAACACGTTCACGGTGCTCGGCCAGACCGTGCGGGTATCCACGTCCACATTGTTCGACGACAGCATTCTGTCCGGTGGCATAACAGGCCTGTCCGGCGCCAGCGTGGAAGTGAGTGGATTCGCAGACCCGGCCGGCGACATCGTGGCTTCGCGCGTGGACCTCGCGACGTCCAGCAGCGGATTTCAAGTTAAAGGTGTTGTCCAGGGGCTCGACAGCACCGCTCACACCTTCCATATCAATGGACTCGAGGTGGACTACAGCGCAGCGGCACCAAGCGGCACATTGATCGACGGCAGCACGGTGCTCGTGCACGGTTCTGGTGTGAGCAGCCACAGCGCGTTGCTCGCATCCCAAGTTGAGATTCTGCCGGGCATCGGCGCGAGCGCGAACCAGTTCGCGGACCTCAAAGGCATCATCACCACCTTCACCTCCGCCTCTGACTTTGTGCTGCTCGGTGTGCATGTGGCAACCAACTCCAGCACGGCGCTGGTCCTGCGCGGCCTCACCCTTGCGGCAGGCGTCGAAGTCGAGGTCAAAGGAAAGTTCGACGCCTCAGGCGTGCTCCAGGCGCAGAAGGTGCAAGCGACGCCCTCGAGTGCCAGCCTGTTGAGCGGACTCGTCGATTCGGTGAGTGCCTCCAACAACACATTGAGTGTCATGGGGGTGGCGATTACGGCGAGTAACGCTACGACCTTCGACGACCACTCCAGCCAGCACGTCAAGACATTCCGTTTGAGCGACCTGCGTGCGGGAGACTATGTGCTCGTCAGCGGAGCAGAATCGACGCCCGGCACACTGGACGCGGCTGCGCTGACGCGCAGAAACGTGACGAATCAGCTCTACCTGCAAGGGACTGCAACCAACGTCGCGGCCCCCAACTTTTCGATTTTAGGCGCAACGATAACTACGACCGCACAGACAAAATACGAAGGCCTCGGTGGCGTACCGTCCGCTGCCACAACCTTCTTCAGCCAGGCGTCAAACCACACAGTTCGCGTGAGCGCGTCCAACTCGGGCGGCACCCTCACAGCGACGGCGGTGCAGATCGTTCAATAGGTGGCCTCAGAGCGCGCACGTCGACTGCAGGTTCCCGCGGACTTGCCCATACCGCGCGATCGAGAAACCCTTGCGCAGGTGTTAGCTGGGTTCGGGGCGCAGCTTCTTCGCGAGGTCACCGATCCCGAAGTCGTCGCGGTATTCCGACTGGCCATTGCCGAGGCAGTTCGCGCGCCTGAAGTAGCACAGACGCTCAACTCGATCGGACGCGAAACCACCCGCGGTGCCTTGCGTAAGATCATGTCCCAGGCTCAGGAGTCGGGCCTGCTCAGCGGTCGCCCCGTCGAGCTTGCCGAGCAGTTCAACGCCCTGCTCTGGCGTGATTGGATGGTCAACTTGTTGCTCGGTGTTGCCGAGCGCCCGAGCCCCCGCGAAATCGCGGGCCGCGCCCAGGACGCGGCAATGTCCTTCCTGCGACTTCAAGCGTCGGCATCAGGATGCGACTAAATGCCAATGCGTGTAAGTACCCAACAGTGCAGGTTGCAGGAGACGTGCAGAAGCCTTCCTGTTCGGCTACGTACGTGACGGCATGACCTGCAATGCTGCCGTCGATCGCCGAGAGTCATCTCCACTTTGCAGGCATCAAAGCGCGCGATCATCGCTGCGATGCATTGAAATGGACGCTCCACGGCAGACAGCGTCGGGCAATTGCCACACTTGTCGTCTCTCGTTGACGGTTTTTCCAACCAGTCTGAACGTTATCGATGATGCCTGGACGCGAGACGCGGTTAGGATCTTGCTCGCCGATCGAACCGTAGCGGTTGTGCCCACGGTATCGGCGTAGAGAGATTCAATATGGAACAGGAAAGGGAGATGGTTTCGGCGGGAAGTTCCGATCGCCGAGCCGCCGTGGTGACGCGAACGCTGTATCTGGTGACGCCGCCGTCTGTAACGTCCGCCTCAATCGCAAATGGACGAGTGCCTTCATGGATGGAACCGGACTCCGCTGAACGAGCTGCGCCCATATCAGTCTGGTGGGACTACCCGCCGAGCTAGGATCCAAATGCCTCGTATATCACGGGACCGAAACCAACCTGGCGATCGGACCATCCGACAACCGATGTGGGCCCGGCCGAAGGACGTTCGCTGCTGTTCGAGCGCCATCGGCGGCGGAGCGCGGCCTCGGGTTACGGCCCCGGACGGCCGGGGCGCTCCGGGAATCCAACAATGAGGTCGGTCAGCTCCGTGGGCCGATCCAGTGTGAGGAAATGACCGCCATCGCGGACGGTCTTCACCACGACTCCAGGGATCAACCCGCCGGTTCGCTCGCGCTGTGCGCGCGGTGCCCAGTCCTGCTCGCCATATATGAGGAGTGTTGGAACTTTGATCCGCGGGTACAGGTTTCGCGCCTCCGCCCATCGCCGCTCATGAGAGAGCAGCCGCAGAAATCCCTGGTAGTGGCCACGGCGCTCGCCCACTTCGTAGAGCTCCGCTCTGAGCTGCGGCGACAACGCGTCGGCGGAGACAACCCCGCCAGCCATAATCGTGTCGGAAACGAATCTGTTCCGCAGCCGCATCAGTGTTGGGCCCAGTATCGGTACTCCGGCCGGTCCCAGAATGAGCCGCGCCATCAGTGAGCTGCTGCGAATGCCACCGGCGGGCGGATAGTCATACGGATTGATCGCAATCACGCGTGCGACCCGCGGATTCTGCCGTGCGGCGAGAACGAGCGCGATCGTACCGCCGATCGAGACGCCGACCACGCACGCCTCCTTGACATCAAACGCCTCCAGGAAGGCCTCGGTCCATTGGTAGAAGTCCTCCGGTGCATACTCGGCATTGGGAATATCGGACCAGCCGTGGCCCGGATAGTCGTAGGCATAGACCGTGAATTGCTCGGCCAGCTTGGGGATGATTTTCTGGAAGATTTCGAGCTGCGTACGCAGCGTGTGGAGCAACACCAGGTTGGGCCCGCGACCGGTCTTCAGGTATCTCACCCGCAGGCCACCGATATTCGCATAGTCGATTGTGACACCGGGGCCCCAGGCAGCTTGGGCGGGAAGTGTCGGGCGGCGGCGGAGCGCTTCAACGACGTAAGAGACGAGCACCGGTGCAACGAGGCATGCGAGTGCGATCAGAGCGATCGTTTCGGTCTTCATGTTGGCAGAACTCCGCTGATAGAGCACTCCCACGGGGTCCCGCGCCCGCGGAACTCGCGGCGCGGGATTTGAGCTGCCTGGCTCATGAGGCAGCGCGACCCAGAACGATCTGCTGAGTCTGTTTCTGCACATCCCCGGAAACCCGCGCGCTCGCAGTCGCCAGTGACCCGTCGGTCATCTGCGCACCGGTATTCGAGTTATGGTTACCCAGCAGGGTCTGCCGCGCAAGCTCCTGAACGTCCGCAACGCGGGAGGTCACCGCGGCGGGGACTGTCCGGCTCGAGTCCATGGGTGAGGTTGTGCCTTGCAGCACGGCGCGTACCTGATTTTGTGCATCAGCGAAGCTGTCGGCTGCCTGGGAGGCCTGCGCATACGCGGCCAACGCGGCGATCGCCGGTACCACGAGCCATGTGCGAGTGTTGGTCAATTGCAGCTTGTTCATGATTCTCTCCTGACTTTCCAAGTTGAGTAATTACGATTTATCTGTTGCATGTATATACATGCATATGAACCAAAAAAACAATTATCTCGAAGCCAATTTTCGCGCAGCGAGGAAGGCCGCCTGCTTCAATGCAGCGGCCTCCGCGGAGCCGAGGTGCGCCTCGAAGGCCGCTTGAGCCTTTTCCCACTTCGTCGTGAGCTTGCGCACCGTCCGCTCGCCCTCCGCGCTCAGAACCCAGCGCCGCTCGCGTCCGTCCTCACCCGGGCGGGTCCGTGCCCAACCCGCCTTCTTGATGTGAGCCAATGTCCGCGTCGCCGTCGTCTGGTCGATCCCGATGAGCTCTGCCAGCTCCGTGGTCGTCCGATCCGGAGCCCTCACCATCACCTGCAACGCCGTGAACTGAGTCAGCGGAACCCCGCTATCGCCCAGCACCTCCTCGTACAGCGCCGTGGCCGCGCGGGCCGCCTGACGCAGGGTCGCGCAATAGCAAGGCAGGGCTTGTAGGGGCATCTGAGTCATCGTGGGAGCACCCTACATGTATATACATGCGATGTCAAGGCCTACCCCCATCATCGTAATGAAGGATGGTCGCTCCACCCTCCTCGGCATGACCTTGCTCGTGCCCGCAACCGCGGCCCATGCCTGAGGCACGACAGAAGAGCAAGCCGGTGCACGCGCGCGGGGCGTTCGGGGAACAATTATCAACAGCGGCCCGAGGGCGAGGCCGGTCAGGATCCTTTTTGCACCTGTTGTCATGAGCGTGGCCAATCCGTAATGCATGCATACACATGTGTTATAACAACACAAACAATAAACCTGGAATCGTCTGGACCTGTAGCGCGAGTTTGTCCATACTCCGGTCTCATGGCTCTTTGTCAAAGCGAGGACGTTAACGTGCGAAACAACAGCTCTATGTTACTGGGCGCGCTCTTGGCGGTCGTCGCAAGCATCCCTGCGCGCGCCGATACAGACTTGACCGGCAAGTGGGTTGGAACATTCAACGGGGTCCAGGTCGAGATCCCACTGCAGCCCGGTCCATTTGGCTGGCAAGGCGAAGAAGCCAAGAAAATCCGGGCGCCGAGGTTTGTAGAAGCCACCTTGCAGCTCAATATCGAGACTCAGAAGAAGGGCCTTGCGGTGGGAATCTGGAGCGCAGGCGATTTCAAACATACATTTGTTTGCGCACAGATCAGTGAGTCCATGTGGAATTGCGTGGACGCCGGCGGCCGCGGCAGCATGGAGATCGAGTCGGCGACCGAGATCAAATTGTGCTACCTGGACAACCGGGAAGGAGCGCAGGGCGCCGGTTGTGCGCAGTTGCGGAAATCTCAGTGAGCCAACACCCTGCACGGACTCAGGGCTGATATTTTCCGGCGCCCTCCTTCCGGTTGGTCGTGGTCCTGACGGAGGCTGGGCTGCCGGGAAATGTGCGATGCAGGTTGGCAGGATGGTTTTTGGCGCTTGACGCTCACATGTATATACATGCATAATACGATACATGAAACTACAGCCCCTCCCCTGCTACTGCGCAACGGTTCGGCAAGCCGCCCGGGCGATCACGGTGCTCTACGAGCAGATGCTGGCCGACAGTGGTCTTCATGCGACGCAATACACGGCGTTGCAGCTTCTCGACTCGGCACCCAACCTGAGCACAACGGAACTGGCGGAGGCTCTGGGTATTGATCAGACCACGGCCACGCGGACGTTGGCACTGATCAAAAAGGCCGGGCTTGCAAGCGATACCGTAGGCGTGGATCGCCGACAGCGCCGCTGGGCTCTCAGTGCCCAGGGGCAATCGCTGGTGAGGCAGCTGACACCTCGCTGGGAGGCCGCGCAGGAAGCCTTCGAGAAACGCCTGGGACGAGCGCAAGCGGAAGCCCTGAAGAGCGCCTCGTACCTCGCCGCCAGCACGCTCTGTGCGAGTTGGACCCGCTCATGTCTCGACAACGCATAGACGGATTCGGACCTGCAAATATGTCGACCATTCACATGTATATACATGCGTTATGGATACGAACTGATCGCTCGACTTCGGTATGGCATGCCATCGCTGCTCGCGTTTGTACGAACAAGGGGGCCCCATGAGGTTTGTCTCGGATCGAGCCGGTGTTGTGCGGCCGCGCCTGGCCGCCCTCACATCGGTCAGCCTCCTGTTGCAGTTGTACCTGTCAGGTTGCGCTGTTGGCCCGTCTTATCGAAAGCCTGCAACGACGCTCGGGAACTTCCACAACGCCGCCAGGGTGGAGGCGCGTCCGACCAGCGCCCCCGCGCCCGCGCTCGAGACCTGGTGGGAGGGCTTCAACGACCCGATACTCTCGCGCATCGTGTTGCGGGCACGTGACCAGAATCTCGATCTGGCGGCGGCACTGGCGCGAGTGCAGCAGGCTCGGGCTGCCGCCCGCGAAGCCGGCGCGCAGCTTCTGCCCACCCTCGATCTGAACGGCCAGGCGGCGCGGATCCACCAGTCCCTGGAGAGCCCGACCGGTCAGATCGCCAGCCACCTGCCCGGGTTCAACCGCAATCAATCGATCTACGATGCGGGCCTGGGGGCGAGCTGGGAGTTGGATCTGTTCGGCGGTCTGCGCCGCGGCAAAGAGGCCGCCTCGGCCGAAGCGGACGCAGCCATCGCTCAGCAGGTCGGCACACGGATTTCAGTGACCGCGGATGCCGCGGACGCGTATTTGCGTATCCGGGGAGATCAAGCGCGCATCGCAGTTGCCGAGCAACAGGTCGTCACCGACGAGCACCTGCTGGAGCTCGTCCGCCTGAGATTCAGTCGCGGGCTGGCCGCGGTACGCGAGGTCGCACAAGCCGAAGCACTGTTGTCACAGGCCCGCGCCTCTCTTCAGCCGCTGCGGATCGACCTGGAGGCGCAGATGAACCGACTGGATGTCCTGTTGGGAGTGCAGCCAGGAGCTTCCGCGCCGGAACTGCAGGCGCCAAACGATATCCCGTCCGTGCCGAGTGTGTCAGCCCAGGACAGACCGCTCGAAGTGCTGCGCCGTCGGCCGGATGTAATCGCTGCTGAGCGGCGTCTGGCAGCGTCCAATGCCCGGATCGGCCAGGCGCTCGCCGACTATTATCCGAAGATTTCACTCGCGGGGGTCCTCGGATACGAGAGCTCGGTACCGGGCGATCTGTTCAAAGCCGCGACGTTCCAACCGCAGGGCATCGCGGGACTGCGTTGGCGCGTGTTTGATTTCGGCAAAGTGGCCGCCGAAGTGGCGCAGGCCAAGGGCGCCAGTGCCGAAGCTCTCGCCCGCTATCAACAAGCGGTATTGCGCGCGGCCGAAGAGGTTGAAAACGCTTTTACCTCCCTGGTGCAACTCGAGGCCCACAACCAGGAGCTGCTCACCGAGGTCGGCGCATTGAAGCGGGCGCGAGATGCCTCGCAAGAAGCCTACCAGGGCGGCGTGATCGCACTGACCGATGTTCTCGATGCCGATCGCCAACTGCTCAGCGCCCAGGACGAACTCGAGCGCACACGCGCCGATTCCGCCAGAGCCGCGGTAGGAACATTCCGAGCGCTGGGCGGCGGATGGTGACATCTCATGCGAAGGAGTCACTCAAATATTTCTCTTGGGAGCACAACGATGTCTGGAGTTAGAACTCTCGCCCTCACCGTCGGTGTCTGGGCGGCGACGATGAGCCTCACAGCCTGCACACGCTCATCCGCGCAGGACCCGAGAACGGCACCCCAGCTCGTGGAAGTCGCTCTGGCGCAGCCCGCCGGGGCCGGTGCGCGCGCGTTCACGGGCGTCGTATCCGCCCGCGTCCAAAGTAATCTGGGCTTTCGCGTGGCCGGCAAAGTCATGGAGCGCCTGGTTGACAGTGGCCAGGCGGTACACCAGGGCCAGCCGCTCCTGCGCCTGGACCGAACAGACTACACGCACGCCATCACGAGTCAGGTTGGTAATGTGGATGCGGCGCGAGCTCGCTGGCAGCAGGCCGCCGCTGAAGAAGCGCGCTACAGTGGCCTGGTGTCAACGGGCGCCGTGTCCCAATCGGCCTACGACCAAGTCAAGGCGGCCTCAGACAGCGCACGAGCCCTGCTGTCAGCTGCCGAAGCGCAGCTCAGCGTCGTTCAGAACGAAGGTGCATACGCTACACTCGTGGCGGATGCCGACGGTACCGTGATGGAGACCCTGGCGGAGCCAGGCCAATTTGTATCCGCCGGACAGGTCGTGGTCCGTGTGGCACGAACCGCAGCACGCGAGGCGGCGATCAACCTGCCTGAGACCTTGCGCCCCGCGCTGGGCTCGGCCGCTCAGGCGATCCTCTATGGAGCAGATTCCGATTCGGCTACGCGATATCCGGCACGCCTTCGGCAGCTGTCCGACGCCGCCGATCCGCTGACGCGGACGTTTGAGGCCCGCTATGTGTTGGATGGAGCAGCGGCGAGTGCGCCGCTCGGGGCCACCGTAACCGTCTACCTCAACGAGCCGGAGCAGGCAGACGCCCTCTCAGTTCCACTTGGAGCGATCGACGACGAGGGCCGGGGCCCGGGTGTGTGGCTGCTGGATCGCCCCTCCTCGTCGGTATCGTACCGATTGGTCAGCCTCATCCGATTGGACGGTGAGCGCGCCATCGTGAGTGGCGGAATACACATTGGAGATCCCATCATCGCCGTCGGCGGACATTTCCTACACGAAAAACAGCGTGTCCAAGTGGCTGAAGCGCGCGTCGCGCGAGAGTAAATAACATGAGTCGGTTCAACCTGTCTGCGCTGGCCGTCCGCGAGCGAGCGATCACCCTCTTTTTGATCGTCGCCATCATCCTCTCGGGTACGTACGCGTTCCTGCGCCTCGGTCGAGCCGAGGATCCTTCTTTCCTGATCAAGACTCTGGCGGTCACCGCCGTGTGGCCCGGAGCGACGGCGCAGGAGATGCAAGACCTCGTCGCCGAGCCGCTCGAGAAGCGAGTACAGGAGTTGCGTTGGTACGATCGGGTCGAGACCTTCACGCGCCCGGGCATCGCGGTAATGATGGTCACGCTGAGCGACAAGACCCCGGCCCCGGCGGTTGCCGAGGAATTCTACCAGGCGCGCAAGAAACTCGGCGATGAGGCCTCCAAACTTCCCACCGGCGTGCTGGGCCCGTTCGTCAACGACGAGTACTCGGATGTTATCTTCGCCGTGTATGCCCTCGAGGCTCGCGGCATGCCGCCTCGACAGCTCACCCGCGAAGCGGAGACACTCCGGCAGCGCCTTCTTCACGTCCCGGGCGTAAAAAAGGTCAACATTCAGGGCGAGCGCCCTGAGCGCATCTTCGTTGACTTCTCCTATGCCCGGCTGGCGAATCTCGGTGTCACTCCGAGAGACATTTTTGACGCGCTCCAACGTCAAAACGCCGTAACTCCGGCCGGCTCGATCGATACGAACGGGCCGCAGGTGTTCGTACGCCTCGATGGCGCGTACGATGATTTGCAGAAGATCCGCAATACGCCGATCACCGCCGGCGGGCGTACGCTCAGACTCAGCGACATCGCCGACGTCAAACGCGGTTACGAAGACCCGGCGACCTTCCTGATTCGTCACGATGGCGAGGCCGCCCTCGTACTCGGCGTCGTGATGCAGGACGGTTGGAACGGATTGGATCTGGGTCAAGCGCTGAATGCGGAAGAGAGGCAGATCGCGCGCGCGCTGCCTGCGGGTGTGCGCTTCACTAAGGTGGTTGATCAGGAGGTAAACATCCGGGAGGCCGTCGGCGAGTTCATGTTGAAGTTCTTCGTCGCCCTTGCCGTCATCATGATCGTATGTCTGATCAGCCTCGGCTGGCGCGTCGGTGTCGTCGTGGCTGCGGCCGTTCCGTTGACACTTGCTGCGGTGTTTGTCCTCATGCTCCTCACCGGCCGCGTCTTCGACCGGATTACCCTCGGCGCGCTCATCATCGGCCTCGGACTCCTGGTCGATGATGCGATCATCGCGATCGAAACGATGGTGGTGAAGCTCGAGGAGGGTGTTGAACGGGTGAAAGCCGCCGGCTACGCCTGGAGTCACACGGCAGCTCCGATGCTCTCGGGGACATTGGTCACGATCATTGGGTTCACCCCGGTGGGGTTCGCCCGATCGACGGCCGGAGAGTATGCAGGCAACATTTTCTGGATCGTGGGCTTCGCTCTGATCGTCTCCTGGCTGGTGGCCGTCGCCTTCACACCTTATCTGGGTGTCAAGCTGCTCCCCGACATCGCGCCCGTGCCGGGCGGCCACGCCGCGATCTATTCAACACCGCGCTACCAGCGACTGCGTGGGCTCATCTCCTGGGCCGTGGACCACAAGTTCAAGGTCGCTGCCATGGTGGTCGCGGTGTTTCTGCTGGCGGGACTCGGAATGGGTTTGGTGAAGCAACAGTTCTTCCCGAGCTCCGATCGGCCCGAGGTCCTGGTCGAAGTGCAGATGCCGGAAGGCACCAGCATCGAAGCAACGACAGCCGCCACTATCAAAGTCGAACAATGGGTGCGCAAACAACCTGAGGCGAAGATCGTGACGGCTTACATAGGTCAGGGTGCACCCCGCTTCTTCTTTTCCTACAACCCCGAGTTGCCGGATCCCGCGTTCGCGAAACTGATTATCCTCACTCCGGATGCGCGGGCGCGCGATCAACTCAAGTGGCGGCTGCGCGAGCGGATCGCCCAGGGACTGGCGCCGGAGGCCCGCGTGCGTGTCTCACAGTTGATCTTTGGCCCTTTTCCCCGCTACCTGGTCAACTTCCGTGTCACGGGCCCCGACCCCGATCAGCTGCGTACCCTTGCCGACCAGGTCCAAACGGTCATGCGGGCCAATTCCCACACCCGCCAGGTGAACCAGGATTGGGGCGAGCGCACCCCTACGGTTCATTTCGTACTGGACCAGGACCGCCTGCAGCTGATGGGGCTGAGCTCGCGCGATGCGGGCGAACAGCTTCAGTTCCTGTTGACTGGTGCGCCCATCACTCAAGTACGTGAGGACATCCGTACGGTGGAAGTGGTGGCTCGTAGCGCAGGCCCGCAGCGCCTCGACCCCGCACGACTCGGCGAGTTGACCCTGACGAGCCGCAGCGGGCGCGTAGTGCCCTTGAGCCAGATCGGTCATGTCGAAATTCGTCCCGAGGATCCCATCCTCAGACGGCGCGACCGTACGCCGACCATCACGGTGCAATCCGACTTCGATGACAGCCTGCAGCCGCCCGAAGTCTCCATGGAGATCGAGAAAGCGCTCGCGCCGATCATCGCGCGTTTGCCGAACGGTTATCGAATCGAGACCGGCGGCAACATCGAGGATTCATCCAAGGCAAACTCGGCGTTGTTGCCTGTCTTTCCGATCATGCTGCTCCTGACTCTGCTGGTGTTGGTCCTGCAGACACGCTCGCTGTCGGCGATGACCATGGTGTTCCTCACCGCACCGCTGGGCCTCGTCGGTGCGGTCCCGATTCTGCTCCTCCTGCATCAGCCCTTCGGCTTCAATGCCATCCTCGGACTCATTGGACTGTCGGGTATTCTGATGCGCAATACCTTGATCCTCATTGGCCAGATCCACACGAATGAGGCCCAGGGTCTGGATCCGTATCATGCGGTCGTCGAAGCCACTGTGCAGCGCGCGCGGCCCGTTCTCCTCACAGCGCTGGCGGCAGTGCTGGCATTCATTCCGCTCACAACCTCTGTATTTTGGGGATCGATGGCGTGCACGCTGATCGGCGGCACAGCCGCCGGCACCGTATTGACCCTGCTCTTTCTTCCGGCCCTCTATGCCATTTGGTTCCGGGTAAGGAAGCCAGCCGAGCAAACGCCCGCCGTGCACTCGTTGGCGACAGCAAGCACATGAGCCGTAAACGTTTAACGAGAGAAGGCAGCCGCGAGCGGACCACTCACCGTCTGCTCGCCGCTGCCCAAAAGCTGATCGCGATGACATGAACTGGACCGAGGCGGCATGCTCGCCGTGCGCGATGCGAAGTTCCGACTCAAACTCGACGCCCTCCTGGTGGCCAGGCGCGCCGAGGTGGCCAACTTGATCGAATGCCTTTATGAGCGCATCGGAGTCGCACCGCCGTTGGCTCCGACGACGGTGGCGATGGGGGTCAACAGCCGGCCACCCCAACCAACGATCGCACTCCTCCCCTTGCCTGCCGCCGGCCTCGTCCTGCTGCTGCTCGCCTTCAAAAACAGTCGACACCATGCGGCTTTCCAACGACTGAATCTGAGCTGGAGTGTGTGGAAGGACACGTGGCGGCAGACGAGCCATTTTGCTGGCGCACAGACACTCAGTCAGTTCTACGTCCGAACCGACCTGCTGATGATTGCGTATTTTCTCGGAAACGAACCCATCGGAATCTACGCGACTGATATCAAATTTGTGGAGGTCGGTCTCGTGCCTCTCGCGCTGCTTGGCACCGCCTCATACCCGGTGTTGAGTACGTTGCTCAGCTCCCCGGCGGCAACGCGCTCGGCGGCAGTCCGGGAATTCTGTGGCCTTGAAATAATGCTGAGTGGTTGGCTCACGGCTGGAATATCGCTGTTATTGCCGTGTCTGATCGTGCCGCTGTTCGGCATACAGTTTGCGCCCGCGGTAGCCCTGCTCCCATGGTTCGCAGCGCTAGCCTTCGTAAAAGGTGTGGAAGTGGCGTTATCCCGGCTCGCATACTCCTTCAACCGGCAGTCGCTCTATCTGCACAGCCTGCTGGCAGGCATTTCAGTGCTTGCCGTTCTCAATCTTCTGTGGATTCCGAGGTACGGCCTGGTCGGAGCAATTCTGGCAGCCCTATGCGGCACCACGTGTGTAGTCATTGTTTGCGGTGTAGGCATGAGACGTCATGTCGCGGGGTACGCGTTCGTCGAGTTGATCATGAGAGCCGTCGCTGCCTTGCTGATGACTTTCGCAGTCGTCGAAGTCGCATTGGCGCCACGACTGGCCCCTTGGCTGGCGGCAACCCTCGGCTGCGCACTCTACCCAGCCTTCAGCGCACTGGCAGGTCTGCTGCCCAATCCTGTTCGCAGTATTCTTTTCGCAGGCGGTCCACCCGGCCACCTCCATTTCGGGGAGCGGAAATAAAGTACGAGGGGACCAATACAGTTGTGCGCGAACGTCCGGCCGCAGGAGGACCTGTCAGGACTGGAATACTGTTTGCTCAGGTGATCTTCGATCGCAAGGCAACTCAGGAGGCATCGTTATGGCTTCTGCAAACGACCCAACCCAATCAACACAACAGAGCGGAGCGCAAACCCAATCCGGCGGCAACGGCGGATCGCGGAGTAGCCAGGAACTGCAGGCGCAGCAAGGCGGGCAACAGAGTCGAGGCGCAACGGGCCGCTCCATCACCAGCTCCCGGGATCAGGAGCTCTCGAGACTTTCCAACAATCCATTTGAGCTGATGTGGGATCTATCGAGACAGATGGACCGAATGATGAGCTCGGTGTTCCGAAGCTTCGGGTCCGGCTCTTTCGGCTCGAACTTCCCGGACCTTCCTTCGGGCTCGAGCGGGGACGCCGGGTTCGCGCCGAGCGTCTGGTCGCCCCGAATCGATGTGCAGCAACGCGGCGATGCGCTGCAGGTATGCGCAGATCTGCCCGGCGTGCGCAAGGAGGATGTAAACATTGACCTGACCGCAGAAGGACTGACCATTACGGGTGAGCGTCGCGAGGAACGGGAAGAAGGCGGCCGGGAACAGGGCTATCGGTCCATCGAGCGCAGCTATGGGCGCTTCTATCGAACGATCCCACTGCCCAAAGGCCTCAAGACCGAAGAGCTCCAGGCACAGATGCGGGATGGAGTGCTCCAGATTACGATACCGCTCGATGAGCGCGCCCGGCCGCGCCGCATCCAAATACAGGGCTGATCGACTGCTGCTGAAGGACCCGTGGGTTAGAGTGATTGGCTGACGCGGATGGAACCCGGAGAGGCTCGTATCCGGCCTCTCCGGGGGGCGATCACTCCACCCGTTTACGGGCTCACGTGTCTGGTAACTAATGCTTCGGGTTCAATCTCCTGGCCACCGCCTCATCCATCTCGGCCGCCGCGCGATCCTTTTTTGCCATCCAGGCTGATGCCCGCAGATGATATGCAAGCGCGTCGGCGGGGTTCTTCATAATGGCGGTGGTGAGATCGGTGATCGCCGCATCCAGCTCATGAAGATGAAGGTGGACAAACCCTCGACCGCGGAGCGCCTCAGCATCCTCTGAATTCATCTGGATGGCACGATCGTAGTCGTCCATCGCACCTTGGCTGTCGCCGAGCTCCTGCCGCAGGAAACCGCGATACCGGTAGGTCTGCGCGGCGGCTGGATTCAGCTCGATCGCGCGGCTGAAGTCGGCCAGGGCATGCTCACGTTCGTGTTTGGCTGTGAATGCCTGACCCCGATTCAGGTATGCGGCATATTGGGTGGGATCCAGCGTCAGCGCCTTTGAAAAGTCAGCGATCGCCAGGTCCCAGTTTTTGTCACGCAGATAGGCCGCGCCTCGATTCGAGTACGCTGCAACGAGTGTTGGATTGAATGACAGGGCGCGGGTGAAATCCTCAATGGCCCGGTTGCGATCTCCCCTGCTTTCATAGGCATCGGCGCGTGCCAGGTACGCATCGGCATCACTCGGAGTCAGCCGGATCGCTTCGTTGAACTGCGCGAGTGCCGCCTCGGGCTTGCCCGCCCGTTCCAGGCGCAAACCAACATCCAGGTGGGCACTCCCCATGTTGGGGTCCAACCGCAGTGCCTCGGCAGCATCTTTGCCGGCATTCTCATAGTCACCCATGGCCCGGAAAGCGACGCCCCGATCGCGCCAGGTGAGCGGATTGGTCGGATCGATTTCGATCGCCCTGCTGTAGTCGGTGATCGCGCGATCGTACCGGCGACTATGCGCAAAGATGGAGGCACGACTCAGATAGATGGGAACGGATTGGGGTTCGAGCTGCGTTGCCCGGGTGAGGTCCGCGACAGCCCCATCGGCATCTCCCTGCTTCATGAGAATCGAGGCGCGATTGATGTAGGCAGAAACCAACTTGGGGTCGAGGGTGGCCGCCTGCGTAAAGTCGGACAAAGCCTCCGACAGAGCGCCCTTGCGGGAGTACATCAGACCACGGTTGAGATAGGTTTTTGCTCGAATACGTCGCTGCTCGGGGCGACTCAAAACCTTTGTGTAGTCATCGATCGCATGATCCAGGTCGCCCAGCTCCTGATAATGAAACGCGCGGTTTTTCAGTGCCGTGGCTCGTTCGAATTCCTCCAGGCGCTCGTCATCGACGATGTGCGTGCAAGCAATGATCGCTGCATCCGGCTTGTCAGTGCCGCAGTGGATCCGATCGTCGGCATGACCTCCTTCGTGATTCGCGGTCAGGCCATCGGTTGACAGCAGTGAGGCTGCGAAAACAACGAGAGACGGCAACAGCCATGCGCTCCACACAGATCGCGGAGTATATTGGCCTCGGCAGTGTGGCTGGTTGAGTCCGGTCATGGGTCAGAGTATCCCGGCGGTGCGGACGCGAACTTCAGAGGCGCCAGCGACCGATTATTGTGATATGGACATGATACCGCAAGGAACGCGGCCCGACCCTCCAACCGCTTCCTTCTAGTATTGACAGCGCTGACAGAGCGGCTTAGCCTGTTGGTGTCATCTGCTCACTACGGAAAGATTGAGCGTGATAGGGGGTGTCTCGTGCCGTGGGTCATGCGCTGACATGACTCGCCGGTATGTTTGACTCTGGTCATCCCTCTATCACCGATACAGGGAGACCTATGTCGCATCGAGTCCACAAGCGCGCTCGCCGGGCAGCTCGTGCCGCGGTAGTCGCTGCAACATCACTGCCGGCCATCCTGATATGCGGCGTAACCGCCGCTCAACAAACCAGCCGCGTAACCGCCGCTCAACAAACAGACGGCCCCGCCGGTGCCCCGCAGGCACCCAGCGTTCCAACAACAACTTCCCAGGCGCCGGCCGCGACAGGAGATCTTCAGGAGGTTGTCGTCACGGGCTTTCGCGCCTCACTGCAGTCCGCACTGGATGCCAAACGCGTCTCGATTCAGCCGATTGAATCAGTAGCGGCCGAAGATATCGGCAAGATGCCGGATCAGAACGTCTCCGAGTCATTGCAACGTCTGCCCGGTATTTCCATCAACCGCTCCGGCGGCAAGGGCACTCAGGTGCTCATTGATGGGCTCGCCAACAATCTGATTACCTTGAATGGCGAAATCCTGCTGACAGGTCGGGAAATCTACTCGAGTGGGGAAGGCTCCGGAGGCGGCGGAAACATTCAATATGCCTCTCTGGAAGGGATTCCGAGTGAGGAGATCGGCGGCATTGACGTCATCAAAAATCCGACGGCCCGCGATCGTGAAGGCGGCCTGGGCGGCCAGGTCGATCTGAAAACGCGGTCCCCGCTCGCTCAGCAGATGGGTTTGAATCTCGGCGGCAACCTGCGCGGCACCAAGGCCACGGACGCCGAAGGTGGCATCACCCCGGTGGCCACCCTGGTCGGTGGTTTCAAATTCAATGACAGTTTCGCCGTGACCGCCAGTGCCTCCTACGACGATGAGAAAACCCACGACAAGCAATTCCAGGACCAGAACCGCAATCAATGGCTGGTCACCAACACCGCCACCGTCGGCTCCTACGTCGGCAGTCCGGTGGCCAGCACCAACACCACCCTGCCCAATGGCCGGACGTACATCGATCCGCAACTGGCGTACTTCAGTGACATCCTCGACCAGGTCAAGACCAAGGGCGCCACTTTAGGGGCGGAGTGGCAGTGGACTGACACTATCAGGAGCACATTCAACTACTTCTTCATCCGTGAAGAAGAAACGAGCACGACGTATTCGAACAAGGCCTGGTTCTCAGGCGGCAGTGGCGAGAACAATGCGCCCGGCGCGCCGGCCTCGTTTCCGGGAATCGATCCTTCGCAGCCCTACTCCATTGATTCCAACGGCGTGATCCAATCGGCCACTCTGGTGGCCAACGGCGCGGAAACGTCCACATTGTTCGAAAGCAACAGGACGACCGCGCACAACTTTCAACTGAATACGAAGTTTGGTGGCGACGGCCGGGTGACCGGTGATGTCGGCCTGGCATATGCCAAGGCGACAGGCGACTACGAAGCCGCGCAGGCCGATGTCGAGCACGGTGCATATGCCGCGTTCGGCAGCACGGCGCCTTCAGTCCAACCGACGGCGCCCGGTTGCAACAACGGGAGCAACAACTGTACGAATGGCAACCACGGGTATGCCTTCACCTGGAACAACGGCGGCAACTCCGGTCTGCCCACGGTGTCCTACCCGAATAACCATGGTTACACCGATGTGCTGTCCAATCCGGCGTACACGCTGTTCAAATCGAACTGGGCCTGGGCCAACAAGGTGGATGAGAAGAACTATGCGGCCAGATTCAATCTGAAAACACGCGCCGGCAGTGTCCTGACACTCTCGGCCGGTGGCCGGTATCAATACCGGGAGGTCGACTATGTTCATGGCCGTTATCTCGAAAGTGGTGTCGACCCCTATGGGCTCGGCGGGGTGGGAGCCGCTTCGGCCGCCGGCAACTGTTGTCTGGGTCCGGGATCGGGAACCTGGCTGTATTTCCAGGATCCCGGCTACGCCACCATCCCCTATTCCACTCCCCAGTCAGATCCCAGCCTGTATCTCATGTACCATAACTTCGCGGTGGGCAATATCGGTGTGAAGAATCCGGTCACCGGCGGACTGACAAACCCAGCCACGTACTTGAACACGCTGTGGAGGCAGGCAGGCGTCCCCAACAACACGGAGACTTTTTTCGAGGATCCGCTGAATTCCTACGATGTGCAGGAGAAAACCTACTCCGGCTTCATCATGGCGGATGCCGGCGAGCCGTCCGACATCTATCACGCCAATTTTGGCGTGCGGATCGTGAAGACGATCCTCACGGTGGCGGGAGGTCAGACGAATCCCAATGGCTCGACGTTCGTGGGCACGGCGTCCTGGAATGGCGTGAATGCCAATGACGTCGCGTTTGAGAGCAAACGCAGCTACACCGATGTCCTGCCATCGCTCAACTTCGTGCTGAATGCAACGGAGACTCAGAAGGTCCGCCTCGGCGCTGCACGCGTGGTTGCTCCCCAGAACCTCAACGACATCGGTCGTGGCCTGCAATATGACTTCACCCGCGCAACGGACGGGCCCAACGGCGAAGTGCGCTTCAAGTTCGACGGCGGTCACGCCGGCAATGCGAAGCTCGATCCGTTTCGCGCCTCCCAATTCAGCATTGCCTGGGAGGACTATTTCGCCCCCGGCGGTCTGATCAGCATCGGCGGGTTCTATAAGGCCGTGGACAACTTTGTCACGACGGCAAACGTGCCTACGTTCGTGCCCGACGGTGTTGGCGGAACCACAGCCAATGTGGACTCGCTCGTGAATGGGGGTACGGGCACTATCAAAGGCCTGGAGGTGGGCGGACAATACGCATTCAGCAACGGACTCGGATTCCAGGCGAACTACACGCGCTCGGACTCCGACTCCACCCAATCGAGCTCGTTCGCGTCGCACCTGCCGATTCCCGGCGTATCCAAGAACTCCGTCAATCTCATCGGCTACTTTGAACGCGCCGGGTTTTCAGGTCGACTCGCCTATGCCTGGCGCAGTGAAGCAGTCAACTCATCCGGCGTCGGCTCGGCATTCTCGTTCCAGGACATCAACGGCGTACAGACGCACTACACCATCTACGCAGCGGCCTACGGACAGCTGGATGGCCAGGTGGGATATGACTTCGGTCCTCATCTGGGCGTGGTGGCCTCCGTGGTCAATCTGACCAACGCGAAGCAGCACACCTACCTGCAATGGAAAAATGAGCCCTTCACGTACGATGATACGGGACGGCGATTTTTCTTTGGTGTGAAGGGCAAGCTCTGAGCTCCGACACCCGCATCCGGAACATTGCGATTGCAGGTGGCGGCACTGCCGGCTGGATGGCCGCGAGCATGTTGGCTCGCGCGCTGTCCGGTACGGGGATTGCCATCACGGTAGTTGAATCTCCCGAGATCGCTACGGTGGGTGTGGGCGAAGCAACCATTCCGCCCATCATCGAGTTGCTGCAGTTTCTCAGCATCGATGCGGCGGATTTTGTCCGCCATACCCAGGCAACCTACAAGTTGGGCATCCAGTTTGTAGACTGGAAGCAACCCGGCCACACCTACTGGCACCCCTTTGGTACGTTCGGAGTGTCGATCAACCGCCGTCCGTTCTACCACTGCTGGCAGACGGCACAGGCTCGTGGCCACGCCTTGCGATTCGAAGATTTCAGTCCCTGTGCGGCGCTCGCCAACTCGAACAAGTTTCGCTTCCCAGATCGCAATGCGCTGGGCGAGACCTCGGGTGTCCGCTACGCCCTTCATTTCGACGCCATCCTCGTGGCGCGCTATTTACGTGCATACGCAGAGCGTCTGGGCGTGACGCGCATCGAAAGGACTGTCAGGGGTACCACCCTTTCAACGAGCGGCCTCATCGATGCACTGCTCTTTACAGACGGGTCGCAGTTGCGCGCTGATCTCTACATTGATTGCAGTGGTTTTCGGGGCGTACTCATTGAAGAGGCACTCGGGACGGGCTACGTGGACTGGTCGGAGCAGCTGCCCTGTGATCGCGCCGTGGCATTTCCAACCGCCACGACCGGGCCACGTCCTCCGTACACCCGATCGCGGGCTCGAGCAGCCGGATGGCAGTGGACCATTCCCCTTCAAAATCGAACCGGCAACGGCTACGTGTATTGCAGCTCTCATTGCAACGATGAGGAGGCGTTGGAAGACCTGCTGCGCATGACAGGCGGTCAGCCGAGTGCTGAACCCCGCTTTCTGCGCTTTGTGAGCGGCCGACGCAAACTCTACTGGAATCGCAACTGCATCGCCCTGGGGCTGGCATCCGGGTTCCTCGAGCCCCTCGAATCAACCAGCATTCACCTGGTCGCCAGCGGGCTCTATCATCTGTTGGAGCACTTCCCGGACACGCGCTTCGACCAGGCCAACATCGACTCCTACAATCGCGAGCTCACGGAAGAATGGGAGCGAATCAGGGACTTCATCGTTCTCCATTACTATCGCTCGCAGCGCGAAGACTCCGCGTTCTGGCGGAACTGCCGCTCGCTACGGATTCCCGACTCGTTGCGTGAACGCATTGAATTATACGAAGGCACGGGGCGCATCAGACCGCGCCAGGGCGAGCTGTTTACCGATCTGAGCTGGTTCTACATCTTCGACGGACTGGGCACCCGGGCCACCGCCTCCGATCCGCTCGTGGAGGTCATTCCGCCGGCCAAGCTCAACGAGATCCTGACGAGCCTGGCCGGCGCCACGGCAGCCTTGGTTGAAGCGGCTCCCACCCATGACAGCTACTTCAATCCAGGGGGGCTGCCCACCTGAGCAGCTGCTGATTATGAATCAATCAATCCTTGGGCTGCGCTACCGTCCGCAGATACGGCTTGAGTGTCTTGAAGCCGCCCGGATACTTCTGCTTCGCCTGCTCATCCGAAACGCTCGTGGGAATGATCACATCCTGACCGGGACGCCAGTTCACAGGCGTCGCCACTGAGTGCTTCGCGGACAGTTGGCACGAGTCCAAAAGACGCAGCACCTCGTCGAAGTTGCGGCCAGAGCTCATCGGGTACGTCAGCATGGCCTTGATCTTCTTATCGGGTCCGATGATGAAGACCGACCTTACCGTGGCATTGTCCACTGCAGTGCGGCCTTCAGAGGTCGTTCCCGCACCTTCGGGAAGCATGTCGTAGGCCGTCGCTATCTTCAGCTCGGGATCGCCGATCATGGGGTAATTCACCGCGTGGCCCTGCGTCTCTTCGATGTCCTTGGCCCAACGGGAATGATTACCCACCGGATCCACGCTCAATCCAATGATCTTGGTGCCGCGCTTGTCGAATTCCGGCTTCAGCCCGGCCATGTAACCCAACTCGGTGGTGCACACCGGCGTGAAGTCCTTGGGATGCGAGAACAGGATGGCCCAGCCGTTACCGATCCAGTCGTGGAAAGAAATCTTCCCCTGCGTGGTCTCAGCCACAAAATCGGGAGCTACGGAGTTGATTCGGAGTGACATCGGTGGATCCCCTCATTGGTATTGGTACTGTGAATCGGCCAGTTTCGACGATTGTGGCCTCCAAGTAAAACGTCGGCCCGCTGCTCAAAATATCGCCGGCGTCCCCACCCACAGCATCCGCAACACACGCTTCCCGGCATTCGACATTTCAAACGAGTGCCGCTGATCAAAATGGGCCGTATCACCCGGCCCGAGAATGAACGTCTCATTCCCCATCGTCATTTTGAGCTCGCCTTCGAGGATGTAATAAAACCCCTCACCCTCGCGAGCCGCCGCGGGTGCCTTCGTGCCCGCCGGTATCGACATCAGCAGTGCTTCCATCTGGCGCTCCGGATGTCCGCCACTCAGGCGGACGTATTTCACCGGTGAGCCCGTGTCGATGACTTCCGGTGACTTTGCGCGGCGGACGATCTGACTCGATGGCGGCGGGTTGATGAAGTAGTGAATGTCCACCTGCAGTGCCTGCGCAATCGCCAACAGCGAGGTGATCGACGGAGTGGTCTGACTGCGCTCCACCTGGGACAGAAACGGTGCGGACAGGCCCGACCGGGCAGCGAGCTCCTGCAAGGTGAGACCCAGACGCCGGCGGCGAGCGCGCACTGCCGAAGCGATCGGCAGAGAATCCTTCGAAACAGTGCGCTTGGCTTTGGCCATTGCCGTTTGACGTTCGGTGGCCGAATGGCTCAAGGGGATGCGCTGTGGTCGGCGCTGATCCGCCAGCCCCGCGCGGTCTTGCGCAACACCAACAGGCAGTTCCCGCTGTACACCCCGAGGGAGTACTTCCCCACCAGCATCGCATGAGATGTTTCTATAGGTTTTATCTCTAACACGCTGATTTTCAAAGACCCCATTGTTCCACCGAAGCGTTCAGCATACATGCTTCGGATGGCCTCGTAGCCGCTGACGAAGCGGCTACCGGACAGATACAGGGTATCGGGGGATTCCTCGTAACACTCCATGAAGGCATCGAGGTTTCCCGCCGACCACGCCGCTGCACTGCGGCTCAACAGTTCTTCAATTTCCTGGCGCATGCGCCGCAGAGTGGCGAGCAGGTCCTGCTCTGTCAACTTTTGTTGCTATATCAAAAATATTTGACGCGAGTCCCACGGCGATGACACTCTCGAAAACAGCGCCGTGGCGTGCTCAACAGATAGTCGGAGAAATACAACATGCGGTCGGTCGGAGTCAGCTCATTTCGCGGTCTGGCAGCCGCGCTCTTTGGCACTACATTCGCCGCCACGGGTATGGCAGCAGACGACAGCACGTCCTCTGGCGTGCAGGAAGTAGTCGTAACAGCTCAGCGCCGCAGCGAGAATCTCCAGACGGTTCCGCTGAGCGTGACCGCGCTGGATAACTCCAGCATCGAGCGAATGGGCATTACGACTTTAAAGGACCTCGCGCGCGAGGTGCCCGGCCTCAACGTGGTGTCATCCGGCCCCGGTCAGAACATCCTGATCATGAGAGGCATCTCCTCAACAGCCGGTACGACTGCGACGGTGGGTTATTACCTCGATGACACGCCGATTCAGGCATCGAGCAACGCAGCGTTACTGTCAGCCCGCGGCGTTGTGGACCCCGCTCTTTTCGACCTGGCGCGCGTGGAGGTTCTGCGCGGTCCACAAGGTACTTTGTACGGTTCGAGCTCAATGGGCGGCACGGTGAAATACGTGACGACTCAGCCGGATGCCACGCGATTCAGCGCCACGGCGGGATCGCAACTATCGTATACCGATGGCGGTGGCCCGAATATCGAGACCACCGGTACTGTGAACCTGCCGATCGCAGCAGCAGTCGCGGCCAGAGTCTCAGCCTTCTACCGCCACAATGACGGCTTCATCGATCGTTACAACATCAACCCGAACAATTACCTCGCCGTGAATCCCTCGGCCGGCGTGGTCAAGAATGTCAACACCGAGAATACTTCCGGCGTGCGCGCCGTTGTAAAAATCGACGCGACGTCCAACCTGTCGATCACCCCTTCGGTGATATTCCAGGAACAACGGCTGGGCGGCCCCTACAACTTCGATTCTCCGCAAGGAAGCTTCGGCAATCTCATCCAGGCGCGCGACACCGCTGAGCCGACGAGCCAGAAAACGTGGATCGGGAATGTCACGGTGCGAGAGACTTTGCCGCAGTTTGAGGTGATGTCGTCGACGTCCTATTACGACCGCGACATCATCATCAACGAGGATACTTCCAACGTACTGTATTTCTTCTTCTCCCCGGTGCCGCAGAATTCCGTATACCCGGTCGCCATGAACGGCAACTATCGGAATAAGGAATGGACTGAGGAAATACGCTTTACCTCCACATTCCAGGGGCCGTTCCAGCTCACCAGCGGCCTGTTCTATCACTACGTCCAGGCGCCTCTGTCTTCGTCTATTCCCGACACACCGGGGTACCAGGCCGCTTTCGGAGATCCTTTCGGCGGCGAGACCATCTACGGCGGTACTCGCAATGCCAGCCTTCGCGAATATGCGGTCTACGGCGAAGCCTCCTACGATATTCCGGATATCGTGAAGATCACTGCCGGCGTGCGTGGCTTCAGGGTCGACCAGACTTTTCTGCAGACGGGTGAAGGCGTCCTGAACGGCGGCGACAGCATCAACGGCAGCACGTCACGGGATACGGGCGCCAATCCGAAAGTCACCCTCGCCCATTCATTCAACGCCGATGACATGGTCTATGTCACTGCCTCGAAGGGTTACCGGCCGGGTGGCCCCAACAACCCGGCACCCGCCAATGTCTGCGGCCCGGATGTGGAAAAACTGGGCCTGAGCCAGAGCCAGCTCACGAAGTACAACTCGGACCATCTGTGGAACTACGAGCTCGGCGGAAAGTCCCGCTGGCTGGATCGGCGGCTGACCGTCAACGGCGCCCTCTACTACATCGACTGGAGCGCGGTCCAACAGCAGATTGTCCTCGGTTGCGGATTCAACATCACGGCCAACTTCGGCAAGGCGAGCAGCAAGGGGGGCGAGCTGGAAGTTGCCTATGTGCCCGTTGACGGGCTGACCTTCACCGCATCGGGAAGCTATACGGATGCAACTCTCGGCAACGCGATTCCCGGTTCGGATGCGAAGCAGGGCGATCGGCTCACCGACGTTCCTCGATGGACAGCCGCTGTCTCCGGTGAATACGAGCGTTCAGTCTTCGGTAATACCAGCGGATTTGCCCGAATCGACTTTACCGATCGGGATGGTGCGAACGCTCTGTATGACCGGAAGAGCCCGTATTATCACTACGATGGGTTCGGCCTGTTGAACCTGCGCATCGGACTCGAGACCCCGGCAACCTGGAAGGCGTCTTTGTATCTGGACAACGTGTTCAATAAGATCGGCGAAACGGCGCTGCCGGTGGCCATTGCCGCCGACCTGCCCACTACGCGGCGCATCGCTGTGAACACGCCTCGCACGGTTGGAGTGTCGTTGCAGTACCAGTTCTGATCGGAGCGCGATGGCAAGCGAAGCGAACGTCTCCCGGCGGGTGATCCGCCCCGCCGGCTACTTTGCGCTGAGCTTTGGCAGCATGGTGGGCTCGGGCTGGATCATCCTGCTCGGCGAATGGCTGCGGCGCGCGGCTCCGGGAGGAGCCCTTCTCGCAATGCTCGCGGGCGGCGCACTCATGGCGCTCGTGGGATGTTGCTACGCTGAGCTGGCGGCGCGACTGCCCAGGGCCGGTGGCGATTTCCTGTATGCGCTGGAAGGACTCGGACGGACAGCCGGGTTTGTTGTCGGATCCTTCATCACCCTCTTCCTCGTTTCGCTGTGCGCCTTCGAGGCCACCGCGCTCGCATGGTTGGTCACCGAGCTGGCACCAGGGGCACAGGGGAAAGCGCTCTACCACATCCTCGGCGAATCAGTAACGAGCGACGCCCTCGTGCTAGGGCTCATCGGCGCCACGACCGTCTGCGTGTTGAATCTTCGAGGAGTTCGCTCGTCAGTTACCTTCCAGCGCGTCGTGACGTTTACGTTTCTCGCCGTCGTCGGCGCGCTGATTGTTTGTGGATTTGTATTCGGCTCCGCGAAGAATCTGCAGCCGATGTTTCAGCCCGCCGACGGCCAACCCTGGACGAGCGGTGCATTCTGGATCTTCGCGCAGTGCGCCATGTTGTTGAATGGATTTCAGGCCGCGTTGTACGTGATTGAAGAACGGGCGGCCGATGTCAGCGTTCGCACTGCAACGTTGAGCATGGTCGGTGGGATCGTGGCGGCCGCGCTCTTTTATTCCGGGATCATTCTCGCGGCAGGCCGCATGTTGCCGTGGCAGCAGATCCTCGCGGCGCATCTGCCGGCCGTCGCGGCTTTCAATGCGCTCACTCCCGGCGGTCTAGTCGGGTCTGTTGTTCTCGTGGTCTCAATCGCCTCCACCGCAAAAACCTGGAACGCCCTGGTCCTGATGGCATCCCGCATCCTGCTCGCGCAAGCCGGTGCGGGAATGTTGCCACCGTCCTGCAACAAAGCCAGCACGGCCATCCTTACGGTCACGTTACTCAGCATCTTCGGGATGTTGCTCGGGAAAGGCGCTCTCATTCCTATTATCAACATGGCGACGATCTGTATCACCCTGATTGTTGTGCTCGCGCTCGGCGTACTGCTCAAGCTGCGCCGCACTCTTGCGGAATCACCGGGATTCTCGGTTCCGGGCGGGCTGCCGACGATCCTCGTGTGCCTCGCGGGCGCACTCCTGATGGCGGGTTTTGCCTTCTTCGGCCCTCTGCTGCGGACGCAGGGCCAGGTTCCGCTGGAATGGATGTTGATGGCGGCGTGGGCAGCGCTGAGCGTGTTCTTCGCCAGACGCTGACGCATCGCAACATCAACAAACTGTCGGAATCTGTTCCATAAACTGTCGAGTAGTCCACTTCAGGGTACCGCCTGGCGGACGATACTTGGGTCCATGAGTTGTCCCAAGCACCTCGGATCATTGCGCCTGCGGGTCGCGGCGTCCTTTCACCTCGCATATCGAATTCAGGGCGGAGTCCCGAGTCGTGTTGAGAGCCCGTGATGGAGTTGCCTGAGCACGACGCTCTCGACCTATTGGAAACAACGACGAGCTTTGAGTCACAAAACGGTGCGCCGCAGCGTCCCGAGAGTGACGGAGTCGTCAGTTTGTTACCCATCTGGTCGCGCCAGATCGAGACTTCCCGCCAGCAGACCGAAGACGCCATTGTTGCGTTGACCGCGCGCTTTGCGGCGATTGTTCAGCGGATCGAGGCGGCCCTCAACACGAGCGGAACTGGCTCACAACAGGACGCCCGCGCCGAAGCCGAGCGCAGCCGGGGCGATCTCGCGCTGGTGATCGATTCGCTCAGAGCCATTCAGCAGAGCCGCAATGAGCTCGTCGGCCAGATCCGGGTGCTGACGGACTACACCGCGGAGCTGCACAAGATGGCCACGGAAGTCGATCAGATCGGCTTTCGCACCAACATCCTGTCCCTGAATGCCGCCATCGAGGCCGCGCACGCCGGAGAAAGCGGCAAGGGATTCGCGGTCGTGGCTACGGAAGTACGAGCTCTCTCCAACGCGGCCCGCGATACGGGCAAGCAGATTACCAAGAAGGTCGGTCTCATCAATGAGGCCCTCCTGCAGATCGGCAGGACCAATGAGGAAGTGGCGACTCGCGATGAGCAGGCCGTTCAGGCATCAGATGAAAAGATCCGCGCGGTGATCGCGCGCTTCGAGAGCAGCACGCAAGCGTTGACCGCGTCGGCACAACAGTCGCACGTCGAAAGCTCGGCCATCAAGGGGGAAATCTGCGAGTCCCTGGTAGCCCTGCAATTCCAGGACCGGGTCGGCCAGATCCTGGCGCAGGTGGTGACGAGCATGAACGAGCTCTCGGCCAAGGCAGCGTATGCGACGGCCGAAGAAGCCGCGCAGCTGGCGAAAGAGCATGCCGATCAGATGCTGGGCACCTACACGACCGAAGAGCAAAAACAGAATCATCAGGGCATCGAGTCGCGGGAAGTTGAGCAGAGCGCGGTGACGTTTTTCTAGAGCGGATCAAGACATGGCAAAACGAATTCTGTTGGTGGACGATTCAGCCTCGGTGCGGACTGTTGCAGGCATTGCGCTGCGCGGCGCCGGTTATGAAGTGGTCGAGGCTGCCAATGGCCAGGAAGGCCTCAAACAGTTGAGTGGCGAGCGCATCCACCTGATCATCAGTGACGTCAACATGCCCGTGTTGGACGGCATCGGCTTCCTCAAGGAAGTCAAGAAGCACCCTGCCTACAAGTTCACACCGGTCATCATGCTGACCACCGAGGCCGGTGAAGACAAGAAGCAGGAGGGCCGGGCCGCCGGCGCGAAGGCCTGGATTACCAAGCCTTTCCAACCCGCGGTCATGCTCGAGGCGGTCTCCAAGCTGGTGATGGCCTGAACGGCCCACATCCGGAAGGTACTGGCAATGGAATTTCAGATCGAGTCGCAATCCGGGACGATCCGGGTATCCGGTGACATGACGGTGTATTGCGCCGCTGATCTCAAGACGGCACTGCTCGCTGAAGTCGCCGCCGGCAACAGCGCGCTGGACCTGTCGCAAGTGCAGGAATTCGACACCGCCGGGTTGCAGCTCATCCTGCTGTTGAATCGGGAGCTGCTGGGCGGACTGCGCATCGCTGCCTGCAGCCCGGGTGTGCGCGCCACGCTGGAGCTCACTCACTTGAACAAGCTGATCGTCGCGGAGGCCGCGTGAATATAGACGAGGCACTCCCAACCTTCTTCGCGGAGTCAGCCGAGCTGCTGCGCGAGATGGAGACTGATCTCCTCGCCTGCACATCGGCGGCGCCGAGCGCGGACGACGTCAACCGGATTTTCCGCAGCGCCCATACCCTGAAGGGATCCGCGGGCCTGTTTGGGTTCGATTCGATCGTGGAGTTCGTACACGAAATCGAGGCCCTCCTGGATCGCGTGCGCCTGGGAAAGGCGGTGCTGGACACCAAAGTGGCCGGCGTGCTCCTCGAATGCAACGACCACGTTGAAAAGCTCCTGGCGCTGGCTTCCAATGGCAACACGCCGCCCGATCCTGAGATGCGCGCCAACGGAAACAAGCTGCTGAAGTCATTAGGCGCAGAGCCAAACGCGGCTGCGGCCTCGAAAACCTCGGCCACGGAAGGTGCTGCTCAGCCCTCGACGAGTGGCTCGTGGCAGATCTCCCTGCGCTTCAGCCCAGATGTGCTCGTTGCCGGCATGGACCCGTTGGGCTTCCTGCGCTATCTCAACACGTTCGGGTCAATAAAAGACCTGACTGTAGTCGACGAAGCGCTGCCGCCGGTCGCCGAGTTTGACGCGCAGAAGTGCTATGCCGGATTTGAATTCTTCTTCGAGACCGAGGCGCCCCGCGAAAAGATCGAGGGTGCGTTCGAGTTTGTCCGTGACGATTGCACGCTCAAACTGACGCCTCCCGCACCGAAGGCTGCGGCTGGCGCCGCCCCTCATACCCAGCAGTCTGGCTCCGCCGCCAACGCCAACCAGTCGATTCGGGTCGACTCCCTGAAGCTGGATGGCCTGATCACGCGAATCGGTGAGCTCATCACCGCGGTTGCCGGCGCAAACCTCGTAGCCCGGCGCTCGGGCAGCCGTGACTTCGAGGAATGCATGGCCAATGTGTCGAGCCTCGTGGAAGAGATCCGCGAAGGGTCGTTGCAACTGCGCATGGTGAAAATCGGCGGAACCTTCAGCCGCTTCAACCGCGTCGTACACGATGTTTCACGCGAGCTCGGCAAAGAGATCGAGTTGCAGATCAGTGGTGAAGACACCGAGCTGGACAAGACGGTGGTCGAGCGGATCGCCGATCCCCTCACCCACCTGGTGCGTAACGCCATCGACCACGGCATTGAAGCCGCCGATGTCCGTGCCTCGCGCGGCAAAAGCGCCGTCGGTTCCATCAAGCTCAACGCCTATCATGACTCAGGCACGATCGTGATCGAGGTCAGTGATGACGGCGGCGGGCTCAAGCGCGAGAAAATCCTGGCCAAGGCCATTGAGCGCGGCCTCATTGACGGATCCGCCAAGCCCAGCGACTCGGAGCTGTTCAACCTGATTTTCGAGCCCGGCTTCTCAACCGCCGATGCGGTGACCAACCTGTCGGGCCGTGGCGTCGGCATGGATGTCGTGAAGCGCAACATCACGGCCCTGCGCGGCGTGGTGAACATTCGAAGTGTCGAGGGCGCCGGGACGACCGTGTCGGTCCGCCTGCCACTCACGCTGGCCATCATCAATGGATTCCAGGTCGGCGTGGGAAGCACCATCTACGTGCTGCCGCTGGATTCGATCGACGAGTGCGTCGAGTTCTCTACCTCGGAAGGGCACGATTTCACGAGCCTGCGCGGCGAGGTTCTGCCGTTCATACATCTGCGCAGCTTGTTCGAGAGCAACGCGCCGCCGGCCAAGCGACAGAGCATCGTAGTGGTACGCCATGGTGGCCGACGCGCCGGTATCGTCGTCGATACCTTGTTGGGAGAATTTCAAACGGTCATCAAGCCACTCGCCAAGATGTTCACGCGGGTGGATTGCGTCAGCGGCTCGAGCATCCTGGGCACCGGTGATGTGGCATTGATCCTGGATGTACCTGCCGTCCTCGAGCGTGCGATGCAACGCTCACAGGTCGCAACCAATCAGCGCCCCGCAGCCGAGATGGCCGCGGTCGCCTGACGTAAACGAATTATTAATCGGAGACATGAGATGTTCAGCAGTATGAAAGTGGGCACCCGCTTGGGCGTCGCCTTCGGGCTCGTCGTGGTCCTCCTGGGTGCCGTGCTCACGGTGGGCATTAACCGCCTCGCCCAGATCAACGAGGGCATGCGGACCATCACCCAGGAGAACAATGTAGAGATTGCGCATGCCATAGCTTTGCGCGCGACGATATACGACACCTCGCTCACCATTCGCAACATGATGCTGGACTCGGATGCCGCAAAGATCGCGAAGGAGGCGGAGACAGCTCGCAAGAACCTCGATACGTTCGAATCCCACCTGGGCATTTTGAACAAGATGTTCACGACCATCGCCAACACCACGGCCACGGAAAAGGAGCTCGTGGCCAATATCGAAAAGGCCTGGCGGGAAGTGCGCCCCATCTATGCACACACGATCGAGTTGGGCAGCCAGATGAAACCCAAGGAGGCATACAAGTATTACTTTGTGGATGCCGACGGGTCCAACAAGAATATCGCGCTGCGCCAGACCACGCAGAAGCTGGTTGAATTCGAGCAGCAATTGACCGAGGAGGAAACCGCCCGGGACGCGAAGGCCTACCAGAATGCGCGCCTGCTCATGAATACCCTGGGTGCCATCGCCCTGCTCACCGCAATCGCGGCCGCGTTCCTCGTCACACGCAGTATCCTCAAGCAGTTGGGTGGTGAACCCTCCTATGCCGCGGAGCTGCTGCAGAGCGTTGCCGACGGCAATCTCGACGTTGACGTAAAGGTCAAGTCAGGCGATACGAGCAGCATGTTGTTCTCGGTCCACGGCATGGTGGAGCGCCTGAAGCGGGTGATTTCCGGCCAGCAGCGCGTCGTCGAAGCCGCCAACCGCGGCGATTTCAACGAGCGGGTCGATGTTGAAGGCATGGCCGGGTTCCAGAAGCAGATGGGCGATGGCCTGAACCAGCTCGCCGAAACGACCGGTGCCAGCATCGAGGACGTGAAGCGCATGATGCGATCCCTGTCCGAGGGCGATCTCACAGCGACCATCGACAAGGAATACCAGGGCGCGTTTGGTGAGATGAAGTCTTATGCCAATGACACCGTCTTCAAGCTCTCCGCGATCATCAGCGAAGTCAACACCGCCACTGAGGCGTTGACGAGCGCCGCAGGACAGGTTGCAGCAACCTCCCAGTCGCTGTCACAGGGCGCCAGCGAGCAGGCCGCGAGCGTCGAGGAGACGAGCGCCTCCATGGAGCAGATGACTGCTTCCATCTCGCAGAATACTGACAACGCGAAGGTCACGGACAACATGGCGTCCAAGGCGGCTGGCGAGGCTGCCGAGGGTGGCGAGGCTGTGAAGCAGACCGTCGCCGCGATGAAGCAGATCGCCCAGAAGATCAGTATCATCGATGACATCGCCTACCAGACCAACCTGTTGGCCCTGAACGCAGCTATCGAAGCGGCGCGTGCCGGCGAGCATGGCAAGGGCTTCGCGGTTGTTGCCGCCGAGGTCCGCAAGTTGGCCGAGCGCAGCCAGGTCGCCGCGCAGGAAATCAGCACGGTCGCCTCCGGTAGCGTGGAGCTCGCGGAGAAAGCGGGCACGCTCCTCGACCAGATCGTACCGAGCATCCGCAAGACCTCCGATCTCGTGCAGGAGATCTCCGCGGCTTCGCAGGAGCAGTCATCGGGCGTGAGCCAGATCAATTCGGCCGTGACGCAGCTCAGCCAGACCACTCAGCAGGCTGCCGCCGCATCCGAGGAGTTGTCAGCCACCGCCGAGGAAATGAGCGGCCAGGCCAGCCAGTTGAAGGACACGATGGGCTTCTTCAGGCTGGAACGCTCTGCCGGTTCGGCTCGCGCCGCCGGTACCCCACAGGGCGCGCAGGCTGCGAAGGGCAAGCCGAAGGCACAACTGCGAGTCGCCGGTAATGCCGCCCTGCAGGCGCACCCGGATGAATCTCAGTTCACACGCTTCACCTGAGATAATCACCCATGACGCAAGCCAACATACAACAGGCCGCCGCGGCGCGCGGCGGTGTTCCGCCCGCGCAGGGCGTGCAGGTGAGCCAATACCTCACCTTTACACTGGGAAGCGAGGTTTTCGCGATCGGCATTCTGGCCATCAAGGAAATCATCGAGTACTCGACGCTGACCACGGTTCCGATGATGCCCACGTACGTGCGTGGGGTCATCAACCTGCGGGGCGCGGTGGTTCCAGTGCTCGACCTCTCGGTCCGATTCGGCAAGGCGCCGAGCCCGGTCACCAAGAAGACCTGCATTGTGATCATTGAGATCTCCACCGCGGGCGAGCGCCAGGATGTCGGGGTCGTCGTCGACGCAGTGGACTCGGTGTTGGATATCCCCCCGGACCAGATTGAGCCGCCGCCGGCATTCGGCGCACGCATCGGCACGGATTTCATCGAAGGCATGGGGAAGATCAACGGGCGCTTCGTGATACTCCTGGCGGTCAACAGTGTGTTGGCTCCTGAGGAGGCAGCCCTGCTGCTCACGGATGCCAGCGCATCCGACGCCTCATAGGTAACGACGCACGTGCCGAACACTGCCCGGGAGATCCTGACTCCGGCCGCCGCAATCAGTGACCAGGAGTTCACGCACTTCAGACGCTTTATTTTTGAAGCTGCGGGAATCACGCTGGGAGATAATAAGAAACAGCTCGTCAGCAGCCGCCTGGGCAGCCGCGTAGCCTTTCACGGCTTCGGAACGTTCGCCGAATATTTCAAGCTTCTGAACAGCGACGAAGCGGGCGCGGAGGTGCAGATCGCAATTGATCTGCTCACCACCAACGAGACCTATTTCTTCCGGGAGCCGCGCCACTTCGAGTTCCTGGAAAAACAACTGAACGCCCTGCCGGCGCGGCAGCAACCGGTGCGCATCTGGAGTGCCGCAGGCTCTACGGGTGAAGAGGCCTACAGCATCGCGATGCTCCTGGAGGATCGTTTCCCGGGGCGCCCCTGGGAGATCGTCGCTTCCGACATCAGCTCCCGGGTGTTGGATCGGGCCCGGGCCGGGCACTATCCGATGGAGCGTGCCCGCCACGTTCCGCGCGGCTATCTGCAGAGATTCTGTCTCAAGGGCACCGGCAAACAGCAGGACACACTGCTCGTGGATCGCGCCCTGCGCAGTAAAGTCAGCTTCCTGCAGATCAATCTCAACGACCGGCTGCCGGCCATCGGCACGTTCGACTTCGTGTTCCTGCGCAATGTGCTCATCTACTTCAGCCAGGAAACCAAGCGCTCCGTGGTGGCACGGGCGCTGTCTGTCCTGCGGCCGGGCGGCTGGCTGTTCATCGGCCACTCTGAAACGCTCAACGGTATTTCGGATGCGGTCAAAGCCATCGCGCCGGCGATCTATCAGAAGCCGTAGTGATGCCGGCAGCCAACCGCATCAAAGTGATGATTGTTGATGACTCCGCTGTCGTGCGGCAGGTTATGACAGGGGTCCTCGAATCGGATCCCGGTATCCAGCTGATCGGAGCGGCCGCGGACCCGATCTTTGCCTATGAGCGCATGAAGGCACAGTGGCCCGACGTCATTCTGCTGGATGTCGAGATGCCGCGGATGGACGGTATCACCTTCCTCAAGAAGCTGATGCAGGAGCGGCCGACACCGGTTGTCATCTGCTCCACTCTGACGGAGTCCGGGGCCGCGACGACGGTCGAGGCGTTGAGTGCCGGCGCGGTGTCGATCATTACCAAGCCGAAAATCGGCTTGAAGCAATTCATGAGCGAGTCGGCTCAGGAAGTCATCACCGCGATCCGCAACGCCGCCCGGGTGAACGTGAAGCGACTGGCTGCACGATCAACCGCGGCGCCCGTGGCCGCCAAGCACACTGCCGATGTGATGCTGAAAGCCCCTGCGCGCACTCAGGCGATGACTCAGACAACCGAGCACATTGTCGCCATCGGGACATCAACGGGCGGCACCCAGGCGTTGCAGACGGTTCTGTCGGCATTGCCTGCCGTAACACCCGGAATCGTCATCGTCCAACACATGCCGCCCCAGTTTACCGCTGCGTTCGCCGACCGATTGAACAGCGTGTGTCAGATTGAGGTCCGTGAGGGCAAGGACAATGATCGCGTGGTACCCGGGACTGCGCTGATTGCACCCGGTGGCAAGCACATGATGCTGCGCCGGAGCGGTGCCCAGTACTTCGTTGAGATCAAGGAAGGTCCTCCGGTCAACCGTCACTGCCCCTCGGTCGATGTTCTGTTCCGCTCTGTGGCCAAGTGTGCCGGACGCAATGCATTGGGCGTCATCATGACCGGCATGGGCGATGATGGAGCCCGTGGGCTTCGCGAAATGCGTGACGCAGGCGCGCACACACTGGCGCAGGACGAAGCCACGTGCGTCGTGTTCGGAATGCCCAAGGAAGCAATTCGACTGGAAGCAGCGGTGCGGATCGTGCCTCTCGAAACCATTCCCAGCCTCATCCTCAACTCTCGCTGATACAGCCGGGGCACCTGCCACCGGTTTGCCACAATTGCGCCCCGAGTTGGACGGGTTTCCCGCCTAGCCTGCCTTGCGATGAGGGAGAATCGCCGGTAGTCACGGGAGCGTTGAATGACGATTGCGCCGAAGGTCGTGGGGTTTGCTGTCCTGGTTGCGGCGGGACTGGTGCTCGAAAAGGCCGCCTGGGGTGTCTTTGACAGTGCCGCGGTGCCTTCCGGCACCCGCCTTCAGGTTCAGCGTGCGGTCCCCGAGGGCAAACAGGTCCCCGCCCCCGGGCGGCAGATCGTTGTTACGTTCGACCGCCCTGTTAAACCCCTGGGTGATCTGTCGGTGCCCAACGGGCAGTCGCCCGCGAGCGTCTCACCCGCGGTTGCCTGTCAGTGGCACTGGCTGGACCCCCGATCTCTCGCCTGCGAGCTGAACGAGCAGAACGCGCTCGTGCCCGCCACCCAGTACACAGTGACGGTGGCGCCGGGAATCAAAGCCCAGGATGGCGCGGTTTTGGAGAGTGCCTATACCTGGTCGTTTACAACCGAACGGCCTGCCATCACCGGGTATTCGTTCAAGACCTGGCAGGCTCCCGGGATGCCGGTCGTCCGGCTGGTATTCAACCAACCCGTAACCCAGAACACGGTGCAATCCACTCTGCACTTCGGTAGTCAGACGAGCGTGGTCGCAAGTGCGGACGAGTATGACCGGGAGGTGTACTACGTGCTGCCCTTGCCGGGTGAAGCCGGTGCGGTCGTCTTCCCGGCCGGCACGCCAGCGGTCAAAAGCGATGACCGCGTCAGTCAGCCGCCCGGCCAGAAGATCGAGGCGCGCCGCGTCTGGTTGGTTTCGCCCACGCAGGAATTGCCGGCGGACGCGACCATCAAACTGCAGGCAACACCCGGTCTGCGCGGGTATGCCGGCCCGTTGCCGGGTACCGAGCGTCGCACTGTAGTGTCCTTCGACACCTTCCCCGCTTTCCGCTTCATCGGCGTGCGCTGCATGACCGGTGCGAAGTCAACATTGATTTCTGCTTCGGCACCCGAGGCAGATCAGCCGGCCTGCAACCCGTTTGGCACCGTCTCAGTGGTGTTCTCCGCCCCGGTTGTCGCACCGGAGGTGAAAGATCATCTCGTGCTGAGGCCCGATCTGCTGAACGGCCGCACCGACTACGACCCGTGGCAGAACATCTATCCACGCAGCTATCTGGGCTCGCCCCACAAGCGCGGCACTGAATACACCGTCGAGCTACCTGAATATCTGCGTGCGTTTCAACCCTACGCCATCGCGAGTCTGCGCGGGCTTCGAGACGAATTCGGCCGCACGCTGACCGGCCCGTCGGCGATGGAGTTCCGCACGGATCACCGCCCGCCACGACTCAAGGTGTCTCACTCGGTTGCCATACTCGAGAAGAACGCACCGACCTCGATGCCGCTGTTTGTCACCAACCTGACAGACATCGACATCAACTATCGCCGGATTACGTCCGCTGACAGCGCCATGGGCCTTCACTTCAATCAACCCATCGACCGCGTGTGGGATACGGCCTACGCCACGCCCGCCCACATTCGCGAGCTCCTGGAAGGCCATTCCGGCGTCGTTACCGGCTACTTCGATCCGCACCCCTCCTCGGTGACGGTCAAGGGCTACCGATATTTCGATGACATGGAAGCGGACCCAGGAGTTCCGCGCGGCTCCGCGGACCGCGACTTTTTCGCGGAAGTGACGCCCTTTCAGGTGCACACCAAGCTCGGGGCCTACAACACGTTGGTCTGGGTGACTTCACTGGACAAGGGCGCGCCCGTGGTCAAAGCGCGGGTACGGGTCTTCCGTAACAGCTATCAGAACCTGACTGGGAATGAACCTGTGCTGGCTGAGGGCGTCACCGACCGCGACGGCCTGGCCGTACTGCCGGGCCGCAAGGAAATTGAGCGCGACTACCAACCGTCCCGCGATGGCCGGGAGCCTCTGATGGTGCGCGTGGACCTCGCCGGGGATATGGCGCTTCTACCGCTCGACAGCACTTTCCTCGTCGACCTGTACCGGGCCTCCAAGGGAACCATCTGGTCGGGTTCGGACTATGGCAATGAGCGCAATCACATTCATGCCTGGGGCACCACTGCGCAGGGGGTCTACAAGCTCGGCGACACCGTACAGTACAAACTCTACCTGCGCGATGAAAGCAACCTGTCCCTGGCGCCCGTGGAGGACAAATCGGGCTTCGACCTGAATATCCAGGATCCGACGGGCAAGGTGGTCCACACCGAGTCCAACATCACGCTGTCGCAATTCGGCGGCTATTCGGGCTCGTTTCACGTGCCGTTGGCCGGTGCGGTCGGCTGGTATGACTTCAACCTGAAGAGACACGGCAAAGGCAGTGAATGGAACCCCATGCGCGTGCTCATTGCCGACTTCACGCCAGCTCCGTTCCAAGTGAACAACACGCTCAATGGACAGTTGTTTCAGCCAGGGGACTCCGTGGAAGTATCGACCCACGCAACCCTGCACGCCGGCGGTCCATACGCGAGCGCCTCATCACGGGTAACGGCTCGTCTGTTCCCCAAGGCACTGGAGATCACCACGCCTGTCGCGAATGGTTTCGACTTCGACAGTGTCGACCCGCCGGGGCATTGCTCCTGGCAACAGCGAGCAGACGTCCAGATGGTCCATCAATCGGATGCCACGACGAGCGACAGCGGCGAGTTCACAACTGAATTCAACTTGCCGGACGCGGACATGTTGAGCGCCCGGCTGGAAGTAGAAAGCGCCGTCCGTGATGAGCGCGGCAAGTACGTTGCGAACCGCAGCTACGCCGAGTTCCGCGGCCGTGACCGCTTCGTTGGATTGCATAACGAGCACTGGACGCTCGAAGAAGGCAAGCCGGCCACCATTCAGTATCTCGTCGTGGATAAAAGCGGCAAGGTTGTGCAAGGAGAGCCTGTTGCCGTTGCGATTGACGGTCAGGTCGTCAAAGCGGCGCGTGTCAAAGGCGCAGGCAGCGCCTATCTGACGAGCTATCAACAGGAGTGGCAGACGGACGGTTCGTGCACGGGCGAGTCAGGGACCACTGCGCAGTCCTGTACCTTCACTCCGAGCCACCCTGGCCTCTACAGCATCATGGCGTCGGTCAAGGATACTCACGGCAAGGTCCACAAGACCGAGATGTGCACGTGGGTCACCGGTAAGGGTCGGGTTCTCTGGGAAGAGCCGGCGGACATGAGCCTGAGCGTCATTCCCGAGAAGCCTACCTACAAGGTCGGTGAGCATGCCCGCTACATGGTGAAAAACCCCTTCCCCGGCGCGAAGGCGCTCATCACCATTGAACGCTACGGTGTCATCAAACACTGGGTGCAGGTTCTGTCCGGCAATACACCGGTCATCGACTTCAAGGTGGAGCCGGACTTTGTGCCGGGCTTCTATCTGTCGGTCGTGGTCATGTCACCGCGTGTGGCGGGAGCTGTCAATGAGGAAGGCGTCGATCTGGGACGGCCGACCTATCGTGTTGGCTACCTCAAAGTCGAAGTGGCCGATCCGTATAAGACCCTGGGTGTGCGTATCAAGAGCGATCGGGCCGAATATAAACCGCGTGACACCGTCAAGCTGCAACTGGCGGCGGCTGATTCCGGCAAGCAACCGGTGGAGTTCGCGGTGGCCGTACTGGATGAGGCCGTGTTCGATCTCATCAAGGACGGGAAGAGCTACTTCGACCCCTACAAGGGCCTCTATCACCTCGATGACCTGGACCTCTCGAACTACAGCCTGCTGACCCGGCTCATCGGACTGCAGAAGTATGAGAAGAAAGGCGCGAATTCCGGCGGCGACGGCGGAGCCGGGTTCGACATGCGCACGGTCAACGAGTACGTGGCCTACTGGAATCCGTCCGTGGCGGCGGACAAGCGAGGTCGCGCGGCGGTGTCCTTCCAGTTGCCGGATAACCTGACCGGGTGGCGAGTGTTTGCGATCGCGGTCACACCGGGTGACCGGGTGGGTCTCGGTGACTACACATTCAAGAGCTCGAAGCTCACGGAGTTGCGTCCGGTGCTCCCCAACCAGCTCACCTCGGGTGACCGGTTTACCGCGGGCTTCAGTGTCCTCAACCGCTCTGACAAGACCCGGACGTTGGAGGTGAATCTGGAGGCACGTGGCCCCATCGACTCCGGTGCCGCAAAGACACACCAGGTGTTGACGCTGGGACCCTTCAAGCGAGAGACGGTGTGGTTACCGGTCAGCACGGTCAATGACGGCAGCATCCGGTTCACGGCGACCGCTTCCGACAAACTCGACAAGGATGCGCTCGGGCAGGCAGTACCCGTCCACAAGCGTGTCTCTCTCGATGTTGCAGCCAGTTACGGGACCACAGTCGAATCCGGGGTCGATACGCCTCTGCAGTTTCCGGCAGCCATGATGCCGGGCGTTGGAGATGTATCCGTCATCCTGTCGCCCAGTGTGATTGGAAATGTCGACGGCGCCTTTCGGTATATCCGCGACTATCCGTACCTGTGCTGGGAGCAGAGGCTGACCAAGGCCCTGATGGCTGCCAACTACACTCAACTGCAGGCTTACCTGGGGAACGACGTCACCTGGCCCGACGCAAAAGTCCTTCCCCAGACATTCCTCAACGATGCCTCGATGTTCCAGGCGCCCAACGGGGGAATGGACTTCTGGACGTCGGATGATTCCCGTGTGAGCCCTTACCTGTCGGCGGTGACCGCGCTGGGATTCAACCGCCTGCGCAGCGCCGGATACACCGTGCCGGAAGAGGTTGAGAAGCGGCTCGACACCTACCTGCAGGGATTGCTCCGCTCGAACACTGCTCCCACCTTCTACAGCGAGGGAATGGTTTCGAGTGTCAGGGCGGTCGCATTGCAGGCCCTGGCCGAGCGCCAGAAAGTCACGCTGCCGGATCTGCAGCGCTATGAAAAATACATTCCGAAAATGGACCTGTTTGGCCTTGCCGCGTACCTGGATGCCGCAGTGAAGGTCAAAGGCGCAGAGAACCTCGCGCGCGCCGTTGCGGGAGAAATTCTCTCGCACGCCAATCAGAGTGGCGGTCAGTTTCATTTCAGTGAGAGGTGGGATGACGGGTACTCCCAGATGTTGGGCACGCCCATGCGCAGCAACTGCGCCATCCTGAATGCGTTCCTCGACTACGGCGAAACGCCGCAAGGGGCGGCTCTCGTCGGGGATGTGCCCTTCAAGCTGGTGCGGGTGATTACCCAGACCCGAGGCAGCCGCGATCATTGGGAGAACACCCAGGAGAACGTGTTCTGCACTTCAGCGCTCGTCCGTTACTCCGCGCTGTATGAGAAGGACACTCCTGCCCTGAAGGTGACAGCGACGCTGGCGGGCGCTTCCATTGGTAGCGCGAGCTTCAATTCGTTGAAGGACGCGCCTGTTGTAGTCAGTCGATCCAATGGCAGTGCGGATGCCGGAACCAAGGGCACCGTGCACATTGCTCGTGAAGGCACCGGACGGCTGTATTACTCGACGCGCCTGAGTTACTCATTGACCGATCAGGCCGCGACGGAAACCAACGCTGGAATGGAGGTTCATCGCGAATACAGCGTGCAACGCAACGGCCGGTGGGAGTTGCTTACTTCGCCGGTGAGTGTCAAGCGGGGCGAGTTGGTGCGTGTCGATCTGTATCTGTCGTTGCCCGCGCCCCGTCACTTCGTGGTGGTGGATGATCCGGTGCCCGGCGGGCTGGAGCCGGTCAATCGGGATCTGGCAACCGCATCGACAGTCGATGCCGACTCCACGGCGTTCCAGGCTGCCGGTGGCTCGCTCTGGTTCAGGTATTCCGACTGGAGTGAATACGGCATCCAGTTGTGGTCGTTCTATCACCGCGAGCTGCTGCATGATGCCGCCCGCTTCTATGCCGACTACCTGCCGGCCGGCAACTACCACCTGAGCTATGGCGCGCAGGCCATGGCCGAAGGGGAATTCAGCGCATCGCCCGCCAAGGCCGAAGAGATGTACGACCCCGATGTCTATGGCAAAGGCCTGCCTGCCCACTTGACGGTGGGACATGAGTAGATCGCTGAAGCTTCGCCTGCTGGGTGCGATGTTGTTGGGAGCCGCCGGGCTCACCCTCGCGACCTGGAGGTCCATGCGCGACTTTCCAGATGACTTGAGCTCACTGACGGGCGTATCGGTGAAATCGCAGGTCCTGGCTCGCGACGGTACGCCGCTGAGCTACACACTGGAGAACGATTGGAACACCACCGACGTGGTGCCGCTGACGACGGTCCCCGCCCTGTTGCAAACAGCCTTGATTGTCTCGGAAGACCAGCACTTCTACGAGCACAGTGGGGTCGACTGGCCGGCCCGCTTTGCCGCCCTGGCTCTGGATATTCGCGCCGCGAGCGCCGTTCGCGGTGCCAGCTCCATCACGGAGCAGGTCGTGCGCATGATTCATCCGCGGCCCCGTAACCTGTGGTCACGGTGGGTCGAGGGCTTCGAAGCCACGCGCCTCGATGCCCATGTTTCCAAGGCGCAGATACTCGAGTTCTATTTGAACCAGGTGCCTTACGCGCAGCGGCGCCGCGGAGTTGCTCAAGCCGCCCGCTTATACTTTCGCCGGGGACTGGATACGTTATCTCCTGGTGAGCAGTTGGCCCTCGCCGTGCTCGTGCGCTCACCCGTAGGCATGGACTTGCGCCGTAACGCTCCCAGGGCCCGCTGGGCCGTCAATCAACTCGCTGACCGACTCAGTATGCGTGGCGCATTGAGCCCGGCGGAGCGCGAGCAGGTTCGGGCAGAGCCCTGGGTGCTCAACGAGTCCCTCGCTTCTGTTGAGGCCAGTCATTTCGTAGGACGGGTGTTGAGTCTGTCCCGGGGCAGCACGGTTCGATCCCAGATTCGCACGACCCTGGATCCGAACGTCCAGCTCACCGCGCAGCAGATCCTCGACAGCGCGCTCGCCGGGCTGGCCAGGCGGCATGTGCGCGATGGCGCGCTTCTCGTGATCGATCACCAGCGCAACGAGGTTCTCGCCTGGGTGGTCGGCGGTGGCAACTCAGGCTATGACACGGTGCTGACGCCAAGGCAACCGGGTTCGACGATGAAGCCGCTGCTGTATGCGGTGGCCCTGGAGCGTGGCTGGACTGCGGCGACCCTGATCGATGATTCCGATCTCTCAGAGGCCGTGGGTGCCGGTCAGCACACCTTCCACAACTACAGCCATCGCCAGTATGGGCTGTTGCGCCTGCGCGAGGCCCTGGGCAACTCGCTGAATATCCCGGCTGTAAAGACCTTGAAGTTTGTAGGCGAAGACGCGTTCATGGACCGATTGCGGAAGTCGGGCGTGAGCAGCCTGACTCAACATCCGGATTATTACGGCGATGGCCTCGCGCTCGGTAATGGCGAGGTCTCTCTATACGAAATGGCGCAGGCGTATACGGTGTTGGCCCGCCAGGGACGTTTCCAGGCGCTGACGGTCCTGGCCGATGACCCGGCGCCGCGCCCTGAGTCCAGTGTGTTCACCCCGGCAGTCGCAACATTGATCGGCAACATCATGGCCGACCCGGACGCCCGCATGCTGGAGTTCGGCCGCGGTCTGCAGTTTCCTGTCGACACAGCGATCAAGACCGGCACATCCACCGACTATCGCGACGCATGGGCGATTGCGTTCGACTACCGGCACACGGTGGCTGTGTGGATGGGAAACCTCGATGGGTCTGCGACGGACGGGGTGACCGGGGCGGTGGGTCCGGCGATGGTGTTGCGCTCCGTTTTCTCAGAGCTGAACCGGAATCAGGACACCCGGCCGCTCACCTTGAGCAGGGACCTCATTCGGGCTGACATCTGCCGGCGCAGCGGTCAGCCCGCGGATGGTGTTTGCGAGTCCACGGCGGAATGGTTTGTCCCAGGCACGGTTCCTGTTTCAGCGCGGCCGGCGCCCGGGAAGATCGAATACCGTTTGCTACAGCCTACCGCTGGCCTGCTGGTCGCCCACGATCCACGTATTCCCAGTGAGTTTGAAGCGCTTCCCATGGAGGTTGCATCCGTGCCTGCACTTCGGCAAGTGGAGTGGTACATCGACGGGAAGCTCGCCGCCAACACTGCCGGCACGAGCTATCCGTGGCCGCTGCAACACGGCGCTCACACTGTGCGCGCCAGGTTATGGGTCGGCTCAGAGAGTCAAGATACGGATGAGGTCCGTTTTCACGTGAAGTGATTGGCGCCTGAGGTCTACATCCCCAACTTCGCGAGCAGATCATCCACATCACCCTGCTCGCCAACCGCTCCGGCCGTCACGCCGGGCACGGCCGGCCCGAAGCCGTGGCTATTGGATGCGGGAGACTGTGGCTCGAGCGGCGACAGGCCTGCGCTTTCGCCCGCCATCTCCGAAAAATGGGCGAGCGTGCGCTCCAACTCGACGACCAGCTTGATGACCGTTCGTATGATCTGTCCACTCAGGTCCTGGTAGCTCTGCGCCATCAGCACCTCGGCGAGGTTGGTTCGCACCGAGTTGCCATCGACCTGCACGCGCGCGAGGAACACTTCGATCCGGGCGAGGAGCTCCGCGGCGGTACTGCCATCGTAGGCGGCCCGGGCCTGTCGAATCGGCTCGAGCAACGCCGCCGCATCCATTGACATGCGCTCCGCCAGGGGACCTGAGCGCTCAACGAGATCGAGCGTGCGGTGCGCGGCGTCCTCTGTCAGCTTCAGCACGTGGTCCAGGCGAAGGCGCGCATCGGGCATTTCCTTGCCGGCTGAGCTGGCACGCCGGAAGCTGTTCCGGAATTCGTCGAGCGTCGCCTGCAGGCTCTTGTTCAGTGCCCGCAGATCCTCCCACATCGGCTCCAATGAATTTGCAACAGGCATGGGGTTCAGGCCTTGGCGGTCGCCCTGGCCTGCAGAATCTTGTTGAGCTTCTCGCTCAGAGTCTGGGCGGTGAAGGGTTTGATCACGTAGCCGCTGACACCGGCCTGCGCCGCCTCCACAATCTGCTCACGCTTGGCTTCCGCGGTCACCATCAGCACCGGCAGGTGCTTCAGCTTGTCGTCCGCGCGCACGGCCTTCAACAGCTCGAGGCCCGGCATCTGCGGCATGTTCCAGTCGGTGATGACGAAATCGAAGTTGCCGGTCTTCAACATCGGCAGCGCGGACTGACCGTCATCGGCCTCCTGCACGTTCGGATAGCCGAGCTCCTGCAACAGGTTCTTCACGATGCGGCGCATCGTTGAAAAGTCATCGACGACCAGAAATCTCAATTCACTGCTCATGGAGCCCTCTGTGGGGAACGTTGTATCACATTGTCGATCTTGATTGCCTGTTGTCCCTGCGACAGGCCGAATGTGCCTCTGAACATCGGCACATCCTCGGCAAACACGGTCAATTGTCCGGTGAAGTCGGTGGATAACACATCGCCGGCGCGAAGACTCAACAGCTCGGAAATGCTGATGGTACTGCGGCCCAACAACGCGCGGATCTCAACCACGGCATCACCAACCTCCTCCTGCAATGTACGTGCCCAGCGGTCGTCGTGGTCGGCTCGATCGCTCTGCATGCCGGAATTCAGCGTCTCACGCAACGGTTCGATCATCGCGTACGGCATTGCAACGTGCAGATCGCCCCCGACTCCATCGAGATCCACGTTGAAACGGGTCACCACGACAATTTCCGAAGGGCTGACGATGTTGGCAAAGTGAGGATTCATTTCCGAACCCACTTTCTCGATGGTCAGGTCCGCCACGTGCGACCACGCTTCGCGCAGGTCCGTAAACACGTTCTCCAACAGCGAACCGATCACGCGGTTCTCGATGGCGGTGAAATCGCGACCTTCGATCTTGGCGTGGCGCCCCTTGCCACCGAAGAATACGTCGACCAGTGCGAACACGAGCTTGGGATCCAGGATCACCAGGCCCGTCCCGCGCAGCGGGTTGAATCTGACGAGGTTGAGGCTCGTCGGCAAGTGCAGCTTGCGCACATACTCGGCGAACTTGAGGATTTCAACCGATCCCACCGAGATGACCGTCGCACGGCGGATCAGGTTGTACAAGCTCGTCCGCAACAGGCGCCCAAACCGCTCGTTGATGATCTCGAGCGTCGGCATCCGGCCACGAACGATCCGTACGCTTTTGCCGAGATCATAGCCACGCGCTTCGTCTGTCGCGGGAGGTGGGGGTTCCGTGGAAATCGCACCGCTACCGACGCCGTTCATCAGGGCGTCGATTTCATCTTGTCCGAGTATGTCCTGGCCCGACATGGTGCTGGGCCGTCAGGGAAGAAGAAGAATGTTATAGGAATGCACGCGCAATGACTCCGAGCCGAATGACCGATTTCGATACCCGGGCGGGGATGAGGCCCGGGGAGAGTCACGCGCCGCGAAGAGGCAGCGGATGCCTTGATTGTTCAGATGAATTCCCGGACCGGGGCGGGCCGGGAACTCATCCGACACGAGGCAAGGATAGGTCTCCTTCCAACCACGTTACGTGAAATGCGTGACTGAATTCGCGCCGCCACATGAGACGCGGTTCAAGAAATGGACAGGAGCGCGACGCACCAGGAGCCTCAGGTGTTAGTCGCACTGCAGCATCACGCCACCGTCAGGTGAAGTGATCGGCGGTCAGCTCGTCCAGGCAATCGCGGAGCTTGGCAGCCATCGGCGGCTCCGAGCCCGGGCGCAACACGGTCGAGTGCGTGCCGGGCACGTCGATGACTCTGACGCCTCCCCGTGCAAGGCGCCCCCAGCCCAGGGTGCGGCTGTAGGTACCGGTAACGCTGCGGTCCATTGCCCGGAACAGGGTGATGGCGCCGGGGTAGGTTCGGGGTCTGTAAGCACGGACCGCGCGTTCCATTGCCGTCCAGACTGCATTGCGGGTCTGGTCTTCCTGGCGGTGAGTCAGCGTTGTGTTGTTGTTGAGCCGGCGGGTCAGTCGGCGCCAGAGATAGGTTGAGCGTTGGTTGCCTGGCAGCCGCTTGATTATCTCGAGCTGATGTCGGGCCTCATCCACAAAGCCACGTTTGCCGCCGGGTCTGCGGGCATCCGCTTCCAGGATCGCAAGCAGCCGGACACGCTCACCCGCGGCCTCGAGCTGCTGAGCCATCTCAAACGCAATATGTGCTCCGGCTGAATGCCCTCCCAACAGATAAGGGCCCTTCGGCTGCACCGCGCGCAGCTCCACAATATAGCGCGCCGCCATGGCTTCCACGCGATCCAATGGCTTCTCATTCGTATCGAGCTCGGGGACCCGTACACCATATATTGTGTGCCCCGCGCCCAGGTGATGCGCCAGATCGCGGTAGGCAGTGATGTCGCCACTGATGTGATGAATCAGAAACAGGGGCGCGCCCGAGTTACCTTCCGACAGGCAGACCAGGGCCGCACCGCTCTTGCCGGTCACAGCGAGCCGACTCGCCAGAGTTTCAATGGTCGGTGCTTCAAACAGCAGACCCGGCGAGAGTGACCGTTCCAACAGTCTGCCCATGGCGGCAGCAACCTGAACGGCGGACAGTGAGTGACCGCCCAGCTCGAAGAAGTCGTCGCGGATGCCAATGGGCCTTGCCTGCAATACCCCTTCCCACAGGCTGATGAGCTGGATTTCCAGGTCATTGCGGGCAGCCACGTAGTTGCTTTGCGGTTCCTCGCCGGTGAGGGCCGGCAGGGCCCGGCGGTCCAACTTGCCACTGGGTGTCAGCGGTAGCGCGGCGATCGATTCGAAGCGATTCGGGATGAGCGCCGGTGGGATCCGATCGCGGAGGAACGCGCGCAGCTCGGCGGCAGGAACGGGATCGGAACCGCGTGGCACGACGTGGGCAGTCAGGCGTTTCCCCGACGGTGTGTCATTACAGACCACGGCCGCCGAGCGTACCTCAGGGTGAGAGAGCAGCGCTGCCTCGATATCACCCAACTCCACCCGGATACCGCGAATCTTTATTTGATCATCCACGCGGCCGGCAAACTCGAACACGCCATCTGATCGCAGCCGGCCCATGTCACCCGTGCGGTAAAGGCTCCCGCCCCTGGCCGGCGCGTTGAACGGATCATCAACAAAGCGTTCGGCCGTCAACTCGGGACGCTTCAGATACCCCCGGGCCACCCCTGCTCCGCCCAGGTAAATCTCGCCCAGGACACCCGGGGGCGTGAGTTGGCCACAGGGGTCCAGAATGTAGGCCTGAGTATTGGCGATGGGCCTTCCGATGGGCACGGACGTTTGCCCCTCGAGAATCTCGCATCGCCAATAGATCGATGCGATCGTCGCTTCGGTTGTACCGTATCCGTTATAAAACGCCGTGTGCGGCAGTCGCTCCCGCACACGCTGTTGCAAAGGGATCGACAAGCCTTCGCCACCGGTGGTCAAGCGCCGCAGCGAGCCGCATTGCTCGATCCCGGGAGCCTCGATAATCGTTCGCAGCAGTGAGGGTACGAAACAGGCCACGGTGATTTGCCGATCCACCATCAGCCCGACCAGGTATGTGCTGTCGTATTCGAACCGCGGGCGCGTGAGAACGAGATGGGCGCCCGCGCTCAGCGGTTCGAGGATTTCCCACACCGAGTCATCAAAGCTCAGGGACGCGGTTTGCAGGCATCGGTCCGATGACCGCATCGGGAAGAAGCTCTGTCGCCATGCGAGGTGGTTCGACACGTTGCCGTGTGTAACCAACACGCCTTTCGGCGTTCCTGTGGACCCTGATGTGTATATGACGTATGCGATATCATCAGGATTAATAGTTGCTGCTTCGTAGCCTTCAGCTTCGATTTTCTGATCGACGAACAGTGGCTGCGCGGCGTAGGGTGGCAAAGAAGCCGAGATCTTCTCCGTCGTCACCAGGACTACCGGATCCGCGTCTGCCAACATCGTCTTCAATCGGGCCTGCGGATAAGTCGGATCGAGAGGCACATAAGCCGCGCCTGTTTTCAGGGCCGCCAGTACTGCGATCACCATCTCCGGCGAACGCTCCAGGCAGATTCCTATCCGCTCTTCCCGCCCGGCACCGAGCGCCCGAAGTCTGCCCGCCAGTTGCCTGGCCGCGCGATTCAACTCTGAATAGGTGAGCTGATTGTCGGCAAATGTCAGGGCTATGGCGTTCGGTGTGGCCGCGACCCGAGCTTGAAATGAAGTCAGGCAGCCCTGAGGACCGTTGTTCACTGTCAACGACGGACCTGTGCACGCAGATAGTATTTCCCGCTGCTGCGCCTTTGGCAGAAGCGACAGGCGGGACAACGGCGTCTCGGGATTTTGCAAGGCACTGACGAGCAATGATCTCAAATGCTCGGCGACCCGGCTCCCACTGGAAGTAGCAGCGACGTCGGCAGCCACATCGAACCACAGATCGAACGTGTCATCGCGCGGCTCAACGCTCAAGGAAATTGCATTGGAGCCGTGACCCGGGTGCACGCGCCGCACATCGAGATTCCCGAGCGGCTTCGAGAGCGCTCGCATGTAGTTGAAGAGCCCGCTGAACGCCGGTGCGCGCGCTGAATGACCCACGCTGTAGCGCCGGTGCTTCAGGGCCTGCGAGGTGCTCGACGCAACCTGTTGGAGGAGTGTGAGCAGGCTGTCTTCAGGCTTCACGCGCAGCGTGATCGGGAAAACCTCCATGAACAAGCCGATCGTGCGCCGGTCCTGCTCGGACGATCGGTTGTGGAAGGTCACGCCGATCGAAACCTGCTCCGTGCAGCTGACTCTTCCAAGGTAAGCCGCGAACACCGCGTTGAACAGATTCGCGATGACGGCATGTTCGCTGACTGTCGAGGTAACCAGAGATCTTGCCAGCGTCGTGAGCGCGGTGCTGTCAGCGCGATCGAGCGTGAGAATCACCCTCTCCTGCGCTGTGTTTTTGAACGCATCGACCCCATAGAAATGGGGAGTGGCCGGAACCTGCTGGAGCGCGTTTAGCCAATAGTCCCGTGCGGCCCGGTATTCTGCCGAGTACCGTTGCGCGCATACATTGGCCGCATGTTCGGCAAACTGCGGGAAGACCGTGTCCTTGTCGATCGCGCCCCAATACAGCTCGGTGACCCGCCTGATCAGAATCTGGACGGCGGCGCCATCAACAATGATGTGATGGATGTGAAGGAACCAGACGTACTCGTCTTCCCCGACACGCAATACCGCGGTGTCGTATATACGCCTCGTGAGCTCTATCGGCTGCTGCAGCCGGCGCTCGATCCATTGGCGCGCCGGCTCCCTGTCCGGCCGCAGATCGAGGCACTCGACTTCGGCCTGGGCTGTCGGTAGAACCGTCTGCTGAGGAATGCCGTCGATTTCATTGATGACTGTGCGCAAGGCATCGCACGAATCAACGAGAGCCTGCCACGCCGCCTGGAATCGTTTCGTATCCAGCCCGGGCCACCCGATGGAATACACCGAGTTGTACAGCACGAGACCCGGGTGCAACTGCTGCCCGGCGTAGATCAGGAATTGACGTCCCGTCAGGTTGGAGCGGTTCAGGAGCTCATCAAACGTGGCAGTCATGTTCGCGTTCAGGCGCAGGCTTCGCAATCGGCCACGGGCGTTTCGAGCCGCGTCGACCCAGCAATCGGGCGACGCAGGCTCTCGAGTGACAGTCCCTGCTTCAGTGCCAGGATGACACCGGCCGCTTCGAGATACGACTTCACGTGGATGACGTTCCGCATCTGCATTTCGTCGTTCGTGACCGACAGCAGCGTCCGGTTCTCTTCTACTGCAATCAAAGGAATATCACTGTATTCAGC
>Ga0207641_10000105_pt1 | contig 122245 bp, 166 predicted proteins | sample KBSSwiS62_FD_184306 | JGI IMG/M metagenome (GOLD analysis project Ga0207641, IMG submission 184306) | Switchgrass rhizosphere microbial communities from Kellogg Biological Station, Michigan, USA - KBS Switchgrass S6-2 (SPAdes) (version 2) | ecosystem: Host-associated > Plants > Roots >... | reverse complement strand
TTCACTCTAAACATTTTTGTTTATCTGTCTTGTAAAGTTTTTTATACCTTGTGAGGGCTGAATGAACTTTGTCCACAATATCCTCCAAATAATAGCATTCCATTTCATCATTTGTTATAGATAGTTTATATCCATGCCAGCTAAATAATATATTTATTAGATGCTTTACTTCATGTGCTATTTCTCCAGGTTTTGCTGTATATTTAAAAAACAACATGTACTTTCGTTTGTTATCTGGAGATTCATAAGCATATGTGTATGCTCTAATATATTTCTTATCCTTCTGTTTAGCTATTACTTCTGAAGTTTCGTCTTCTATATAATCAATCGATTTCTCTACATCATTCCCTATAACTATCCATATAGTGGCTTTAAATACAGGAAGTCTAGATTTCTGTAGAAGAATTGGTTTCATAAGAATTTTGTCTATAAATAACTAAATTTTATATTATGAGTCATTCCGCTTTTGGATTTACCTTTAAGTACTCGAACTATATGAGTTGAATCTTTTATATTATAAAACTTTGCAGCTTCTCTAATAGAAGGAAATTCTAAACTTTCTCCATTTAAATCAATTCCTTTCACTTTCTTTTGTCTTGAAATAGAGGATATTTGATTCATTTCTCTTAATTTTTCATTAGAAAAATATTTAAATCCTATCTTAGAAACTCCATCTTTGTGTTTATCTTTCATTATTTGAGAATGTCTTTCTGATCTAATTTTCCACTTTTTTGAAGATTTTAAGGTGTTTAATCTCTTTATTTTAGAATCCTCTCTTTGTGTAAAATTTTTATAAGTTCCTCCTCCCGCTTCTATATTTACTAATATTGCCCCAGATGATTTAAATAATTTTATATAATTTATTTCCTTTTCGTTTAATAGTTCTTCAGATATATTATCTTCTATTATTTCAAATATTGGCAATAAATTATCGTTATATAATCCTTTTATCCAAGCATTTACATAAGATAGTTGACCATTAGATCTACTCCATTGGTACTTGTGTTGATGAAATCTCTTATTTCCTTTTTGTTTGGTTTGTCCTATATATCTTATTTTTCCAGTTTTGGGACAAATTAAACAATATATCTTGCCTTTTCTCATTATTTTTTCTTATTTTGAGATTTCCTATTTTTGGCATTTATTTTTGCAATAGCTAAATCATTGGCTTGATTTTCTCTTTCCACCTTAATCTTCTCCTTTTCTAAAGCTGTCTTTTCAGAAGACTGCTTGTTCTTAGAAGCCATATCCGTAAGCTTTAAATTGTAGTCTCTTACAGCATTTTCCTGATCATGTACTAACCTGGAAGCCTCTAAAACATCTGGTATTTCATTTTGATTCAAATCTTCAGACTCCACCTTTCCGAAACCTGTGGCTTGGATGATGGCAATTTTCTCCTTAGATTCTCTATCCAGTTGTTTCTGATAATCATCATGAGCAACTTGTTCATCATGCATTTGTTTAGCTTGCTGTAATTGAGCTTGAGAAATTCCTTGTTCTTGTTGCAATTCTTGCTGTTTTTGTTGCATTTGTTGGTTCTGAAGCTCTTCTTGTCTTTCTTTAAGAGTTTTAAAAGTTTTCTTCATTTGACGCACAGAATCTGTAGAATATAATTCTACAATATCATATAATGTAGCTCCATTTTGCATAGCGGGGTGAGCAAGACCTCTAAGTTCTTTAAACATTTCCTTGTCTTCCGGTCTGTTAGTAGGAAATACCTTTAAGTCTCTTGATTTTAAATCTGTTCCATTTACTTGTACAAATGCAGATTCTCCTTTATTAGTAATATAAGATAGGGTGGATTGTGGTTTCTGAGACTCCACATATAAAGATCCATCTATAATGGCCTGATATAATTGACCTAATATATACTCATGAGCTACAAATTGAGGTTCTGTCTGAGAATAGGACTGTGTTATAGCAGCTTGGGTTCCTGTTGCTGACTCTGAGGCAGATATAGAACCAAGTCTTTGTTTAGACATTCCTATGAGTTCCCAACATTCGTTCTTCATTTGTACAGCTAGATTGTATCTAGCCTGTATTTCATTAGTTCTGGTGAGGTCTACATTTTTAGCAATAGATGTATTAGTTACTGGAGCTTTAGTATTCTCAGGACTATCGTCATCGAACATTATACCTCTAGTTCTAGCTTCTTGTTCCCACAAATCAATATCATCTTGAGCATCTCCATCTTTAATTCTAGGAACTCTTCTAATGTTTACAGAGGCAACATTACCTATTTCCTTCTTTAATAGCTCAAACATCTGATTCATACAGACATTGTATATTACCTGGAAAGGTTTCATCATATCCACTGTAGACTTAGCTTCAGTGTTTTTTACTTCGTAAATAAGTCCTATAATAGGACAATAGTCTAATAGTTTGTAAGGTTTAATATGATAAATATCTGGCCCAATCTTAACTCCTTGATACCATTGATTAGTCCATCCCCATTCTACCGAAATCTCTGTAGGAATGGTACCCTTCTTATAATTTTCATCTACAAGGATAGATTGTTCATTACCTAATTCGTCCTCATACACCACCTTTCCTATCTTCCTTTTAGACAACCAATAAGCTCTAACCACTACATACTTATAACCAAATGAAGAAACATTAGAAGTAAGGCCTAGAAAATCCTTTAAACTATCATTATTTTCCTTCATTTCTCCCTCTATCATCATTCTTTCTTGAAGAATAGCCGGATCAAAGGTGTCATACTTTATACTATCTATACCTGGAGTAACATCTGCTCCTAAATTAGATTCTCTAACATTAATAAGACCATAGTCTTGAAGAGAAGATCTAAGGTGGTCTATTTCATCTTTAGTAATATCTGGGAAGGTTTCTATAATTTCAGATATTTCCATGACATGTACTCCTCCAGCAGCATATGCTCCTCTGGTTCTACCAGAAGGATCTGATACATATTTTCTATCAGGAGTGGTTAAATACCATACATTCTTGGGATTAAACACTTCTATATTAAATCCTGTTTTAGAGTTATCTTCGTAAATATGATAGTATTCTCTAGCAGAAATTTGCATATCTCTAAAAGCATCCTCGCTTAATTCCTTTACATTGAAATCAGCTTTAGCGCAGGTAAGTACATGATTTCCCCATTTTTCAGCCATTGAAGTATAACTATCCAGCTCATCCTTAACATCATCTAGTGTCATTTGTTGAAGTTCTTCATCATCAACCTCTTCTCCTTGAAGAGCTAAATTAGCTTGAATTCTTTCTTTTGCTTGAGAGATGATAAACTGTTGAAGTATTTGAGTTTTAAATTCTAACTCTTCAGCCTTACTATCATCGTCAAAAGCTTTCACTTTATATCCGTCTGGTCTTTTAGAAAGTTCTCCTACAAGTTCATTTATAGGAGTGGTTAGAATAGAATAATGCTTTACATAAGCAGGTAGGTCTAAATCTCTTGTTAGGGTTTCTGTAAAGGAACTTACTTCTTGATTTTCATAGAAATCCTCATGTCTAAGAATACCTTTAACCAAATCATAGTTTTTAACAAAGGTTTCTCTATTTTTCTTGTACTCTACATATGCCTTATTAGCAAAGTAGTCCATTGTATTCTTTATCCAACTATCGTCTTTCTTTTCTTCTTCAGTTTTAAACTGATCAGGAAAGATGTTTAGATAGGCATATCTAATTGTTGCGTCCTTTGTATATCTAATAATTGCCATTATGCAAATAATTTACGTGTTCTTTTTTTATTGAATAGGGATGGAGTTTCCCCAAATAGTGTTGGTTTTGCTTTATTTCCTTGATATAAGGATTTAGCTCTTTCATTCTCTTGTGTTGCTTTTCCGTATATAGGGTCCATTTCAATTGCTTGAGTGATGGCTAGTTCTGCTGCTACAATTCTATCAAAGTTACCATCTTCATTGTATTGAATCATTTCTTCTAAAAGCATAGGATCTAGAATTCTAGACATTCCTGTGATTTCTTTTATTGTATTACCATGTTCATCTTTTTCAGAATGTATTATTTCTTCTGTATATTTTTTAAGATTTCCATGAAGAAAATCAATTATTTTATCTGAAGATCTTGATAAACCATAATCTCTATTTTGAGAAGTATTTGGTATAACTCTTCTTAACCATTGAGGTTGAGGTTCTAAATAATTAGCATCTCCTTTGGCTTTCATATGATCTATGAAAGAGATCTCATCATTTTCTATTAAGGCTCTTGCATTGTAATATTTAATAAGTAGTCTAGCTTGCTCCTCCCATTTTTCTTTTTTATCAGGTCTAGCTACATAATATGCTACAAGCATTTCTTGATATTTATCAGTAAGAATATTATGCATTCTTTTATATATGTATATAGCTCCAAGAGATGTACTGTATATAGCCTTACCTTGTCTATATGGGTCACCTCCTCCTGTATATAATCCATAGGGAGGGTTAGTCATTGGAAATTCTATAATTACTACTGGAGCATCTTTGTCATCTGTAGATTTTAGTGGAAAATTAGTTATAGGTCTTTTGTCTGTGAATTCATGATATATACCATTTTCTCCCATATGTAAAATTACAGGGGTTCCTGTGAATCCTCTTGATAGGAGCCTTGCTTTTTGTCTTCTAGCAGCTTCTATATCAAATATATTGGTATTCTCATTAAGGAATATATCATCCACTGTTTTAGGATAGTACATTTTTTCCTTAAGATATGCTATTCTGTCTCCTGCTTTCTTAGATCTAGCTAGATTATCATCTGTTATTTTGTTAGCTATCTCCTCATCACTAACTAACATCTCTATTTTCTTAAGTTCTGGAGAATCAATTTGTAAATAGTCAGCTAGATTAGAAGGTCGTTTAGCCTCCATTCTATATTTGTGACCTAAGAATAGTCCATGTACTCTTTTAGTATCTTCTGTATTATTATAAGATAGGAAGTTAAATGCTTCTACATCAAACATTAGGAGTTTAGCATCTGCAAATTTAGTCATATCTCCACCTGTGAACGTTACTATAGGAGAACATCCCCATCCATAAGGTGTAGTAAATCCTGGAATAGCAGCTTGTAAACCTCTTAGGAAACTACCTTTTCCTCCTTCATCTATAATTAGTTTCCTAGGCTTTGTACCAGCAATAGCTTCTTCATTATTACCCTCATCTAAGTTCCTTATAAGGATAGCTGAGAAGGGGATTCTTTCTCCACTTTTAGTTTTAACTCCTAGAGTTACTTGGTTCTTCCAATTATCCTCAATTCTCTGCCACCTCCAAGCTTCAGGTATAAAGTTTAAACCCTTGTCTATCTTATCTGTCACTAGTTTTATATCAGGAGAATTTAATCCTGAAATAACATTCTGAGAATTTTCATCAAATGTTGCCCCCCATCCTATATAAGAAGCTTCTATTACTGATTTAGCTAAACGTCTTATCCCTCCTATTGCCAATCCTTTCTTTTCTTCGTGAGCTTTTTCAATAGCTTCTGTAACTATCCATTCATTATCCCTGAGATAGGGGTTGGAATACTTTTGAGATATTCTTCCTTTGGAGTCAATTATGTCTACTTCTGTGTGCCATATATTTAAATGCCAATACAAAAAGGGGTTAAAATAAACCCCTCCTATCATACATCCATTTAAACATAGTTCCTTATGAAAATTAAAGAACTCCTCATGTTCTATAGATCCTTTATCTGGAATACGTTTTTGGTTAATAAACCAATCTTTATAATCTATAGATTTTACTTCGTTTGTCATTTTCTATCTTTAAGGAAATTTGAAGCCATAACAGAAAGCTCTCCTTTTCCTCTAATTTCCACCTTTGCTTCTTCTCTTTCTCTAAGATTATTTACTACTTCTAATAAAGCTAGATAGTTCTTCATAGTGTCTTGAATGAACTTACCTTGAGCTTCAATTGAGGCAATAACCATAGGGAGTAGTCCTCCTTTACTCGTAGGTTTCCATTCAATTCTATCTTTTAACTCATGTAATGGATTAGCATCTACATAAGCTTTCCAAGACTTAAGTTGTTGTTCAGCCCAATCAAGTTCTGTAGTAATGTAGTTATTTGCTTTCTTAGCCATTAGTAATCTTCTTGTTCTCTAATATCCTCATCATCTGCTCCTAAGATACTAGATAAGGATAGATTCATTCCTTCTTTAATTATACCTTCTAGTTCATCTCCTTCTGTGTGAGGAGGTTCCATTTCCAATTGAGCTTTATATTTCTCTAAAGCGAATAGGAGTTCTTTGTCTGTAATTCCCCATATGTCTCTGTATCCGTCTAGAGCAGTGGCTAAATGCATACTCATTGTATATGAGGGGTATAGTTTGTGAAGTTCTTGTAGAACTTGGATTACATGGTTGTAGTGGTTTGGTTTCCTTCCCATATCTATTTAAATTAATTCGTCTATGTCTTTATCTGTTAATTTCACCTTTATTTGTTGAGTGGGTTTTGAGATGATTTCATTCTCTTCTTCTTGTATAAATCCGTCTTCAAATGTATCTTTATATTCCTCATCCATATATTCCCTACAAAAGGAGAAGCATATTTCATCTTGATCTTCTCCTTGTTTTCCAGATATATCAACGTAGTCCACTCCTTTATTCCAAAGCATATTCAATACTTCCATCATAGCTTCGATATTGATCATCTTATAATCTCTAGGCTCCATATATTCAATTGTTTAATTTACTGTTTATTATTTCTTCTTGTTCTGGTGTAGAAATGGCTTTCCATTTATCAGCAGGACAGCTACATGAAAGACATTTAGTTTTACTTTTTAAAGGACATCCACATCCTAAAGTTCCTTCCACTTTTACATGTTTATTACAGCAAGGTTGAGATAGAGGCATTGCACATCCTTCTCCTGTTTCATCATAAGCTATACATTTTACACATATAGCTAGTCTTTCTTCACTGGTTTGTTTAATTAAATCCTTTAATCTTTCAGGAGGGAGAAGATGATTTCGCCAACCTTCAAATATTTCTAAGAAATTCATTCTACTTTCAATTTGGTTTTCAACACTTCTATTTCTTTTATTGTATTATTTAGTTTATTTGTGTAAGATTGCCTCTTCTGGTCTGTTAGAGCACTATCTTGCAGAGCTTTCTCCCAATACTCCTTCTTACCTATATTCCTTTCTAATTTCTTATGAGCTTTCTTTAATTTAAAGACAAACTTCCCAAATCCTGAAAGCTCTATTGTATTATTGGTTTTAAGAGCTTCATTGGCTGCCTCAAATTGATGTGAGATAACAGCATCTATTGTAGCTACAGGAGTATTGGTTTTAATACTCATCACTCTAATTAGATAGTCCTTATCAGACATTGATTGAGGTTTATCCATGTAATAGGGAGATTTGTAGAACAATATCTTTATTAAAATCCAAGAGGTACTTAGGATCAACCTTTATCTTTCCTGCATCCTTTACTAGAATTTTCATCTTCTTTAGTTTGGAGATGATATTATTTATTGTAGGGGAGGATGATTTATACAAGATGCAAAACTCTTCCCTATTAGAAGAATAAGAAATGTTTCCCTTAATGGCTGTAAAAGCTACTAATTGAATCTCTCTTTCTGTTAAAGGAGAGTTTCCTATAGCTGAAAGAAGAGAATAATATTTCTGAGCTATGTTCAGAGATTGTGTCTCTGTAAGCTTTATTCTTTGTAAAAGGACTTTCTGTTCTTTGGTTTCCATACGTAATTAATACAAATGTAAAAGGAATTATCATAACTAACAAGAATAATTATAAATAATTGCTATATTATCCTTTAATTCTTCTTTTCTTCCTTTTTCTTATATCTATCATCAGGAGCACAAAGAGCTAAAATGAAGATTATTCCTATTATATATCCCATATTGTTATTGGTTTAGAATCAGGAGTGAGGTTCGAACTCACGTACTAGATTTTGCAGATCTATGTTTAACCACTCAACCATCCTGATGTTTTATATTTGGAATATCTAACTAGGGTATATTCCAAGACCCTGCCACCCATCCCCAAAGTTATAACGAATTTAATTATAAAGCAATAGGGATTAAAATAAAAACTCCCTAACTAGCTAGTAATCAGGGAGAAATTATTTTCAAAAACACTTGACAAAAGTGCAGAACTTGGGGTTCAAACCCAACCACCCTGATTGGAAGTCAGGAGTGCCTTCAACAACACCTGTTCTGCATTGTACTTCAGAATGGGATCAAACCATTGACCTTCTCCATGTAAGGGAGTTGCTGCTATCTCTGAGCTACTGAAGTATGGAGGCGGTTTTAGTTAGGACGAACTATGTATAACAGCTAATTACCGCCAAGCCTTTAAGTTTAACTATGACTCTAGTTTCCTTTTTATACACTAGTCAACTTCCCATACAGTGGAACATTATGGAATTGAACCATATTCTTGCGCTCTTCAGGCGCACGCTGAATCACCAGACTAGCTCATGTTCCTTTTGTTGCGGGTACAGGTTACGCTCCTGTCAAGGTGAGCTTATGAGACTCACTGGGGCACTAGCCCTACCCACATTATTTTCTTCATAGTGTAATTTTCTATGACAATTAGAGCATAAAACATCACATTTATTTATTTCTTCTTTTATTTTTTCTAAACTCCATCCTTGATTTGCAACTCTTGCGATAGATATTTTCTTATCATTCGGATTTCTATGATGGAAATCTAAACATCTAGGATGATCTTCTCCACAACTTTTACATTTTAAAGTTTGTTTTAATTCAGAAAGCATATCTAATATGTTCTTCTTTCTGTCTTTTGTTTTTTGCTTATAATACCATTTCTTACTTTCGTAATGTTTCTTTTGGTATTCTCTGCTTTTTATTTTTCTTATTTCTTTGTCTTTAATAGGCATTTACAAATTTAATAAGAAGTATCATAAATTCCAAATGATTTATGATATTTATTTTAAGTAGTAACTACAGGTAACGATCCTGTTCTCTTCTGAATATCAGTCAGATGCTTTCCCATCTAAGCTAAGTTACTATATGTTCTCCCACATGGAATCGAACCATGATCTGAAAGTTAAAAGCTTCCAGCTCTACCATTGAGCTATGAGAGAATAAATCTTCTCATAGTCTTTTTTATCTGTTTCCATATTAATAAAATTTGTAGAGATGAAGGGGGTCGAACCCTTATGTGACCAATTACCTTTTCTACACGATATAAGCGTGAGAGGATACATCTCAATATGAACTCCTACAGAGATTCGAACTCTGAATGATGCTTTAGAAGAGCATAGTTTTTCCATTTAAACTACAGGAGTTTATTAGAATAACCTATATCTTCGTACTATCACCATGATCCCTAGGTCAGATTTGAACTGACAGCCTCCAGTTTACAAAACTATTGCTCCACCTGTTGAGCTACGTAGGGAATATTGCACACCTCCACAGAATCGAACTGATGTCCTGAAGTTTTGGAGACTCCTTGGCTACCATAGCCTGAAGTGTGTATTGAGGGAAGTGATAGAATCGAACTACCATTCAGTGATTAACAGTCACTCGTACTACCATTGTACTAACAACCCTTGCAGTTCTGAAGGGATTTGAACCCTCTCCGTACCCATAGACAGTGGGACATCTTAACCATTTGACCTCAGAACTATTATGTGGAGAATTAGGAAATCGAATCCTACTCAGTCTGCTTGCAAAGCAATCTCGCCAGCCTTGGTACATGATCCCCCATAAATAAAAAAGGCTCCTTTTTGGGGAGCCTTAATTATAACTTGTGTTATATTCTTTTATTGGCTCCAACAATATACTCCCACCTTGCCACAATCTCTTGTCGCAAACATGGTGAATATAATATTAAACCAATTCCTTTTCATAATTCTTTATTTTATAGATGTTAATTTACCTTTACCTGTTCCTATCAAAGTCCATTCTGGGAAAAAACTAAATTTTCCACCATTTTCTTCTAATAGTTTTATTAAATTAATCTTAATATCTTTCTTCATTTTTAGCATTCCTGGAGGGTTTCGACCCCTCTTTTTTACATTGAAAGTGTAATATCCTAGCCATTAGATGACAGGAACAATATGTTCCTCAGTCTCTATTTGTTCAGAATTATTAACACTCTTTATTTTCATATCACAAACGTAGTAAATAAAACCTACAATTCCTAATATTTATTAATTTATTTTTGTCTGCAAGGTAAGATTCGAACTTACAAGTTTAGCCAGTGGCAACAGATTTACAGTCTGTCTCCTTCACCAATTTGGATACTTACAGTTTTGAAGAGAGTAGGAGATTTGAACTCCTGGAGCTGTTACACCCTTTTGTTTAGCAAACAAACACAATAAGCCACTCTGTCAACTCTCTATGAGGAGGATGTGAGACTCGAACTCACAAGCCAGTATTACCGACCTACTTGTTTTCAAGACAAGCTCTTCATCCAGCCAGATACCCTCCTTATGTATCCCTAGAAGGCTTCGAACCTTCACGCTACTATTACTTCGCTTTAGATTTTAAGTCTAACGTGTGCTGCCATTTTCACCATAGGGACATGTACTCCTGATAGGATTCGAACCTATAATAACCTAGTTTCTAAAACTAGTAGCTGTACCATTTTGCATATGTCACAGGAGCATAGACTTTCTGGAGGGTGCGAAACCTCATCTGATTGATTCGTATTCAATCGCTTTTCTTTAAGCTACAGAAAGAAATAGGTGTCTAATGGGAATCGACCCCATATCCATCACCTTCACAGGGTGAGACTTTACATTAAGCTACAGACACAGTTTTAATATTGGGTCATGATCCCAAACTCTCAGATTCAAAATCTGATGTGCATCCATTACACCATATTAAAAGTCTAGATGGTAGGGTATGATCCTACAGCCTCCTGGTCCCAAACCAGGTAATCTACCAATTGATATACACCTAGAAAATAAAAAACCCCTCTGTTTTAAGGAGGGGTTTTCTGAAGTTTTAAAAAGTTGTTCTGAATCAACTATAATTAAACACAAATATCCCCTCCTCCACTAGATAACTAGGGAGCGAATGTGAATGCTGTAAGGGGCGTAAATTATTATTTAACATGGGACAAATATATGTAAAAGGTTTGACATTTCCAAATATAAGACTGTAAAAGGTGGAATATCAATCTAGTTTGGAGTAGAAGAGATGTGTTTTAGAGAAGGAAAAAATAAAAAATTTTCCAAATTTAAGGAATTTTTTATGTTAAAGAGAGAGTAGTGTACCTCCACCAAGCCACCCCTCCCAAGTTTGGGGAGTTGACATCACTCCCCGGTTAAGAACAAATGAGAATTAAAAAACAAAAACACAATTAAAAACAAGTATTATGGTAGAATTTAAGAAGTATGAAGGCAGTACAGCAGAGCTTACTGACCTTGGCACAGTGAAAGATCTTGCTGGAAAAGGTGGAAAGATTGGCTTCCTTAGGAAGAATTACAATGACCTCACTAAGAGAGTTGTTGTTGTTCTTACTAACAAAGCTGGTAATTCTGCTGTTGTTCCATGTAGCAAGCAGGTGAGTGAGATGTTCAGAGCTAAAAAGCTGACAATCTCCCAATTAGCAGGATTGAATGTCATTGAAACAGAAGATGACAAAGGTGAATTGCGTCAGTTTGTAGCAATGCCTCCAACTGGTGGAGTTCATGAGATTGCTGTTGAGAAGATTAATGTTGCAGCAATTGAAGCTGAAGTGCTTAATCCAGAAGAATTGGCTTGGTAATTAACGAGAGGGGAGCAGCAATGCTCTCCTTTTATACACCTATTTATACTTAAACAGAATAATATTTGGTGAAATGTAATTTGTTGTATATACCAATACCTATTTTTAGGGGTCTTATACCAAAGAATATTCTGTTTGGGTAGTAAATGGGTTTAGGTTGAAATGGAAAAGGGGCTGTAATGGCCTCTTTTTTATACATCTATATATAAGGAGTAAATTAAACTATTAATATTATGTGGAGAATAAGCTTGATTCCAGACAATTATACTTCTCCTCTTGGAGAAGAATGGTGCATAATTGATGAAGATGGAGACATATTTGGTTTCTATTTCTCCAAAGAAGATGCAAATAATGCATTAGAGTGGATAACTTAATTATTCACTCTATTATATATACATATTAATTGAGTGATACACTGTTTGATGTCAAAATAGTGTGAAATTTAATTGATTTGAGTGTTTTAGAGTTGTGGTACTATCACTATAACTGTATATTCGCTTAAACGATTATTCAAATAAACTAGTTGTATTCAATTGTTATAGCATTATATTCTCTATTACTAACTATTAAACAATTATCACTCATGGGTATATTTAAAGAAATTATAGACTACATAAGTAAACTATTTACATGGTGGGTGATTGTCATGCCTTGGGAGCAGGGAATAAGAGTTAGATTTGGTAAACATATTACATTATTAGATAAAGGGGTTTATTTGAAGCTGCCATTATTAGATAGTATATATGTTCAAGAGAAGAGATTAAGAACAATTACTCTTCCAATACAGACTTTAACTACCAAGGATGGTCATACGATTACTGTATCTTCTAGTGTTGGATATAGTATTGTGAATATTTCTAAGCTATTTAACACTCTTTATATGCCAGATATGACAATAGGTAATATTGCTATGGGTAAAATGAGTGATTTTATATGTAATAATAACCTAATTGATTGTATTCCTGAAACAATAGAAAATAACATAACTAATGCATTTACAGAAGCTGATTACGGTCTTAAATTTGAAAGAATTAAGCTTACAACATTTGCTAATGTTAGAACATATAGACTTATCAATGGAGAAGGTCAATTATGGGAAGGATTAGACCTAAAACTCAAGAAATAAACACTATTTATTCATTATTATGGCATTAAATAATATAACTAATATGAAAATACGTATATTTAAATCAAGTGGAAAATGGTATGAGACTATCAACATATGTAATCCGTCTATTGATATTAATAAAGATCTTTGTAGCGTCTTATCAGTTATATTAATTAATAACTCTAAATATGAACCAATTAATCCTATTAATAGGACTATTGATAGTTGGTTTGCTATGTTTGAAGAGCCTTATCCGTATATTATATGGCTAAGATAAATCTTGATGTATTAGAAGAGAATAAACAATTAGCTATTCTTTCCAAATATCATAGAAATGTGTATAAGAATGGTATTAATAGTGCTACTTGTGACCCGTTTATTACTACTAGACGTATTAGGAAGAGATTTATTGTTTCTATTGAGACATGTGAATATCTCCTTAATAAGCTAATTGAGAGGGATAATAGATTATCTCCTTATATTGAATTAGGTTTTATTTGAATACAACTTATAGCATTAAACATAAATAATATGAAATACATCATTATACTTACAACGATGTTATTATCCTGTAAGGGTAATGATGTCTCACCTTCTACAGCTTTAAATAGTAAGCTAAATGGAGGAAATGTGTTCTATACACTCCAGAAAGGTGATAAAGGCTATATTGAGGGCGAAAATCATGGGTTTGTATACAAGGAGTTGAAAGGGAAATATATATGGTGGGGATGTGGAACAGGTATCAATCCAAATGCTCTATCACCTACATTAGGAGAAGGTGTAAATAATACAGCTTTAATGAATAGTCTATGTGGTGTGTATAATGCTGCAAATGCTTGTAATCTAGAAGGTTATTTCCTACCTAATAGTCAGGAGTTCAATAAACTCTATCTTTCTAAGCTAATATCCAATAATAACACATATTGGGTGAGTGAAGGCAATGGTAATTCTGGAACAGGTTTTAGAATTAAAGACAACCTAAAATCTATGATATTATCTAAGGATAGTCTATATGTTATAGCAATTAAATCATTTTAATCAAATAAGGGGTTATTGAATTAACCTCTTATTTCTAATTTTCATACACTAAATCCACATTATGAAATCTATTAAAGAAGAAGCATTAGAAATGATCTATCTCATTACAGCTATTCAAGCTGCTAATTCGGATGATAGAAAAAAGGAAATTGGAGATAGAGTAATGGTATGGGATGGAAGTGGAAATACTGATAAGAATACAGGTGAACATAGATGGGGTATTGATAAACTATTCAAATCTGAAGCTATTGTTATAGCTATCAATCAGAATATTTATACAAAACTAGATAAAGTTGAAGTAAAAATGGGTTTTAAACCATATTTACTCGATTTATTAATTGTATTTCCTACAGGTGAGGAAATATATACTTCTTCAAATTTCGTTAGAATTATAGAATAAATCTTTAACCCACATTACTATGTACACTATTATTGTTAAATATTATTCCTATAAGGATAAAGAAATCCATATAGAGGAAGTAAGAAATCAAAGTATTTCTGGAGCTATTCATACATTTCTTAGTAATAAGGAATATTCTATTATCGTCCTTTCAGCTTCATACAAGGATGAATGTGCTGTTATTAAGGATAGTATAAACGAAGAATAAATATAGCTTTAAATTAAAAAATTATGGATTTATTAACTATTATTCTGTTATGTATATTATATGTAATAGGAATATTCTTTACAGCCTATAAGCTGAATAATGATTTGGATGATCCTTGGTATGCATGGATTATATTAATAGTATCTTGGTGGTTTCTATTAATAGCTCAAATATGTATAGCTATTTCTATGGTTTTTAGAGGAGACTGGGAAGATATAAATTAAAAACTATGAAATATCAAGTATATTTTGGAATAGCTATTAGAATAGTTATTCTATTTGGTGTAGGAATGCTGTGGACATTTATTAGTCCCCAATTAAGAGAGTTTTTAGGAGATACTTATTGTGGACAGCAAAATTGCTCAGGATCTTCTTTTGATAGTTATTGGATATGGGGAGCTAGACACTATTGGTATTTTTGGATGATGTTTCTACTGTTCTTGTTATCAACTGTTAATGTTGTAATGGGGATAATTAATCTTTTTGAAAAACATTATCCTTCTAAATATTAATCATGAAAACTCTCATTTTTATACTCCTATTTATATGTAATGTAGCTATGGCTCAGACATATAAATACAACATGACAGCTAGCACACATGCTTCGCAAGAGACAAAAGAACAAGTGTTAGACAGCATATCAGCAAATTGTGGATATTTCACTGTTTCTGATACAATGGTGGTAAATCATAAAGAGGGCTTAAATCCTCTTTATTTCCATATATCTAGGAAAACATTAGATTTAGACTGTAGATGCTTCTATTACTTTACAGAAATGAATGATGTAATAGTAGTGAATGAACCAATGGCTTATGTTGTAACAGCCTTCATTACACCTAAAATAGTGTATATTACAACATTTTTTATTACATCTCCTTAAAATCAAACAAAATGGCAATAAAGAAAGCAGGACTCCCTAATTGGTACATTATAATGTATTCAATTATATGTATTGTAGATGGCCTAATAGGAGTATTGTCATTAGGCTTCTATACATCAAATTTACAGATTATTATAGCCCTATGGTATGTACAATGGGTAAATAGAGGTAAGAAATCAAATAGTGTAATGCACATAGAAAGGTAGTATTAAGACTATTGATGATATATCATCCAAGTAAGAGGATTGATAGAATTATCAAACAGAGTAGATGGTAGGGAGCATAATAGCTTCAATAATAAGTCAATAGTCTTATTTTTCTCTTATATTTGGAATAGAGCATTAATACATTCACTAAAGCTATTCAATTAGCTCCCTCCTGAATGTATATATAATGTTCTATTCCTTTTCAAAAAACTTAAACATTAAAGCTATGTCTACAATGAAAAAGAATAAACAATATACTAGAGATATAGATGTATTTGATGACGATAAGTATCTTGGCACTATAAAAGATGCTACTAGTTATAATGATGCTATTAAAAGATCAAGAAGAGAGTTAAATTTACCTCTATCTCAAAGTGGATATATATATAGAAATTCTAAAACTAAAAGCTAAAGCTATGTTAAAGAAAGTACAAGTTGTTATGCTTCCAACTAATGAAAAAGCACCTATAACGTTAAATAATGTACAAAAAGGATTATTTTTAAATCCTATGCAACTACTTGCAAAGTTTAGAAATAATAGTTGTACCAATCAACATCTTTATATCTTATCAGATGAAGAGATAAAAGAAAGAGATTGGTGTCTTTATAAAGAATCTGTTATAGGAGAAAAGCCTTTTCAAATAACTAAAGAACAATTAATTAATAAAGCTTGGTTTAAAAAAATCATAGCTACAACAGATAGCTCTTTAAGAGACTTTACTAAACTTAAAGAAATAGGAGATTTTTATCCTCAACCCTCTAACTCATTTCTTGAAGTATATGTAAAAGCATATAATGAAGGAAAACAGATTAAACAAGTAATGGTAGAATATGAAGGAATAGAGTGGTTAGATAGACCACTGGAATATTTTCCTAAAGTAAATCCAAAAGACAATACTATTACAATTAAGAGAGTGAAAGATATTTGGAATAGAGAAGAAGTAATAGAATTAATAGAAAAGTTTGTTTATTTCAATTCTCGTGAAGAAGCTAATCCCAAGATCAAGACTATAACAGGAGTAAAAGATTGGATGAATCAAAATATATAAGTTATTACGTGGGCAACATCTTCTAAAATGTAGCCCTAATTACACTAAAAACAAACAATATGAAAGATTTATTAGCGGTATTAGGAATACTATTCATAGCACTTTTATGGCTTATACCTATTCAAATGTATCAATTTTATCCTCCTAAGACAGGGGAGAATTTATGGTTTCTACTATGGATACCAGATGTACTTCTATCCTTTCTTTGGGGATTAGTGTTATACGAATGGTACAAAGGTGACTAAAATCAATTAAAACTAACCAAATAAATTAAAAAACAATGAAAAAGGTATTCTATTTACTATTACTTGTAATAATTACAATGATGGTATTCTCTTGTAGTCCTTCAAAGAAGGTGTGTTATACATATTCTAATTACAAGACACATAAATAAAGTAATGAAAAAGGTTAATACTGGTCTGAATTAACAGGCAGCAAGGCTAAAGTTACAGGATATTAACCTTTTTTACACATTCTAAACAATTAAATTTATGGATGACTTTGTAAATATAAAGAATGTAATAGAACAGACATTCAAATGGGCTAGAAAGAAGGAAGATTTAAAAACTAGTGATTTTGTAAGTGTTCTAATACAGGGGTTAAAACACTGTTCTAAAGATTTTTATAGGTTTAGTCCCAGAGATATAAACTGCATGATTTCTGGAGATAGAGAATTTAAGTATATTATATTTAGTCATCCTTATAGAGATGGTTTAAATTATACATTAAATAATGTATTTAAAGATTATAACAATACTTCCTTAGCTTTAGAATCATCAATAGTAAATAGAAATGAAGAATTTGACATTAGTAAACTTAAAAACTTTAAATTTTAACAAATATGGAAGATAATATAACACAAGAAACCCCAGAACAACAGAATGATAAGGTGAGCAAGCAATTTGATGCTAATTTCAAGAAATTGATAGCTTTATTGGGAGGAGAGAAAACTCTTAAAAAGGTAAATGTTCCTAATGATGAATTAGGAACAATTGTAGAGGATTTATTGAAAGAAAGAAGGGAAGATTTCATAAAAGACTTTAAAGCAAAGGCTAAGAGTCTTTTGGACAAAAAGCTTGAATTTGATAAGGAAGTAAAGAAAGCTGAAGAGGATTTCAAAAAGACAGTGGTAAACAAAAAGAAAGAATTCTCAGAGAAAATGAAGGAAATCTTCAATATGGTGGAGAATATTCAAGAAATTGAAAAATCATACTATCAGTCATTAAAAGATACAAAAGAGGAATAAAATTTCCTCTTTTTCTTTAAAATTAACCAATAAATTTATGACAACTTTATGGATTATAGCAGTTAGTTTATTCCTAATAGGAATAGCAGGGGTGTGTGTAAATTCTAAGAATGATCTTCCTTTTTATGAAATTAAATATCATCTCTATTCTACAATTCCTACTATTATAGGACTATTGTTATTACTCATCTCTATTTTCTCACTAAAATAAGAAAACATGAAAAGCTTAAAAACACTAGATAGATTTTTTAAATTCCTATCTTTTATGATAGTGCTGTACTTATTCTTTTCTCTCCTTAATTGGACATTTAAAACAAATGAATGGGGAGGTGCTAGTATATTTCTATTTGGTCTTGCTGGAATTATTGTTATTTTGGACGAATTTAACTAAAAATATTATGAAATATATAATTTATATAGCTATTGCTATAATTCTTATTGTTGGAGAGGTAAAATGTGTAATAAAATTCTTTGAATCTGATTTTGAACCTTCTTATAAAAGAGAATGTATTTACGGATTTAGTGCTCTATTTGGAATAGGTGCTGTTATAGGATATATGGATTTTGAAGACACTAAACCTCTAAAACCATGAAAATTGTAATAACACAAGAAGATGTAAAGAATGCTGGAAGTTATGATGATAATTATAATTGTCCATTGGCAAAGGTAATGCAGAAAATATTAAATAATGATAGAATTGGAGTAGGATCAAATATAATAGGTTCTCCTGTAGATAATAAATATGCTACTATTCACCCTCCTTTTCTTGAAGAAAATTACAATGCTCTCAAAAATGGAGAAATTAAAGAATTTGTAACAGAATACACCCCATTATAATATGAAAATAATTAACCAAATAGACGAGCATACTTTTGTAGTTTCATTAAAAGATGAACAAAGGAATGTGGGAGCTGAGAGAATAATTATTGCTCATGATTATCTAAGAATAATAGGTAATGATAGTATTGAAACAGATATGAATACTTTTAAAGGTAGTTTATCTGGAGAACATGCTTATTGTGCTAATAGAATTAGTGTTGTCTCTGAAGTAACAATGGGTATAAAATCAGCTCAAAAGATATTCCTTCCCTATATTCAGAAACATAAATATATGCAACCTGAGCATTTAGAGGATAGAATTCATACAGAAGATGATAAATATTGGAATGAAAAATGGAATAAAGGTCTAGAAGACCCTAGATACAAGAAGGGGGACAAATATCCTGCTTATTCTTATTCCAGAGAAATCATTGAATATTGGGAAGATGGAGAATTAATGGTAGAATTCTCATTAGAAGGAGAGAAAAACTATTCCAAAGTAACAAAGAAATTCTTTGATCAATATGTGAAATCTACATTATATCCATTTAATAAAAAATCATGAAAACATATCCTATAACAGAATTAAGCCTATTTAGAACTTCTCAGAAGTTTATATGGGACAATAGAATATTCACTGTTTTTGCTCATGAAATGGGTATGACAGAGGTATTTTGTAGTACAAACAAGCGATTTTATGCTTGGCCTAGTAATGTAAAAGTTTGTCCTATAACATTTGAATAACTTTAAAATTTATCAAAATGCAAGTATTATGTATAGAAAATGGAACATTACAACCTGGGCATGCAGTTAAACTAATTCCTAAGAAAGGAGAGATTTATAATAGTATTAGAATTGAGCCTGTTGGATATGTATACAAAAATTTAGATATGTGGCACAGATTAGAGGAGTTAAATCCTTTAGATGCTGCTCATATATCCTTATTTATAGAATTACCTTCTCAAGAAGGGCAATCATTCAAAAAAGAAGAAACTGTGGAAATACCACAAAAATTACAACCATTTTACGCACAATTATGAAAGCAATAAAACAAAGAAAGAGATTAGAAAGAAAACAAAGTGCTTTTCATTCTGATAGAACTATTCAAGATGCTTTATCTCGTAATCCAGGAAGTTATCATAAACCAGGTAGTTTAAAAAAGACATAAAATATACTCTCTTGCTTGAAGATAAACAATAATAGAAACGAATACCTGACAGAGGAACCATAGATGTGCCAGCTATACATAGGAGTAATTACCACAGTATATACCAGGACTTGCAGAGATGAAACATTCAGCGTGCAAGAGAAAGTACGAAATCTATTAGTTTGTTCTAGCAGTTAATGTTTATTGTAGAGATAGGGATAACCAATTGATCACCTATTCCACTAGAAAATTGGACAAGAGAGTTATTTTTTCTTTATTTACATTGTAAATTAATAAAAATTATGAAAACATTTATTAAATGTGCTAATGTTTTGCGTGTCGGATTCACCCATTATACTCGTAAGAGGAGAAGGGAAAAAGTAGCAGAAATATTAGAGGAATATGTAAGAATACATGAACCTTATGCTAATATAGAATATTGTTTTATTTAAAGACACTCCTTTTACAGGATATATGTGTGAATTCATAGCCTATATTGTGTTATTAGGAACAAGATAGCCCTGAAAACAGTTTAAACTCTCTATTAGGAGAACGAGAATCAGGTAGAAGTTTGTAGGTAACTACATCGAAGTTTAACTCTTTAAGTCCTAATTGTGTATATAGAGGAGTGATAGTCTCCTATTTTCTACCTAAATTTCTAATATATGAGAAAAACAATAATCACTATACATCCTACAAATTCAGGATTTAATTATGGAGAATGTGCTACAAAGGCTATTTCTCAGGCATTTAACATATCAGAAACTGCTTTTTTTGTCATAGCTGATTTAATGAAATTGAAGGCTAGAAAAGGACTAAATTTCTGGGAATGTACAAAAGTTATTAATAGAATAGCAAAGGTTCTTCATTTTAGAGTAGATTATGTTTCTAATACATCTAGAGTGGAATATGGTCAAATGTTAACCATCTTAAATAAGGGTAAATACATTACTATGTTCGATATTCATGTATCATACGCTTGTAATGGAGAGGTGTACGATGATTATTTTTATGATGATGACGAACCTACAAGATTAAAGTCTCTTCAACAAATTCCTACGGGATGGTGGCAAATTAAATAAAAATACTATGAAACTTGTATGTATAAATAATAGACCTATTCCCAATAAACATTTGGGTAATAATAGTATAGGAGTAGGATTAGTAGAAGGAGAAATATACACTACTGATGGAAGTATTTATCCCAATCCTATTACAGGAAACAAGTGCTATTTCATTGAGGAAACTCAAGATTTAAAAAGGGTAGAAAGGTTTAGAGAAGTGGATAATGATTTTGGAGAGGAAGTAATAAAGAAATTAGAAGAATCATTAATTGAAGAATATGTATGAAAACTCTAATTTTTATATTAATGGTATTTATATGTATTTCATGTATACAGCCTCAAAAAACAGTGTATTTTAAGGAAACAAGAGTTAAAATAGAGGAAAGTAAGCACCATTTACATAGAAAAGAATATTCTCCTCATTTTATTCCTTATAGACATGGAGAAATTAATTCTATTCTAGTAGAGGAATATGATAGGATGTATAGAAAGAAACAATTAGATCCTAATAAGCAAAATGGAGGATTTCAGTGGCTATTAGGGTATTTATTATTAGCTTTAATTGGAAATTTAAACATATTGATATGATTACATTAGAAGAAAAAGTACAATTACTAAGAGAAATGATAACAAGTAAGGATGTTTGTACTTCTTTATCAAAAAACGATAAAAAGATACTTAAAGCTATTGAAAAAGATGTAGTAGGTTGGAATAAGCCACTTATTTTAACAGGACCAAATGGACTATCTAAGTGAAAGTGGTGCAAGATATACGTTTTCATATGAAGAATTGAGGGTAAAATATAATGAAATAATAAGAATGACAGATAGTGAGTTCATACACTGTCTACCCTCAGTTCTTCATTTTGCTTGTTTTGTAGCATATTTAAAGGAACTTCCTTCCTATAATGTATTAGGAGATGAAGGAATAATACATGAATTAGTCCATTTATTAGATATTTCTGATTATGGAACTAAGTACAAAATCAAAGAAATAAGAAAGAAATTTAAAGAAACCCTCAAACTATCATGAAAACTTATGTAAAATTAATATATGGGCTGTCCATATTCCTCTTATTAGGAGGATTTTTCCTAATATATTCAGGAATTATACTATTAGAAAGAAGTATTGTCTCTTGGGGAATACTATCCCTACTTCTTGCATTCATCTCATTTATAGTGGGAGAAACAGAAAATCATAAACCACCACAAGATAAAAACCCTTATTCATTATGAAATGGAACAATTTAAGATGGTTTAATCTAGGAGCAAATCTTACAATGTTGTTAAATTTGTTTCTTATTAGGATGGATATAATAGTATTAATTGCAATTTTGATTAGCTCATCCTTTATGATAATCGGAATTATTGCAACAAAAAATAAATAAAACAATGAAAAAAGCAATATATTTCTACAATAGGACAAAAGAACAAATAAGACAATCCTTTGCTAAATTGAAACAAAGATATTATAAGGTGGAATTCCTATATTCTATGTCTCAAGGAATGTGTAATGGATGGTTTATTGTACAAGGTAGTGGTAAAAGTTATTCTAAGTATAAATAATTATGAAAAAATTCAAATATCCAGCTCTTGTAATAAAAGAAGCTAAAAGTTTAAGAAAACTAGCTACAGTTGAGGAAAGAAATAGATTAAATTTTCAAAAACTAGATTTTTCTAGCAAATTCGAGTGTATTTATGGTCAAATGACATCTAATTGTTTTTCTAAAAGAGCTAAAGAATTAATAGAGAAAAGTTGTAGTAGAGTGTATTCTACAAAAACAGGAGATAATTGGGAAGAATATAAATTAAATGGTACTCCTATAGGAAAGTACAGAAAAGAGGATGGAGCTGTAAATATTGGTTTTAGTAAAGAAAGAACAAGTTATTTCTCACCTATTGAAGTATTTATAGCTAGAGGTAATAATTGGAGGAGTGGAGCTAATGAAAGACTAGTTAAATATATAAAAGGTGAAATTAAAACTCTATAATTATGACTAATATTAAGAAATCAAAGAAAAAGAGTAAAAAGGTTTTGGGTAGAAAACCTCAATCAGTATTTCATATAAGGGAAACCATCACTGTAGAGGATGGACAAGGTAAGAAACATAAAGAATACATCTTACATGCTGTTGACAATTTTTGTAGCCATTAGGATTTTTACTTAAAATTTACATATGGAAACTTTCATAGATGAATTAAAAGAATTTTGGCTAGGATATGGAAGAAAACCTATAAAAAGAATAAAAACTATGGAAATAAATGATCTTGCAATAGGAAAATGGTATAAGATTCATGGAGGGAGATATATGAAACCTTTGATTCTTATGAATAATAAGTTAAAAGCTGATACTATTCATTTGGCTAAAAGTTTAGGTAATCAGGTTGGATTAAATCTTGATGTGGATAATAGTGATTGGTGGAAATATGCTGAACCTATGAAAGATTTAGAAGAAATTCAGCAATATCTCCCAGATGGTCATATTGATAAGGTGATAAATTGGGAAGTAGGAAAATGTTATACTACTCTAGAAGATAATATTAATAAAAGGTGGCAAATTTTCAAAATAAAAAATGAAACAACTTGTTATTATCTTAATCCTATGGTAGATGTATTCTTTAAAGACCAAAGTATAAAAGGTAATATTTATAACAAATTTGTTCCTTCTACAGAAGATGAAATAGAATGGATGGAATTATGTATTAAAAAAGGAAAATTTGTTCCAAAACCTGTAAAATCTAAGGAATTAGAGCTTATTGAAGGAAACTGGTATGAGGGTTTATATGGGGGTAATAGACATGTATTTCATTATTTAGGAAATAAAGGCAATTATTTTAAAGTAGATAAATACATAAACCATAATAATTTCCCTCAAACAGGAAACTGGGATGGATTTGCAGGTAAGAAAAGCTGGATTGACTTAAAACCTGCTAATATGGAAGAAGTTTTCAAATATTTTCCTGAGGAAAGACCTAAAAATGATGTAAAAATTGAAGGAGAATATTATGTAGCAGATAATGGAAATATTCATAAATGGGGCACTACAGATAGTGAATACCACTTTACAGGAACTTCTACAACATGTAATACAGGGTTTTCTAAAGGAGGAGGATGTTTTCTAAGAGAAGGAGATAGAAAAGCTAATTCTGATGAAATCCAGTGGTTAGAATGCTGTATTAAGGCTAATAAATTCATTCCTAAAAAGCAAGCTCTGAAATCTACAGAATCTATATTATTACAAGAAACTAAAAAGTTATTTTCCATTGGTACTAAATTCTATCAATTATATGCAGACAGTAGTTCTAATTATGATAAAATTATAGAAATATTCAATCAAGACTTCAAAATAGATGGAGATGGAGAAATATTATATGATAATCAATGGAGACTTTATGTACCTATAGGAAAAGGAATTTGGGCATCTAAATTAGAAAATAAACCTATGGAAACAAAATTAGAAAATGGGAAGAATTACAGGTTTACATGGACATGGAATAATAAAACTATAGAATTATATGATGCTATTATAGGAATAAACATTGTAGAATCGAGAGAAGCTTATTTAGATGGAGGGAGTAGACAGAATATTGCTATTAATTTGAAAGAAATAGCTAATTTACAAGAAATTCCAGCTAAAAAAGAGAATTTTCCTATGAAAGAAGAACAATGGATACCTCAAGTAGGGGATTGGATATGGGATAAAGAAGGTAAATATCTATCTATTAAGGAAAATCCTACTATTATAACTAGTATAAATGGAGATCAGATTTTTTCCAAAGATAGAAATAGCACTCCTAGTTGGATAGGTAGAGAGTATTTTTTTGATGTCTATAGAAAAGCACTTCCCCATGAAATACCTAATTCATCATCTATGGAGCCTAAAAATGAAGATTGGTGTGTTCTTGTAGAAGGTAATCCTTCACTTAGTCATGATGTTAGAGAATTCTTGAATAAAAAACATAGAAATAATTGGTGCGGAGGACAAAAGTATTATGGAGAAAAGGGTTTAAAAGACTATGCTCCTAGTAGTAATATTCCTTGGGGAAAAGTTCTTACACCAGAAGAATTCTATAAAAAAATAGGGAAATCTATGGAAAAGAAAGAAGAAAATCTTGTAGGAAGATATTTAAAAGCTCTAAAAGATGGTCCTCAAAGTATAGGAACTATGAAAAAAGGAGACTATTTATTGATTACCAGAATAGATTCTCCAACTACTGGATCAGGGACATTCTTAAATAAAGTCTGGAGTTGGAATTATAATAATGTCACTACAGGTATTTCATGGGAACTAATGCCTATAGGTTTTATTCCTCCTAATAAAGAAGAAAGTAAATTTGTTATAGGGAAGTGGTATGAGTGCGAATGTTATAGCAATAGAGAAAAAAGAACAATCAAAATCGAAAAAATTGATCCATCTCTTATATGGGGAGATTATATTCAAAACTCTACATTTTATAAACAGGGTGCTTATGTACCATCAGAAATAACCCCTATTAAGGAAATCTCTATCAGTGAAATCCAACAATACCTTCCTGAAGGACATATAGACAAATTACCTATTAAAACTATGGAAAAATTCAAAATAGGAGATAAAGTAAGATGTATAGGTGATACTGATAAAAAGAAAGATGGTAAAACATCATCAGGGTGGGTAAAAGGAATGGAGTTCCATATAGATAGAATTTCAGAAGATATAGCATGGCCTAAATCAGGAAATGGTGTATATTTTGAGCATATAGAACTTGTTTCTAAGATGTCAGAAAAAGAGAGTTTTTTGATTGAAGCTAAAAAGAGATTCCCAGTGGGTTGTAAATTTAAACCTATTACACAAGTAGAAGGTGTTAGTAAATCAATCTATAAACAAGAAAAAGAATGCACATTATATAATGAAAAATCTGACAATGATTGGTGGATAATAGGAAGTTGGAATGTTTACTGTAAAGCTACAAATTCATGGGCTGAAATAGTAGAATATCCTAATAATTATGGTAAAATTTCTATGGGAGAAATGAAGGATTTCTCAAGAATTATATATAGTAATCCTATTGAGAAAAAACCATCTATTACAATAGATAGCGAAGTGACAAACATCAAATTAAAGAAAAGTGCTTCTGTAACACTCAAAAACACAGAAAAAGAAGTAGTAATTAGTGTAAAGAAAAGTAAACCAATTTTATTAACAATTTAAATTTAAACAATTATGGAAAACAAGTCAGAAAAAAAACAATCTCTATTAGAAAAAATCCTTGATGGTGCTATTGAAGCAATCAAACGTCCTTTTGTTGTAAAAAGGATTGAGCGTAGTTTCTCTTCAGCAGCAGATAGCTTGGAAGAACAACTTCTTGGTAAAGAAGCTGAACAGAATTCACAACGCGAAAAGCTTGTAAATGCTGCTAAAAATGAAGGAAATCTTTCTAGTTATATTCAAACTCTTGTTACACTTCAAACAGAAGTACAAGATTTGAAGAAGGCTCAAGAGTCCTTGAAAGCTGAAAAAGAAGCTTTTTTAGGTTAAGGTAATGTGATTGTCCATTTTCACAAAGCTAAATGGAATAGGTGTAATCCGTAAATTCGTAGCCTAAATTAAGGAAAAAGGTGAAATATTCTGTAATTGTAACGGGAATTCTTACTACAATTAGGTAAATTTGCAAAATTCAAGATTTTTACCTACCTTTGTCCTTTCTTATTTTAAACTTAAAAAACTATGAAAAGTATAATAATAGCATTGCTCATCCTTTTTAGCTGTATTAGTGTCTATTCTCCAGGGAGAGAATTAGATAAACAAATGCAAAAGAAGGCTGATTTTAGGACTTGTCTGAATTATATCCTTAAAAACGAAGGGTATTATAGTGATCATCCTTTGGATTTTGGCGGGGAGACGTATTGCGGAATTACAAAAAATTACTGTAAAAATTGGGCTGGATGGCAATACTTAGATGAATATAAAAGAAAACATGGTAAAATAGAGTGGAATACTCATATAGAAGAATTAGACCATTGGGTGCTTGATTTTTATTTAGATTTATGGGTTAAAGAAGGATGGTATGAATTAAATGACCAAAATATAGCTTCATACTGCTTTGATTTTAGAGTGAATGGAACAGTCGGAAATCGTATAATTAGAAGAAGCTTAACTGACTTAGGATTCAGAATCCCTATAGAAAATACAATGGATAGTTCGACAATTTTATGTATAAATCGCGCTAATAAACACATTTTTCTTAAAACTCTAAATAATAGAAGACTTATATTTTATAATAATATTATAAAAAGAGATAGTAGTCAAAAGGTTTTCATAAATAGCTGGAGAAATCGTTGTAAATTACTATAAATTTCCTTAATTTTGTAGAATTTTAAGGAAAGTATGAAAATATGTACTATTGAAGGATGTTTAGAAAAATCCCATTCTAAAGGAATGTGTCCAGCTCATTATCTAAGAAATAAGAAAGGGATAGATATGACTATTCCTATTAGAAAAAATTTTACATATAAAAAATGCATAGTAGAAGGATGTAATAGATGTCAACATTCTAGAAAATTATGTACAACTCATTATTCCGCAGATAGATATAAAAGATTATCTACAGATCCATCAATTATTAAATTTCCATGTAGTGTTAAAGACTGTAATAAATATTCGACAAGTAAAGGATTATGTAAAACTCATTATGGTAGACTAAGAAAAGGGATTCCTTTAAATTTACCTATAAAACCTAATAAATATACAGGAGGTTGTAAAATTGAAGGGTGTAATAAGCCTCATGACGCTAGAGGATATTGTAAAAATCATTTAAATAGACAAGTTAGGATAGAAGTTTGGACTAAGATTCTAGAGATAAAAGGAAATAAGTGTAAAATATGTAATAATACTTACCATTTTTCTTGTTATGATCTACATCACAGAGATCCCTCTCTAAAAGATTTTACCATTTCTACAGCAATTTCAGGAAAATCTATTGAAAAAATACTAAAGGAAGTTGAAAAATGTGATTTATTATGTTCTAATTGTCATAGATTATTTCATTATGATAATTATAAAATGGGAACTAAATCTAGTTCTGCTAAAGGAAGAGATATAGGTTCTTGTAAATTAAAAGAGGACGATATTCGTAAAATTAGACAAATGAAAATTGCAGGAGAAAGAACTAAAGATATAGCTAGGACTTTTAATGTAAGTATAGATAGTATATGTCGCATAATTAGAAAAAAAACTTGGAAACATGTAGAAGACATTTTACCTGAACCCCCTCACCCATGAAAGAGATCAACAACACAACAATGAAAACAAAGAACGAATTGATTGCTGAGTTTATGGGGTTTAGTGTAGTTAAAAAGATGCCACAAGCAGGCGCACCAGAAGCAAGGTTTATCCTTGAAAAGAATTTAAAATATCACACTTCATGGGATTGGCTGATGCCAGTAGTAATCAAATGCCACGAAATTGGAGATGCTAAAGAAAAAGAATTTCCAGAATCAAAACATTTGGATGATCCTACTGGATGGAAAGCATGGAGCTATCGAAGAGTTGGCTTATCTACAAATATTCAACAAGTTTATAAAAATGTGATAACATTCATTACTTGGCTTAATCTTCAACCGAAACAATAAACCACAAATGAAATGGCATCAACTGGAAAAGAACCTATTATTAATGAAATCGCAAAAATCATAGAACAAATAGAAATCAGACTCGAAGATTTAAAAAGATTAGTTGCAATTATAAATAACAAGAAATGAAAACAGGAGACATAATAACCGACACAATGAAAAAGAAATTTGAATTTGTTGATCTTATCCTAGCTTTTATTTTTGGGATAATTATCATGTTTATTGTAATCGCAAATCTTTTTTTATGAATATAATCACCCCTAACATCGCTATCTTCAAAGAAGGAGAAATGTATGTGTACCAGTTACCGGACAAACCACATAAATGTTTAGATAGAGAGCCACCTAAGCGTGAAGACTATCCCAATTCAATGTGGTTTAATGAAGCACAGTACGAGTATTCAGCTTATCTTAAAGAATACAATGATGCAGTATCCTACGCCCGTGCCCATCCTTTTAAAGTCCACGAAAAGGATAAATCTGATATTATTGACTTGATTAAGCATAATCAGTGGCTGTTAAACCCGGATAAAATATGGCAACCAAAAGACCTCACCGAATATAGGATTGAAGGGTTGAAATTTAAAGTTGAAGAAATAGAATTTGGGCACGTTGATAATTACAATGAACCACACGGATTTGAGCAAGTAGCCTGCCTTATCGAAGATGATGGGGTAAAGGAAGATGACCAAACAGGATGGAGTAAAGAAGAAAGAGATATTATTGAAGGTAAAGTTGAATCACCAAGCGAAGAAGGGAAAGAGATTACCTACAAAGAGATACTTTTAGTTTATGAACAAGCAATTACTCACTTCTATCTACAGAATGACGAAAGTATTGAAAGTATATTTATATGTAAAGCCATAAGTGATTATGTAAAATCCAAGTTAGAGAAAAGCGACCAAGAGGCTTTAGCTAATCAGGATGAATTATGGAAAGAAGTATATGAAACATCTGGTTTAATAATGGCTGAGGTTGATGAATTGAAGTCCAAATTCATCCTTACACTAAAGAATGACTTATGAAACTTAGTAAAGAAATGAAGAAATACTTGAAATTAGCTGCTTTTGCAGCTTTTTTCATTTTAGTCCTATTAGCAACACTGTTTTATATTGAATTATATATACTTTTATCACCTTTTAGACACTAAATTATGATTATTTCTCCAGAGACAAGAGATTTAGCTATTGAGAAGGGTTTTGATAGGTTTACAGAACAATCTTATATTAGATTACCTTCTGGTGAAACTTATTATCCTGAAATATCTCAAGAGGTGATACAGAAATGGCTAAGAGATAAGCATAATATTAAGGTGTATCTTAGATGGTATGATGATGGACTTACTAAACCAAGATGGAGTATTATTGTACTTCCTCCAAATACATCACATCAACATGGAGATGGATATATAGGAGGAAATTCTAATTGGGAATTAGCTTTAGAGAAAGGCTTACAGGAAGGGATTAAATTAATTAAATTATAAATAATATGTTCAAAAATCTAATGAAAAAAGCAGAAACTATAATAGTTTCTAAAAACAAAATTATAGAGGAAATTCATGAAACCTTTTTCACAGAAGTAGATAAATTGTTAGCAGAGGCTAAAATTAGCAAATCTACAGAAACTCAATATGAAGATTTGTTAAAAAAACAAGAAAGGCTTAGAAATCTTGGTTTCAAACAAACTAAAGAGATGATAGTAGCTCAAAAGGAAATTGAAAGATTAGCTGAGATTAATAGAGAAAACAATAATAAAAAGCAATTGATTAGAGCTATTGAATATTTTTCTATGAAATATCCTACTTATAAATTCATTACAGAGGATAGTGTTAAGAAAATATGTATGAAATATGGTCTTATCTATGGAGGAATAACTAGATATAAAGGTATGGTTCCAGATAGGGCAATTGAGGAGATGGAGAAATTTAAAATCAATGAGGAAGATGAATTATGGTTGGATGCAGAAAGAGATTGGAGAGGAAGGAATACTCCTAAAAACATAAGCTTCAATACGGCTAATCAAAAAAGAATAGACTATGAGAAAGAAATGATTATATTTAATAGAGACTGTCATTTATCCTCAGGAATACATCGCAATTATCCTACTCTCAATACAGCTAAATCCTCTTTAGAAATAGCGGCTCCAATGAGTGATTTTGATACAACAAATATGGAGGTAAAGGATTTCCAATTATGTAGAATACAAGTGCCAGATCCTATTGTATTGCAACCTGTAATGTATGAAAATATAAAATATTATCTTATTGTAACAGCTTGGGGGTTAGAAGCTCAAGATGAATTAGTATATAATCCGAAATTAAACTAATTATGGATGAAATATATGAATTTATGGAGGATTGGGATTATATATCTGAAAATACTTCTACATATGATTGGGAGCAACAATTATTAGAAGCTGCTCATGTTTATTATGGGAACCACCCTAATAGATATAAAATGAGAGATAAGAATATTATTTCTAACTATAAATCTTGGAAAAGAGAAAAATATGCACCAGATATGTAAAATATTACTGTTTTCACTTCTATTATCTTGTTCTGAAATAGAACCTAAAGTAAAAGATACTGAAAGTAGAGATTATGAAATTAGGGTAATTGATAACTGTGAATATATTATATTATCTTCATATGTTTCAGGTGGATGGAAAGTTGAATCTATTACACATAAAGGAGATTGTAAATCTAAAAGGCATTATCATGAGTAATTATCTTAAGAAAGTGAAAAAAGAAGGGTCTTTACCTCAGAAAAGAATGGTTAGGGATTTCTTAATTGGTTATTATAGCCAATATGTCCAATTAACAGGACTTGCTGGACCTAATATAGATGAATATATAAATTGGTGCAGGGAACACAAATTTAAGGAAATTAAGGTGTATGAGAAGGATTTAGAAGTGGTTGTAGAACAACTTCCAAAGATACAGAATACACCAATTTCTCTTATATTAGGAAATATAGGGGAAGAAACTCCTAAAAAGGAAGTATTTTATGATTTAGACTATTGTAGCACTATTATGAATATGGAAGAGGAAATAAGGAAATATACAGAAAATAATTTCATTATGACCTTCTCTAGGAGATTAATAGGAAATAAGACAATAGATAGATTCTTTGAAATAAGGAATGAAATTATAGAATTCAAGAGAAGATTCATTTCCCCTGTAGAGCATACAAAATACACTACAGACAAGGGAAAGTATATTTATGCTCCTTATTTCGATAGTAGTGCAATGTGTTGTATAGCTAAAATTAACTAATTATGAAATTTATGAAAGTAAAATTCTGGACAAAAGAAGAAACAGATAGAATGTTAGACTTGGTTAAAAGAAGTGACATAACTAAGAAGGAGGCTATGGAAATATTCTCAAAAGAGTCAGGAAGGACAGTAGGGTGTATCTTACAAAAATACTATCTTGTACAAGGAAAAAGGAAATATAAACCAGCTAATATAAAAGTGAATGAAATACAACTCCCACAAGGATTCGAGTTTAATTTTGTCCCTAAAAGAGCTGTAATGCAAAAAGATAGTGTAACTTTGTATTTTTAAATAAAACCAATTATGAGACTAAATAGAGAACAATTCAGAAAATGGATAAAAGCCTTAAAATCAGGAAGATATAAACAAACAACAGGAACCTTAAATGACAAAGATGGTTATTGTTGCCTCGGCGTAGCTTGTAAAATACTTATTCCTAAAAACAAGTGGAAATATCAAACAAAGATGGATGAAAATACTGGTGAAGAGACAGAAATTCCATATTTAGAAGGAGATATGCCTAATTATCAAAAATATGCTCCTACATGGCTGAAGGAAATAAATGATGACATTCAGAAGAGGAGAGAAGATGGGAATTCTCTAGATGTTTTAAATGATACAGAGAAATACAACTTTAAGGAAATAGCTAAAGCTTTAGAAGAAGCCTATCCTGAAAGAAAGAAAAAGACTAAAATATTAGTTAAAAAGAAGAAATAATATGAAAATACTCATCTGGGATATAGAAGCTCTCTTAGAATGCTTCTTTGTGGGAATCTATATCCCTGAAGAGGATAAAAGGTATGAATTTGGAGTAAATCAATGGGAAAATACATTGGATGGGTTTATTAAATTTACTGAAACTCATAAAGATTACTATTGGACAGGATATAATAATCTTAAATATGACGGTCAAATAATCGAATGGGTTTTAAGAAACTATCAAAATTGGCATGATTTAACAGGATTAGAAATATGTGCTTTAATATCTCAAGAATCTAATGATAATATAGATAATTCTAATTATGGGCTATTTTCCAGATATAGAGAGTATGATTTAACTTTAAAACAATTAGATCTGCCTTTAATCTGGCATCTATTAAGAGAGGGTAAAAATGTACAAAGGGTATCTTTAAAAGCAATACAATATGCTACAAACTGGTATAATGTGGAAGAGATGCCAATACATCATCTAAAAAAAGACTTAACCAAAGAGGAAATACAACTAATTAAAGATTACTGTTTTAATGATATAATGTCTAGTTATGAGTTATATTTGTATACTATAGGAGAAACAGATAATCCTTTATATAAAGGTAAAAACAAGATAAAAGATAGACTTATTATACAAGAAGAAACAGGCTTAAATTGCTTGAATTTTGATGATGTTAAGATAGGAGCGATGTGGAATCAGTTAGATTATTGTAAACTAACAGGAAAAAATGAAAAAGAATTAAAACCTAAAAAGGTTAGTAATTTCTTTGGGAAGAAGTATAAAGTGTTTTTTCCTAACACAGTGAAATTCCAAACTAAAGAATTACAACAATTTGTAAAAGAGCTAGGTGAGACATTTATTAAAAATGAAGAACAACAGTTTAAGTATAGGTTTAATAAGGATTTAACTGTCACTGTAATGAGAGGAGGTATACATTCTAATGAGAAACCTAGATATATAAAACCTACAGAAAACCAATTATATCTACAATGTGATATAGGTTCACAATATCCCAATGCAATAAGAAAGTATAAAATTTACCCATCCCATTTAGGAATAGAATGGAATAATATGCTTGTAAGTAAGATTGAAAGAAGGTTAAAGTACAAAAAGTTAGCAAAAGATACAAAAGATCCTAAATATGAATCCCTACAAGAAATGGGCAAATTATCCCTAAATGGAGGAGCTTATGGTAGACTTAATACACAAGGAGATTGGCAACAAGATCCATGTGCTATGTTAAAAGTAACTATGGGGTGCCAATTAGAGATATTAATGATAATTGAAGCTCTTATTCTTAAAGATTATAATATAGTAAGCGCGAATACCGATGGCTGGGATGCTTTAATAGATAAATCTAGAGAAAAGGAATTCAAGGAAATAATATCTTATTATGAGGAATTAATAGGTAATAAAGAATTGGGAAATGTAGAATATACAGAATTTGAATGGATTGCACAAACATCTGTTAGTGGATATATAGCCAAAAGGAAAATAGCTGATAATAAAGGAGACTTTATTAAGAAAAAAGGAGCTGAATTTAAGACAGATTTCGAATTAAGAGAGAAAAAATCAAAAGTAATAATAGCAAAAGCCTTAGAACAGTATTTTACTAACAATATCTCTATAGATGAGACTATAAGAAATCATAAGAATATCTACGATTTTTGTTCTAGAGTAAAAAGTAGTAAGGATTTCCACTATGAAGGGGTGTCTAAAAAAGGTACTAATGTATATAGAAAGCTCATTAGATATTATGTTTCTGAGTCAGGGGAATCTTTATTTAAAATAAAAAATCCAGAATGTACAACAAATGCCCCTGATGTATCTATTGTAGAAAAAAAAGAAGAAGGAAAAGGGTATTCTTGTGTAGTATGTAATTTCCTCCCTAAAACAACAAAAGTAGAAGATTGTAATATAAATTATGATTTTTATATAGGGAAATGTCAGGAGATTATAACAAAAATCCAACTGGAAGGAAGAAAAGCAGTGAAGAAGCAACCAATTAACCAGCTTGGGTTCCAATTTTAAATATAACCTTATGGCTAGAAATCCAAAACCTAGAAGAAGAAAAATAAATAGACTCTTTCCTAAACATAAAAGGAAGAAATTACTAAAATTCTGGAAATACTGGAGAGCTGATACTTATCATTATACTATAAATTGGAGTAAAATTAAGAATATACTAAATTACTCAGAACATTTAAAATTTTAATTATGGCAACTGTAATATTCATATTATTAATTATGCTTCTTCTCACTACATATACACATAGTAAAAATCAAAGAGAATGAAGATAACAAGAGAAAATCTTGCAGAGCATCTTGTTATTTATCAACTCTCCCTTATTGGGAGAACAATGAAAGATGCTGAAAAGGACAAGGAATGGTCATTTAAATGGACCATTCCTGAAAATAAGTATAAAGAATATAGAAAGTATGCTATTAATATCATCTGTAAAACCTTACGTTGTACACCTAAGAAGGCTAGAGGTATATTTGGAGCATTATATTTTTGTTTTGGACTAAATATTGAAAAAACATGACACAAGAAGAAAAAAATAAGCATTATAAACATGCTTTAGTAGCTATAGAAAATGAGGAAAGAGACTTTATTTGTAATATATTAATGTGGCAAATGCAAAGTTGGATTTCTGAATCAGAATTAGAATGATTTTTTCCAGAATTGTTTAAAAAGAAGCCTGAAGTAATAATATCTCTTCCTAATGAAGGAGGATGGTGGCCTAAAAAAGATAAAGAAAGTAGAATAGAAGTACTAAAACAATGTATCGAAGAAACCAATCCTAAAATATGAAACTAACAAAGAAGGAAAGATGTAAATATTATAAGAAAGCTATAGAAAGAGTAAAAGATGGAAGAAATTATGAAAGATTTATATGTATAGCTTTAAGGAACATTGTAAATGAAAGAAAAGATGAGCATATTGGTGCTGATGAAGTTCGTATAATCTTTAAAGAATTTGGTGAAAAAATTCCTTCATCTGTTTCCTGGTTAGCAGGTTCTTGGTGGAGAGAAGAAGATATAGAAAGTAGAATTACTGTATTGAAAAAATGTGTAAAAGAAACATCACCTAACCCTAAAAAATAACTTATGATAGTATTTGATGAAGAAAGAGAATTCTTAACTGATTTTGCTTATATTCAAGCTCAAAAGGAAGAAGAGGAAGAATGGGAATGGATGGAAGAGCAGATTAAATATGATAAGAAGAGAAAACCAGCACAGATCAAGGTAAAATTCAATGAACAATTAATTATTTCAAATGATAGAGTTGAAAGTGACATCTGAAAAGCTTATAGAATTACATAAAAAAGGTTATTCTTCTGATATTGTTCATCTTTTAGAATATGTTGAAAATGGAGAAGATTTAGATGAAATTTCCAAAGACAGTCCTAAATTGGGTAATATTATACAATCTTTATATAGAAAAGGACTAATTTCAGATAATCATAATTTGACTAAGGAGGGGAAAGAACTAATTTCTTTCCTCTCTATAAAAGAGAATAAAAAGATAGTTAAGAAAAAACCTTCTGAAGAACCTTTTCAATCATGGTGGGCTGCCTTTCCTTCCAGTGATACATTTGACTATAAAGGGAGACATTTTCCTGGTACAAGGAGTTTAAAGGCTAAAAAAGATGATTGTAAGCTTAAATTGAATAAAATTCTTAATGAAGGACAATATACAATAGAAGAACTTATAAAGGCTATAGAATTAGAAGTTCATCAAAAGAAGGAAAATAGTATTAAAACAGGTCAAAATAAGCTCTCGTATTTCCAAAATTCACATACATATTTATTACAATACACTTATGAGAGTTATGTAGAACTTGTTAGAAAGGGACAAAAAGCTGAAAAAACACCAGAAAATTATGATGGAGTCAACATTTGATGAACTAAATAAAGATGTAACTGAAGCCATTGCTGGAAAAGTACAATCTATTCCTATTGGTCTTCCTAAATTAGGAAGATATGCTAATATTAGAAAGAATATATTAACATTACTATTTTCTACAACAGGTGCTGGGAAAAGTTCCTTAATAGACACGATTATGTTGAATGCTTGTGATCATCATATGAATCATCCTTCTGGGTTAAAGCCTGATTTCCAGCTATTTAGTATGGAAAGAAATAAGAAACTAAGAATAGCTAAATGGATAAGTTATCTTATATTTAAGAATGAGGGGGAAGTAATAGAACTACCTAGAATAATGGGATGGTGGGAAGATGCTAAATTAACAAAAGTAGAGCATTCCTTGTTTTTAAGCCAAAAACAATATATTGATCAATTACTAAATGACTATATTACTATTCATGAAGGAGCAAAAACTCCAAATGAAATATATAGAATTATGAAAGATCACTTCGAATCCAAAGGTAAATATGAGAAAGTTACTAAAATAGATAAGAAAACAGGATTATCTAAAGAAGTAAAAATATATATTCCTAATAATGAAAATGAAATAGTAAGTCCTGTATTTGATCATGGTAATTTAACTAAAACTACAAAAGAACTTCCTAGTAAAAAACAAGCTATAGATAAGTTAGTAGAATACACACAAGGATTTCGCGATTTGGAAGGAAGTGCTCCATTTTGGATAGCTCAAGTTAATAGAGCCATAGCAGGAGTAACAAGAATGAAAGATCAAGAACATGAATTAGTACTAGAAGATGTTAAGGAGTCAGGTGATATTTCAGATGCTTGCGATTTGGCAGTATCTTTATTCGATCCAATTGCTTATTCTCAAGGTTCAAAGACAGGATATACACCAACTGATTTTGTTGATAAGACTAATGGAAATGCTTATTTTAGAAGCTGTCAAATACTAAAATCTTCATACGGAGCTAATAGCTTGCGAATTCCTTTAGCTTTTAATGGATTTTGTGGTCAGGTGAAGGAACTCCCCCGAAAAAGTGATCTGTCTGATGGACAATATCAAGATTTGATTACTTCAGTATTGAATAAGTCTTACTTTCTAAATGATAAATAATATGAACCGAGAAAATTATATCAAACTAAGAGAAGAGAATTCTCCAGAGATCATGTACGACTTTTATAAGGAACATTTTAATAAAGAAAAACATAAAGATTTCCTTGAATTTCCACAATTTATAGAATTTATACAACTCTATCCCCTTGTACAACAAGCTTATAATGTTTCTTGTGAATATTATGATGCTAAATTTAACATTTTAAAGATACCTTTACAAAATAAAACCCTTTATATATGATATGGACAGTAATAATTATAATAACCTATATTATAGGATTTGCTATAGTGTGGAGAATAGATGAGAATTCTATACAAAATAAGGCTTTTGTTAACTTTCCAGATAATGTAAGAAATAGAATAATTTTGTCTAGTTTCTCATGGGTATTAATTATTCCCTTCTTAATAATGTTGTTAATAGCAGCTATAATTGATAAAAATAATGTATGATTTGTTCTAAAAATGGAATAAAAAGAGAAGGAGAAAGTTGTACATTGAACAACTTATGTATATATCCTAAATGTAAACAAATGACACAAGATGATATACAAGATGAACTTCTAGCTAAATCTATAGATTTCTATAAGAAAGAAAGATTTGGTTTCCTAAATGTAGGAATGCGTGTGGGTAAAAGCCTTTTGGCAATTAAAATAGCTAAATCCTTATATTCATATGATTGTACTATTCTTCTAGCATATCCTGAAAATTCCCTAATTGGGAATTGGGAAAGAGAAATGATTAAATGGAGTTATTTTAATCCTAATATAACCTTTTGTAACTTTAGTTCTTTACATAAATATAAGGACAAAATATTTGACTTTATTATTATTGATGAAATGCACTCTACTTCAGATGGAGAAAGAGATTATTGTCATCAAATAATGACAAATGATGAAAATACTCTTGTATTGGGATTGTCAGGAACTATTAGTAAAGAAACAGAGGGTAAGTGGGGACTGAAAGAAATAGCTAAATATTCTCTCAGTAGTGCTATTAAGGATAAGATAATTGCAGATTATCAAATAACTGTTCATTTAGTAGATTTAGATAATAGTATTAAAACTCCTAATAAGAAGGGTAAAATGCTTACAGAGAAGCAAAAATATGACAATTTAAGCTTTGTAATTCAACAAATGAAATATAAAGGTCAGAATTTCATGCATTTAGCTCTCTCTAGAAATAGATTATCATTATCCTCTATAGGAAAAATGAATTTCTTAAAGAAACTACTATTTCAATTACAAGGTAAAAGATGTATTATTTTTACAGGATTAGCAGATGTAGCAGACGGTATAGGAATTCCTTCATATCATAGTAAGTCTGAAAATGATGAGAATTTACAGAAATTTCAAAGAGGAGAAATTAATCACTTAGCACTAGTTGAAAAAGGGAAGACAGGATTAACCTATAAATCATTAGATAGTGTTATTCTACTTAACTTCACATACAATGCTGAAAATAGTGCTCAATCCATATCTAGAAGTCTACAATTAGACTACACTGGAAAAGTAGCTAATATTCATATTCTAGCTATAAAGGAACCTCCAGAAATCAAAAAGATAAAAGAATCTCTCTCAATGTTAGATAGTAATAAAATAAAATATATATGATAGTAAAATTAAATATAGAAGAAGATAAAGAATTAAGATTAGCAATTAAAGATGCTATAAAAGGTCAAGTTAGGTCAATTGCTAGAGAAGAAATCATAGGAATTCTTAAGGAAATATTAGTCCAAAAAGTTCCAGATGCAGATCCTGACAAAATCCTGAAAGAAGAAGTTATGAAAACTGTGAAAGCCCAACTAGACAATGGATCTTGGGGAAAAGCTTCCTATGTACAACAATTAGCTAGAGAAGAAGTACAGAAAATAGTTAAAGAAATAATGAGTAAAAATCCTATTGTATGAAAGAGGAGGAAGTAGATTTAAGTGGCTCTATACAATTGTTAGATTTTGTTACAACAGTGACAGAAATAAAATGTGATGAATGTAATACAATTGATAAGAGTTATATGGATGAATGGGAAGCTATAGAAACCTTTATTGATAGAGGTTGGGAAGTAATTGGTAAAAAATGTTTGTGTGAAAAATGTACAGAAAAACTTGGAAGAAATTAATTAATTTATTAAATTTGTAGAAATTATGGCAAAGAAAAAAGAAATTATAAAGAAGAAAATATACTACGCCCTAGATGAAAGTTCTATTGGAGAAGGATGTGAGATGTATATTAAAGGTTCTTTAAAAGAAGCTTATGATGATATTGAGAAGGACTATAAAGATAGTACTTGGTATGTGTATGAAGTAAAACTTGTAGGAAAACTTAAACAAAACTTGGAAATAGTAAAAATTTAATAAAATATGATAGAAACAAAACTAGAAAGCAAGAAAGAAGAAATTAAACTACCAGACGATGTAGAAATTGTGTTAGAAGATGCTCCAGCGAGAGATCTAGTGGTAATTTCTCAGCCCAAAATGGGAAAAGGATCAATTTTTGGTGATTTTACTAAGAAATATAATGCTTTAGTCTTAGATTTAGAAAAAGGAGGATATGAGTATATTGATGCTAGAAAGATTTCTACATATACTTCCCAAGAAACTACTAGATGGGAATCCTATCAGAATTATATTAAATATAGAAAAGCTCTCTTAGAGCAAAAAGGTAAATATAAATATCTCCTTATAGATGGATTGAGTGATTTAGATGACTTATCAGAAATTGGAGGTACATTGGCTTACCAAAAAAGTATAATTGGTAAGAAGTTTAATAGAGAAGGAAATGTTGAAACAGGTAGAATATTTGAATTTGGAGAACCTGGATGGAAATCTGTATTAACACTTCCTGATGGAAATGGTTATCAACATACAAGAAAATGGTTTCTAGATCAAATTGAAGCCTTTAAACAAATTAGTCCTTATAGATTATATGCTGCTCATGTATCTGATAAATATATTAAGGATAATGGAAAAGAAGAAGTGATTGGTAGTGAAATTAGTCTTACAGGAAAATTAAAGACAATATTTGCTTCTAGAGTTACAGCATTAGCTAAATTAGTAGCTGATGGAGATGAAAGATGGTTAAATTTTGATGTTCTAAATGATAGTATTATAGCTGGAAGTAGAGCACCAAAACTATCAGGCAAAATCCTTATTTCTAAGAAAGGAAAAGATGGTAAAATAGAGACATTTTGGGATAAAATTTATAAATAATGATACTTGTAGGAAGCAAAGCAATAAAACACTGGTTTCCTGATTTCCCTAGAGAACCAAAAGATGTGGATTATGCTGTTCTTAAACAAGATTTAAAATCCAATCATAAAGGAATAGAATATTTATATAATCCTATTTTAATAAATCATTTAGGATATAGAATAGAAATATGTCCACCAGATGAATTATATACACTTAAAATGTCTCATTTATTCTGGGATTTAGCTTGGGAAAAACATGAATGGGATGCTACATTTCTAAGAAAGAAGGGATGTGAATTAAATAAAGAACTATTCTATAAACTCTATGAATTCTTTAATGAATTGCATGGAAAGAATAAAAGAAGTGATTTAAAGATGTCAGCAGCAGATTTCTTTGATAATGCTCTAAAATGTGAATATGACCATGATTGGTTACATACACTTTTAAATCCTATTCCTACATTCAATAAAGTATTAATAGGAGAAGTAGAGGTAGGAGAAGACAAATTTGAGCTATTACCAGAAGAAGAAAAGGAAAATCTAGTAAGAGAAGAAGTTGAAATAATGGCATTTGAAAGGTGGCCTAAATTAGACTTTAGAATGGCTTACGGAAAAATGCTTAAAAAGTTCATCATTTCACATGCTCCTATATGGGAAGCTATATGGATATTAGAAAACTATCCTAAATTACAGAAAGTAAGACATAATTTTATTAAAATATTAAATGAAAAAATCAATGAAAGAGGAGACAATATTATTAAAAGATCTTCAAGATTTGTTAAAGAACAAGTCTAAGTATAAAATGCAGGAAAAGACAGGCCATATAGGAATTCCTGATGATTATAGTGAAGGAAATCAAGGAGAATATAATGAAACTATTATATATTACAAACATCCTGGATTTACAGAAGGAGTATTTATGCAAGAAACTTACCATACTGATAGCTATGGAAATAATGAACATTTAGTAGATATACAATTTGTTAAAGGAAAAGAGAAAAAAGTAACAATATATGAGCCAATTTGAAGAATTTAGAAAGAAACTTATAGAAACTTATCCTGAGAAGGATATAGATAGTTCTATTTATAGCTTTATGAATGATTTCTTCGATTTAAATAAGAATTCATTAAATGGAGAACTAAAAGAAAATCAAGATGAAGTAGAATATGATAGCTATGGAAGTGAAGATACTGAATTAAAAAGAATATTTTATTTCCCAGAATTTAGTATATTTGTACAATTTTCAGGAACTAGAGCTTCTTATGAAGGAGAAGAATGGGATGAAATGATAGAAGTAAAACCAATACAAAAAATAATAGAAGGATATGAGCAAGTTAACAGGTAAGGAAATTATTGATAAATTAAGAGAATTTAATATAGATTTGGATCAATTTGCTTATGGAGATTATAACTCCAAAGAACTAGGGCTTGGAGAAAGTGAAGAAGTTGAACAACAGGGAGGAGAAGGTGAAGGTGATAATTGGTGGTCTGTAAAGTATTTCAAAGATCATGATGTGTATATCAAAATTAGAGGATTTTATGCTTCCCACGTAGGAACTGATTTCTATTCTTGGGATGATGTATACGAAGTAAAACCTGCACAAAAGACTATTACAATGTATGAATCAATTAACAATAAATAAATATGAGTAAAACAAGAGAAGAACAATTGAAAGATTTTAAGAAATCAAACAAGGAAAGAAAGCAAAAACTAGCTGAAAAGTATGGATTTTTGACAGCAGATAGCTACAAAGCTCATTTGGAGACTAAAATCAAGGTGAAGAAGACAAATGAACCAAAGAAAAAAGTATTTAAAGGTAAATTCTATGTTGTTGATATTTTAGATGCTTCAGGTAGTATGTCTGGTGGAAAATATAATAACTCCACAGAAGGTATCATTTCTCGTATTAATGATATGAAAACTAGGAAAGATGTTATTTATAGCTTAGTTGAATTTATTCAAGCTAGTAAACCATTCAATAAAGCTGTGTATAAAGTAAAACCTTCTGACATAAATACCTCATTGATTCCTTTTAGTGGAGCAATTGGAGGAGATACTCCTCTATATTATACTGTATATGAGACAATTAAGAATCTTGAGGTTACAAAAGAAGACAAAGTGTTAATGAATGTATATACAGATGGACAAAATAATTCCATGAGAGACTATCAATCTAAAGCAGCAGAATTGATTAAGAAGGTACAAAAGGAGAATTTTACTATCACTTTTGTAGCTACTCCTCAAGATTTAGAGAATATTATGAGAGATATTAATATTGATGCATCTAATACATTTGCTACAGCTAATACAGCAGAAGGATTTAAAATGAGTATGGAAAAAACAAGAGGAGCTACAATGAGTTATTTTGCTTCATCTGTAGCTGGAGAAGACACATTAGTAGGATTTTATAAAAAACAAGAAACACTTTAATAAATAAACATGAAAACAAATTTTAAAACATTGAAAATAGGAGAAGTCTTAAATGAAACTCAATATTATAAAGTAGTAAAAATCGTAGGAAACAAAGTACAATTGAAAAATGTCTTAAATCAAGATATTGTAGTAGACAGTGGATATGTAGAAGATTGTCTAATTAGTGGTAATCAGTTTACAAAGGAGGAAAAAATCAACAAAACTGACTTAACTAAAATGTTTTTGGAAAATCCTAATACAACATTTACTGTTTCTTTTAATAAGCAAGTGAAAGAAGCAGATGTAACAAAGGAAATAATGGACTCTTATGAAGGAGCCACGCCTAAAACAATGGAAGCAGCTATTAAAAAAGCTGTAAAACGTGCTCTAAATGGAGAAGAAAGAATTCTTACAGGTTATCACACAGGTTTACAAGATGATTTTGGACGTATAAGCTGTACAGATATGAACATTACAGATAGTATGAATTTACGACTAGTTGATCCCCGACAGCTTAACTTTCTCATCTTAAAAGGAACAAAATATACAGTAAAATAAACAAGAAAGCAAATTTAAACAAACAAATTATGGAAGAGACAAAGAATGAAGTAAAGTCAGGAATTGGAGGAAAAATCAGAATTAATCAAGAATTTAACAATCAACTTTATGTAGGATTGGCTGAAGTCAAGGTAATTGCTATTAATCCTTCTATTGAAGAGTATAAAGAGATCCTAGGAATCGAATTGAAAGAGGATAGTAGGGCTACAGAATATATTGGGGAATCCAAAGAAGGGAATACTAATGTAAGAATTGATGTTTGGGTAGAAAATGTTAAAACTGGTAAAAAGGACAAAATTACCTATTTTCTAGAGGATAAACCTAAAGAAAATAAAGAAGGTACTAAAAAACAGTATATTAATACTTTAGGTAATTGCTCTTGGAGTGATGATCCTAATAACCTGCCAGATTGGTTTGTTAAGAGAGATTATAGAGTAGCTAATGTAGGTGAAGAAGATTTTTATAACTTTCTAAGAAGTTGGTTAAGTAAGCTAGATTATAAAGATGCGGAAACTACTCTTCAGTTAGAGTGGAAACAATTAATGAAAGGGAACTTGAAGGATATTAGGAGCCAGATTAACGGGGAGTACAGTGGAACATTTGTACCTGTATATGAAGTAAAATCTGTAGATAAAGAAGGAGAAACTAAAAATTATCAATCTATTTATAATAAAGCTTTTCTAGCTTCTTACGCTTTAAAGCAATTTAGATTAGTAGATTATGATAAAACTGAAGTAATAGAGGCTCTTAAAAAGAAAGCTAATAAGGATCTAAAACCTCATGAAAGATTTGTGTTAAATGTTAAAGGAGAATATGGCTCTAAAAACAGCCACGTGCTTAAAGATTTGAAGGAATTTAAACCAGAAGATTTCATTGTAACTGGAGATAAAGTTATTCAAGAAGACGATGCTTCTTATTAGAAATTAATTTAAATTGTTAAACAAAAAGAAAGCTAGAGGAGAAATCTTCTAGCTTTTTTATTATATTTGAAAAATTATGAATAAGTTTAAGAGATTCCTAAGACATCTCAAAATGGTTATTTTGGACTATTATTATAAAAAAGATGGATTTAACAAGTATACAAGACCTAATTCTTCTATAAAGGACTTATTTTTAATGATTGTATACATTTACAGGTATTATTATAAATAATATGATAAAAGGTAGAGTTAAGCAAAGACTATCTATGGATAGTATATTAGAGAAAGTTAGCGAATTCTCTATATTTTCCTATTATATGCCTACAAAGGATTGGAAATTGAATGAAATTACACATAGTCCATTTAGGACAGATAAAAATAGTTCATTCCTTATAGGGAGTAAATTAGGGTATATTTCATATATTGATTTTGGTGATACATCTTTTAGAGGAGACTGTTTCACCTTCGTAAAACAGTTATTTATGCTTTCCACATTAGATGATATTCTTAGAAAAATAGATGTGGACTTCCAGCTTGGAATCAGTAATGGTGTACAAGGGGATTATAAATCTATTACTTCTCAATATAAACAACCAGAAATAACCAAAAGAAATAGCTTGATTCAAGTGATTACAAGAAAGTTCACATTAGAGGAATTAGCCTATTGGAATACCTATCATCAGAATATCACGGATTTACGTGATAATTCCATTTATAGCATAAAAACGTTATATTTCAATAAATCTAAATTTCCTCTTAAAGATACTGATTTAAGGTTTGGTTATTATTATAATGGATTCTGGAAGATTTACAGACCTTTTGCTGATAAAAAGAGCAAATGGATGCCTAACAATGTTCCTATTACAACAATGGATGGGAAAAATGATATTAAAAATTGTAAGGTGGCTTTTGTGAATAAGTCAAAGAAGGACCACATGATGATTAAGAAAGTATTTCCATGTAGTTGTGCTGTTCAGAATGAGGGAATTGCTTGTTTTTCTGAAGAAAATGTAGCATATTTAAAAGCTAATTCTGAAAAGCAAATTCTATCATTCGATAGTGATATAACAGGAGTGCAGAATAGTCAACAAATTACTAAATTATTCAACTTCGATTATTGTAATGTTCCTAGGAAATATCTACAAGAAGGTATCAAGGATTGGGCACTATTAGGAAAGGTGTACGGAATTCAAACAATAGAGAAAGAATTAAAAGAAAAAAACTTACTATGATAGAATTAAAAGGAGATTTTGTTATAACAGAAGCAATGTTTGAAAAGGATAATATTCCTAAATATGAGGAAATGGGGCTTCCTGAACCAGAAAATAAATTAGAAGATATGGAGCCTGCTCCTTTTAGATTTAGACTTTCTAAGATAAATAGTTATAATCCTTCTGGAGAGATAGGGATAACTACACTTAGGATGGATGGAAAAGACTATTACAGAATAAATGTCCCATTTGAAGAATTTGATGAGTTTATAATGAAAAATATAAAATACACATGACAATACAAAAACAATTAGAAAATATACTAGACCAATATCCCTATTTAAGTAATGGGATATTTGGAAGTGTACAAGAAAGACAAGCAGTATTAAAATTAATGAGAGAATCTTATGAATTGGGAATAGGGAAACTAAATTTTGCATTTCCAAAGTCTGAAAAAGATAATCCCTATCATATAGATTATGAAAGACAAACTAAATTAGATTTCAATGGAATGGAATAAATTTAAAGATTATTTCCATGAATCCTATCATCCTAAAATGCAAAAGTTTGTGGAAAGTAAAGAATGTGATGAAATTTATGCTTTTTTGAAGAAAGAGGCAAGGAGAGGTATACAAATTGCACCAAATTCCATGCTTACATGGAGAGCCTTTAAAGAAACTCCTTTGGATGAATGTAGGGCAATAATGATTGGTCTATGTCCATATCATACATTTATAAATGGAGCAAGTATTTGTGATGGTTTAGCCTTAAGTTGTAGTATAACAGGTAAAATGCAGCCTAGTTTATCTACTTTACTCAATGCAATAGAACAAGATGTATATAAAGGATTAGCTTTAGATAGAATAAAAAATCCAGATTTGACATATTTAGCTAGAGATGAGAAAATACTATTAGTAAATGCTGCTCTAACTACTTCAAAAGATAAAGCTGGAAATATGGTAGATTTATGGAACCCATTTATGAAATACTTATTAGAGGAAGTAGTAGGATACACAGGAATACCTATTATATTTTTAGGCTCAGAAGCGGCCAAATTACAAAAATATGTTACTCCTTTTACGCATACATTTTTTCTTAAACATCCTAGCTATTTTGCACGTATTTCACAAGAAATGGAAACAAATGGAGTATTTTCTAAGGTTTCAAAGATAGTAAAAGATAATAATAGGGTAGAGATAAACTGGCTTCAAAAAATTGATGATTTACCTTTTTAATACAATAATCATGACAAAAGAAGAAATATTGAAAGATAAAGGTATCGTTTTTGAAAATTGGTACAAAAATGATACATCTGAAGCAGATTGCATTTTGGAAGTAATGGAAGAATATGGGAAAATTCAATGGAATTTAGCTCTAGAAGAGGCTGCTAATAACGCAGATGCTGATTATAACAGACTTCCTCATTGGAGCGGGGATGATGAAGATACTATAGAAGTATATGTAATAAAAGATTCCATACTAAAATTAAAGAAAACATGAAAGAGAAAGAAGAAATATTAAAGAGTTATAACATAACTCCAGAAACAAAACATCATGTATATGATAAATACCTCTATCCTAAAATTGTAAAGTGTATGGAGGAATATGGTCAATTAATGTATAATAAGGCTTTAGATGATGCTATTAAAAATGCAGAAGTTGAAAGTAGCTATAATCTTGGTTATTTGGTAGAAAGTTCTGTTCTAAAACTTAAGAAAATATGATATTAGAAAATAAAAATGTAGAATATACATTAAATATAATTCAGGATGAGTTTTCAGAATCTCCTGATAGATGGGAAAATAATGATATATTTTTAGTATATGATCATAGACAATTTAATGTTAAAAGGGAGAATTTTGATCCTCATTCTATATTTACTCATTTAGAAGCTAAAAGACAAATAGAAAAGTCTGAAATTACCTTGAATGGTAAAAGTACAGTAGAAGAATACTCTGAAGATTTAAATCCTGAATACGATAAATATTGGATATTTGGAGTAGATGCTTATATTCATTCAGGGATTAATTTATCATTATCTAATACCAAAGACTACCCTGATAGAAAATGGGATGTAAGTACAACTGGATATATTCTAGTTAGGAAAACTTTCAATCCTTCTGGTAAGAATTTTGAAAATAATGAAGAAGAAGCTGAAAACTATGCTGAAGGATTAATAGAAACATGGAATAAGTTCTTATCTGGGGATGTTTGGGGGTATGAAATAGTGAAATCCATCAAATGTAAATGTTGTGGAAATACTGAAGAAACAGTAGAAGATAGTTGTTGGGGATTTTATGGAGAAAATGAATGTAAAGAAGAAGGAGAATTAATATTAAAAAACTATAAATAACAAAAATTATGGAAACATTAGAAAAACAACAAAATACATATATTAGTACAAAACAACAACTTATAAACACAATTGTTCCACGTGAAACAAGAACCTATAGACCTATTACACATGAACAATTAATAGATTTAACATTGAATTCTATACAAGGAGCAGGATTTACATTAAGTGGAGAATCCTATACATCTGCCAGGGAAGGAAATGTAGCAAATGGATTATTTAAGCTTAGAAATGTAGCAGATAAGGAAATGCAAATACAAATAGCATTCCAAAATAGCTATGATAAGTCCTTAAGTCTTAAATTTGCTATAGGAACACATGTATTTATTTGTAAAAATGGATGTGTTAGAGGAGATATGGGAACATTTAAAAAGAAACATCAAGGAGAAATTCAATCTTTCACACCTACAGCGATTACAGAATATATCAAGAACTCTGGAGAAATATTCACTCAAATGGTAAAAGAAAGAGAAGAAATGAAGAAAATTGAACTTTCTGATAAAACTAGAGCAGAATTAATAGGTAGAATGTTTATAGAAGACGAATTTATTACTTCCACACAGTTAAATATCATCAAAAATCAACTAAAACACCCAGAATTCGACTATAATTGTCCATATAGCCTTTACGAGCTATATCAATATACAACCCAGTCAATGAGAGAAATTCATCCTTCTCTATGGATGCAAAATCATATAGAAGCTCATAAATTCTTCGTAAATGAAATTCCTGAATTAGTATGAAAGAAATACAAATAACCAGTAATCAAACTTTAAAAAGGTTAAATGATGAAGGATTAGTTATTTGGCCTTGTATGATTAATAATTCAAAAGGTCTAAAATTCAAATATGTAAATACTATAAATGATGATTGGAGGTTTAAAGACTCTAAAGGTAATAAATACCATTTAAAGTATCATTCAGGTTGTTTTATGCCTTATGTATATCAAATTTATGAAAAAGACTAAAAATATAGAAGAATTACAGTTTTGTAGAGGGTTACAAGCATATAAAGGAGAAGAAAAAGATACCTCTTTTATAGCACAACCTTATTGTGTAGGAATGTATGTAATTATTGATAATAATCCATCCTTACAACTTGCTTTAACTCATAAAGGTTATGAAAAGTGGGTAAAAGGAAGTATTAAAAAAATGGAGAAAAATGGACTTAGAGTAGAAACTAATTATTCTAATTATACAGATTTTTTATCTTCTAAAGAAATTGAGGATTATATCATATAAAACAATAATTGGACATGTATAGCAAACATGTCCAATTTTTTATTAAATTTGTACATGAGTAAGAAACAAAAGAAAATAAAGGCTCCTAAGAAGAGAAAAAGTAAGGTGGAGAAACCATTTAATCATGGAACAATGAGTGTTAGTGGTTTTTGGTCATTTATACGATCTGCATTGAGACAGAAAAGCAGGTGGTGGAAACCTATATTAGCATGTAAAAATGCAGCTAGAAGACCATATAAGGGACCAGTGAAGCGTCAAAAATGGGAATATAAATGTGCAGAATGTGGAAATTACTTTCCTGATAAAAGGATTTCTGTAGATCATGTACATCCATTGGGAAGTTTAAAAGATTATTCTGATCTACCTCATTTTGTCAAAACTTTATTCTGTGAAATAGACAATTTGCAGTGTTTACATGATGAATGTCACGATAGGAAAACTAAAAAAGAAAAAGATGAACGAGCTAGTATTTAATGATTTTACAACATTAGAGCTGTTTGAGTATTTATTAGACCATCTAATTATACCTCCAGATAGTGAATTTGATGAATGGAGACATTATAAGTTGGATATGCGAGATATGTGTAAGAATTTTTATGAAAGAAATGTAAATGTAGAAATATGAAAGAGAGAGATGTAACAATATATATGGCTATAGAGAATCCAGATGCTAGTGTGTCATTGTCTGCTTTATATATTCCAACCAAACAAAAGTATAGTATGCCTAGTATAAATTTTGATAAACATAGTATGTTTGGTACAGAGTTTTGGGATAATGGAAATTTTGTATTTGGAGAATTCTATACTTTTCTATCAAAATGGAAAAACAGGACACTATCAATAGAAGATCTTGAAACAGATATTTATCAAGAATATGAGGCATGGAAATGGAAAGAAGAAGACGTAGATGAATTAATTGATATTATAGAACAAGGGATAGATTTTGGATGGAATAAATTAGAATAATATGATAAGAAATCCAGATAATGATAGATTATTAGGTATTTTATTTACATTGAAAGATGGAAGTACTAAATTTGTAAGAAATATGAACAATGAGAAATTAGATTTTAACCAAAATAGCTATTATGACCTTCTAAAGGAAACATTACATTATTTAAATATGATTCCTAGGAAGAATATAAAGAGTGAAAATACAAAGGATAGCTATGAATTGGCTAGTATGATAGATAAATATCTTAAAACAACAGAATTATGATACAAGGAAATAAGACAGAAAAGGAATGATAGTAATTTATAGAATAATCTCTCCTTCTGGAAAGATTTATATAGGACAAACTTGGAATTGGAAACAAAGATACTCCAAATATTCTAGTGGAGGTAGCAAATTTCAAAGATTACTGTATAGATCTTTTTCGAAATATGGTATAAAAAATCATAAATTTGAGATTATTTTAGAATTTCCAAATACTATTACTCAAGATGTTTTAAATTTCTATGAGATCTATTGGTGGAAATGGTACAAATTTGTAGGATATAAGATGTTAAATATTAGAGAGCCTGGAAGCAAAGGTAAAGCTTCAGAGGAAACTAAAAAAAGGATGTCTATATCTAGTATGGGTAAAAAATGGTCAGTTAAAACCAAAGAAAAATTTAAAGCTCATCCTATTCATAATATTAATATAGTGATGCTAAATTTAGACGGTAGTTTTGTCAAGGAGTTTAGGAATACACTTGAGGCAGCAAAAGAATTAAATACTATAAGTACTGCAATTTCTAAAGTTACAAAAGGAATAAGAAAAAGTTGTCAAGGATATAGATTTATGTTAAAAAAGGACTATAATCCTAATACTTTATTAAATAGAATAGTATCTGGAGATACTGTAGAAATAATACAATGTGATATGGATGGAAATGAAATAAAGGAATTCTTAAGTGTAAAAGAAGCTGAAAAAGAATTAAATAAAATAGGTGGAAATCCTAATATTATAGCATGTTGTAAAGGTAGAAGAAATTATGCTTATGGATATAAATGGAAATACAAAAATAAATAAAATGATAAACGGGAATATTAAATCGGAAAAGCAGTATAGAATGATAAATTTGGATTCGTCATCCAGTTTGAAAGAATTTTCATTAGATAGACGTAAATATTATAAAAAATATTTTTTAAATGAAAGAATAGAAGAAGAATCCAACCAAGCATCAAAAATTGGCTCCTTAGTTGATTTACTATTATTTGAACCTGAGAAATTTGATGCTAAATTCTATCTTAGTTCTACAGCTAAACCTTTAACAGGAAAAATGGCTGATTTTGTTAATGCTTTAGTAGACATTACTATTGCAAATACAGATGAAGCTGGTAATGTAAATAAAAGCTTTGAGGATATGGCTACAGAAGCCAGAATAATAGCTCAATTTGATTGGAAACTCCCTGTTATATTAGATAAATTTATAGGGAAAGACCCAGAATTACTATATAAGGAAATGAGAGAAGTAAAATCTAAAGGACTTACTATTATTACACTACAAGATGTACAGAATTCTGAGAGAATTGTAGAGGATTTGAAATCTAATGAATTTACTGCTCCTATTATAAATCTAGTAAATAGTGATAGATATAGTGTATATAATCAATTTCAAATTGAAGATTTTGAAATAGATGGATTGAAACTTAAAGGAATGATGGATAAATTAATCATAGATCATAAGAAAAAGACAATCTCATGCTATGATTTAAAGTGTACATTTAGTGTGGAGGGTTTCTACACCGAATATTACCTCTTTAGGAGAAGTTACATCCAAGCCTATCTATATATGGAAGCATGTACAGAATTAAAAGAAAGAGAAGGATTAGAATATTATACCATAGAGTGTCCTAAATTCATTGTATGTGACAGTATTGGATATTATGCTCCATTGATATATACACTTAACAGTGATGATATGGATGATGCCTACAATGGTTTTGAATATAAAGGTAGGAAATATCCTGGTGTGAAGAGTATTATAGAAGAATTGAAATGGGCTAAAGAGAATGACAAATGGAACATTTCAAAAAAGAATTATGAGAATGGAGGGTTTGTAAACATAAAAGGATAATGAATGACTCTGAAAAAAACAATTAGTACCCTCTTCTTAGTGCCTACAGTAGGAGTAAGTAGAGAAACATTACAAGATAATGGAATGATAAATGGATATATTTCAGATAAGGATAGGGAATCTACCTATCCTAATTCTGTTTATATATTATTTAAACCACCAAATATAGATAGATTTAAAGAATTTGTAGATTATGAATATGAAAGAAAAAATAGTGCATTAGTAGAAGACTATGATCCAGCACAGAAGTTTGTAGTGTTGGTATATACGTTAAATCCAAAATTTGAAGAAGATTTTAAACTCATCAAATTAGGGAAATATTCCAAAACTTCTCAGAAATTTCAAGCTTTGTTCCCTAAAGTGATAAAAGTGTATAAAAAAGGAGAAATTCCTAAAGAGAAGACTTCATTGTATTACCAAATATTCAACAAATCGGAAGAATTAAAGGATTATTGGGGAGAAAGAGCAGCTATAGATTTTAAAGGAGATATGGAGGTTTGGGACACTTGGGATGATGAAAATGAAGTATTAGATATAGAAAGAATTAAAGAATTAATATGAAAGAATTATTAGAAAAATACCCAAAAGCAGCTAAAGTAGTAAAAGAATACTATTTAAATAAGCTATTAAAGAGTTTAGAAGATAAAGGATTAGATGAAGATTTTAAAGAACATGTTAGACAGCAAGGGGTTCCTGAAGAGCAAATATTTAAGCTTTTAGAGGCTAATCCAATTGCATTAACGGATATTTTTGATTCTCATGGTATATTAATTAATATTGATGCTTTTTTTAATAGTAAAAAAGAAAAGACATTTGGTTATCTTATAGATGATGGAAAAGATCATCCTATGGAGGATAATAGGTCTGTTGTTCTCCCTGATAGAAAAACAGCAGAACAAGGAGCTGTAGAATATTCTTTCAAACTTTTAGAAGAGAAATTATGATTAAAATGAAAAGTACTTTATCCTTAGATCTCAAAGACCATCTTAGGAAAAATGGAAATATATGGACTGAATGGGTTAAAGATGAAATATATAATGAATATCTCTCCTTTCCCAGGGTTATTTATAAAGTGGAAGGAGATGAGATATTTCAGTTAGAGACGAAAGAAATTCCTGAGTTTATATTAAGAGATTTAATTAAATAAATTATGAGTGATTTTAATGTTACCCAGATAAAGGAAACAAAAGATAAGTTATTTTATGAAATTGATTGGAATTTTGTAAAGAAAATGGCTGAAAGAATGGCTTTAAATAAGAATGGTAAATATCCTATATTTAATTGGAAAAATGGAAATAACGTAGAAGAATTAAAACAAGCAATTACACGCCATTTTATAGAAATACAAGGTAATAACTATTCAGATGAACAATTATTTGGTCATTTTGTAGCATTAGCATGTAATAGTATGATGATTGTTTACCAATTAGAACACTCACAAAAAGAATTAGTATAACTTAGAATATTATAGAGATACATTTGTTTAGGAAGGAAAAATGTGTTACTTTCACATCCTTTTTTCCGAAAACAAATTAAACAAATAAATATGGTAGATGTAGAAAAACTTAGTAAAGAGATTAATACTCCTTGGGGTGAAATTGGCTATATTGTTTTTAAAAGAACATATGCTAGACGACTTAAGGAAGATGATTCAAACAGTAAAACAGAGGAATTTTGGCAAGTAGTAGAAAGAGAATTAGAAGCATGTAGGAAACAATTAAAAGTGGGATTTACTCCTGAAGAGGAGGAAAAATATGCTAGATATAGACTAGGGTTGAAATTCAGTACAGCAGGAAGGTTTATGTGGCAATTAGGTACTAAAACAGTTGATAAACTTGGATTACCAAGCTTGCAAAATTGCTCATTTGTCACTGTAAATCAACCAATTAGACCTTTTACATGGGCATTTGAAATGTTAATGTTAGGAAGTGGTGTAGGATTCAATATTCAAAAAGAAAATGTCTATCAACTTCCTAAATTAAAGGGTAAAATAAAGATAGAAAGAAAGGAAACTAATGATGCTGATTTTATAGTTCCTGATAGTAGGGAGGGATGGGTGAAGCTTCTAGGGAAAGTACTAAAGGCTCATTTTTATAATGGAGAGGGTTTTAGTTATTCTACTGTTTGTGTAAGAGGTAAAGGAGCTATTATAAAAGGGTTTGGAGGTACAGCCAGTGGTCCAGAGGAACTTTGTTGGGGAATGCAGGAGATTCATAAGATTTTGAATAGTAGATCTAATAAGAAATTAAGACCTATAGATTGCCTTGATATAATGAATATTATTGGATTTATTGTAGTGAGTGGAAATGTTCGAAGATCTGCTCAAATTGCAATAGGAGATTATGATGATGTTGAGTTTTTAAAGGCTAAAAGATGGGATTTAGGTAATATTCCTAATTGGAGAAGTATGAGTAATAATTCTATATATGCTCCTAGTGATTTAAGTGACCTTCCGCAAGAATATTGGGACACTTATGAACAAGGAGAACCTTATGGACTTATCAACTTAGAACTTTCTAAAGTGTGTGGTAGAACAGGAGAAACCAAATATCCTGATATGGGTGTAGAGGGGTTTAATCCTTGTGCAGAGCAGAGTTTGAATAATTTTGAGACTTGCTGTCTATCAGAAGTATATCTTCCTAATATAGATAGTTTTGAAGAACTTTTAGATGTTTTACAATATACTTATAGAGTGAATAAACATTCTTTAGCTTTACATTGCTCTTTGAAAGAAACAGAAGATATTGTGCATAAGAATATGAGAATGGGTATAGGAATGACAGGTATATTACAAGCTACTCCTGAACAAAGAGATTGGCTTAAAGATGCTTATCAAGAACTTAGATATTATGATACTTATTATTCGAATTTGAAAGAATTTCCAACATCTATAAAACTCACTACAGTAAAACCAAGTGGAACCTTATCTCTCTTAGCAGGAGTTACACCTGGGGTGCATCCTAATCCAGCAGGGCCATATTATTATAGACGTGTTAGAATGGCTACAAATAGCCCATTAGTAGAATTATGTAAGAAACATGGATATAACGTAGAACCAGCTATTGAATTTGATGGTAGTAATAGTAAAACTACTATGGTGGTAACATTTCCTTGTAAAATAGGACAAAATGTACCTGTGGAGAGTAATTTTACATATACTCAGCAATTAAATATGGTGAGAAGAATGCAAAGAGAATGGAGTGATAATTCTGTAAGTTGTACAGTGTATTATAAAAAAGAAGATATTGGAGGAATTAAAGAATATTTAAATAAACATTTCTCAAATGAGCTGAAAACTGTATCTTTCCTATTGAGTAGTGGGCATGGTTTTAAACAAGCTCCTTATGAGACTATTACAGAAGATGAATATAATGAATCTATAAAAAATGTTACACCTATTACAAGTGCTAATATTGGTGAGGATAGTTTTGAAGTACAGGAATGTGCTGGAGCTTGCCCTATAAAATAATTGTTTTGTTTTTTAATTTATGGAGAGGAATATTTGTTCCTCTCCTTTTTTATTACGATATTTGCAACTTATGGAGAACAAATTAAAAGAATTAGTTAAATGTGCTATAAAAAATGAACCAGATGAAGAAAATATGTTTCATCCTATTCAAATATATAAAAATAATGATGTAGAATTCATTAAATTAGCGTATAAAATGTTATTTGATGATATACAATGGTATAAGAAGAATTTAGAAGCAAATTATTTGGAATTAACTAAAAAAAGATAGAATGTCTCATTCAGAAAATTTATCATTAATTGATATTGAAGGAGAAATCTGGAAAGATATTCCAGGATATGAAGGTTTATATCAAGCTTCAAATAAAGGTAGAATTAAAAGTTTAAAAAGATATTATAAATCTGCTATTCTTTTAAAAATGCCTGAAAATATAAAGAAACAAACAAAAAATCATAAAGGATATTGGTTCCTGCATCTATCTAAAAATGGAAAGAAACATCCAACAACAGTTCATAAGTTAATAATTTTAACATTTAAAGGCCCAAAACCCTATCCTGAAGCTACAGTAAATCATATAGATTCAAATAAGTTAAATAATCAAGATGATAATTTGGAATATTGCTCTGTTAAAGATAATATTCTACATTTTAGAAAGAATATAAACGACTATATTGGTATAAACCATCCTATGGCTAGACTTAGTGAAGAGGATGTTATTTCTATAAGAAAGGAATATAAAGAATTAAAAACCAAACAAAAGGATATAGCTAAAAAATATAACATTACACAAGTAATGGTTAGCAGAATAATCGTAAGAAAAGCATGGAATCACATTTAAAATAAAAAATATGAGTAAACAAAAAGAAGCAAAAAAGAATTTAGAGGAAGTAATGAAAGAGTTAAACAAGAAATATGGCTCTGGATCAGTAATTAATGGAAATAATAGAGAAATTCATGATGAAGTGGTATCTACAGGATCTTTAGGATTAGATGCTGCTATAGGTATTGGAGGATTACCTAAGAATTCAGGAAAAATAGTAGAGATTTATGGATGGGAGTCCTCTGGTAAATCCACATTAGCTCAAAGTATAATTGCAAACTTTCAAAAAGAAGGAGTTAAATGCTTACTAGTTGATGCTGAAGACTCTCTAGATGCCAAATATAGTACTAATTTGGGGATCTCTTTAAAAGATTTAATTGTTGTCCAATTAGATGAATATGGAGGAGAGGGGGCATATAATAAAGTAGAGCAACTTGTATCAACAGGAGAAATTGGATTAGTTGTTATAGATAGTTATAATGCTCTACAACCACTTAGTATTGTACAAGGAGAAGTAGGAGATTCTGCATTAGGAAAACATGCTAGGATGCTAAATCAGGCAGTAATGAAATGTAATATTTTAGCAATTAAATATAATGTATTATTTATATTTTTAGGACAATTACGTGAGAAAATTGGAGTCCTTTACGGTAGCCCTGAAACCACTCAGGGGGGTAATGCTTTACGTTTTTATAGTCATTTAAGACTTAAAGTATCAAGAAGTACCACTACAGATAATTCTATAATGGAAGGAACTAATAAAATTGGAAATAAAACTACTGTAAAAGTAGAAAAAAACAAACTGGGACAACCGTTTAAATCTTGCTCATTCAATATTATTTATGGTCAAGGTATTGACAAAATGGGAGAAATCATGCAACTTGCATCCGATTTTGAAATTATTAAGAAATGGGGAAAATCTATCACTGTATATGGAAAACAAGGTCAAGAAACAAAATTTCCAGAAGATGAGTATAGAAAATCATTAGAAAATCCAGTAATTTTTAACGATCTTAAAGAGTTAGTAATAGAAAAGATTAAAAATGCAGATATTAAAGTAGAAGAACCAACAAATGAAGAAGTATGAAAGTAACACTAAATAGTGAAGATTCTATGAAAGATATAGGAGATATACTTGTAATAAATATTCAAGATATGAAACAAAATATAAATGAATTAGTAGAAGTTTGTTTTAAGGCTAGCTTTGATGCTGGATGGCATACAGACCTATCTACGGGACAATTGAAAGATAGAAATAGAGCAGAAATGCTTATGTTAATGGTTAGTGAAATATCAGAATGTATGGAAGGAGAACGTAAAAATCTTATGGATACTCATCTTCCTAATAGACCAATGGCAGAAGTAGAATTAGCCGATTGTATTATACGAATTTGTGATTATGCTGGTAGATGGGGATATGATTTAGGAGGAGCAGTAGTTGAAAAGATGCATTACAATGCCCATAGAGCTGACCACAAAATAGAAAATCGTATTAAAGAAGGTGGTAAAAAGTTCTAAATGGATGAGGAAGAGTTTTATACTAAAGAATTTAGTAATTTAGGGGAAATTGATGCTCTTATTGAGAAAATGGAGAGTAATATTCCTGATAAGAGAACTAAAGATTATAATTTATGGGTGGACAAGATTAACTTTTTGATTGAAAAGTATAATAACAATATGAAATTTAAAGCTTATAAGAAATATGAGTAGTTTAGGACAAAAAATAAAGAATTATATAGAAAGAAGATTAAATAGTAAATATAACGAAGAAAATAACTCTATATTATATAAAACAGAACCTCATTATAATATTCATGACTTTACAGATGGATTAATAGTAAAGATGGAACCTGGGTATTATACTAAAAATTCCTATTATGTGGGAATTAAAGATGTATCGTTTACTTCTATTACTACTTATATTCCTAATCATCATGATCTAATAATAGAGGTAGATAGTGGTACGTGGAACTATCAAGTGAATAGAATGAAAATTATAGGACATATTATGCAATATGGACATTTGTTATATAATCAAAAATTAGATTAGTCATGAAAAAATATAAATTTGAAGTAATTATAGAAGAAGGATCTGATGAATTCTGGGAAGAAAGTCTAAAAGATGATAAATCAGGTTGTGATGAAGTATTAAGTGCCATTTATCAAGATTTAGGCAACTGGGATGCAAAAATCAAACTTATTGAATTTACAGACAAATGAGGAAAAAATGTAAGAATTGTAGTTGTAATGCAGAGTCTGATTATTGCTTTAGATGTAAACCTAGAAGTCCTCTTCCTAAAATCTCCAAGAAATTAATGAAAGAAGTAAAGGAAATAGTAGGAAAAGTAGAGCAAGGTAATCCAATGTGGGAATTCTTTCTATCTATTTGGGGAAAAAGAGAACATAAGAGTGAAATAAGTGGAGAATGGCTTGGAAATGAACCTTTAAGTATATTTTTTCATCATATTCTTGAAAAAGAGAAATATCCAGATATAAAGTACGAAGAAGACAACATAATTCTCCTTACGTGGGAAGAACACGATAATGTAGGTATGAATATGTATAAATATGAAGAAATTAACAAAAGACGAGAATTATTAAAAATTAAATATAAATTATGAAAAACCAGTTTTTTTACACAAGAAAAGCAAAAGATGGAGAAGTAGAGAAAGAATATAGAGATTCCTTAAATATGGATAAGGTTATCCGCTCCGTCACGCATACAGATGGAACAGTAATTGTTATTCTAGATGATTTTAATGAAAGGGTTACAGATAAACCAGATATTGACCTAAAAACCAATAAATTTAGAGGAATGAAGAAAGTAAGAGAAACTATACAATCAGAGATTATTTTATCTGCTGAAGATGGGAATAGGTTCTACAAGCTAACATCAATAGAAGATTAAGTTTATGAAAAGACTTATTTATAATAAAGGATATTACAGTAAAGGTATATATCATTCAAAAATAAATGGGAAACAAACAAAAGTCTATGATGTATGGAAAAGTATGCTTAGGAGATGTTATTGTAAAAAATCTTTAAAAAGAGACTGTAAATATGAAGGATGTTTTGTATGTGAAGAATGGTTAAATTTTCAAGTATTTGCACAATGGTTTCATAATAATTATATCGAAGGATATTCTTTAGATAAAGATTTATTAATAAAAGGTAATAAAATATATAGTCCTAAAACTTGTTGTTTTGTACCTATAACCATAAATAGTATAATAGGTAGTTGTACGATCAGAAAACATACTTATTTGACAGGTATACGTAAAACAAAAAATGGAAAATATCAGGCCAAAATAGGAAATTTAAGAAAAACAACACCTTTGGGCACTTTTGATACTAGAGAAGAAGCAAATAAAATTTATATAAAAATGAAAGAAAAACAAATTAGTCAGATAGCAGAGTTATTTAAAGATAAAATAGATAAGAATGTATATAATAAATTAAAAAATTTTAAATTAACCAATATTGAATTATGAGAATACAAGGTAACAGAGTATATTTAATTTTACCTCAACTACCAGAATCTAAAATAAAGCTTTCAAGAGAAGCAGAGGAAGGAATAAAGGAAGAAATGAGGAGTAAATTTGATAAACTTACAGTGTATGCTGTAGGAGAAGGAATTCATGGAATTACAGTAAATGCAAAACCAGGGGATGAAGTATTTGCTGACCCTAATGCTCTTAGGAGAGGAACTGTCTTAAAAATTGATGATAAAGAGCTTATTTGTATTAATAGTTTAGATATAATGCATATTTGGTAGCATGATAAGCTGGAAAATTACAACTTATGGAAGAGTGTCTACATTAGAAGAGACACTTTTCTCTTTTTTAAATCAAGATGATTTAACAGACTGTGAATGTGTCATTGTTAACGATTATCCTAAACAAACTCTTATATTCAATCATCCTTTAGTAAGAATATTTAATATTAAGGAACCTTTTAAGACTATTGGAGAAAAAGAAAATTTTACTATAGAGCAATGTAAAGGAGATATTATAGCTGTTACGGATGATGACGATGTATATATGTCCAACCATAATAGTAATATAAAGAAGTATTTTACTCCTGAGAGTAGTATATTACATTGGAATGGAGTGTATTATAATGAACCAGAAATAACATCTTTAGTATTTATAGGGAATTCAGGTATGGTATATAGTAAAAAAGTTTGGGAAGAGGTGGGAAAATGTCCAATAATGAATGCGGGAGGAGACACTACATTTGCAGATAGTATTCATAAGATACATGGATATACACATGGGAATCCTCCTAGAGGAGAAGAAAGTGCCTTTTATCGCTGGAGCCTTCCAAGTGGGGGTGGTATATATCATCAATCAGGAGCAGGATTTGATGTAGAAGGTAAACCTAATATCATACAAAGACACAGTGCTCATATAGAACAGCTTAGAATACAGAAACTTATACCTACAGGGGATATTATATTGAAACCTAATTGGAAGAGAAATTATTCAAAACTATTAAAAGACTATGTTTCTAGAAATCCTACTTCCAACCTATAATCGTATAAATGAACTTAGAAGTAGTTTAGCTTCTCTTATTTGTCAAACTGATGAAGATTGGAGGGCTACAGTGATATTAGATTATCCTGAAGAGGGAGTTAGAGCTAAATTACTGAATGTTATACACTCCTTTTATGATGATAGAATTGACTATATTATCACAGACAAGAGGTATAATGATTGGGGTCATACACCTAGACAAATTGTTAAACAAACTAGTAAAGCTGATTATATTTTGATGACAGGAGATGATAATTATTACACTCCTAATTTTGTAAAAGAGGTTAAATTAGCATCTAACTCATTACCAGGAGTAATATATTGGGATATGGTGCATAGCCATTTTAACTATGCTTATTTTAAATGTGTTCCTGCACATGGACAAATAGATATGGGAGCCTTCTGCATAAGAAGAGATATAGCCCAATCTATTCCTTTAAACACTAATTATGCTGCTGATGGGGATTATATTGAGAGTATCAAAAAACTATATCCTTGGGAGAAAATGATTAAAATAAACAAAGTACTATTTGTACACAATTGAATATGAAAGCACAAGAATTATTAGATAAATATGAGAGTGATTTAAAACAACTTCAAGAAGTTTGTAAACATGAAGATGTTACTGATTTTATAGATGAGTGGTGGGCACCTGCTCATTCTACTGGAGCAAAAGTGAAAACGTGTAATATATGCTGGAAAACGATTGAAAGAATTGCTCCAAAATGGGAAGATTGGACATTGCAAACTAATACTGAAAGTTAATCCCATTTATCAATATTACTTAACCATTCTCCTATTTTAAATAGGAGATAAACAATGATTACACTTAATATCAAAGCTTCTATAATCATGTTATAATAAAAAAGGCTCCCTATTTGATTAGGGAGCCTTTAATTTTTGCTTTCGACAGGTTATTATTTAGATGTTCTTTTTGATTTTAAGGGCCAATTCTTTGATTTTAGCCTTACTTTTGTATCACTTTCTCTCATAAAATTATCCTTTGGATTTGGATTATTTACTTTAGGAGCTTTCTTTGGTTTTCCTGATTTCATATTAGTTTACTGATAAGTTATATAATCCTTCTGAATAAGTATCTCCTGCTGTTCCTACAAAATAATTAGGAAAAGTCCAAGGATAATCCCTTTGAATTATAATAGGAGATGTCCAATTATTAATAATTGTGTTAGTTTCTAAGTTATATTCTCTCCATTCATTATTTGGGAAAAATTTAATTAATACTTCTTCTAATTCCTTCAAATTGACAGTCTCTGCTAATTTAATAGTCTTCTCTTTTGTATTTATCTGGATGTTCATATTCCTTTCTTATATTTCTTAATTGGTGTAATTTGTCCTAATACACGCTTTTGATAATCTATCCAACTCCCATAGTTTCCAGCTTTTACCACTTTTCTCCAAGCACTTGTTTCAATGTTTGTAGAAAGAGGATTAAAGTCCTTTGGTACTTGGTTTCCATGAAATTTGGAAGGTTTCTTAGCCATATTATTTTTTGTCTTCTGTCATTTCTTTAGTAATACCTGCTTGTACTGACCTTGCTAATGCTTCCTCAATTACATCATTAGCTCTTTCTACTAAAAGTATTGTACGTGCCTCATTAGTATTTAAAATAGCCCTATGAGACTGTAATAGTATTCCGAACTCATTTCCTGATAAATAAAATACATCAGATGGGTCCCATTTATATTTCTTATTAGGGTCATATTCTATAGGTGTGGGTTTTAATTGTGGTTCTGGTGTTTTTTCTGATTGTTTAGGTTTTTTGACATCTTTATCAGTTGTAGCTAAATCATTCTTCATTAGTTCCATATTATTTAATTGGTTTAATTATTTCACAAAAATATAATAAGATTTTTAATTATCCAAATTATTTTGTACTTATTTCAAAGGATATAGTCCCTCCTGAACTCTTAATACTCTTAGATAAATCTAAATGAATATTAAACAAATTATGTAATTTCAAAAGTTCCTCTAGAAGAGTATCTGTATATTTAGGAAGAGACGGAGCAATTCTTATACTTAATCCATGTAAACTTTGTATAATTTCTAAGGACGATAATTCATCAACTGACTCAATAACTCCTACTAAATATGAATAGTATACCTTATCGTTCTCAGGTAGTATATCATCCAAAAATTTAGTTTGTATTTGCATTTATTCCTGTGTTAAGAGGTATAAAGTTTGAGCACATTTAGCTGATAATTTCTGAGAATTCAATTCTACACCACAATACATTTTATTCTCTCCAAACTCATACACTTCATGAGAATAAGATTCCAATGCTTTCACAGCCTCCATATGTCCCATTTTAGGATTGATAGGATCTATCCTGAAGCCTGTTATAGTTTTACCTTCATATCCCATCAATTGTTCTATGATAGTATCTGTCTTTTCTACAAGATAATCAAATAGATTACCAAGAGCAACATGCTCGCTATTATTCTTAGTCTTCCAATGAATGAATTTTATCTGTAATTGGAATGAATGTAATTTTCCAGCTATAGATTCTAATGTAAATTCTTCTTTTGGTTTTACCATTCTTTCAGGAAATATAGCCATATTTAATCAATTATTTCGAATTTTGGAAGACAAACAATAAATTTCCCCTTATATCCAGCATCTTTAGCTCTTTTTATAAGTTCTTCCTTAAAGTTTTCAGCTAGAATTACAAGATAGTGAGGGGGAGTTTTTGCTAAATATCTCTTGTGAACAATAGGTATCCCTGTACCAGGGCTAAATTTCCCTATTTTCTCACTAGTTTCATCTATAATAACATCCATTATATCTGTTGTAACATTACAAGCATTTAAAAGTGTATTACCTTTAGCGGATGCTCCAAATCCAGATAATTTATATCCTTTTTTCTTTAAATTTAGAAGATTTTCTGATATAGAGGAAATGCTTTCTTTCACCTTAGATTGCCATTCAGAATATAGTTCTTTCGATGTATACCCTTTCTTTTCTTCATTTTTTATAAAATCATGAACAGAAGGAGCTACATCATATTTAGATGATTGTTTAGCTATTGTAATTCTTATTGTACCTCCATGTATATTATACTTGTTCACTTCAATTATTTTCATCCCTAATGTATCACAAAGGTGATTTATAGGAGATATAGACATTGTTGACAAATGCTCAAAATATGTCTGATTGTACTCTAAATGTTCAATATAGTCTACTAAATATGGACATTCTATCACTAATACACCACTTGGAGATAGGACTAATTTGGCAGTTTCTATGAATTCTCTAATATTGTCAACATGAGCAAATACGTTAGTAGCTGTTATTAATTGAGCTTTTCCGTATTTACTCACTATTTCCTCACCCACTCTTTTACACCAAAAATCTGCTATTGTAGGAATTCCTTGAGATTCTGCTATTGCTGCTAGATTTTCAGCAGGATCTACACCTAACACTTTAATATTTATTTCCTCTTTGAATTCCTTTAGAAGAGATCCATCATTTGAGGCAATATCTATGTGAGAACTGTCAGAAGAAAGATTGTATTTATCCTTTAAATCTTTAGCCATATTTCTACAATGCTGTAGATATGGTCTATTTATAGAAGATCTGTATGTGTAGTAACTATACATCTCCTTAGGATCAATCACCACTGATAATTGTGTTAAATAACATTCTTCGCATACCATCACCTGAAGAGGAAATCTTTGCTTATTTCTAGCTAATTTAGAAGATGTTTCTAAGTTATTACTTAAAGGCATCAATCCTAAATCTAAATATTTAGTTAATTTTGTAGAATTACATGCTCTACAATGGGTATGAGATTTAGCAATAGGAGATTCTGATTTATAATCTATCCATTTCTGGAGATTTAGAGAGGTATCATAAGGAGTGTTAAAACTCGTTTCTGATAATTTTATAGGAGAAACATTAGGATTACGTTCTTTAGCATGAGAAAATAGAGTTTTTCTCTCTGTACCCAAATTTAATACTCCTATTAAGGGACTCATTGAGGCTTCGTATATTAAAGGAGCTATTTTATCTACATAATCCTTGGAAGCCCATTTATCTATAAAAGCTACAGAATATGAAAATTCATTCTTTCCAAAAGAAGTACGAATGATTAAATGATTTTTAACTCCATTTACAGAACATTCTCCTCCTAACTTAGTCCAGGTATATAAATTAAATGGTAGTAGGGGGTCGGTTTCCTTGTAATTACCTTGATTTCCATCATAATAGATATAGTCTGTAGAAATGTAGACTAATCTAATATCATATTTAGAACAAATTATAGAAATATTAGCACTTCCAATAATATTAGTTTCAATTGCAGGAATACTATCTTTTTCAATGGCTCTATTATCAATAATAGCAGCAGAATTAATCACTATATCAGGAGAATACTTTCTTATATAGTTTTCAACATCTTTTATATTCCTGATGTCAATTTCTGATTTTGTAGGACAAAGTATATCAGGATTTATTTTCTGTAATTCTATTCCTAAAGTCCCATTGCCTCCAAATAAAACAACTGTCATAAAATTGGTTTGTTAATTATGCACTACTAAAGTTCCGCGGACACTACCCCACCTATCAGCTCCATATTTGTCTATTATCCTTTTAAAGTAACTATAGTCACTAGAATGACTAAAATCGTCCCATCCACTTTCTACGGCTATATCCTTTCTGATAATTACACAGGCGCTGTCTATATATCCTAATTGTAATCTGGTATCAATTATTCCATATTTATATATTTCCCAATTAATATTACCGCAAGATCTTTGATTATTTTCAATTATTGTAGTTTTCTGAGAAGAATCATATGAATGTACGAACTGGGAACAAAAAACCGCTATATAGTAAGGATTTGAAAACCCATTTAATAAAAACTCACAAAAATGAGGGACATGATGGTTGTCTCCGTTTGTCACACATATATATGATGTATTAGGAGATAATACATCAATGTTATTGAGTGCAAATTGGCGTATTGGATGACCCCATTGCTGTTTTCTTTCTTCTGTCTCTATAAATTTAATCCTTTTATCTCCTATAGCATCTATTACTTTTCTTAAATTAGTGGAATTAGGACCATCGTGTATTAATAAAAGTTCCCAGTTCTTATAGGTTTGATTAATTAAACTACTAACAATTTCAGGAAAAGTATTGAAAATGGGACAAATAAATGTAATTTTATTATCCTCAGGAAGAGGATTTAAATTTAATACTTTAGGAAGAGTTGGAAATGCTTCTATATGTTCTTGATGTCTTCTTTTAAATCTTCCTTTAGCTTGTGGACTTTCATGTCCACTATCCCATAAAGGAGCATATTCAACAGCATCTACTTGAACTATTCTTCCCCATTGAACCACTTGTTCAAAGAGAGTAACCACTCTACTTTTTCTCTTATGTTCAAATTCATAACATTCCTCTTTATGAGCTATAGGATCTACTGCAAATACAATATTAGCTAACTCCCTTTTTCTCATCATAAATCCTGTAGTACGTATATGTTTAGTAACCTCATTACTTAATTCATAACATACACAAGAAATATCATCTTTAAATACAGCAATATATCTTTCTATAAAATCTTTACTCATAGGGAGCACATCATCTGTACACCACAAGAGATAGTCATATTCTGTAGGGAATCCTTCTAATCTCCCTCTACAAACATCTTGAAATGCACCTATATCAAATCCTGTATTAAGTCTAGGAATATAAGCAATATCATCTGTTCTACAAAGTTTACTGCATTCATTCTTATCATTAGTATTATTATAATTGTGAATAATTATTAATTGAGCATCTTGAGTATTACATTGTTTCCAACACCTTATCCATTCCTCAACATTAGACAACCTATTATGTACAATAACAGAAACAACCACCATAAAATGTAGTTAAAAATTGGTTTAGAATAAATTCAAAAACTAAGGATGACTTGTCGTAGTAGTAAATGGATCACAGCATTGGTATGCTTGAATCTCACGCCATTTACCTACTTTAGGCATCTTTAATCTAAGGATTAAACTACCACTCACATCACGACCAGTTCCGTCTATCCTAACAAATGCCTTAAGTACAGGTTTATCTATATTTGCCATATTTTAATAATTATATTTTTGTTTTAATTTTATTAACTGCTCTACATAATACCAATTACAAAGAGTTTTAGATTGTTCATTGTTATATACAAGTTCTAAATGACTATCTTCGAAAGGATTAGCTCCTTGATGATATTTTCCTTTATAAAATACAGGGGTTTCTCCTTGTTTTTCCCCTACGATACCTGCATTATGGAATATAGGACAGGTTTCTAGTTTAGAAATATTATCACTACTCCATGCAAAATTCATTTCTGGAACTATTTTAGTTTCTTGTTCCCTATTCCATAAATTGTATAAGACTGCCCACATATCTGCACACCAGGATTGAAATCCTTTATTCTCATTTTCAAAGAAATATTTATTTACTTCTTGAAGATGATGTCTAATTCTAATACAGTCTGTTATACATTTATCCCAGAATGTCCAATCTATATTCTTTAAAAGATATTGTGCTCCTCCAGAGTGTAAATTGTTCTTCTCTGCTATTTCCCTGGATATACCAACTAATTTACAAGTTTCATCTAATATATCTCTAGTTTTATATTGCTCTAGTTTCTCAGGAATAACATCTTTTACTTTACTATCAAAATAACTAGCATTTATATAACTAAGTGTATCTGATAGATAACATACGTCATCATCTAAAAATTTGTCAATATTGAATTTTTCTGTAAAAAGAATATCACAATCACAATAAAAAATAGCTTTTTCCTTTAATTCTGGATGTAATTTGAAATATTTCATCAGAATATAAGGTCGTATAATAGGAATATAAATTCTTATTAATTTTTCACTTATTCTATCAGTATCTTTATAGAAGAAGAATTCTGATTCAGGATATAGTTTAACTAATTCATCCCATTTAGAATTCCTATCTCTGTAATTAGGCGTAAATATTAGAGAAATTGCTTTATTTGATTTTCCTATTGATTTTAGACTTTCTAACCATAAATGAGTTTGCCACCAGTAATAATCATCACAAGGCGCACATTGTATAAATACTAAATCTCTCATGTAATTCTATTGGTTTATTGAAAATCTCTTATTTGGTAGATAGAATTTTTGTTAATCTCTCTATCTGTTTTGATATAGTTTGAAGCCATTTGACTTTCCTACTAGATCCTATCTGTTGATTTGGTACTGGCATATTTTTTTAATTAATTAACTCCAACTTCCTACATTTGTTACTGTATTGCTACCAACAGGCCAAATTCTAAAGTATGAATTTACTCCTACTATGGCTGCTGATGCTACTCCTAATGATATTTGAGGGATTAATGTTCCTCCTGTATTAATTCTAACAATTCCTGTTATTCTAGCTTGCCCTGTAGTAGTGGTATTTGCTGTAGCAAGTGTTACGTTTGCAGCAGTATTAAATGTCATTAATCCGGCAGTGGGGGTAGCTAATGCTGCTTTATTAGCAATAGATTGCCATGCTTGAGATGTAAATGTAGCTGTTCCTCCAAATGCAAAACCAAAAGAACCAGAGGTAGAGGATAAAGAGGTTAAAGAAAAAACACATTCAAAATAATAAGATTTTGAACTTGAAACTGTTAATGCCCCATTCGTAGAAGAATTGAACAATTTTTGAGCAGCAGTTTGAGAAGTGAGAGTGTATGCTCCTGTAAGAGAAATAAACTGCTCACTGTCTATCACTCCTCTTTCTGATGTAGAATGAGTCCAATATCTAATACCATTAGCATCCACTTCCCCTACACCAGCCACTGCTGATGTTAATAATGCTGCACTAGTTAATATAAATATTTCTGCTCCAGAAGACGTATTCCCAGCAGCAAGTATCAATGTCCCAGGACTAAAAGTTTTAGTACCTGTAACTATTTGATTAGAGGCTAAAATCATATCCCCACTACCTGAAGGAGATCCCCAGCTTATATTACTACCATCTGTAGTAAGATATTTCCCTGTATTTCCAGTTTGAGAGGGAAGAAGATTAGTTATGGCTGATGCTCCAAATGAAACTAAAGATGATATTGTAACTCCTGAATTTAATGTACTACCTGTTAATGTTCCTGCTGCTGCTGTTATTGTTATAGAGGAACTTCCATCAAAAGAAATACCATTTATAGCTCTAGCTGTCTGCAATACAGTGGCACTTCCTGCATTCCCTGTAATTGTAGTTATAGTGATATTAGAAGAAAGAGAACTACCATTAATAGTGGTTGTTTTAGGGACAAGCCCACTTAAATCTTGATCTCCTGTATTGGTTCCTGAGGATGTACCGCTAAAAGTACCATTTTGTGTAGCAAGTGTACCAAGTCCTAAATTACTTCTAGCAGTGGTATAATTTGATAAACCTGATAAATTATCAGATTTAAACATATCTCCAAAAGAAGGCAGTACTGATGCTGAAATTGTAGGAGCATTTACAAAATTAGTTCCATCCCATATTCTAGTGAGAGAAAGAGTTGTATTATATATAACAGAGCTTCCAGCATTAACTCCACTTAAAGTAGTTGCATATATTGCTTCTTCAACAGAAGTATAATTAGTAAGAATAGAAAGAGCGTATGATGTTGTTGTCATTTTATGCCTTTAGCAGCACTTTAAATGTAGTTCCTCCAATTGTTATAGTAGCAGTAGTATCACTAACTACTGTTTCAGTGGTAGTAGCTGTAGAAACTAAAACATTTCCCCTAGTAGTACCCGTTTTAGTAAATAATAAGTCTGTACCATTATACTCCATACAACCAGCAACAGCAGTTGTAAGATTAGTTCCTGATGTTAATTTAAATGGTGCTATTGTTGTAGTTCCCGCTCCAATAACAATATAAGCATTTGCAGGAGAGGCTACTGCAAATCCACTTAATGCTGTTGTTGATCTACTTGTAATGAAATAGTGTGTACTCCCTGTTAGTAAAGTCTCAGTAGGATTGTAGTCAATTATTCTAATCGTATTAGTACCTCCAGATGTATTTAAAGTTGGTGAAATTTTAAAATATGTTCCCGAATTTGTGCCTGAAGGATAGGAAAATGAAGGACTTCCACTTATAAATATATTTGTAGCATTTGCTTGATCATAATTGTTTGAAGTAGAAAATAAAAATGTATTTGCTGCATCCCTTCCTCCTAAAAAATTTACACCTGCTGAATTACCAATGGAACTCAACCTTCCTCCCGAAATCATGACAATATCACCATTGGTTGAAAAAGTAGTTGATCCAGAAGCATTAGTTATTTTTGTTGTCCCGTCCGATTGTACTGTAAATCTATCAGTAGTGGCATTTTGAAGTCTAAGAATATATTGTGTAGTGGGAGAATTAGAAAAAGTAGGATTAATTAATACTGCCGTTGCTATTTGCGTTGCTGGGTTACCTACATTTCTAGCAATAGTTGGATCAATTACTAAATAGTTTATAGTGTCAGAAGCAGTATTCCTACTTGTTATTGTACCTGTTACTTCTATATGATTTTGATTATTAGCAGATGCAGTCCAAGTTCCAGTAAAGATGTGCTGATTAGCAACATTACTAGTAATAGTGTTTACATTTGTTAAAGTGCCACCAGTTGCTAGTGACCAATAAGGTAATGTTGGAAAATCTCCAGCTACAGCTATTGACAATGCTCCTGTTGCTGTTGTAGATTTTAAGATTCCTGTACCTAAAGCAGAAGTTCCGACACTATAATCAGTACCTACTGTAGCTGCACTTATAGAAGTCCCATTTCCTTTTATTATTCCTGTAATTGTAGTAGATATGGTGATGGTTGGAGTTGTTGTAGCTGTGGCTACGGTTCCTGCAAATCCGTTTGTAGAAGTGACAGAAACAGAAGTTACACTACCTGTTCCAGCAGGGGACCAGGTTAATATTCCTGCTCCATTATTAGTTAACGCTCCAGCAGCGTTAATAGGAATAGCATTTCCTAGTATTTTGGCTACTATAGGATTGGGATAAGTTCCACTTAAATCCCCTCCAGCAGGACCTGTGGGACTACCTCCACCTCCACCTGCTATATTAGAGGCAACTTGTGTAAGTCTTTCCATCTGTTTAGAGATGAATGCTAACCAATATTCTTCAGGTGCTGATGCTCCTCCTATTTCTCTATTAGATACTGACATTATATTTTATTAAATTATTTATACTTTTCTTAATATAGGTATAATTGATAAAGTTCCTCCTGAGATTCCGGTAAAGTAGATGGTTATAGAATTATCAGTATATTTAACATAAGGAATCACTATGGAGATATTAGCTACAGTTGCTTGTGAATTAGCTATATCAGTACCGCTAGGAGTTGTTCCTATACTAATAGTCATATTTACAGTGGATTTTAATACAAATTCAGTAGTTAGATAACCTATAGGAATAACAAAAGTAGTATTATTTGTTGAACTAAATGTTGCCTCTAGACTATTTGCTGGAATTGCAGTTTCTGTCGTAAAAATAGGTAGTCTTGAAGTTGCTGTAACTCCAGATTGAATACATCTCCATCTCCACACATTAGGATAAGTTACTGGATTTGTATTATAAATTAAATCACCACTTTTGTATCCAATAACATCAGGAGTTGCTGCATTATAAACCCCATATTCAATTGCTTGCCAGTTTGCACTTACAACATCTATATTTGTTCCAGACGATATGGCATTATTACTACAAGTAATAGTTGTTCCTGATATAGATGTTATATATGTTCCTATAGGAAAATAAGGACTATTTACACTTATATATTTGGGTGTACTTAATCCTCCATCTGCTACAGCATTTGTTATTAAATTACTACCTGATGCACAATCTCCTACAACGCAAAATGGATACATTAAAGAAGTTCTTCCAATATAAAAATTATAATTAGTAATATTATCTATTCCTCTGGTGGTATATGATAATGTAATTGTCCCTGTTATGTCGTTTTTTGCTGTCACCATTCCGCAACATAAATATCTATTTGCTATTCCATATTCATCTAAAATGTTAGTTGTTCCATTTAGAAAAATTAAATCGTCTAACATTACCTTATTATAATCATCTCCCAGTCCAATAATTATATTAGCTGTTAAGTTTACAGAATCTATACTACTAAAATTTAATGTAGATGATTTTAAAGCAAAAAAATTATAATCTCTACTTAAAAATTTATCTGATATATCAGCCATTCTTTTTCTTGTATAAGACCATGTTCCATTTGCTGGTGCATATCTATTTCTACTTATGAAAGATAACTCCATATTAGATAAAAATAGAATTGGGTTATTAGGAGATTGATCTGCGGTTTTTGTTAAAGTAATTCTACCATCAGTACCAAAATTATGTATAGTTTGAGCATTTCTACAATTTTCAAAAAATATCTGACCTCCTGTTGCTGTAGCATAATTTATAGGTAATATTTCAAAATAACATCTTTCAAAATAAGCCATTGCGCAATCTACAGCAAAAGGTTTATTATAATTACTATATCTTATAAATAAACTATCTGATATTTTTAAGGAACCTCCTTTAAATACCGTGTAGGCATCATGTATCGCTGGTGTTCCAATTTGAGTTGACTGTAAATGAATTCTTGAATCTTTTATACATAAATCTCCTAGTTGACCTGGACCATTTAACATATATAAACTTTCTATATGCGCTCTTTTTATTATAAGTCCTTTATTTGCAAATGTTGTTAATCTGCATAAATACCTAACAGAACCAGCAACGTTTAATCCGTCCACTTCTGGATGGTCAGATGTTACATTTCCATAATTATACGAATCAAATATTGTCTCTGTGTGTCCCCAACATTTGAAATTATTTACTAACATAGATCTATTTTGTGACTGGCCAACAGAAATTGCAGCCTTGCAACTATCTCCCCAGCAATTGTTTATACAAATTGCATCCCCATTTTGAGGAGTAGTATGAGGACTCATACAATATCCAACAACTAAGCTATTAACTCTACAATTTTCAAAAATAATATCTGTTGACCCTCCACTACCTTCATTTACATAATAAGATGTAAAATCTGGATATTGATCGGAATATGAAGGATCATTTACAAAAGGATCAACTATAAATCCCGCATGTGGAGAACTAGGGGTATTTCTACATCCTCCAGTAAAGTCAGTATTGGGGTTCTCCATCACATCATAAATAGATAGAGTGGCTATGGATATATTGGCTCCAGATAGGTAGATATTTGAAATTCTAACACCTTTGCCTTTATGTACACCTACCATAAAGGTATTTTTATTAGAAGTTGATATTTTAGTTTGTCCTATTTCGCCACCATAAACACTTACTTCCCCTTCTAATTTAAATCCTGTACAAAACACATCTGTTCCTTTTCTTATTACAATACCTTTTGATATTTTATAAATACCAAATGGCATATATACATACTTTAAGTTTGAAGTTATAGCACTGTCTATAGTTTTTTGTATAGAAGGTTGGTCATCTTGAGAGTTATTTCCTAATGCACCAAACCATCTAACTGACCATTTACCTTGAACAAGAGCTTCTGGTACTATCGTTAGTGTTATATCAAATATTTTACTTCTAAAATTACCATCTATTATTCCTCCATTTACTGTACCTGAGCCTGTTAAATAACAACCGTTTTCAAATGAAAGTACTTTACCTGAAGGTACATTTACTGTACCATTTACAGTTATTCCTCCCCCTCCTTTAGCATCAAACCTAATACCTTTTATTCCAGAATTAGACAGTAAAGTATTTAATTTAGTAGTCATATCTACTCCATTAGAGTAGATTCCCCCCTTTCTACATGATATTAAACTATCTAATTCTATGGCAATCCATTTATTTATACCGTCATCATATCCAAATATACCATCATTAGAATAACCAGCAGGAAATGCTGCAACTTGCATCATTGTAGTTCCTCTATCTTGTATAAATGCTCCTGAAGCTAATGGCATTCTATTAATTTAAATTAAATACTGTAAATCCACTTCCTCCTGACAGTCCTGTAACTGCAATAGTTATATCAGGGTAGGTTCCTGTAACTCCAATGTTTGCACCCGCTATTATATTTATAGGATCTATAGTATTTACTATTAGATTAGGATAGGTTCCTGTAATAGTAATGTTATTACCTGCTAACAAATTAGGTATAGGTCCTATAGTAGAGGTTATTAATTTCTCTAAATCGAGATAATCATTATATTTCTTTGCAGAACTTGTCCAAAATCCGGTTTTTACATAATGAGGCATTATTTATTTTTATTTTTTACCTACTTTTAATTCTAATAGTTCTGGAATTTTAACATGTGGATTTTCAGAAGTCATTTCTGAAAAATAGTGCTTTTTTCCTAAAAACCATCTCCTTTTCCAATACAATACTCCATCTAAAGGGACATCCACTTCATATTTAAGGATTGCACTATCTGGACTAACTTCTTTGTAGTCAAATTTTGACCATTTATCTTGTTTTTTCCAATTTTTGGCTACAAATTTAACAGTATCACCTTTATTATCAATATAACTAAAGGCACTATCTTTTAAATGGATATGAAGACTATCTACAGATTTTGAGAGAGAATGAAAAGCATATTCTAGATTTTTATAATTCCTTTTTAAACCATCAAATTCCTTTAGAAAGGGTAGATTTCCATCTTTTACAAGTTGTTTAATTGTCTTATTCTCCAGAACAAGACTATTGGTTTTACTGACTAATCTTCCGTGTACATTCCTATACACTCTTACACTATCCTGGCTCTTGCTAAAAAGTTGTTCTACTCCTTCTTTCTGCCCTCTTTCTTCTTTATATTTATTATAGAATACATAAAGAAACGAACTACTTATAATTAGTAGTAACACTATCCCTATTTCTATTTTAAGCCTTAGGAGCATCTTCTTTTTTGGTTAATTTTCCACCTACATAGGAAATAACTCCCGATATTACAACAATGGTTTTTATATAAGTTGGAATGTAATCAGGAGGAACAAGAGAAAGGTATTCATTTGATCCTCCTAATATGGATAGGACTAATAGTATACCAGCCACCCAAGTATGGAATACTTTTCCTATTTTAGAAGATTCTTTATTCCAATTACTGAACATACTATTTTATAAATTTATCTACTATATATCCTATTAGCATTGCTACTACCATTATACCTTGCCAATTTCCTTTTAGTGTATACATAAAGGACTGACCTTTCTCTAATTTAGGAGTTATGTCATCCAAACCTTTATCTATAAATTTCATTTTTTGAGTGGTTAGGGCATCTAGTACAGCCAAATCCTTTACTAAGTTATTATGACTTTCTTCTAGTCTAGTAACTCTACCATTGGTTTTTCTACACTCATCAAGTGTATTATTCCCTGTTGTTATAACTATGGCTAATTGTTGTTTTATTTCTGATAATTCTTCAGCAATGTCAGGCATTTAAAATAAATTTAGAGGGAGTGTACAAAAGTATGATAAAATATCCAAATTTCAAAGAATTTGGCAATAAAATAATGCTATAAGAAAAAAGAGGATAAATCCTCTTTTCTAGTAGTTTAGGAACAATCGTTCAAAAATATAGCTGTAATTATAACTTAATGATTCTTTTCTTTCTTCTAGTCTACTATCTAGTATTTTAAAATCAGGAAGTTCTTCAAAAATAATAGTTACCTCTGATTCAGTTAATTCTTTAATTTTACTTTGTTTTAGAGTCAAAAGAGCAATTTCATCATTTCTTTCTTCTCCTTCTTGTAATGCAGGAAGAGCTTCTATTGTTAGTTTTTGAATACCTTCTAATTGCTCCTTAGGCCAGTTTTCACTCAATTTCTTGAATGTTTTGTTAGTAATTCTTCGCATTCCTTCAGAAATAGACTTCTCATTATTAAATCCTAGACATGTAACTTGAGTTTGATCATTTTTAAATCCTGCTAAAAGAGCTATACATTCATAAATCTCTTCAACTTTTAGTTGTTTTTCCATAATATAATTGGTTTAATTTTGTGCAAAAATATAAAAAATATTCTAATAATCCAAATTATTTTTTAACTAGTTGTTGTGGTAGTTGTAGTAGTTGAAATACTACCAAAATAACCCCAATCAGGGATTCCTGCTGCTAACCCTATCCATATTGCAGGAGCATCCAAGTCAATATAAAATTGACCTACAAATACAACATTGGATGTAGGGTTGCCATGACCAGTTTGAGGCTCTAAAGCATCATTAATCTTCCCTAGAATAATATCTAAGGTGTCTAGAGGAGCTACATCTAAGTTGGTTAGAAGATCTCCATCATATACAATACATGCAGCATTTATAAATGTTGCACAAGTGGGGCAAATATTAGCAGTTCTCATAATGTACAAAAATAAGTTAAATTATTGAAATTTTAAGGATTATTTTAATGTTTTGAATATAATATAGCTATTTAGTGTCTCTTACTACTACTAGACACAGTGACATCAAATTCTTTAGCCCAATTTTCATTAAATATAGCAAGGTAAGTAACTGCACTTTTAGTAATCGGCAGCATTTTCATAGCATTTTTAATAGGTTGAGCCTTCTTTCTAACATCATCATATGATGTATTAGGATCAAAGTCTAGTCCTGTAGTTTGTTGGAAGAAATGAATAATAAATCTTTGCATATCTTCAATTATACCTACAGCAGGAAATATACCTCCTGATAATAGAGATTCCCAATCAGCAGGATTATAGAAGAATGAAAGTTCATTTACAAACTTATCTAGTACTTTTTGACTATATCTGAAGAAGTTCTTAGTAGCCTTATCCTCATCATCATCTGGAGCCATAAATCCTAAACTAAGAGCCATTCCTATTAAACTAGCAAATATTGCAAGTTCTTTTAGTTGATTTCTTAAATTGGTTCTAATAAGATCAATAAAGTCTTCTCTAGACATATTCAGAGCTTCTCCTGTTTCTGATTCATATTTTTGCTTAAAATCCTCAAAAAGCTTATCTAAGCGTTCTAATCCTTGAGAATTAAGAGCTACAATGTTCTTTACATTTTGTACACCTTTGAATATTCCATCTGATAGGATGTAGGCTAAAAGCCTTATTCTACCAATATCGTACTTTTCTCCTTCTGCTATTCCATCTTCATTCACTCTTACAGAGAAATCATCACTCACCTTTCTGAATTCAGAGAACCTTGTATCAGCTAGTTTAGGTATCCAACCTTTGAATATCATCATAGATTTAGTCCAAATAGACATAGACATTCTATTTATATCCCCATCTGTCATACCTCCGGTGGCGTTTCTAGAAATTCTTCTAGATAGATTAGTAAGTCTTTGTAGCTCATCTCTATTCTTTAAATCCAGTCCAGGGATTACAAGTTTCCCATCCTCCAGTTTTTTAGTGGTATTTATAGAGGAAGTTTTCTTTAATTCTTCTATTTCTGCTTCTATTTTATCCTTTACTTGGTTATAAGAGGAAGCATCATCATATCTATTTTTATACTTATTCTTAACAAACTCTCTAATATTCACTATTTTTCCATCCACTACCATTGTATTCTCTAATAGAGAAAGAAATACAGATTTTTCTATTAATTGTTCAGGTTTACGCATAAATACCATTAGAGTATCTCCTAGATTAAGTCTAGTAAGAGTTGTTAATCCTGCTTGTTTATAGAGTTCATAGGAAGGATCATCTTTTAAAGGCATAAAAATGTCTACTAATTGAATGAATAGTTCTTTATCCTCCTCATTGGCAAACTTTTGGAAGGTTAATTTAGCTTCATTCTTAGCAAATTCTCTAGCTTTGAAGTAATTTCCTGATTGTGTAGCCATTTGGATGTTTCCTCCAAACATGTTGACAGCTCCTGATATAAACTCAAATCCTAAAGTTTTTAATTGAAATCCTCTATTGGCGGCATCGATAGCTTTTATCATTGATGTAGCTGTAGGTTTTTCATTTTCTTTCCATATTTCTTTCCCGACTACACCATTTACACTCTTTTTAACAAAGTTTAAAACCTTATCTATATGTAATGGGGTATCACTATCAGAGAGTACATATCTTTGATCATATAATAACACTCTCAGAAAATCATCAAACATTTTAGTATTCTCTGCATTCCCTGGAAGCTCTTCAGGTTTACCATCTTTCATTATAACATCACCTGTTCTACCTGTATTAAGATGGGTTTTGAATTCCTCTATAGTTTTAACAAGTTTTAATTGTCCTTCAATTTCAGACATATACTTATACTTCTCTACTTGTTGGATATAAAGAATAAGATTCTTAAACAAATCTTCACTCACCTGAGAATAGTCATTTACACCATCAGTTTTGGTAAAATCGTGAGTGTAGTATTTAGGAATGCTATTTTCAAGCTCTCCTGTTACCTCATTAATATTTCCATATCCTACATCATCAATATTAATTTGTACACTCTTTTGAAAAGCATCTAATGGAGATAGAGTGTTGTCAAATGATAGTTGTTCAGCCATAGATTTTCTAACAAAAGGAAGAAAGCTACTAGCCACCTTATTATCCAAATATCCTATTTCCTTGGCCTTTTCATTGAAATTTACAACAAAATTGTATAGTTCTAATAAAAGAGGATCTTTTAAGACATTTTTATATTCATCTGAATACCATTTATCAAGAGGATGTCTTTTTAGAATATAGTTATTCCAACCATTAAAGTCTTCTCTATCAATATCATAGAGTTTCCTAACTCTGATTTTTTCAGCATCTCTAATAAGTTCTTCTTCCTCTTCAGATCCGTTATACCTAGTTTTATTGATATTATCTATCTGTCTATCTATAACTTTTTGAGCTTCTTTCTTATATTCTTCTACATTAATATTCTCTTTCAACCACTTAATATCTCCTCCTTCTGATGATTTTTCATCAATTTCTTTGAAGAATTCACTATTATATTTAAGAATAAGTTTATTTACAAGTTTGTTTTCCTTGTCTTTTTGATAGATTTGCTTGATAAAATCTCTTATATCTACACCTTTATCTGCTATTTTCTTCCTAATATCCATTAAAGAAGTGATCTCTTTTAGAGCATCTGTGGAGGCTTTTCCTTGTGCTGATCTGGTAAGTTTATGTAATATTTCTAAGGAACGAAGAGGGAGTTCACTTACACCTCTAAATAAACTACCAAGTCCTTTAACTATTTTCTCAGGTTTTAATAACCCTGTTACTAGATTACGTTCCCCTATATGTTTGTCAGCAAATGCTAAAGCTGCCTTTTTTATCTCCTTTTGAGACTTTCTAATAAGTCTAGATTCTCTTTCAAGCATATCTAGATATTGTTTTCTTATAAGAGCATCTGCTTTCTCTGCCTCTGTAGGATTATCTTTATTATTTTCTTCAGTGTATATAAGTCCTCCTAAATCATCCCCAATATCTGTAAATACTTCAGAGAGTTTAATATAATCCCTCATTTCCTCAGCAAAATCTGATAGTTCTTCATTTGTACTATCAGCTAATGTAGCAGGTCTATTTTTGTAAGAAAGAGAATAATCATCCAAGATTCTATCCCCTTCTTTTCTCATCACCTCAATAACCTGTATAAGAGGTACAACATTATGTGTAATGTGAGCATGTCTAATAGCCTTGTTAAGAATATTAAGTCTTTCAATTTTAAACTGTTTATCCTCTTCATTGGTAGTTTTTTCTTTACTTACTTGTCTTAGGTGAGCATTAAGTCTCTTTATAATATTATCCAAAGCTTCATATCCTGTAGATTCTGACTCTTCAGCTATAGGAAGTTGGGTAAGTGGCTCCATAGCTGTTGGATTGACATTACCTATACCTATAGACTTTAATAATAAAGGAGATTTTTTGTCTTTCTTATCTTTATTCTCAAAGTTCATTGTAATAGGAATAGCTCTTAATTGTCCAAATTCCTTAATTCCATATTGTTTATTAAGAATTTCTTTATATCTTCCTATTTGAACATTATAAGCTCCTTGTTTGTACCAAGCAACATCCTCTTGATTTTTACCAAAATTCATGAATTTCCAATCAAATATAGAGGTTTTACCAGAAGGTTCTACAGCCAAGAAATCTATTGTTCCTGCTTCTTTCTGTTTTTCATCATAAATTATCACTTCAGAGAATATTAATGTATCTTGAGGAAATGTATTTACAAGTTCCACATAATACTTCTCTAATTTATCATACATTTCCCTAGAAGGAAGATTGAATTTATCTGGTCTTTCTAAAGGAGTTTCTCTTTTAGTACCATCTTCATTATAATATCTGGTGTGAATTTCTTCAAAATCAGCATGTCCTTCTACACCATATTTCCTTTTAAGCTCATTAAATTCCTTTTCTTGAGCTGAAAATACATTGTTGCCAAATCTTTGTTTATACCAAGCTTTTACCCTATCTGTAACCCTTTTAGTAATTTTCTCCCAAGATCCATCTTCTTTTTGTATTCTATAGAAATTATTAGCTTCCTCAGAATCCAATAATAATGGGTCAGAATTTTTAACATCTTCTACCTTTTCTACCTTTATTTGTGTATCAGCTAATTTCTGTTGTATATCTTTCTGTTTATCAGATAGTTGGTAAAATGTTCCTTCTGTTTTAATATCTTCCACTGTACCAATATCCTTTGTAAGAATATCAGAAGCAGCTTGTTTAAATATGTCAATATTAGCCTTTTTATATAAACTCTTTATCCATTGAAGAATAGAATTCCACCATCCTTTTACTAAGGATTGGTTAATTTCCTCTCTTAATTCAGGATTTTGATCTAAATTCTCATTATTGTTTACAATTATTTCAGCTATAAGTCTATCTACAGCTTCTTTTTTTATCTTCCTAATATCAGGTTTTCCATTTGGAAGTGTGTATGTATCTTTATATTCATTATAAACCCTCTTATATATCTGGAATTTGTCAATTTTGGCAATCATTTCTGTCACCATCTTAGGATTGGTTTGCTCTAAAATGGCTGTAGCGATGTGTACAGTTTCCTCTGTAATAGCCTCAGATTCCTTTCCTTCAGCAATAGCTATAATACCAGAAATTAAGTCTGCTGTAGCATTTACTCCCTCTTTACCTTTCAATTCTTGAATATCTATTCCCATTTTTTTAGCTACTTCTTTCACTAATTTAATGGTTTCCTCTGTAGCTATAGATGGTTCTAATGTGGACTTTTGGAACATTACTTCCTGTTTTTCAATAGTTAAAGGAAGTACATCCACTGATAAATAATGTTGACCTGGAGCTTTTGTATTAATTTTAGCTACAGGAGTAGAATATTCCTTATTTATTCCAGCTACGAAGGATATACCTTTTGAATATCCTTCCTTGAGGGTATATAATTTTCCATCAAAATTTCTGAAATCTCCACTTTCTTTAGCTTTACTAAAAATTTCTATATGTAGATTTTCCAATCTAAGTTTCTCAGATTCTGATAGAGGAGCAGCTTGAATATAACTTATTTTACAGGCCATTATAAAGGTTTAAATAATTACTGGAAAAACAATATAAATCATGAAATTATAGAGAAAATGTGTAGCTACAGCAGACCAATAAGACATACCATTTTTAATATACACCCATCCAAAAAAGAAACCTGCCACACCTTGTATGTAAATATTATAAAATCCTCCATGTATATAACCAAATATTGCGGCTATTATTGCTACAATATACCATTTGGTTTCTTTGAAAAGTTCTGTATTCTTTAATAGAACAGAGAATAAAGATATAGGGATTAATCTGAAAATCAATTCTTCTCCTAATGGAGCTATTGTTAATCCTCTTATTATTTGATTTAAAGGAATATTCTTTACTGCTAGTTTTGTATCGAAATATGGAACTAATTGTGTTAATATAGAAACTGTTATAGCTACTATAAAAATTGATAATCCTGCTGCTATTGCTATGTTAGCTGCTTTTGATTCTAGAGATTGTTTGATTTCCATATTATTAGGGTTTAATTTCAACTACACGATGGAAGATTTGAATTGCTATCATCTTCCTCCTCTACAGAAGCTTCTTTTACAGGACTTTCGAAATAAGAAAGAATTGTACTATCATCTGTTTCATTTTCCACTTTTATAAATCCATTATCAATTATAGAAGGTTTTGCTACATCATAAAATTCATTAGCTCCAAAATATATACCATCAGAAGAGTGTGAATCTCCCCACGTGTTTATAGCCTTGTATACATAGTCACTTATTAAAGCATCTCCTATAGAGAAGGATATTGTATATGGCTCACCGTATTGTTTCACCTTTTTAAACAATCCTTTCTTAATATACGAGTAATCCCCTTCTTTCTTCTTTTTATCCTTTTCTGCTTTAGTACCTATTTCCCATGTATATACAATAACATCATTATTTGCTTCTCTAGATTTAGTATTGATTTTGACTAATTGAGGAATATCTTCATTCTCTATAGCTTTTGTCACTCTTTTATATCCGAAGAATTTCATGTTATTATTATATTTCCATTCTCCATTCTTATTTTGCTTCCATTTAGCTCTTCTTTGAGGTACTAAATCATCATTATTCCAATTGTTTCTCTGGAATACATCTAATTCCTTGAAAGCTGCTAAGTTAGGATATTCTTCTAATGTAGACAAGGTTTCATTGTAAATCTTTTTAAAATCTTCATAAGGAAGTAAAGAAGTGAAGGAAATAGGTGAATTTGATAATCCACTTTGAAGAACGGCTAATCTCACTAATGATCCATATAAAGGACTTTCTATACTTTGTAAAAATGTTCTTAATTCAGAGAATGCATAGATCATTTGATTTTGGTCATACACCTTATTGTCCTTATTCTTGATTTTAAGGTTATTTACCCCTTCATTCTTTTCAGAGAAATGAGGAGTTAAAAGCTTAATAATTTGATTGTTATGTAATGGGTGTTTATCATCTTTTCTCACCTTTATAACAAAATCAGACATTTCCTTGGCTGTATTTTCGTCAGACAATAATATCTTTTGTATTTGATTGTTAAGTTTTCTGTCATTTTGAACAGCCCAATCAAATAAGTCATTTACAGCTTTTTGAGCTAGTTTAACAAAATCTCTATCATTAGTATCTATATAGGGACGCAGTACATCTTCTACTACTTTTCTAACATTTTTCTTATCAGAAGTTAATATTGTGGAATATGCATTTCTAACTTTTCCAATACTCTCACTTAATTTTCCTACAAAGGAGTTCTTAATTAAGTCATTTACTGAAGAAATAATAGTAGATTGAGCTTTTTTAAACTGTTCATTCTTTTTAAATACTAAATAAGGATCATTGAAATTGGCTGTATCCCAATTAGCTCCTTGAGTTACAAGGAATGAATGGTTAGCCATTTTAGCATATTTCAAGAATTCATTTAGTATGAATTGTTGTTGTGCTTTTTCTTGAGGAGAAAGTTTCTCTTTTCCTACCAATTCTCCTAAATTCGAAGGTATATCTTTTATTTTCTTAAGTTCTGAAGGAGTAGTATTGTATTTATCAGACTCTTTAATATCATTCACAAAATCTTCAATAAACAACCATGAATATCCTGCATTTTCTATAGAATCAAGATAATCTTTGACAATGGGTTGATTCATGAAATAGGCTATTTCTTGAATAGGAACACCTAATTTTGTTAAAAATAACCATGTGGATGCCACATTTGGAGCAGCTCCTAATTCCATAATCCAAGGACCTTTAGAAATATCCACATATCCATCGATAAATTGACCTATAATATCTGAAATATTTTCTCCTTTAGAGTTCTTTATCATAGAGAGTGTGGGGTATTCCTTCTCTCCTATTTGTATTTTATTGTAGTTTTTGAACTTTATAGAAACATCTTCCTTATTCATAGTTCCTCCAGATAACCAATATTTATCTTCGGGTATTAATAAATCCCATCTTTCTTGGTCTATATAAATAGGTTGTCTTTGGTTCAAAGAATGGTTAGTTTGGTTAACAGCAGCTATACCAATAGCATATTTTCCTGATACAAAAGCATGTCTTAATCTAGACATAAAGTGTCTATTAAGCATATTTCCTGGATCATCATATGTGAATTCTTCAAATCCAAGTTTCTTAGTAACCTCCTTTGCTAAAGCTTTTAATTGATCAGCAGAGTTAGGTTTTATAAGATTCTCAAAATTCTCAGGATGAGATATAAGGTTCTGTAAAGACTGAATATATTGATTTTCGAGCGATTTTTTATACATCTGCTCAACAATCTTGTTTTTAAGTTCTTCATTTGAATTTGACTCTAAAAAGTCATCTATCACCTCTTGATCAAAAGCATCTTCTCCAAATATATCTGTAGCTAGTTTAGATAGGGTATCTTTACTTTCATCTTCTTGTTTAGCCTTTATCCACTTATTTACTCTTTCTCTTTGTTCTTTATTTAAGAACTCTCCTTGCTCATAAAGTTCAGAAAACTTGTTTTTAGCCTCTTCTCCAAATCCTAAAAAAGGAATCTCTTTCAAATTACCTTTGATGTTACTATATGTATTTTTGAAATAGATGAAGAGTTTATCAATATCAAAGTCAGATCCTACCTTCTTAACAAGAGCTGAAGGAATAATAACAGAGTCTCCAAATTCCCTAGGAAGGAATTGTTTAATTACAAAGGAATCGATAGAGTTTTGTTTCTGTGTAGGAATTCTGTATGCCACACCAGATAATAGAGATTGCCCTTCTTTGGTTTTATTCAAATAGTTAATAAGTTCTTCATCAGAAAGAGGACTTTTAAACCATTTCCCCACCATTATTTCACAAGTTCTTTTACCATCTTTATCTTCATAAAATCTCAATACATCAGATGTATAAGCTCCTTTTTCTTTCTTGGCTCTAACTGACTCTAGTAAAGTAGAGGGAATTTGCACTTTTTGACCTCCTGAAATCTTAGGAGAAATAACGTTTTTGTCAGCTATAGAATATAGTACATTACGAATTTGTTGGTAAGCAGGAGTGGCTTCTAATACAACATCCCCATTCTTAAATCCTTCAAAGGCATCAATAATATTGTCATTTACCTCTCTTTTTAATACTTCATCCTTAAGGGTATTAGCTATCTTATCAAAATCTTTAATGATAAAAGTGCCATCTTTTGTTTCTTCAATACCCATTCTTGTAAGAAGAGAAGAATACCCTTGATCGATAATACTCTCTAGAAGCTTTTGGTTATTCTTTATTTCCTTATATAAAGGGGATTTGTTTAGTCTTTGAGCTTCTGACAATTTGCTCCATTCATTAAATCTTTCTGTGTAGTTTTTACCTTTATTGAAATCTATAGGAACTCCAGCTTCCATAAAGTCCATAGTAACAAGTTTAGTAATTTGTGATCCTCTTGTTACAATTGGCTCATCCTTAGAAGGAACTTCAGATTGTATAGAAATTATACCATGAGAAATGTTTATAATGGCTTCATATGGGTTTTCATTAAATGAACCATCCTCATTATAAAGAGGATTTATTCCTTCAGAACCCACTTTTCTACCTGATTGAAATACAGAATAATCAATATTCTCAGATTGCATTTTATTATAATGCTTAATTGCATTACTCTCAGGATTTAGAGAATAAGATATTCTATAAGAAAGAGGGTAGAGAGCAAATTTATCCAATACAATATCATTATAATTCTTATTGGATAATTTATTTCCAAATACAATAGGTTTAATAGGAGTGTAAGCACTCTGTACTTCAGGATTGGTTCCATTTAAAAGAGATTGTTCTTCCCATGATAAAGGGAGATTCTTCTTATCCTTTTCAAAAGCTACATCATACCTATACTGTTTTTCCTCATCATCGTTCCATTCACCTGCCTTGATCCTAAACCATCTATAGGCTTTCATAGAAATTATACCTCCACCATCAGTTTCCTCAAAATTTCCATAATCCTTTAAATCAGAACTGGATACAACATCTTCAGATGTGATGGTTCTAAAATAGTCTCTGGTCATATCAGTATATCCTACATCATCTTTGTCATATCCTTTATTCCACATCTTGTTTAAAGACTTATTGAAATTAGGAGAATTATTGATTATAGCCTGTCTAGGAGAATTGGCATTTTTAATACGTTTTAATTCATCAGAATATTGATAAGGATCAGAATATAATAACTTGTGAAGCTCTATATTATTAATTACATAATTGATTGTTAGAGCGTTCAATTGTCTATCTAACGTAGCTTCTTTGATATTATCTCCTTCAGAGAATGAAAGATTCTCAACTTCATATCCTTCAGCAGATTCTTTGATAATAGAGTATTTTGAAAGAAGAGATTTTAAATTAGTAGATTCTTGTTTAATAAAAGCCTCTACAGCTTTGTTTATCTGTGATGTATATTTTTCATATATCTCCTCAGGAGTACCTTTTTCCTTTAATATAGAAGTTTGTAATTCAGCTCCAAGTATAGACTTTAAAAATCTTAAGTCTTCTGAATTCTTCTTTTTGGCTGTAGATCTATCTTCTCTAGAGAGTTCTAATTCTGATATAAAGTAGTTTTTAAATATAGTATGTACTTGCGAGAATCCAGACAACAAGGCATCAGGAGAAACATGATTTCCCATGTACACCATCCATTCCATAGAAGCATCTCCAGGTACAAGATTGTAATAGTATCCTTTTAGATTAAGATTTATTTCTTGTACTAGTCTTTCTTTATATGTCAATTTGGCAGATTGTTTCTTCTTACCATTTTCTGTATTAATAGTACCATCAGCATATCCAGGATGGATGAGTTGTTCTCCTCCTTTAATTCTATTTCCTGTAGTAGGATTGAATATCTTATCTAGGATTACACTTCCTTGTGAAAAACTATCAGTCAATAGATATTCATAAGGAGTATTGATAAGTTGCCTTTTATTGGTTATTTGAGAGAGAACATCAAATAAGTCACTTACAGGATTGGTTCCTATGAAGGTTTGTGTTCTTTCACCTTTTACATTAAAAAATGTACTATCAAATTCAGGATTATCAATAGATGCTCTGATAAGGGAAAGTTGCATTAACCTACCCTTAATATCTAACACCTTTCTGCTCACTGTAGCTATTTTTTCAGCTTTCTCAATACTCTTCTTTATACCTGCTGTAGCTTCTCTAAAACTATCAATTTTGTCTGGGGATAGTTTAGAAAGTTCACTCACTTTGAATTCTATTCCTAATGATTTTAGGAAATTCACTCTATTTTGATCAGTAGATAAGGAAACAGATTTAACCCCAGAAGGTTTACCAATATAAGCTTTTTCCTTATTAGAATACTCAAAATAAGGGTTTTTACTTTTTACCACTTTTACTATCTCATTCCCATAATCACTACTAATTTGTCTAGCTGCACTAGATAAATTAGAGTCTCCCACTTCTGCATCTCCATTATCAAATATATAAACATTCTTTACATCAGGAGACTGTTTCTTAAATGTTCTCCAAAAGGCAGATAATAATTGACCATCATGTATTTCAGAGATTTCTGATAAGTCAGATGTGTTCTTTGTAAGTCTATTATATAGGGTTTTATAATTATTGTCATCTTCTGACATTTCCTTCACCCTTTCCATCATCTCATCTATACTTCTAGAAGTGTGAAGAGTGTTCATAAGAGCCATAAATACTTGACTAGTAGGTAAGAGTTTAACTCCTCCTATTGTAGATCTGATGAGTTTACCATCATTATCCACCATTGGAATAGTAGAAAGAAGAAGTTTTACAGCACTATTAGCTTTCTTAAATATATCTATTTTCGTAGCATCTTGATAATCTCCCTTTTTAGAAGCATCCTCATCTTTTAAAATAACATCATCATTATCATCAAATTCAATAGAATAGGTTTTAAGATATTCTTGGTGTTTCTTTACTAGTTCATCCCATTCTTGGGATTGTTCAGCTATTTTAGTAAATCTAGTTTTGAGTCTAGAATATAGTTCTTCCTTTCCTATCTTGGGAATAGAGAACAGACTCTTATTATCCTTAATAAGATCAGTGAGAGTGAGATAGGTCATATGCTGCATAATGTCATTTACTACATCAGCAGGAATATTCTTTATACGGAATTCACTAAAATTGTCTGTATAAGCATGTTCTAGATCAATAAATCCTGAATTAGCAAAACTCAATTGTTGTTGGTGAGGAACTACTTGTTTGTAATACCCTCTTCCTATTTTATCAAATAGCTTCTCTGTATTACTTTTAGCTTTATTTCCTGTGAAGAAAGACTTTATAAAGTCCACTAAATCATTAAATAGTTTTATAATGAAATGTTTTCCAGAAGCAGCTTTTTGAGGAATCTTCTTATTTAATACAAAATCTCTGAATTCTTCAGCTAGTTGTTCTTTTGCTTGACTATCTATGGCTTCAGAATATTTAATGGTTTTACCTGTAGGTCTATCTACAAAGGACCCTGTTCTATTCTTGAATTCATTTAATACATCAGATTGCTCCTGTTTATCAGAAAACATCTTCCATACAGCTTCAAATACTTCATGATAAACAGTACCTACTTCTGCATTTTCATATGCATAGATAGCACCATTTTTAAACATACCCCAAGCTTGCTGCCCATTAGTAGCCTGAATAACATTCTTTACTCTATATACAGGAACATTAGGGAAGTTGGACTTTAACCACTTTGAAGTTTCTTCCCAGTTTTCAGGAGTGAAATATTTAAGAGGTTCTTCTTTAACCACCCTTAATACTGTTTCATCATCTAAATCATCTACAGAGAATTCCATTTTCTCCTCTATAGGACCACTAGTAATAATAGCAGGTTTTCTACCTTCTATTATAGGCTTTTCAGTCTTTGTAAATATTGATTTCCTAGGAGTTTTTACTTCTAGTTGGGGAGCTATAGAAGCTTTAATTCTAGATTCTATAGATTGTTTAGCTTTCTCTTCTCCTACTTTCTCTGTAAGAGACGCTAATACTTCTGCTAAATCTCCTCCTTTTAACACTCTAATATTACCATCAGGAGTGGCTACAAAATCTATATTTTTCCCTTCTGGGGAGGTGTAAGTGTTGCGTTTCTTACCATCCAAAATATAACCTTCCTTAGGAGTTTCCTCTTTAGCAACAGGAGCAATAATAGCTTTCTTTGGAGCATTTGCATAATTATCTACTGTATCAATTAATGTGAAATATATACCATGTCTATTAACGCTGTCTCCTGTAATAGGTTTCATGTTAGTAGAAAGTGGTAATTCTTCTGCTTTTCTACCTTCCTTAGATAGAAGGTAAGTTTGATAGTTTTGCCATTGTTTGCTTTCTATAACGCCTTCTGGAGAAATAGAAAGAATTTGCTCATAAGGAGCATTCCATAAATTGGCTTTATCAGTAAGTCCAGAATTAACATTATTATACATTCCTTCTAGAAGAGTGATAATTTCCTCCTTGTTATCCTCTATAGAGGAAGGAACAAAAGGATATGTTTTATCTTGTCCAGATATAGATAGAGAAAGTTCTCCATTTATAGTACTAAACCATATACTACTAAACCCTGCTTTATTTTTAGGAGATCCCCAATAAATGATAGATTTAAGCCAATTTATGAGTCTTTTAGATTTCTCTGATTGAACATCTCCATTATCAAATATATCTTTGGCTAGCTCATGAATAGCTTCATAAATTGTAGAAGCTTCCTTTTCTGTAATTTTTCTATTATCTAATTTAACATATCCATTAGGAAGATTCAAGAAAGGTCTACCTAAAGGACTAGTAAATGATACACTTCCTTTCTCTACAGTGGTATCTGTAGTAGGAATGAATATTAAAGGCTTTTCTGTAAGATCTGATGAGGCTATAAGTCCTGCTTCTTCTACACTGACTTTAGCTTTAAAATCTCTTTTTAAATCACCCTTATCATCTTTTCTAGTAACATATTCAGGTATACCAAATGAGGCAATAATAGAATGTTCCAACAAAGAAGGTTTCTCTAATATAGAATTTACCCACTCTATATATTGTTTCTTGTAATATTCTATTTGTTCAGGAGTAGTATCTTTTCTGAACATAGTTCCTCCACCAAATTCCTTGCTCCATTCTAATTTAGGATCGGGCATCACTTGTACAATGATATTGTCCATAGTTGGAAATTCTAATTCTTTACCATCTTCTCCTACAGGCTTACCATTTTCCACCATTACTACAGCTACTATCTTAGAAGTATCTACATCAGAGGTTCCTTTTAAGAATGTAGTGAGTCCTTTAAGACCCATCTCATCTTCATTCTTAGAAGTGATAAGTACACTTTTAATCTTCTGTCTATTAGGGAATTTATCTAAATTAGATCCAAACTTATTACTTCTTATATGATGTGGAAGTATTGATTTTCCGGCAGGTTTTGTAGAAGTAACTATAGTAATATCTGATTTTCTAGGAGTTGGTTCATAAGAAGCTTCAGAGGTAACAGTTTGTAATCCAGGATCAGCACTACCTAATATTTCCTTTTGAAGACTTTTATTCTTTAATACCTTTTCTTCCTTAAGTTTCTGCTTTACTAGTTCTTCTGATTGTTTCTTGAATTCTGTTTCAATGTCATCAATTAATTCCTTATTATCCAGGGAATTAATATATTGAAGTTTATTCTTTTCAGGAGATTTTAAATCTTTGTATTTTTCTGTGGATAGTACATTATCTATAGACTTATCTAAAAGTCCTTCATATTCAGGAACTGTATTGTCCTTTTCTCCTATTTCATAATCTTTAAACTGTTCAGGAGTTAAATAAGCTATATCTCCATTAGGAAGTTTCACTTGATATTTTCCTCCTATAGTTCTAGATAGGATGGTGAGTTTTGGAGATAATTGAAGAGTGTTAGCTTCTCTTCTTAAAGATTGAACTAATGGATATTCCTTACCAATTTCTAATTCCTTTTGAATAGTAGTTTTCTTCTCATTTCCTTCTTTAAGAACTTGTTGATCTATTGTAGCTTTAGGATTGATAAGCTCTTCAAAGGAAGATTTGAAACTAGATGGATTTTTCTTAATATCATTATATTCTTTAAGGAAAAGTTGTCTCCTTAAAGACATTTCAGATACATCATTTAAGTCTCTTATTAATTCTTCTTTTTCATCATCATTAGCTCTATTCCAACCTGTCACCTCATTTAAGTCCTGTATTTTGTCAAAGGTTTCATTATATTTTTCAGATTTACCTTTTGCTAAATCATTTATCACTTCATCTATAAGAATACCTTTCAAGGCTAAAGATGTAGATATTTGAGGAATACGTCTATCATAGTCTGCTACTTTAGAAGCAGCATATACCATTTTATCTACTACTTCTGGAGTATAAACAGGTTTACCATCTTTAGTAAGATTACCATATCTTATTTGAAGAGATTCATAAAGTCCTTTTATATGTCTTGAAACATCCTCTAAATTAGCAAGTCTTTGTAAATAAGCTAGTCTGGAATCTCCTTGTAGAGCTTTCCCATCTGCTTGTAATTGTGAGTATCCTTCTTGTGTAGAAGCTAATTGTTTATACTGATTAATATCACTTTGTACTAAATCATATCTACCATATTTAATTCTAGGAGATAAATAGTTGATAATATAATCTTGTTCTTTGTCTTTGGCTTCAAGAACATCTCCTCTTCTAAGAGAAGCTTCTCTTTCTTCTTGTAATACAGTACCCCTATTTACAGCATCTACTGTGGATTTTGTGAAATCAGATAATTGGAAACCATTAAATTTAGCAATAGCATCTGCTGTATTCTGTTTTATTTGGGAAGATTCTTGGAATTTACCTCTTCCTAACATTAATGCTCCAGATAAGCCACCAATAAGGACATTTTCCATTCCTTCATTAGTGCCTATAGTTTGGTTAATTCCTTTAAATACAGATTCTAACCAATCAGTGTTTTGGTTATTATATTTCTTGTTATAATAATCATCTACTCCTTGAGAAATAGCGTATTGAGCACCCTCTTCAAATCCTTCAGAGGTTGAGAATGTGTAAGGTCTAATTCCATTTATAGTAGATAGGATTCTACCTGTTCTGGTTTTGGCTTCTTGTTTGATAAATTGACCAGCTTCATTCTTTGTTATATTCCCTATTTCTTTGGTTGTAGTAGAAGCTATAAGTCCTCTTTCTGCTTTACTAGAAGATCCTAAGATTTTAGGAAATTGTATATAGTTCGTAGCTGTTAAAAGAGCAGTGTTTAATAGAAAAGAGCTATTTCCTACATTATCTGATGCAGAATTAATAGCTTCTAAATCTCCACCAATTGGACCCCAACCATCATGACTATCTTTATATTCTTGAATCTTCCTATCTCTAAAATCATTAAGATTGTAATAGGCTTCAAATCCTGCTTCTCCTGTTGTAGCCAATCCAGCAACTAATACCCTTTGTCCTTTATTTAGAACATTATATGTGTTAAGAAACCTATTAGAAAGAGATTCTATTTGTCCATAAGTAGAAGCAGCTTTATCCGCAGATAATAAGGCTTCTTCTGTAGCAGCTAATGTTTCAGCAGCTCTTCCTACAGAGAATAATTTAGTCATTCCTGGGAGAGCTGATAGAGATTTTAATCCTGTAGCATATACACCACCTGATAGGTATGCTCCTGCTGCAAATCCCATGTTTTTAACAATACCATCCCATAAGAAATTAGCTGTTATTAACTTCTTAGGAGAATACCAATTAGCTTGTTTTTCTCCATCTGTGTAATAATTAGGGAGAATATTTTCTAATTGTTTGTTAAATTCATCAAGATTTCTATTAAATTCATTATCGTAAAAGGAAGCAGCTCTACCATCCATAGATGCTTTAGCTATTCCATTTACCATTCCTGCTGTAGATTGAAGGAATGTTGTAGCAGTTAAGGATAATCCCTTTCCTACACCATTCACCATTTTAGAAGGCCATCCTTGACCTAAGGCATAAGCATCTTCATTATTATATTCTCCAGGAACATATTGGTCATACCTATCAGAACTAACTTCTGCTAAACTTCTAGGAATAGATCCACCTGTTATTTTACCATCTCCATTATTAGAAATAGAAAATAACTTATTCTCCAATGCACTTAATGCAGAGGGTGTAGGTTTACCGCCTTCACTTGGAAGCAAGGAAGTGTCAAAACCCTTAAATGGAATGTTAGGGAGATTTACGTCTTGAGGAGGGGAATATGTTTGAGAAGCATCTTGCAATGCTTGTTCATTTAATAAAGGTGTTTCAGGCATTAAAAAGGTTTTTTAGAAGCGTTCTTCACTTGTTTTAAATCATTCTCTGTAGCAGGAGATTCATTGATTAGCTCATATATTGCGCTATCATTGAGTCCTATGAGAGCATCATATATTGCATTTTCACTTATTAATCTAGAAGGATATGAAATGTTTTCATGCCATACTTGTTTAGTGGGATCAAATACACTAAGTTTAATTTGATATTTTCCTGGATATAAAGTTTCAATATTAGCTTTCACACCATATGTTCCTACATTAGGAAAATCTACACTAGATAGATAGGCATTATCGTGGGTTGATTCTCCAGGGGATAGAGCTGTGCTATATCCTCCCATTTTTCTTATTTGTTCTTGATAAGGTCTAATATTTCTCACTCTAGGATCAGCTTCAAACTGTTGTCCAAACATAGCTAATTTATCCTCTACAGGAATAAAAGCTTTTGTAAATAAATTTTTATCACCTACTTGTCCACTAGCTGTTAATTCATACATAGGTTGTTGAAATTCACTACCTTCTACAACTTTTAATGTGTATTGTGTATCAGGATTAGATGCTAACTTTCTAGCATTATCTACATTAAAATCAGGAGAATTTGGAAGTTTGCCTTTTTGAGATTCTGCTTTGTTAGCTAATTTAGCAAGATTGTTTCCCATTGATTGTTTCTGTGCTTCATTAGTTGTAGGCACTCCATACTCCATTCCTTGAGGAGAGGTTAGTCTATTCTTTAGTTCTTCTTGAGAAACCTCTTCTATCTTTCCTAACATTTCTCTATTGGGAGTATTTACTATTTGTTGATAATTTTGAGTTATTCCTAATAATTGTTTATCTACATCACTAAGAGGTTTTCTGGTTCCTTGTATTTCTAATAAATGATACAATTTTGGAGATAATTCTTCTTTTGCTTTTTTATAATCAAAAAGTGTTCCTCCATATCCACCAATTCCTCCACTACCGCCACTTGATACATATTTGGATAAAATATTATTATAATCTACAAAATCTTTAGGAGAGTAAACATACTGATTAACCCCATCAGTATAGTGTATATCAGGAGCATTCTTAGGAATAAGTTTATTAATATAGTCAGAAGGATCTCCTATACCTAAAGCTTTTCCTGCTGATTGTTGAGCATCAATTAACATTGACTTATTAGCTTCTACATTCCTTCTAAGAGGTTCTGTAGAGGATAAATGATATGCTACTTCAGCCTCTACACCATTAGGACTTCTACTCCAAGCATCTCTTTGTTGTTTAAGCCATTCTTCGTCTTTTCCCTTTTTACCTAGAAATCCTCCATCCAGAGAAGATAGAGCATTTTGATCTATTTGTGTTTTAGCTACCACTTTATCTATATTTAGATGTGGTAACAAGGATTGATCTACAGAACCAGGAAGTCCTCCATATCCAGTAGTTTCTTGTTTTAATTTAGCTCTTTGAATGTCTATTTCTCTATTCTTTTGTTCATAAGTTAACATGAACTTTTTCCAATCTCTATCTTGTTCAGCTCTCCATTGAGACGCTTGAGCAAAAGGATTAGTTTGATAAGTATTAGAGGTTTCTGTATAAGAGAAAGCTTTTGAAAAATTGTTTAAAAAATTACTTGTATGTAATTGAGCTTTTGCGCCTTCTATATTACCATGAGCTAAAGCATCATCCATTTGCTTTTGCTCGTTAGATATACCTCCTATGACAGTGTCTAATGAGGCAATTTGTTCATCTAGTTTGTTTTTCTGAAGGACAGAGGTTGTACTGCTTTTAGCATTCTGTAATGTTCTTTTTTGATCATTATAGAAATCTATTTTACCTCTATAGGAGGATTTAATACTTTGAGAAAATTGTTCAGGAGAAACATTTGAATATGTATATCTACCATCTATCTCCATTTGTTTAAAATCAGCAGGTGTAAGAGTAGCCATTAATGCCTGTTGTATTTTCCCAGGATCTATACCAGCTAATTTCTTCCTTACTATAGCATCAGCTATTACAAGATTACCTTTACTGTCAATAGTAAAAGCATCATCTGTAATAGATTCATCCTTAGTAAGAGCTTTTATTGTATCTAAAGCATTCTTCTTATAATTAGTATAAGGATTATATCCTCCTGAGAAGCTTGATTTAATGTCAGGATTACTTAACCATTGAGAAGCTTGATTTTGAAAATCCCATTCATTAGAAGGAGATGATTTACCTTCCTTTTTAGCAGCATCCATATCTGCTACACCTTTCCTATACCTCATTGTAGAAGCTACAGCATTCTGTATATTCTTATCTTTGACTATTTGTTTAGTCATTCCTCCTACAGAATTCACTAATTGGAAGTTAGAAAAATCTCCACCTGCCACTTTCTTTAGATTATTTCCTAGATCATTAAGTCTAGTTTGAAGATATTGTTTATCTATATCTCTAATTACGTCCAATCCAGCAATATCATCGACCTGCGATTGTATTTTAGCAACTCCTTGATCATATTGCTGTTGCTTATAGACGCCAACATTTTTCATTTGTTCAACTGGAAGTTGAGCAATGTATGGAGTGTACGGTAATAGTTGATCTGTAAAATTTCCCACTAGTTAGAATATTTAAATATATAATCTCCAGCATAATTAGATAATCCACATAAGTTATTACTTATATTAGATCTTTTAACCCCTGTTATTCTTGCAGCTTCTGGAGAAAAATTACAACTGTCTATCAAAACTCCCTCTTTATTATAAATCATTATTTTTCTAGATTTACCAAACTTACTATTCATTGTTTTTAATTTTTCTTCTTCAGATTTATGAGTCCCTATCCTATTTAATGTAGATATTTTCTGAATTTCTCTTATTCTTTTTTTATTATCCTCTTTTAAACTCCTCTCTTTTATTTTTAGAATAGCTTCAGGAGTATGTTTCCATCCTTTTTTAGTACCTAAACTACCTTTATTATAGGGACGATTAGTGTATAATCTACCTTCTTTTCTACGAAGCTCTCTATCAAGTCTTACTAATGCTGATTTAGATAAAGGTTTATTTTCTCTATTCTTTCTATTAGATTCCTTGATTTTCTGTTTAGTTTCTTCAGATAAAATATGTCCTATTTTACCTGTAGTTTCTATAATCCTATCTATGTTATATTCAGGATTTAATGTTTTAACATATTCAGATTCTAAATTTACTATAAGTTTACCCATTTCTAATCTGGATGTTTCTTTAGTAAATTCAACTCTTTCTAATATCTCAAACTTAAAATTGACCTCTCCATACTTATTAAATGAATTTTGTAAGTATTTATTACAATGTTTTCCTTTTCTTAATTCTGAGAAATGTTCGTATTTTCGTATATAAACAGGTCTAATAGTACTTCCTATATAAAACTTCCCATTTATTAAATTTGTTATTTTATATATACAAGCCACTTATTAATATTTAAAATTACCTTCCGAATCCCAATTAGAAAGAAAATTGTTTTCGTTATAAAGTAACTCTTCAAAATAACTATCTATTTCTTCTACTGGATAATCCTCATTCCTATCATTTACCTTTTTGGTAAATTTTGATTTTATCCATTTTTTAAAACGTTCTACCAACAATGTAGGAATCCATCTATCTACGTATACTTCCTTGAAAATAACTTCAGTTCTAGTTTTAGGATGAGTAGATGCTTGTTCAATCCATCTATCTTTTAAATCACATCCATTAATCTCATTTAGATATTCTTGCCATTCTTTTACTCCCTTTCTAACATCTCCGTTCCAAGCCTCTCTAATACTACATATTTTCTTAAAATATTCAGCATCCAGATTATCTTTTGGAGATTTTACAGTATCTCCCCTATATGAATAGCTTCCTTTTGGGTGGTGATATTTTCCTAAAAGTGAAACTTGTTGATCTTCAGGGATTTGAATATCCTTTATTACTTCATAAAAATATTGAAGTATAGGTTCAGATTTTAACATAGATGTAGTTGTTTTGGTTCGAAAGGTAAAATTAACCAAAGAAATTATTATATCCAAATTGGATAACGAATATTATTAATCTTGTATAACTGAAATGATTATTTAAGAGCCTTTACTAGATAGCCATTTTTAGCCTTATTTTTCTTTTTTTGATCAATAAGGGATTGTAATTGATCCACTGAAAGTTCATTGGAATTCTGAGGAATATTGAATTGAGCAGGAGCATTAAGATTATAAGCTCTTCCTTGATTATCATATCTATATCCATAAAGATTCTCATAAACACCTAATGTTCTGTTTTCTAGCTTATTTTGAGCTATTTTAGAAGCAATAGAAGAAAGAGCAGACTGAGCAATTGCTTTAGTATTACTCTTAGCTTGAGACTGTCTTACATATTGTTGATCTAATAAAGCCAGATTCTTCAATTGAGCATCATTAAGAATATCTCTATTTTTAGAGTAAATACCAGCTTTATTAGCTTGATTGATTCTAGTTTGTTCTCCCAATACATGAGAATTGGCAGCATATTTTTGACCAGCTAATATTGATTGAGCTGCTGGATTGTAAGCTGTTTGTCTCTGAATGGCATTGAAATCAGCCTGATTAGCATTCAATTGATCCTGAAGACTAATGTCATAAGGTTGGTCTAATAAAGGACTATATCTTTGAGCATTTACAGGGTCTAGGATATTATTAGCTAGAGCATAGTATTCTCCAGATAATTGATTAGGATCTAGTCCCATTTGATTTGTAGGTCTAAAATAAGGCCATAATTGACCTACTGCTCCTAGATAGTCTACACCTTTAGAATTACTCTTGACATCTTTAGAGGAAGATGGAGATATAGCTGTAATAGAAGGACCTCCTTTAACTTGAGGAGTGTATGCAGAAACATCTGCTGGAGAGGGGATATTATAATTATAAGGATCTCTAATACCTACATAATCACGTTGGCTTAATGAATTAGCTAATTGTGTACCATACTGTTTCCCTTTCCAAATGAAGTTCTTCAATCCTTGTTTTCTAGCATTTCCAAAAGCTTTATTAAAATCCTCACTACCTTTAGGAGCTGTAGTTCCTGGAGTATCTTTGAACAAGATATTCTTTTTATTAGCTACAGGTTGATACCCTTTATTAGTGAGACTGTCTACTTCATCAGGAGAAAACCATTGAGAAATATTCTCAAAGAGATTACTTGCTGCTGATTTTGAACCATTTTGAGCATATGTCATTTTAGCTCCCATTTTAGCCTTTTTAATTTTCCCTTTAGATAGAGCATCGCTTTCTAATCCATGTTCCTGTGCTGTTTCAAGAATAGCATTTTGAACATTAGCTGCTGCTTGTTTTTGTTCAGCTATTTGTTTTAATTTCATGTTTCCTCCTTCTAGGAGAGCCTTTCCTGAAGCTATTTTAAGCTGGTCAAAAGCATCTCTATCATCAGTGTCATTAATAAGTTTTAATCCCTTAGTAATTGTTTTATTCTGTTTAGTTTCTTTTTCACTCAATTTAGCTATATAATTCTTGAATTTCATGCCTTTAGCTTTTTCATCCCCTATCTCATTTACTCCATAAGAAGGAATTTTCATATTCCCAAACACTACTAAGTTATCTTCTCCAGAACCACCATCTTGTAATTTAACAGCAGGTTCTCCCCCTTCTACCTCTACAGGACTATTTCCAAAAGAAATAGGCATCCCTCCATTAGCGTGAGATTTACCTCTGAACATCACTGTTTCTCCTCCATCTGGTAAATAAGGATTAGCAGATATAGATTCAGCATGTCCTCCTCCATGTATTTTTAATTCTCCTCCTAGAGCCATATTTGTATTCTGTCTAATATTTCCACCTGTTCTTAAAGAATGCATTCCTTCATGAGCAATATTATATACTTCTTTAGCTGTATAATCTCCAAATTTAGTAATTACTTGAGGATTCCAATTGTGAGAGAGCCATCCTCCATTCTCCATAAATGAGGAATTTTGGGTTTGTATATTCTTTACTCCTTGTTGTATTCCTATTCTATTTGTATTTTCATTGGTTTGTTTTTGGAATTGTGTTATTTTTCTAGCATTTCTATCAAGTGCTCCTCCTATTACTCCTCCAGCAAATCCCCCAACTATACTTCCTACGGGACCAAATATAGAACCTATACCACTCCCTATTGAAGACCCTACTTGAGATCCTCCATTAGGCGTACCTGTAGCATTTCCTCCTCCTATAGATGAACCTAAAGATTGTCCCCATTGATCTGTTTGTCCTTGAACCAATCCTCCCATTTGAAATTGTTTAACTTTCCCACTTTCGTTCAAAGGTTCATATTCTAAATCTGTGTATAATGTATTAGGAGCATATGTATTTTGTATTTCTCCTACTATAGATACTCCATTTTTACCAGACAGATAATTAGTTCCTGTTCCTTGTGATGGAAACATTTGATTTGGTTGGACTGCCATATCTTCAGGTCTTACATATTTACGTTTAACAGCTTCTGGACGAGTTTCGGAAGCTTGTGCTACTACACCTGTTAATCTGGCTTGTTGTTCAGCTTGTTGTTTTTGAACTTTTTCCTGCTTCAACATTTTAATACCCTTGATGACTCCTCCTACAACATTCAATCCTTGACCAATACCTCCCATCATATTTCCACCACCTCCAGCTCCCATAGTACTTTCTCCTTGCCCACTTAAATTTGGAGAAGGAGCTTGATAATTTCCATATTGAGAAACTTGTTGTTGTTGACCTAAATTTAAAGATTGATAACCCATTCCTTGAGGAGGTCCAAAATTAGGAGCTGTTGTATTGTATTGACTAAGATTTAAACCATTTTGTCCAATGGTTCCACCATCTTCATGAAACCCATGATGTTTTTTAAATGTCTTAGCTAATGCTTTTCTTTTAGGAGTACAAGTAGACTTTGTCATAGGTGTACAATAACCTTTGTGTTTTGGATTAACTGCTCCTTGTATCCATTTACCATCCTTAGCCTGCTCCATATTGTTGTTGTTTGAAAAATCAGTTAATTGTCTTAATTTCTTTAATTGTCCCTTATTTTGGTTTCCTCCATTTAGTGGGTATTCTGTAACATTACTACCGTGAAAAGAGTATTCACCCCCAGGTTGCATCATTTGTATATGATTGGTATCTGATATTCCCAATAGAGGTTGATCAACACCATTCATTGTAATTTTATTGGAATCTATCTGTACAGCTTTTCCTTTGTTTTTAGGATTCCAATATCCTTTATCGTCTTTAATTGCTTTCTCTTGTTGAAAATACTCTAACATTTTATTATTAACCTTTTGATAATCAATAGGTTTAGGATATTTCTCATATAAAGCTTCTCTTACACTATCTCTTTTTTGATTTCTTTTCTTTAAAGCTTTTACATCAAATAGAGTTCCTCCATCTTGCATCCCTTTAGTTTTGAAATCTAATCCATGTTGATAGTATAACATTCCTCCATTTTGAAAGTTATTAATATTAGCTCCTTGTGGACGATTTAATGCTGTAGTATCTCCATATATTGTGTTCGTATCTACAGGTTTTCCAGGATGTAATTTTCTTTGTAATAAAGTAGATGGAGAATCTTGTGACCAAATATGAACCATTGTATCATCTTTCCTCTGAGGAAGAGCATTGAATAAATATTTAGCTTCATCTACAGGAACATTCCATCCCTGTAATCTATTGCTATTAAATTGTCCTGTTGATTTAGCTCCAGAAACTCCAGATGCTAAGAATCCTCCATTTTGAGCAGATGCTTTTGTTTTCTTAGCATATTTACCATTAGAAGGCGTACTTCCTGTTCTAGCATATGTAAATCCTACAGCTCCAGGAAGACTTCCTCCCATCTGAAATTGTCCACCCCAAGCTGGACTATAATTTCTACCAATATTATTATAACCTGCTCCTACAAATCCTGTAGGAAGATGAGTGGAATTATTATTCTCATTTCCTATTTTACCTCCTAAATTTAAATTAGAAAGATAACCAAAGTATTTACGTTGTTTATCACTCAAGGGTTTCCCATGTGGAGGGTTATGTAACATTTCCTTTGCTTTTGCTGGACTAGGTTTACTTTTCTTTGCCATATTATAAATAGCTTATTTGTGAAGATTGAATTAAAAACTGACTGACTAAATGTATATCTGATCTATTTGTCAATAACATTCTTACTTTGAGATCTTTTGCTCTAATAGGAAATTTCTTAAATGATCTAGTAGTGTATATCATATTATCCTGATTTACTTCCTTGTCAATAGATAAGGACTCACATGAGTTTATAAACAAAGGAACTTGCTTATCTTTTACAATATCCCAAAAGGTATTATATTGATAGAAGTTATCCCTTTTAGAGAATAGAATGGTTTTACTCTCTGTATTGTACTTTGGATAGGATAGATAAGCTTTTAAATTATTTAAAGGTTTAGGGACCAATTCTAACATCCCTGAAGATTGTTGATCATTGTAAATTACTGTCTGATTAAAATAATCACTATCTGTTTGTATCTTTCTATTAGAATTGAACACTCCATCATCTGTAGGAAGATACTTATAAACCTTAGTGTAGTCTTTTATATTCTGTACAATTTCATCATAATATTGATAGGAAAAAGGATACTCTATTACATAAGGGGCTACACATCCATAAAAATTATTATATAGTACAGGATTGGTTAGATGCCTCCATAAGGAAGTAGTATTCTTTTCTTGAAACTGTAAATTTACTAATTCAGGAAGAGTAATTGTAGATACTGGAATATTCCAAGTTTTATTACAACAACTTTTACTTAAAGAGGTAAGAATTATAACAGATGTTTCATCAGTCACTATATAAGATTTTCCTTTAATGAGTTCTTTTTTAGTCACTTCTTCATCCAAGATGTTACCAAGATCATCTGAGATGGAAAATAGAGTGTTTCTATTTCCAGCTTTTGTTAATCTTATGATGATAGTTTTAGCCATATTGATTCATTTATTTATGCAACAATACAAGCAAACGCACAAGTATTAGATGGAGCAGTATACTCCATAATTGGATAAGGACCAGCAGGTGCTCCAGTACCTGTAATTTTGTAACATTCTGTAGCTGTAATAGTACCTATTTGATAATAGAATTTATTTACAGTGAGAGTATGAGGATTAACTACAGCCACAATTGTACTAGAAGTAGGAGCACATCCAGGACAAGCATACACATCTGCAAAATAATAACTATAAGTTACAATAGGAGCTGCTGTTGTAGTTGTGGTTGTAGTACTAGATGTTGAGGTGGTAGTTGTAGAAGAAGTTGATGTGGTAGTAGTGGTAGAAGTAACAATAGTTAAATCTGTAAAATTAGGACAGGCGATACTAGTAGACTGAACTCTTATTATAAAAGCTGCATCAGGAACCACAACAGATGTATATCCAGCCAAAAGAGAGGCTCTACTTATACCCGTTTCAAATGGGGTAACATAACCATCTACATTTGAATATAAATCAAAAGGACCTGTATCTGTTCCTGCTATACTTAATGTTATTAATACTGTTTGTGCCATAATTTTATGCTTCTTTAAATGCTACTCCTTCTATTCCGCAACTTGCTAAATATGCAACCCCCTCTATAGTGCAATCTGGTGTTATTGTAGTGGTAGTAGAAGTGGTGGGGACTTCTACAGCAGCTATTGCTTCTAAATCACATCCTTCGTTTATTCCTGAATAGAAGAAATTATTCTCTGCTATATAGTAATTAGGGATATAACTATGAAAACTTGTCCAAGATTGGGTATTTATATTATATGAGAGAGTCCATGATTTGTTACAAAAGTAGTCTCTATCTGTTAATTCTACAATTTCTCTAACTACAATAGGAGGAATAGTTGTTGTGGATGTAGTAGTTGCATCAGGATTTGTAGTGGTACTAGATGTAGTGGGAGCATTCTGGGAATAGATATGATCTATATAGAATTCTTTATTTATACTATCATATTTAATGTCTCCTCTTACCGGAATATAATCTAATTTAGAAATTATAACTCTATCAAATTTACTATCATATACTCCATGTAGCCCAATTCCATTAAAATTGTTATCTATATCTACATCTGGAAAATATCTTAATATTTCAAAAGCTAAATGATCTGTAAAGAATCTATTCATACCACTCCCAAATTGGGATAAATCCTTAACTTGACCTCCCATTATAAGAAATACTTGTCCTCTTTTAGCATCTATTGTTACTTGCCCTTGAGGAATTTTCAATAAGAATTTATGTTGACTTCCTACAAATCCTAAATCTGTTTCTGCAAAATCTATAGGAGGACTACTTCTAAATAATGTATCGTTTCCTAAATAGGCTGCTTTTGGATTACTAGTATTAATAGTAAGTAAAGTATTGTATAATAATGATTTATTTTCAAATCTGGCTAAAATAGCCTTATTTTCTATACCATCTAAAGATACAAGCCTACCGTAGTTTTGAGGGAAATCAAAATAGGAAATTGGTCTGTATATCAACCATGCATTTATCTTATTATCTGTAAAACTTTGCTGAGGATCAGAATATATGCTTCTAAATGGAAAATGAGTGAAACACAACTGAGAAGTCCAATTAGGGGGTAGGTGTGATATAAAATTCTCATTATTTTGTTTCGAATAAGATACATTATAATAGTATGTATTATCCTGAACAATAGGTACAAAACTCTCTTGAACCCAATCATCAGGAATATTCTTAGTGACATGAGGAAAGAAATCTCCTTCTCTATTATTAAATGCTTGTCTTAAATCTACATTTACAGAACTTTCACAATAAAACGATGGTATTCCATAAGCGAACATATACATCTTACCATCATAATAAGTTCTTCCTGGATTTACAACAGGAGGAGTAGCCACTGGATCTGGTACAGGAAGTTGATTGTTTGGACAATCAAAATAATGAGCTTTTATGGATATTAAATTTTTCCCATAAGTAGGTGTGGCATTCACCTTATAATCATATAATATAGACCTAGCTGAGTGCCAATATTGAGGATAGGCAACATTCCCTATTTCATCATAGAATATATCACTGTCATCAGGAGCACCCACTCTATTATCTATAAAGAAGGGTAGTTTTGTTTTAAAAGCAAATTTATTAATAAATGTATCTCCTCCAAATATTGTTATTGTAGAAGGAGAGCTTATCAAAGATTGCAAATCTATAAGGGTTTGAAATCCTGTATCAATTGTTGTATATGAATATATCTGTCCCCATTGATTGAGTATGTTGTCTTTTATTGATCCATAATATGATACCACTGAAATATCAAATTGATTTTGAGGATGAGCACAATCCTTTTGAGAATTCACATATCTGGACTTATCTTCAATTGCACTAGTAGTACCAGAAATAATTAAAGATGGAGTCTGACTAGCATAAGGTAGGGCTACACTTCCTTTAGTTTTTAAATAGATGGAAGATTCTCTTTGGTAGTTATTAACTACAATACTATTAGACTCATTAACACTCTGGACAACAGGAATCAAATATTGAGCTATATCTAGTTCTCTTTGTTTTATTCCCAAATTATTATTAACATCTGCCCAATAGTTATAACTTGCTATAGAATTATAGCTCCAACCATAATTCTTCCTTGTTATACCATTTATGTAAATTTGAAGATACGCCTGATATGCTGTGAACATTGCAGTTGCATTGAATGGAGCAGTTATATTTGCAATATCATAACTTGATTTCAATGCATCTTCTTGAGCCTCCTTAGTAAGAAGTTTATACAGGGCATTTTTCTTTACTTCTACAAAATGTGCTTTTCCTGCACCAAATACAACATTCTCTAATTTTAGGACATTCCCTAAGAAGGGTTGTCCAAATGATGTTTCTGGAGAATTGAAAACATATCTGAATTTACTATCATCTGTAGAGAATGCTGATAGATTAGCAGGATAACACAGGTCATTTCTAAATGTATTTATCTGTATAGATGTTCCTGAAAATGGAAATAAAACAGCAGGTGTTGTTCCCACCTTTACTTGCACTGTTACAGGATTATCTCTAAATACACTGATTGATTGTACGTTATTATCTATATCAGTGTAAGAAAAGATAGTGGGATTGTTATTTGCAATTAATTGATAAGTATCATAATTCAATTGTTGTATAGGAAGGGTAACAGTCCCTGATACTATAACAGGCACTGTAAGAGAGCAAACTTGCACAGTTTCTCCACTAGTCATATCTGCTGTTATTGTAGAGTTTGTAAAACAGTCAGTATATTGATAGGTTCCTGTAACTGTAACTGCAAATTTGTATGTATTACATTGAGCATTAAAAGCATTTGTATTTTCTAATAAGAAAGGATCTGTCCTTAAATCATTATATGGATAATTTGCAAAATAGTAATCGTTTCCCTGTCTATTATACTTTCCTACATTTCTAAGAATACCTTTAGCAACAATGGATTTATTAGTACTTCTGTCTCCTCTAACTATTTTAAATCCAACAATGGCTTCTTTTTGAGCACTTGTTAAATTAGAAGATGCAACTAATTGTGCAACTTGACTTGCATCTATCCTAACTCCTATAGGGAAAATAGCAGATTCTTCCATTACTGGAGTTATTGGAGAACCTGAAGTATATATAGAGCTTTCAAATATAGGACTTACTAATACATCTGGAAACTTATGATGCCTAATTGGTTGTCCTGCTAAATCTCCCCATACATCTGTATTACAAGGATATGTTTCTGAAGATTCCCAATATGAGAAATTACCATATTGGTAAGGTCCTTTATAGGTTGATGAATTTGTAAATCCTGAATCAGTTGCTATAAGAGAAGCAGTATTATATATTTTCCAATAGGGAAGATTACCTGTCACTGGATCAGGAGTTCCTATAAAATCATCATTTATAGGGGGAACATCTAGTAAATCAGAAGGAAGAGCTAGTCTACCTGGAATATGAAATCCATCAGTTTCTTTACCATTTGCTAGTTGAAATACTATTTCAAAAGGATATACCTCATCTCTTAAATATCCTCTAAGATTAGTAGAATTAGTTTCATCGGCATAGGTTTCTGATGAAGGAATTCTCCAAGTTTCCCAATATAATGATATTTTACTAGCTATTTGCTGGTAGTTTATTCTATCAATAGATGTGAGTTGATCCCAAACTAATATATCCTGTACAGCAGTTACGTCTTGAGCTATATCATAATATGGAAATTTCTCAAATATATCATTTACAGTTAACCTTATTTGTGTTTGATTTTGTCCACTGTATATAACTTGTTTATGATCATCATCTATAAAATAAGTATTTACAAGCTCTACAGAAGTAATATTATTTATAGTTTTTATTACTGCTACATTAAAGTATTTAAAGTATCCGGTAACATCTATATTAGTAATGTCTAAAACTATCGATTTATTTATATGATAATTAAAGTCTAAAGTGGATACTAAAGGATTAAATAATGGTGTAGGGTTTGTAATAGAATAATAAGAAGTGTATCCATCTCCTGCTACATCACAATATTGTACTGCAAATTGATAAGTTCCTGCAATATTATCTCCTCCATTTATAACATCTGATACTACTAACTGAGGGATTGTAAAATTTGGCTGTACTTTAAGTTTGTTACAATCTATTTCTTTGAATGTTTTTACATCACAAATAGTATCTCCTATAATAGTCCTATATGGAATATTATTCAAATCTAAAAATCTTCTAGAATTTAATCCATCTGTCCAGTATATCTCTGTAGAACAGTTGGTTATCTTATGTACACACTTTAAAATAGGATAGTGAATATTAAAATTCAAACAAGGGTCATCTATATATACTAAGTATATACAATCATTGTTATTCATATACCCTATCTGACTATCTCCTGTATTAGGATTGGTTAAAAAGAATATATGTTTATTTTGTTCTTGAATAAAATGATTTCCTATTAATTTGAAATCTGTAGGAAATTCTAAACAAAGTTCATTTCCACTCTCATTTTGAATAGAGATTCCATTAGCATCAAAATTTTCAACATTACCATTTAAGGAATATGTATACTGACCTTTAGGAATCTGATTCACTGAAAGATCCATATTCATACCCAATCTGGCTATGTTGTTCTCTTGTTGTATATTAGATTGTTGATCAGCCACTTATAGATTATTTACCATCTAGTTCCATTTCTACGCCAAAGTCCTCTCACTGTACCACTAGGAAGTTCATATTTATTAAAACTATTAAGTTGTCCTTTAATAGCTAATCTCTTCTGATAAACAGTTTGTTTCTTTGTTTCCAAATCTGCCATTATAAAAGCCTCATCGGCAAGTGCTTTATAATATACAAGTTTAGTTTGAAGTTGATTAAAGGTTTCATCATTAACTTGATTAATAAGAGTCTCCACTACTTTGTATTTAATGAAGAGTTCAATGAATTCTTTTATTCTATAATTATCAGGAATAAGTTGATTGTCACAACTATCATACTCTGTAGCATAGAATATTAAATGAACATGTCCATTTCTAAAATTAGTGACAAATTTATTGTCTCTAATATCAAAACTATCTGGTCCAGAAGCTCCAAAATTAGCACAATGTAAAGAACAATGTCTTTTCGTAGAGATATTTCCAGGTTTTAATAGATATTCTCTTCTATAGGTATGATTAAAAGTATTATTAGTTTTGTACACAGCTTGTATAAATTCAGGCATACATCCTGGACAATTAGCATCTTGACATTCCACATTAGTACAAGCACTACCTCCTATTGTAACTGGGCTTACTTGTATAGTTTGTACAGATGCAGCCTGAGAATAGAATGAATTAGCTGTTTGTACAGGGAACCCATTTACTGCTGTGCATAACCAAGCTTCTCTTACAGCATAGAAATTATCAGGAAGCCTAGCTTCAAAATCCTCTATATGAAGAATTTCTTCTTCTATTGCATAACTTCCTTTACCAAGTTTATTTAAACACTTATTTGTGTAAATTGGAAATAATAAATCATCTACAGCTCCTGTATCAAAATAGGTCTTGAATTCCTCTTTTGCTATAGCATAAACAGGCTCAGGACTAACAAAATTATATTTATAATAATAGCTCATTTTAGTATATTAAGGATGCCAAGATTGATAGAGGTGTTGATATTTATTGTCTGCTTTAATATAATGGTTTATAAGTCTTGATGTTATTCTAGAAGGTTTAAACCACCATAAATCTACATGTTTTAATCTTGTAGAATTTTTAAACCATATCCATCCAAAGAAATATCCCTCTGTATGGAAGTTGAAATTGTATATTGTTTTACCTTTTTCCTTGGTTTTCTTCCAATCTATAGGGAGATTGATATGTTCTTTACCTTCTGGATCTATAGTTATTCTTTTTCTTTTCTTCTTAGTTATGGAGAATTCTCCAAAGCCAGAAGGAATTCTGGCTTTTTTACCTGTTTCCAGAATATAAGTTTTAAAAGACTCATTAAATCCATATATAATATTCCTCCATTGGTCGAAGGAGATTTTTATTGTAGGATGCTTCTTACAGAAGGCTGTATAACAATCTCTACTTCCAGATCTATAGTCTACTGCTGTTCTCAATTAATTAGCGTTTGTTGTATTAGGAGATTGACCATCTACATTATCTGAAGTGAGGTCCGTTTTTAGTCTGTAATAGGTATTAAGTAGTTTTTGAGAGGTGAGTTCTAAAACAGGCTTTTCTAAATATCCTGGGAGAGCAAACTCCTTGTCTAGAGGATTTTTACATAAATCTTCTAGTGTGTATGCTGTTCCACAACCGCAATCAGGAAAAGCTATTTCATTAGGAATATCTTCTTCAAAGAAAGCTGCCATTCTAACAGCTTGAAGTAATGGATTGGTGGCATATAAATATCCATTAACAATGAAATAATATATATCTTTCTTAATTATCTGGAGTTTTAAAAGATTAATATAACGATTGACTGTTATTTCTTTAAGTTCCTTTCCTCTACCTCCTAGAGCATTTATACTCCATACTCCTTGTATGGTATATTGATAATTTCCTTCTGAAATTCTTGGAAGTTTGAATTTACTCCTAGCTATATTACAAGGATCAACATAATCACAACACTCACTTATTGGAACCTCAATCATTTCCAAACAAGGAAGGGTATTGAAAATTGTGTCTGTAGCCCAGAGTTTTCTAAGATTTGTTTCTCTTTTAACTAAGAATATAGTATTATTTCTAATCTCAGAAAGAATAGCTCTATCTGTAATACTATTATCAGTGGATAATAATTTGTGCATACTGCGAACGTCACTTACAATTTTTCTTGCTGTCATAATTATTCGTATTTCCATACAAATCCATAAACTCTCTTGTATTTACCTTTAAGACATTTATGAATATTTGCTTTATTAAAACTTGTTGCTTTTTTAATCTGTTCTAGATATTCCCATCTTTTTATTAAAATTCCATCTAATGTATATTGTAAAATTGGTTTATATCTTTGATGAAGATCACTTCTTAAAATTATATTAGAATATTTACTCCAAAAATAACCTCCAGATAATCTATTATTTTTGCAAGCTGAAACAATTTTAGATCTATTTATTGTTAAATTTTTAGATGCTTCTCCTGCACTTTCCCACTCTCTTATTAGATTTAGTTTTTTATCAAATTGATAAACTTTTACCTTTTTTAAAGATTGATCATGCGTAACTCCTCCATCTCCACCTTTTGTAATATTATAAAATAATTCTGATTTTTGAGCATTATAGTAATCTATATAATAGGACTCCAATTCACATAATTCTTCTTTGTTATTAGCAATTCCTAATATTTCTTTTTGGAAATTTTTCTTACCGTATTTTAATAAAGCTTGTCTAAATATTTTACCGCTTCCGAGATAGCTAGGATTATTTCTAACGTCCTTTCCTATGTACTTTCTTCCATTAATAAGATTTGTAGTAATATAAACTATCATACAGAATAAGTAAACTCTCCTATTTGTCCTTTATGTTTATCATATAAAAATCCCTTTGCTTGCTTTTTAGACATATATCCTTTAGACTTATGCCAAGCATCTGATCCACTTAGGGAAGGAAGTATTTGGACTTGAAACCCTTGATGCTCATCAACAGATACATATTCTGTTTTCTTATTTTTATGAAAATGCCCAAGTTTACAAATTCTAAATGTAGTATCTGCCCATAATCTAGATTCCTCTGTGGCGAATATCAATCCTAACTCATGATGTTTCTCTTCATTCCCGTGAGTATATTGAAATCCAGTTACTCCATACCTGTAGTATTTTCTCTGTTTTGGAGAATTATCTATATTAACATTAGAATTATTATGATAGTAAGCATCTAACATTTCTCCTATCATAAACATTGTTTCTGTATCATGATTTCCACTGACCACAATTACATCTACAGGAGCTATTAAAGATAATCCATCGATTGCTCTAATTAATATACTTTTGACAGTTTTTACTATTTTATAAAACCTACTATCGCTATCTTGAGGAGTTCCTGCAAAAGTTTCATTTCTTCTAGAATCTATATTAATCATGTCATTTCCTATAGGAAATATGATTTTCTCTATAGATAAAGGATTAATATATGAAATAAGTTCAGATATGGCTGTTTTATATCTTTCTTCTGCTATTCTTAGATCATAGTCTTCTCCACTCTCCTCTCCCCAAGACATTTTACCAAAATGAACATCTGGTATATTTACCTCATATGCTAATCTTCTATCTATACCTTTACAATCAGAAAATTTATAAGGTTTGTATTCTGAGGCATCTCTAAGCTCCTTTAGTAAAACCTCTTTTTGAGAGATTAAATCACTATCTATTCTAATTAACGTAGCAAATACAGAAGAAGTAAATTTACCATTAGACTTCATCTTACTCCAATATGTACTTATTTTGTACTTTTCAGGATTTATCTTATGAAGCTTATATAGGTCTTCGTCTGATTTAGGCTCAAAATCAAGCTCTAATGAGCTTTCTATAGTTCCCTTATCATTATTTACTTTTTTAGTTGATTCTAATGGTTCTTCTTCTTTATTTAGTTGTTTTATTAATTCTTCCAGTTCTAGTTCCGTAACCCCTAATTTACTAGCTACAAAAGCTTTGGATTTCTTCCATGTTAGGAGTTTCTGTAATTGATCTAAAATCTCTTGGTTTTCAGTCATTTTATGATTGTTTGGTTAAATCAACAGTAAAGATATGAAGAAGATTTCTATTTAGCAAACTTATTTAACTAAATTAATTATAGTAAATTAACTAAAACAATTAGAAATAAAAACCCCATTTGATATTTCTACCAAATGGGGACTCCTCTTAAACCAATAAAAGTGGAGTTTTAAGCTAATAATCCTAAAAGTCTGATGGCAGCTACAACTTGTTTTAATGTATATCCATCAAATGTAGAAGCGTCATTTATAGCAGTTCCAGCATTAGCACTAAATGATGATGCTGCTCCAGCAGTAGTTGGTTGTAATATTCCAGCATTACCATAAAATGATAATTTTCCAGTAGCTCTACCTTGTACAATAACAGCTCCTACTGATCCGCTGGCTGATCCACATTGTATGATTATATCCCCACTATTTCCAGCAGATGCATTTCCACTTATAATTAGAACTTGTCCGCTTCCTGTAGTTCCATTTCCTGAAGTTACACTTACTTGTCCAGATGCTCCAGCGGAGACTGGTCCACTTATAACTCCTACAGTGCCTGAACCAGTTGTTCCTGTTCCTGATACAATTGCTGCTCCTCCACTTGTGCCAGCAGAAGTAGCTCCACTTGCTAATTCTACAAATCCACTTCCTGTTGTGCCTGTTCCACTTTTAACAATAAGCTGACCTGATGTTCCGGCTCCATTATTCGGAGTTTTTAATGTACCATCTGGTACAAATCTAAATATCTCTGTTGCAGCAGCACCTCCAGTCATTAAGTTAATCACAAAATCAAATGCTTCTGTTCCTACACCTACATTAGTTGCTACTATGCCAATATTCCCACCCAATTTTTCATTACCTGCTGCTGCTGTACTCCCAAAGTCTATAGATACTCCTGTTCCTAAACCACCGACAGAACTAAAATGGGATACCCTAAATGACGCAAAAGCATCAGCACCGTTATTACTATATTGAAATTCTCCATTAACAGCATTGAATCCTTGTGAGGTATATCCAGCAGTTCCTCCAGATTGAACTCTACTTACTTGTAAAATACTAAATCCATCCCATGACAAATTAGCTGTCTCTGAGTAAATTCCTGCATTGTTATAGGGAATTCTTCCTGTTGTACCTGAAGTAATGGTAGTAGTTCCTACGGTTATCCCTGATCCTCCACTTGGAGTAGAAAATGTCCAATTAGTACCATTATATGTTGGAACATTTCCATTTGATGGGGAATTTGTAAAAGTTAATCCTGTTAAATGTATATCTGCATAATTTTTATCAATAAGAGATCTTGTTGTAAAATTAACCCCATAATTAATATCATAAGTAGCTCCTGGAAAGGATGAATCTGTAGAAGAAATTTTTACAAAATTATCCCCAACATTTACTATTGTTTGTTTGGAAGATATAGAATTCGTATATAATAAGGATATACCTCCTGAAGTTAATGTAATAGATTCGTCATAAACCCCAACTCCTGCATTTCTAATTTCTATATATCCTAGACCACTTAAAAGCAAATCTAAAAGAGTAGTAACTGCAAAATCTGTAACATGGGCAGAAAAGCTTTGTAACGCTGGACCATTACCTAATGTAATATTATGATAGCCTGAGATACTTACATCGGAAGTTAAAGTGCCTCCCCAGTTTACAAAAGTTGCTCCTGCTAAGGTTCCGTTCCCATCAGTTAAAGTAAATCCTCCTCCAGAACTAATAATTGCATCAATTTTAGCTAGGGCTTGTGTTAAATTATCATTAGTAAGAATTCCTGAATTAACTAAATCTGCTCCTGTGTATATTACATCTGTGCTATTTATTCTAATAGGAGAGCAACCACAAGGAAACCAAGTGATAGTAGGAATACACCCACATCCATTATTATTGGAAGTATTTTGCCAATCATTCATTCCTGGTATAGTCATATTTGTATTAAGGTATGTACATGATGTAGTACGTTGCTAGAGAGGGTTGTTTATTATCATGACCTAATCCTCCTCCTGTAGCATTTGCTCCTGTTATTCCTGTAGCACTTGTACTTGTAGGGGATACTGTAGCTGCTGCATTTCCTGAATTTAGGTCATAATCAGTATTTCCAGCTACACTCCATTTTCTAACCATTGGGAAAGCTGCTGTTACAGGAACTGTAGCTCCTGATAGGGCTACATCTTGGGCAGAGTAATGAAAATGACTAGGGTCTGTAATGGAGTGAGTATGAGAAGGAATTTGTGTTGTATCCAACACTATATTATTAACTCCATATACAGTGTCTCCTAACGCATAATTAGGATTGAAAACTGAGGATGCTGGATTTACAGCAGGGGCTAATACTCCACCAGGGACTCCTACTATGGCTCCTACAGGAACTCTCCCCCTTTTATCTGGAGTGCCATTTAAACCATTACATAAGTAGATGTTTATCCAATCTCCAAATCCAGCTCCTGTAGCATCAAAACTACTAAGAGATCCATAATATTCTACAACAGTGTAGGGAACCATCTTTGTATAGAATGCTGTAGAAGAAGGAAGAGAATCTAGATATGCTGCGATTAATGCATTTAAGTCAGCTATTGCTACATAATTTGTAGAAACATTTAATGTTAAAGCTGCTAAATCTGTACTTACAGAACATAATTTAGTAATCACTGCTTGTAATATAGCATGTGTACCATCTCCAGCACCCACTCCTGTTAGACAGTCTACATCATAATCAGCATTTAATGTTGTAAGTGTAGTGTTAATTGTATCTATTTGTTCTTGTAAATTACAAGCTGCTTGTATTAAAGCCTTAAGTAAATTTACCACTGTAAGATCTTCACAGGTAGGAAGATATTGACTTACTAAAGTACATATAATTTCTGAAGGAATTGTAGGTTTAATCCCTGTTCCATCTAGTGTGGATGTTAGAAAAGTAATTAAAGCTTGCTCTACATAGGAAAGACTATCTCCTGTTTGTATTTCTAGTACAGGAACATCTACTCCTGTGTATCTTACACATTTATCTGAGGTTACTTCAGTACATCCATTATAACAGTTTGAGCACATTTTATTGATTTATTTATTAATTAATATTTTTATTCGGCTGGCTATTTTCTTAACAGTAAACCTACAAGCATAATCAGGATTGTATAATTTAAATGTTAATATTCTTTTATATAAGAGCAAATCCCACATAACTTCTCTATCTATACATTTATTAAGATCAAATACTGTATTATTGTATTCATTTTTAGCTAATGAGAATATCTTACAGTTAATTTCTGATAGTAATACAGGTATTGTTGTGCAATCTACACAATTAGTTAGTCTGGGCTGGAGCATTTACTTGAGGTTGTGTATTTGGATTAGTTGCCTGTAAAGAGGCTGAATAGCATGAAGGACACATTCCATTTTTTAATTGGCAAGAACATCCTTGTACTGCCCCACATTTAGAGCATTTCATAAAATTGGTTTTATATGAAGTTAGTTATAAAATTATTATTTCTTGAACATCCACAATTATTAGCAATAAAATTACATAACTGCTTATTTGCTTGTCTGTAAAGAGTATTGGCTGTATCAATGGCACAATTATTAGCTGCTGCTTTAGATCCTTCTATAAAGAAATATATAGAAGTTAAATCCACTTTAGATTGAGTTTTAATAGCCATGTCACATTGCATCATATCCAGCTTCATATAAGCTTCATCAAACTTTTCCTGAAATATCTCCGTTCTTTGAAAGGTTTTTGTAACAAAGTTTTCTGAAGAAGGAGTTACTGAATATGTCAATGTGTATGTTCCATCTGGAAGAGGAGTTAAATCATCCCCAGGAGCACTAAGTCCTAAAATTAAGGAATTAAATACATTGAATGTATTAGGAGTAAAGGGAAGAGAAACACTATCAAAACCATTAGGGATTTCTATAGTGATAGTAGGGGAAGAAATAGGAGGACTATCAGGATAAGTAGAAATATCAGCTATTCCTAATGTAAGCTTGTTGAATGTTTCAATTACTAGTATATCTAATGTTAAGTCTGCCATTGCTATTAGTTTAAATAAAAAAGGGGAGGGAAGTTATCCTTCCTCCCCTTTTTCGGTATATTATTCTAAATCTACTATTAAGGTATAAGTGTAGAAGTTGTTGAAGTAGTAGGCCAAACAGTAGTTGTAGTACTAGTTGTCGTAATACAAGCGTTATCAGTAACTACTGTACCTAAAGCAGCTTCCAAAACAGTTTGAATACCAGCAGTTACAGATGAAGGAGTTGCTATGATGACAAGACTGTCTTCAGGAATATAATCTCCCCATTGATATGCTGATTTATCTATTTCATTAAAACGAATATAGAAAGTATCATAGTTTGTACCATCAGTTACCCAAGATTCGAAGTTCTCATTGTAACCGTTCATTCTGTAAAGACTCTTCAAATATCCAGCTTGATAGCTATAGAAATTCTTTTCAAGTTGTTTAATTTCATCAGATTGACCTGTTGCATAAGTGGCTCTTTGTGTTACAGTGGCTGTAGCTACAATATCACAAGCATCTGGTACAATAAAGTCTGCTGTGGTAGCAGGACCAGAGAATACGAATGTTCTAAACCACATTCTATCATATTCGTAAGGAAAGGCAGCAATATCGCAAGGTTGTCCATATCTAGTAAGAGGCTTACCAGAAATACGAAGAATTGCAGATGAGTTGTTTCCTATACGTTGGAATTGATAGAAATCTGAAAGAGAAATATTATCTGAATTATTACCAGGAGCTGCTTGATTTAGTGCTATGATAAGCTTATCAATAAGAGCAGGTACATCTACAACGGTACAAGGATCAGCACCGCAAGCACAACAAGGAGCTTGAACAGTTACTGAACGAGTGAAACCATTGAAATAAAGAGTAGAAAGATAAGAAGATTGGGCACGTAATGTAAGAGTGAGAATATCACCACATTTTACATTCCATCCACTTACATCTGTTACTTGAGTAGCAGCAGTAGCACATCCAGTGACCTTACGCCAATCTGTTACATTTGAAGTACAATTGGCTGTTGCACATCCCTTGATTTTATCAGAACGTTTACTTCCTTGTAGGTAAGTATTAGTTCTTCCTTGTGCAAGGTAGAAGTAAGCAGATGCAGCAATGTTACCAGCAGTGGCTACTGTGTAATCACTTCTGAATATACCAAACTGACCAGCAGTTAAGTCTTGTGTGCTACCAGAGCTAGGGAGTGTATTCCCTACTGGAACAACAAAGACGGTGGTTAATGAGAAATCTGACATGTTTGTTTATTTAAATTGTTAAAGTTTATTCGTCTGTTTTTATTCTAAATTCAGCACTTTGGGCAGCAGATGTATTTTCTGTGTACATTGCTATATTTTGTACTGTTAAATCCACTAATTCGTCCTCTAGATAGTTTTTAAGTACACAATTGACAGTTGTTGAAGGATTTCCATCTAATTTAATATATCCTTCTTTATCTATATAATCTGGATAACGAACATATGATAGATATAAATCTAACGGAGAAAACGTCCCATCTGTGAATATAGATATTTCATCTGATGCTATTATATTAAATGTTTCTTGATATTCAAATGATGGTTTTGTATGATCATTTGCTAATAACATTTGAATATCTCCATGTCTAGCTAAATCTGGATTTATCTTTATTCTTCTATTCTTACATTTTCCTTTGTCTGCTAATATATAACTATCAACATAGAACATGTAAGCAGGAGATACTCCAGATAGAGAGGCAGTCCATTTGTTTAGTTCTTTATTCGTTTCTTCTAGAGGAAGTTTATGATCTTCATAAGACTCTATAAGTCTTTCTAAATCTTCATATCTCTTTTTAAATGCATCAAATCCTAAACCAGAAACAGTATTTTGACCATCTAATTTCTGTTTTATCAGCTTTATTTGAGCCTCATTTAAAGCTAATATTTTATCTTCAAGACTTATCTGTTGATGTTCGTTACTTGATAGTTTATTTAGCTTTTGATCTATTTTGTACAATAAACTATCTACGGGAATCATACAGCAGACAAGGTTTTATATTTTAATTTTTCTTGTAATTCTATTAAATCAGCTTGGTTATCTTCATTTACTAGGAATTTAACCAAATCATCCTCATCTTTTGCAATTTCATTTTCTCCTTCATAGAGCTTACCATTAGGTTTCATTCTATAAATAGAGTGAGTGATGGCTTGTTTAATTAAATCTTTTGCATGAAGAATATCTTCTTTCATATTTGCAAATCTATTGAATACTTCAATAGGACTTAATCCTTGGAAAGTGCCAGATTTAAATTCACTTTTCTTGAAAAGATCGTCTACTAAGTTATAAACAATTTCTTCTTTTGTATTATCTTCTACAGGCAATCCTAATTGTCTTGCCACTTTCTTCTTCTTATCAGGAGTCATAGCATCAAATGCTATAATGGCTTTATTTATGGCCTTTTTCTTGTTGAAAGCAATTGCATTTTCAACTTCATCATCTGCTACATAAAATTGTGTATCTGCTGGATATTCTCCTCTCTCCCATGCTTGAAAAGAAGAAGCAACAGTAGGGTGAACTCTAAGCCAAGAGAAAGCTAGCTCCTTATATGGAATAGATAAATCGAATAGATTATCTCCATCCATTAATTTAACAGGTTGAACGTGGGATTGATCCTCAGATGAAGTGGATTTACTATGATCCCAGAATGAGGACTTTGGTCCTAGGTCTACTCCAAGAGCTTCTTGTAATTTATCTCTTAGTTTAGTAACCCTATCAATCTCTACTTCTTTAGCTGCCCTATCTTGAATTCTGCTGATATAAGCTGCTTTTGGATCTAATCCTGTTCTATAAACTCCAGTGAGTTCCTTGTAAGGAAATTTGAATACCCCTGTTCCAGGGATTCTGCTAATTCCATGTTTAGCAAGTTCACTTTGCATAGTTTGCTGTGTACTGCTATAGGTTCTCTTAATAGTGGAGATTTTGCCTGTCCTGCCCATAATTTAGTTAGTTATTTGGTTTTTATTTTTGTTGCGGTGTCTTGGATTCGAACCAAGGTTTTCAAGCTTATGAGGCTTGTGAGATGGCCACTTCTCTAACCCGCTATTTTTTGAAAGCCCTCTTCAAACTCAGCATTTTGAAGAGGTTAGGCTTTCTGTAATTTTATAACTCTGTCCACATGCTCCTTATCCATATAAGGATTATGTATTTCTCTGTGACAATTAGAACATAATAACATACATTTCAAAGCTTCTTCTAGAATAACTTCATCTGTTTTGTAATTCAAATTCTGAACTTTGATCTCAAAACTCTTTTCATCTGGATCTCTGTGATGAAAATCAAAAGCTGATATATTTTTATTATATCCACACTTTTCACACTTTCCTCCAAACAATTCTATTAACTCTAGTTTCTTTTTAATTCCTTTTAATGTGTATTTGTTTAAACCATATTCATCTTTAAACTTTTTGTGAGATTTCGAAGAATTCTCATATTTAAATTTATCGTGACATTTTTGGTTACAAAACTTTTTATCTCTTCTAAGTTGTCTTTTATTTTCCTTCTTTTCTAGTTTTTTACCACAATACTCACATTTTCTATCTTCGTGAGTAGTTATCACTAGAATTGTGGTATCTCTTCTATAAGGACAGTACGAGACAAATCTTCAATGAAGACATCACAACGATCTTGCATCCACAATTCATACCCAGGAAACTTGTTAGCACTAGACATACCTTGTGATTTTGCAAATCCTAAGTGATGTCTACGTCCATCAATATATCCCCAAGTCATAGAAGGTTCACCTTCCATACGTACTTCACGGATGTTATTAACCATTGATCCATCTGACATAGGAGACACATCAAACACAAAGAATACAGGAGTAGACTTCTTATTTTGACCGAATTCCAAGTTAGATTGAGGAAGATCAAGTTCTTTTAAGTGAACTAGTTCTACTCTACCTGTTTCACGAGTAACCATTGCATCAAATGCAAAGTTGTATGTGATATGTTGACCTTCACCTTGCATATAACGATTACCGCTATCTGCCATAAATGTCAATCCTGAATTAAGAGCATCTGTTTTTAAAGCTTGTTGGAAAGTATCAAAACCAGCTTCATTAGTATACATTTTAACTCTACGATCTTTAACATCCACACGTCTGTAGAATAAATCTCCAAATACGCTACGGATTAAGTTAGCAGAGAATTCCCCACGATTATATTGTACCAAGTTACCATTATTGCGCATTCTGTGGTATACACCAGCAGTAGTACGTTTCAATTCTTGTCTTGATCCATTAGTTTTAACGGTTCCAGGTTTACCCCAGATCATCTTTTTAACTTTCAATTCTAGCATTGCTTTACGCATCCAGAATTCGATAAATGGTTCCCACTTAATATCATTACGAGTAAGAGCCAATTGATTCCTACGTTGAGGAACATACACTAGAATATCTAAAGGTCTACCTGAGCTATCTCTCAACATTTTTGTATCAGCCCATGCTGTAATCTTATGTTCAAAACCATATCCTGAACCTAAAGATTCAAACATTGTGATTTTCTCACCCAAACGTGGTAAGCCTAGTAAATCTTGGTCAAATTCACCAATTGATGCATCAACCAATTCCAATTCAATTCCAATCTCCAAGAATACAGGGGCAACGAAATCCACTGTAGGGTTATCAGTTACAAGTGTAAACGAATACACATATCCAACATTCCAAGGTTGAGGATCTTTGGTTACATAGAACCTAGGACCATATTGACGGCTACCAACAGAGATGATGGAGTTTTTAGAGAATTCATTAGTATCCAAAACTAATGAGAATTCTTGTCCATCAATTCCAGGTTTAGTGAGATTCTGTGTTGAAACAGGAACATCAATAATTTTAGGGAATTTGTAAGGAACATTAACATCCCATTTCCAAGCATCGCTATTTGTATCAATATAGAATGGAGTGGATTTATTAATCATATCCAAGAAGTCATTGCTATACAATGAACTCTGAGTATACAAACTTATGATTTTTTTATCATAGTTTGCAGGATCTGTAGAGTGAAAACTCTCCAAGTGATTACTATCGGTGAGCTTACCTACAGCACGTTTGTCCATAGAAGCTATCCTAGCATAGGTAAAACCAGTTAGTCCTGGGATTGTTTGAATTGCCATTTGTTATTTAAATTTAGATTTTTATTTTATAAGTATTCAGAAAACAACGATTTTGAAGCTCCTGATGACTTACTTGATTTCACTGAGGATTTGCTTGTTTGCTTCACCAATTCACCAAATAACTGATTAGTTTTTTTGGTAACTCCTGTTTTTTGAATGGTAGAGAGAGTAGGGTCTTTTTCTAAGATTTTTAGAAGAAGAGCTATTTTCACTTTCCTTTCATGATTTTCAGGTCTTTTTAGTTCAAGTATAGAAACATCAAAATCTGTTAAAGGTTCTCCAGATGAAGTTTTGTACTTATCTACTAAAAGGAAATCTTGTAGTTCATTAGCTAATTTGGGATTAATGGGAATGCCATCAAATTCCTTATCTTTTAATTTGTTTTGAAGAACTGTATTTACGTTCTTCATATATTGACTCTTGAATTCAGCTTGTTGTTGAATCTTAAGTTCACTTTCTTTTTCTAATTGCGACAGTTTCTCAGCTTCTTTTTTAACTAGGATTTTTTGATATTTCTGAGACATATCTTCCAAATCTCCATAGTTTTTATACTTTTCAATTTGTCCATCTACGTCTGCTGGATCAAATCCTTGAGTGGTGAGTCCTGCTCTAACCACTGCTATTTGATTTTCTTCTTTAGTTAAATCTACTTCTGAAAGATTTTCGATTTTATTATAAGAAGAGAAATACTCTTTAGGATCTACTCCTTTTTCAAATATAGCTGAAAATGCATGTCTCCTGTCTTCACCAAATTGACTAATGAAATTACTAATCATTTCTCTAGCTCCTTTTTCCTTTTCGTAGTTAAATCTTGCTAGGAATTCTTCTGGAGTTTTAGCAACAACATCTTCTTCATCTTCATCTTTTGAAAAGACACCAAGATTAGTTAGTTCCTTAGATAGGATTTCAAATTGGTTTTTATCTGATTCAGAAGACTCTTCTTCAGAATTTTCTGTCTCCTCAAGAGCTTTAGTTTCCTTAGTTTTATTTTTTACTTCTGTAGATTCCTCTTCTTCATTCTCTTCTTCTTGTTCCTCTTCTTGAGATTCTTCTCCTTCTAAGAAGGAGTTTAGTCCTTTTTCAGCTTGTTTAGCAGCTTTTTGACGAGCTTCTTCTGCAAGTTCTTTAGGAGATTTTTTCTTTTCCTCTTTAAGAGTTGTTTCTGTGGAAGTTGTTGATTTCTTTTTTAAAGGTTTTTCTTCACCGAGTTCCTCTATTTCATCAGGAGATGAAGTGGATGTTTCTGGGGCATATAACCCTTCAAGGATTTCTTGTGCTCCTGTCATTTCTACACTATCAGAAATACTGAAATTTCCAAATAATTCTTGTGTAGACTGAAGATTAGTTGCTTTCTCAGCCATAATTTAGTTAGTTACTATTGGTTTTTATTATGTAAAAGTAGAATAGATTTATGAAATAACAAAGGAAAAGTACTTGAAAACGAGGAATTTACAAGATAATATAGCATTAAGGAATTTCACTCTAATCATTTTTGTTTATCTGTCTTGTAAAGTTTTTTATACCTTGTGAGGGCTGAATGAACTTTGTCCACAATATCCTCCAAATAATAGCATTCCATTTCATCATTTGTTATAGATAGTTTATATCAATGCCAGCTAAATAATAT
>Ga0207641_10000104_pt1 | contig 122307 bp, 114 predicted proteins | sample KBSSwiS62_FD_184306 | JGI IMG/M metagenome (GOLD analysis project Ga0207641, IMG submission 184306) | Switchgrass rhizosphere microbial communities from Kellogg Biological Station, Michigan, USA - KBS Switchgrass S6-2 (SPAdes) (version 2) | ecosystem: Host-associated > Plants > Roots >... | reverse complement strand
CGCCGACGTTCGTGAAATCACGCGCAGCGCGCGAATGCCAGACAAGCGAGTTGTGAGCTCGTCCGTCATGCCATCGGCAAAGTAATCCTGCCCGGCATCTCCCGACAGATTGGCCAGCGGCAATACAGCCAGGGAGGTGACTTTGGGATGAGCAGTTTGGCGTCGTTCGTACGTCCGAAAGTAAAGGTAAAGGAAAGCCCCGACCACCAATAAGGCGACCGTGGCCGCGAGTCCAACTGCCCATGTCTTCCTAGCGGGCTTGTCAGCTTTGCCTCGGCCTTTAGCTTCCGCCGGCAGGGTCACAGGTGCGACCAGGCGGTAGCCGGCCTTGGGGATCGTCTGAATGTAGGTAGATTCCCTAGGATTGTCTTCGAAGGCCTTACGCAGTTCCGAAATCGAGCGAGTCAGCACCTCGTCACTAACGAAGGTATCCGGCCATACTCGATGGAAGATCTGTTCCTTGGAAACCACGTCACCGGGACTATCGGCGAGCGCGAGCAGGACCTGCATGATCTTGGGCTCCAGGCGATGGGTTTGCCCTGCGCGCTCTAGACAGTTCATCTCGGGAGAGACAGTCCAGTTCCCAATGGTGAACCTGCCCAATCATGACCTCCTGCGACAGAAACGCATAGGAACGAGATTATAGTCCGCAGACTCAACCGGAGCTGAATGTTACCGTCTCATTTCAAATAGATACAGCCACTTTCTGTCAACGCATCTTGCTTCGGGTAAGTCGAAGTTGCCGTCAAAACGTTCCCTTAGGTGAGCCTTTGCTAAACCTAAGCCTTCCTTCAGGACTTTCCCGCCACCACAGTTCTATTGCTCCCCTAGCGGCAGGTGGGGGAGCGCATCTTGAAATTCTTGAAGTTGTGGGTCGCGCTGCTGACATTGTGGTCAGCCGCGAACTCGGCTGCTCAACAGCATTCCGAGGTCTCCTTTCGGTTAATCGATGGGTGGGCAATGATCGTCGATGGGACCTTGGCTGGCGTTCCGCATCAGAAGATGTTGATTGATACCGGGGCGGTCCCTAGCGTGATTAACGCGAGGGTAGCCAAACGGATAGGTCTATCTGGGAGCGCTTCGGAACTTTCTCTGATGAACCGGTCCATCGCAGTGGAGAGAGTGCATGTTCCCGAAGTGGGATTGGGCCCCCTCTCGGCTACGGTCCTCGATATGGTGTCCGTAGATCTCGAAAAGCTCGAGCAAGCTCTGGCAACACGCATTGATGCCGTCATCGGATTGGACTTCCTGGCTCAGCGGAATTTCAGTCTCGACTACCAACACAAGAGACTCATCATCGGTGAGGATTCGATCTCGTCCGGGGCGATTACATTTGAGATTGAGCATGAAGCCGGCGGAACCTACATCCTCATTCCCATGGAGTGTGGTGGCCAAAGGCTGCGAATCCTGCTCGATACTGGAACACGAGACTTCTTGTTATTCAAAAGCCGGATGAGGGGCGGGTTGCAACGCTTGCCGGCGCGAGGGCAACGCGCGAACTTCAATCCAGCCGGGCAAGACCAACTCACCGAAGTCGAAATCGCGTTTGTGCGAGCGGGAACATTGTTCCGAGAAAAGCAGAAGGCCTTTGTCTGGGCGACTCCCGAAAAAGAAATCCGAAACATCGACGGCTTGCTTGGGCCGGCTGCGCTTGGCATTGCCGTGGTCCGATTCGACTTCAACCGGCATACCGTGTCGCTTGAGGCTCGGGGCAAAGGCGGCACCGTCGATGTCCCGTCCAACACCTCGTTTTCGCATTAGGTCAAGACGTTCAAGCCGCGGAACTCATACGAGGGTAGGAACGATCCATGCCAATCGATTCCGCGACCCATCCGTTTCGCAAAGTATTGTTATCATGACGCGGTGGCATCCAACCGCGGGAAGTTCATTACATTTGAAGGGCTCGACGGCAGCGGGAAAAGCACGCAGATCGAGAAACTGGCGCGCGCGCTGAAGGCCAGGGGCATTGCCGTCGCTGTTACGCGCGAGCCCGGCGGCACTCCTACGGGCGAAAAAATCCGACACGTCCTGCTGGATTCGAAGACCGCCGCGCTGTCTTCCCTGGCCGAGATGGCATTGATGTTTGCCTCGCGTGCGCAGCACATTGCAGAGGTGATCCATCCGGAGATGGATGCGGGCCGCGTGGTGATCTGCGATCGTTTTACGGACTCGACCGAAGCCTACCAAGGTGGCGGACGAAAGCTCGGCAGTGGTCCGGTGCTCGAGTTGCACCGCATACTCTGTGGCGGTCTCCAGCCCGACCTCACGATCCTCATGGATTCCGACGTTGCAGCAAGCGTCGATCGGGCGCGTCGACGGAATAAAAAGCAATCGGCACGCGCATCGGCGGAGAAAGACGAAAATCGCTTCGAGCAGGAGAGCCGGGCATTCTTTGGGCGCGTGCGGCAAGCGTATCTCGCGATTGCTCGGCGCGATGCGGCCCGTGTCGTCCTCGTCGATGCGCGCGGCACACCGCTCGAGACGCATAACCGCATCATGGAAGTAGTTCGGCAGAAATTGAGATTGGCGGGAAAGTGATGGGATTCAGGGATTTCCGTGGGAACCAGGACGTGGTCGGCCGGTTGCGCGATATGCTCGCGCGCAAACGATTTCCGCATGCCGTGGTGCTAGCCGGTCCGCACGGCTCTGGAAAATATACGCTCGCCCTGATGATGGCGCGCGCGCTGAATTGCCTGGAGTCGCTGACCACCGACGAGCTGCCGGATTTTTGCGGGAAATGCGAGAACTGTGTCCGCATCGGACAGGCGAATGATCTTGATGCGCGCTGCGCGGAGGCGGTCGAGGCTCGGGAGAACCTGCGCGAGACCGACAAGAAAGAAACCCGCATTCTGGTGCAGACGCATCCGGATGTGCTGGTGATTCCGCCCGATCCGCCGCAAATGATGATCAAGGTGGACCAGGTGCGGAAGGTGATTGAAAGCATTTACTTTCGGCCACAAGACGCACGGGAGCGCGTTTACATCTTTACTGATTCCGCCTTCATGAAAGAGGCCGCGAACTCGCTCCTGAAGGTGCTGGAAGAGCCGCCGGATTTCGCGACAATTTTTCTGCTCACGGATAACGCCGGCGAGTTGTTGCCAACCATTCGGTCGCGATCCGCTATGTACACCTTGAGTGCATTGCCGGTTGCGCAGATAGAAGAACATCTGGCAAAAGCGCAGCCGAATTGGAACGCCAAACAGCGTGCCCTTGTGGCGCGGCTTGCGGAAGGTGCGGTGGGCCGGGCACAGACGTTTGATCTTGAAGGGTACACAACCGCGCGCAACCACGCGCTGGCGATTGTGACCTCAGCGCTGCGAGGCGCGGACCATTCGGAGTTATTCAAAGTCACGGAGAGCTACCGTCCTGGCGCAGATGGACGAGCGAAAATTGAGCAATTGATCCGCACGATTTATTCAATCCTGCAGGACATGATGTTTCTGCAATCGAATACGCCAGAGCTGGTACGGAACAGCGATATCACCCTAGAGTTGAAGCGCTTAAATGAGTCCGCCGATTTCGAATGGATCGCAACAGCCTCGAACCGCCTGGCGGAGGTTGAGCGCGGCATGCGGCGAAATCTGCTGCGGTCTCTTTCGCTCGATTCGTTTGCGGTGGCATTGGAGAAGGGTGCGTAGCGTCCGCTCCAAATCATGGCGCGCCTCGCGTCTCTTCCACTACAAAAGTTCAAGTGGGATACTGGAGTTGTCGTCATCAATGTGGTGCGATTACCGGCCTGAGGCGGCCCGATACTTGCGCATCGCATCCAGCAAAATTACTCCGCTCACACCAAAGCATCCGATGGCGCCGAGTGCGCTGAACTCCGCGCTTCTCGCGCTCAAATGAAAACTTTCGCCGAAGAGTGCGCCCAATGCAAACACGATACCGAACAGATTCAGCCAGAGTGGCGATCGCACAGCTCCCCGCAGATCTCGCTGAAGGCGGACCTGCAACAAAACTGCAGCAAATCCAATGGCCGCGACCACCAACACAGCAATTGGACTGGAGAAAGCTCCGCGGCTCGTATAAAGAACAACGACCGCGAGCGCGACAATCAAAAGACCGGACGCGATGATCGTCCAGCGACGCGTATGTGAAGTAGATTCTGGCAAAGGTTCGATCTCGCTCGAACCCCACCATTCTAGCGAGCAAGAGATCGTTTCAAAAGTCTTACTTTGGATGCGCCTTACGCTAATGCCGGCAACCGCTCCGCACCCACCGTTTTCCCATTGCTCACTGCATAAAGCACTAGCTCAACTCTCGTCGATATTCCCAGCTTGTCGAAGATTCGGAACATGTACTTCTTGATCGTATGCTCACTGAGTTGCAGTTCGCGCGCTACCTCGCGATTACTCAGGCCTTCTGCGACCAGTGCGACGACCTGCTCTTCGCGAGGGGTCAGAAGGTCCGCGCCGCTGGCGTTCACAACGCGAAGTGGCGGCGATTGCGCAAGCATATCTAGCAATGATCGCACTTGATCGTTCGAAAGCCATACTTGACCTTCGTAAACCCGTTCGATGCATTTACATAAGGCGCGAAACGAGGCCTCACTAAAGGAAAATAGTCCGCGAGCGCCAGCGCGGACAGCGTTCATCAATAGGTTGTCGCTGCCATCTTCATACAGTAAAACGATTGGGATGTCGGGTCGGCTGAGCCGAATTCGCCGGATGATCGACAAAATGCGGTCATCGTCACACCTCGCACCCGGACTTACAAGCACCACGTCGACCTGCCCACCCTTCATTTCTTCGAGAATTTCGTTCGATTGCATCAGACAAGTGCGGCACTCCAACTCCGGGCGTCGTTTCAGAGCAGCACGAAGTAGGTGAACTTGAAGCGGGCTCGAGTTTGCGAGTAACACTCGAATCGGTCGAATCGGACCCATCGTAGACGACATTGACGACCTCAGCGGACGGAAGGTCGATTTTACGAATACCTCTGTGATTTTCCTGTGCGGCGCATCACGCCGAAATTGTTCAGAGTAAACATCCGGCGATGGAAACGATTTTGTGCGCGCGGAACGGGCACCTTCGTGCCACGTCAAGGCCATCCCGCACGAATTCCCGAAACTTAAGCCATTTGAAATCACCGTTCATTGTTTCGCCCTACCCCTTAACGCGACCTCATCCCGATTTCGGGGAACTGTTTGCTGCGTACACCAAAGTGACCTTCGCCGGTTGTATTCAACTGGCGATCGCCGCGCGTGAATTTCTATGTCCACATTCGAGGACAACACTTTTCACGTCTTGTCGGTCGGCGAGTCTGGGCATAAGTTCACGTCTGTAGACAGGCAGCTTGATCGTCGGCGAACGTCGGCGGAGGCATAGAACTTGCGGTCGGTTTCCAGGGTAACGCTGGTGTTGGCGGTTGGCCTGTCTGTTCAACAATTTTCACGAGCTGCTGTTGCGCAGGAATGCAGCCAGGCCCGGTACGTCGGACGCGTGCCCGGGCGAGAGGGTGCGCGGTTTGCACCTTCAGTATCGGCTGATGAGTTTCAGGTTCGGGAGACTGGAAACTCGACTAAAAGCCTTCGCGGCACAGCTCAGGCGCCCGGAAAAGCGGATAGCACGGGAGACCCCGTTCTAGGACGGGATCGCTATCCGCTTTACCGGCTTCGATCCGGGGACCAACTCGACGTCAACTTCACCTTCTCTCCAGAACTCAACCAGACCCTCAGTATCGGACCAGACGGTTATCTCCGGTTCAAAGGCGCAGGCAATATCCATGCGGAAGGTCTTACGGTGCCTGAACTGGAAGTCGCAATTGGTAGATCCTATGCTGGTGTGCTTCACGATCCGGAAATAAGTGTCGCACTCAAAGAATTTGAGAAACCTTATTTTCTCGCCCTCGGGCAAGTGGCTCGCCCCGGAAAGTACGAACTACGTAGCGCGTTGACCCTGAGCGAGGCAATGGCGGTCGCGGGCGGGTTTACGCAACAAGCGCGTCATTCCCAAATCGTTCTCTTCCGCCATGTTTCGGATGACGTCGTCGAAGCTCATGTACTGAACCTCAAAAAAATGCTCGCGCGTCATGACCTACGGGAGGACCTCCCACTCCAGCCGGGCGATCTCATCTTTGTTCCACAAAGTTCTATTTCCAAAATCCAGCGGTTCATGCCCTCGGCAGTGATGGGTACTTATGTGAACCCGATGCAGTTTTGAACAGAGAGGAGTGAGCAGGTAACGGGTCAGAGTCGGTTGTAAGTGCGCCAACAGTTTCAATGGCCCGGACCTCGCCTGACTGCCGTCGAATGCCGGAACACCTCAACTTGAGCCACGATCTAACACCGCAGCCCTCCCCCACTGTACGCGATGTGTTGATGGTGATCTTTCGGCATCGCCGTCTATTCGGTTGGTCCTTTCTGATCGTTTTCCTTGTGGTGATCGCATATGCAACAGCGACCCCTAGGTACGAAGCGTCCATGCGAGTGCTGGTTCGGCGGGGGCGCTTCGATCCGCCCATGACGCCCCAGCCAAGTTCTCAGGCAGATTTCTCCCGCTCGGCGGTTTCCGAAGAGGAAGTGAACTCCGAAGTCGAACTTCTCCGCGACGACGAAGTCTTGCGTCGAGTCGCAGAAAAAAATGGCCTTGCTGGGCGAGGTCTGCTGGCCTCCCTTCATATCCAGCAGGATGACGTACGCGCACAAATCGAGCGCGCAGCGCGCAAACTTGCTGCTCAGATCATTGTGGAACCCATACGGAAAACGTCTCTAATTCAAGTTCACTATCGATCTTCCGATCCAGGCCAGGCCGCGCGAGTCTTGAATTCACTTGCGACCGAATACAGCGCTAAACACGCGGAATTGCACCGGCCTTCAGGAGAACTCGAGTTTTTTGATCAGCAAATTTCAAATAGCCGGATTCGACTCGATGAGGCCGAGGCCGCGCTTCTTCAATTCACACAACGCGAGGGCTTTGTTGCCGCACCACTCGAACGCGATGCGGCACTCGTCCGACTTGCAGATGCCGATGCAAAGTTCCGGCAGCTTCGTCAGGACATTTCCCAATCAGAGCAACGAGTGCGAACTCTGCATCAACAAATGATCACTTTTCCGCCGCGGAGCACCTCGACAATTCGCTTTGTCGACAATCCGGAACTGCTCGAGAAACTTAAATCTCGCCTTCTGGAACTTCAGTTAAAACGCACCGAGCTGCTAACTCGCTATGAGCCGACCTACCGCCTTGTCCAGGAGATGGAAACCGAAATCGGCGAAGCTCATGCGGCGATCGAACGGGAGGAGCACCAGCCTTTACGGGATGAGACCACAGAGAAAGACCCCAACCACGAATGGGCGAAGGCGGAACTCGAAAAAGCGGAGGTCGATCTGCGCTCCTTGCAAGCGGGAGCTGGCACGGCCGCGCGCGAGCTGATCGATTCTAGAAAGCAGGCGCAGCACCTCGGTGCAGCATCCATCGAACAGGAAGACCTGCAGCGGGCCGCCAAAAGTGCTGAGGAGACGTACCTTCTTTATCTACGAAAGCGCGAGGAAGCTCGGATCGGAGACGCGTTGGATGCGCATGGCATCCTCAATTTCACTCTTGCGCAGTCTCCCGTCGAGCCCGCGCTACCTCTCCGGTCCAATCTCAGCTTCGGGTTGATCGCGCTCGCCGCCGCGGGCCTTTGCAGTACGGGTCTGGCTTTTGCAGCTGAATACATCGATCCGGTGTTCCGCTCTCCAGACGAGGTGTTCGCCTACCTGCAGGCTCCAGTTTTGGCCACACTGCCGAAAGAAAGGGACGCAGCATGAATGCCGCTGTTGAGACACTGAAACTGTCGTCTACAAGTGCGGATTACCCTGCGCAGCCCGACGATAGACCTAAGGCGAATCGAGACACGTTCGCTTGGGACCCAGCAACGTTTGCCGGAGAACAGATCTCTTCACTCGTCAGCCGCGTGTTCTTTCCTGGTTGGCCTGCGCCCCACAATCAAGTGGTCTTCGCCGCGGTCGAGGCACTGCATGACATCACTAATATTTGCCAACGCATCGGCGAGACCCTATGTCAGCAGGTGGCCGGAACCGTTTGTGTGCTCGATGTTGACGGCACGTATTACACCCAAGGCAATAGCGCCAACGCTCACCAACAAGTATCGGTCGAAACGCCGAAGCGCCTAAAGGATCTGGCTATCCATGTTGCAAACAATCTCTGGCTGCTTCGCTCCTCCGATTTCAGCGTGCGCAGCGCGCAAGGATATTCCGGTTCATTGGTCCGTGAACGCCTCAGCGATCTGCGTCGAGAATTCGACTACACGGTTATCCACGCACCTGCCATTGGTGCTTCAACTGAAACTGCGTCGTTGGGCCACTGGGCAGATGGAGTAGTGCTCGTGATCAATGCCCAACGGACGCGCAGAATCGCGGCTCAACACGCCCGTGATGTGTTGCAGGCAGCCGATGCACGACTGATCGGTGTTGTGCTTGCCCAACGCGAGTTCCCGATTCCTCAAGGTCTGTATCGGCGACTCTAAGAAAGCAGGCGCGTTAGTTGGCCCCGTTCCAAGCGAGTCTGCAATCGACACAATGTCTTTACCCTCCACCATTCCCGCGACAGGCTTGACTGGACCAGCCAACGATCCGGCGACACCCGGTAGTTACGCGCGATTGATTCCCGGATCGCAGCGATTACAAGATCGTCGCCCTGTCCAAACAAGAAAGCAGCCACGGTCACTGCAAGACGATCGGAGTGTGAAGGCCGAGGCAGCCCCGGGGAGGACCGCCGTTTTGCGATCCGATCCTCTCCGGTCAATTTCATCATGGCTTCCCCGACCCGACGCTGTCGACTCAACCACCTCCCTCGCTCCCTGGGTGATCTGTGACATTGCAGTATTCCTGATCGCATCCATAGCGATCTCATACGCGCAGTGGTTTTTGGCCGACGGCATGCGAGTTCCGGTCGCCGCTACCACCTACTCATCTGCTCTCGGAGTTGCGTTACTGCAGGGCGCGCTGGTGACACTGATTGCCTGCACCGAAGGTGTCTATCGAATTGATCCAAGAGGTGTCAGCGTCGCGCTCCGGTTAGGCAAGTCGGTGTTGTGGTCAACCGCCCTTATTGGCATTGCATGTAGGGAACAGCACCTCTCCCTTTTATCACTTTGTGCCGGCCTGGGTTACTTAGGCTTGCTCGGAACGCGGTCGCTCTCGCGTCTGGAACGTGAAACAACAACTGATCCAGCAAGATCGCGCAAGGTTCTTATTGTGGGTGCGAATCAGGAGGGTCGAGCTCTTGCTGCTTACCTGGCTACGAATCCGCAGGTAGGCAAAACCGCGTGCGGATTCCTTGATGACTACTGGCCGGTCGGGGACGAGGTTCTTGGTCGAGTTGCAGATCTCGAACGCTTGGCGCGCGCTCATTTTGTCGACCAACTAATAATTGCTTCGGACGATCCCGCTACTCGACGACGTGCGATCCGCATGGCGAGATTGTGCCATCTTGACGTTGTACTCGTTCCGAATCTTGTGGACTGCACCGCGGGCCACATCGCCCAAGTGGGGCGTTGGCCCTTGATTACTCTCTATGAGGAGCATCTGCCCGTGGCCGCGCTCGTCATCAAACGAGCCATCGATCTGATTGGGGCAAGTGTGGGGCTGCTGCTGACTGCGCCGCTGTTCGCCGCGATCGCTCTGTTGATCAAGCGCGATTCGCCTGGTCCATCGGTTTACGCAGCTCCGCGCGTTGGTCGCAAGGGCGCGCATTTTTGTTGCTACAAATTCCGAACGATGTTCGTAAATGCCGATGCAATCAAACAACATTTACGGGTCCTCAACCAGCGCGAGGGTCCATTCTTCAAAATTGAAAGCGATCCTCGCATCACCCGTTGCGGACGTTGGCTGCGAAAATACAGTCTCGATGAATTACCGCAACTGTGGAACGTTCTCCGCGGTGAAATGAGTCTCGTCGGGCCACGCCCTCACCCTGTCGACGATTTCGCCAGATACCAACTCACCGATTTCTGCCGTCTCGATGTCCGGCCAGGAATGACCGGGTTGTGGCAAACGACCGCTCGTAGGGACCCATCGTTTCAGACGAACATAAGACTCGACCGTGAATATATCCAACGCTGGAGTCTTGCACTCGATCTACGAATTCTCATCAAAACAATTCGAGTCGTTTTTGCCGGCGGAGGCTGCTGACGCCACGTGCCGGAAGCCACCTACAATTCGCCTCTTCGCGCGTGGTCTGCATTCCCTTGGACTCCTGTCGTCGCAATAGCTCAAGTCCTGAAAATTCTCGCCAGTGCACCGGTCGTGCTGTTCTTGCTTGCGCTAACCGCGATGCTGTTCCGTCCACCGGAACTAGCCTGCTCATCGCTCGACCGCGTGGCATTTGTATTGATGCTCGTCGCATTCCTTCTACGTTCCGTTCTCGTCCGGCAGCATGTCCGTTTTGAGCGCAGCGCGGTGTGGCCTCTCGGCGCGTTGCTGGTTATGAGTTTAGCTAGCGTTGCAACCCAACCCTTCGAGGTCAAGACCTGGAGCGTACTTGCCGCCAAACTGATCGTTCCGTATGCGCTGTTTCACATTGCGCGGCGCTCGTTTCGAACTGAATCTTCGCGCAGGGCACTTGAGACCTTTGCCTTACTCGTCTTGTCTTACTTGTGCTTCATTGCGGTGGCCTTCCTGTTCGGTGCTCGCAGTCTGATCCTGCCTCGTTTCATTCTCGACGAGGGCCTCAGCATTCACATCAACCGCGCCCGCGGCCCTTTTCTCCAGGCCGTCGCCAACGGTGTGACCCTCAACATGCTTGGATTGCTTGCTCTCGACACGTATCGTCGCAGACGCATTCGCGGCGCTTTCGGCGCAGTCCTTCTCGTCGCGCTTCCTGTCGCGATACTTGCCACCAAGACACGCGCGGTCTGGCTCTCATTTCTCGGTTCGGCACTGATTGTCATCCTCTTCAATTCCAACCGCCGGATTCGCCGAGTATGTCTTGCACTGGTCATGACCGCCACCTTTTCCGCGGCGGTAGCGTTCAGTGCGACTACTCTGGGCTCATCCTTGCAGGATCGTTTCGAAGACCGCAGCCCAGTGGAGATTCGGCTCGCTGTCTACCACGCTGCTTGGGACATGTTTCGTGAACGACCGCTACTCGGATGGGGCGTGTCGCGCATGCCCTCACAACTTGAAGAACGCGTCAGCGATTTTCATCTCAACCAGTTCGTCGTTCACAACACGTATCTCGAAATTCTCGTCGAACACGGCTTGCTGGGGTTGCTGTTGTACGGATGGTTGATTGTCCGACTGTTCCGCTTGGCGCGCTGTCGTTCGACTGCGGATTTGAGTGGCACATTTCTCGACCACGGATTTCGCGAGCTGTGGCCGGTGATTCTCGGTGTCTATCTGTTGAATGGTTTCTTCGTAGTAATGAACTACCAGTTCGTGAACGGATTCCTATACACACTGGCAGGCTTGCTCGCTGGAAAGAACGACACAAAGGATCGGTCAAATGCGCCCGCCAACTAGCCGGCGATCCAAAGACGGGATACACAAGTTGGGCCATGCCGCTGATTCGGGTCCGCCCAGAAGCGAGGTACGTGAGGCGCAGTCCTTCCTCACCGGTCGCGGCGGCCTCTACCTTGGCGTGCGCTATGGACTCGGCGTCCTCATCAGCCTCGGCAACATGTTTGTTCTAACTTGGTTGCTCGGGCCACATGTCTACGGGCTCTTTGTCACCGCCATCGCCCTTACCTCAGTCCTGGCAAATCTCGTCCGCAGCGGTCTGGATACTTATCTCGTCCGGTGCGAGCGCATCCCCGAGCACCGCGACTACGATACGGCCTCCACTGCGATCTTTTGTTTCTCGATCGTGGCCATGGCGGGCGGAATGGCCGCAGTTCCTTTGCTCACGCGCTGGTTTCACAGTGCCGAGTTTGTTCCCCCATTTCTGGTGACGATGCTGACGATCCCGATCGTTGGCCTCGCCGGTCCTGTTACTGGGAAGCTCGAACGCGCTTTGAACTTCCAAACCGTCGCAAAGATCGAGCTCACCGGGCAATCGCTCGCGCTGGTAACCGGCCTCACGCTGGCGCTCCTGCGAAAGGGCATTTGGGCGCCGGTCGCAGGGCAGCTCGTTTGGCAAGTCTTCGGCCTGCTCGCCGCCTTCCGGGCGGCGCGCTATTTCCCCCGCTTCGTTCTTGACCGCAATCGTCTTAGCGAGATGCTCGCGTTCGGTGTCGGTTACACCGCTTCTCAACGTACCTGGCAGTTGCGTGCGTTGGTGAATCCATTGATTGTGGGGCGATTCGTCGGCGCCGAGGGAGTGGCTTTTGTCGGGCTCGCCATCCGTATCGCCGAAGGATTGGGTTTTCTTCGTACCGCCGCATCGCGCTTGGCCATCGCGAGTCTCGCCCGTCTGCGCCACGATTCTGATTTGCTTCGCGCCTCGTTGCAGAAAGCGCTCCGAGGCCAAGTGATAATTCTTGGGCCTTTGCTCGACGCCTTCGCGATCGCCAGTCCTTTCGTCATCCATCGCGTGCTCGGTGAACGTTGGTATACAGTTCAGCGAATCTATCCACTCATCGCGCTCGCCGTCCTGGTCAATTCGATCTACAACCTCCAATCTGCGGCCTTGTTCGTCATCGGACGCCAATGGATCGTACTACGCGCTTTCGCCTTGCACGTCGCTCTTTTGGTGATCGGCGCGCTGCTGCTTGTTCCCCAGTTCGGACTCATCGGGTACGGCGTCTCCGACTTGATCGCGTGCGCCGCCTATCCGCTGCTGCAGATCGGAACATCGCGCGCCATAGGTTCTATCTCTCACACGCTCTGGGTTTGGGTGCTTGCGTTCAGTGCTCCGCTTTTCTTTCCTTATGCAACCGGAGCCTGGAGATTCGCCGTCTGCTTTCCCGCACCGGTGCTGGTCGCTTGTGCTGCCTGGGCTGAGCGCCACAGGCCAACAAAAAGAGAAGTCCAAGTCTGTTCTGAAATGAAAGAACTCTTACTGCGAGGATAACCGTGCCAGTCGTTGCCTACATCGCGAATCAATTCCCATCGCCTGTCGAACCGTACGTGCAGGACGAAATCCGCGAACTTCGCCGTCGCGGCGTTACCGTCGTCGCTACCACGGCGCGTTGGCCTAAGTTCGCGGCCAGCAATTCCATTTCACCGGACATAAATTTGCAGAAAATCTCCTGGCGCGCTCTGGTCCAAGCAATATTTCTCTTGATTTGCAGATTCCCGCATCTTGCAGACCTCTTTGCTCGAATTCTTTTCGAGGGACAGGAGTCGTTGTCACGCCGCGCCCGTTGTATCGTCCATACGGTTCTTGGCGCCTACTATGCGGTGATACTCCGTCCCTTTCACGTCAATCACATCCACGCCCACCACGGGTATTTCGGGTCGTGGATCGCATTAGTCGCTGCTCGGATTTTGAACGCCGGATTCAGTCTCACGCTTCACGGATCCGATCTTCTTCTTCACCCATCGTTCTTGGATACGAAGCTGGCGCACTGTGATTTGTGTTTCACGATCTCTGAGTACAACCGAACTCATCTGATGCTGCAGTTTCGAAAAATTCCACCCGAAAAAATCATCGTGCAGCATCTCGGCGTTGATATCGCTGAACCATCTTTGTCTTTCGCGGAGCTTCCGCCGACCTGTGTCGTTCTCCTCGCGATTGGGCGCTTACACGCAGTCAAAGACCACGCATTTCTCATCAACGCCTGCGCGAAGCTTCGAGACCGCGGCACGGACGTTTTTTGTCTCATAGCCGGCGAGGGGCCTGAGCGGGACCCTCTCGAACATCAAATTGCTACGCTGGGTTTGGAAGGCCGCATTACTTTGCTTGGCCATGTGCCTCATGAGGGGCTCGACGCGCACTATGCGCTCGCTGACATCGTCGTTCTCACGAGTCGTAGCGAAGGCATTCCTCTGGTACTGATGGAAGCTATGATGCGCGGGAAAGTAGTTCTTGCGCCCGACATCACTGGCATTCCTGAGCTCGTGGAAAACGGGCGCACCGGCTTCTTATACCAACCCCGCTCACTTGATCAGTTCGTTGCCCAGATAGAGCGGCTGCAGCTTGCGGCTCCCTCACTTCAGCGGGTTCGCGTTCAGGCGCGTGCTCACGTGCTCGCTCATTTTGAGCGCACTACCAATCTTGAGATGTTTGCCGACAGATTTCTTGCTCACATCCGAAAACCTTCCACTACCGTCTATGAAAATCCTGTTCTGCAACAAATATAATTTTCGCTTCAGCGGCACGGAGAGCTACCTCTTCGATCTCATGGACCTGCTGCGCGCTCAGGGCCATGAGACAGCGTTATTTTCCATGGCCGATGAGCGCGGCATCCCGACAGCTTTCGACTCCGATTTCGTTTCTCACATCGACTTCAAACAACCCGCAGGCGTCATCCGCCAACTCCGTCTTGCCGCCCACGCCGTTTACTCGCGTGATGCAAGGCGGCGTCTTCGTAGCGTGATAAATAAATTCAAGCCGGATGTAGCGCACATCCGTAACATCTACCACCATCTTTCCCCTTCGATCCTTTGGGAGCTTCGCACACAAAAAATCCCCGTCATCTACCACGTGAATGACCTCAAGCTTGTCTGTCCGAGTTTCAATGCCGTGTCGAACGGTGAGCCGTGCGAGCGGTGCGCGACCGGAAAATTCTGGCACGTCGTTTCAGAAGGATGTTATGGGAAGTCCCGTCGCCAAGCACTGGCGCTTGCTGCCGAAGCCTATGCCCACCGCTGGTTGCGCACGTACGAAAGGTGTGTGGATCTCTTCATCGCCCCCAGTGAGTTCGTACGCAACAAGCTCGTCTCCTCGGGTTTTGAAACAGATCGCATTCAGGTCTTGCCCCATTTCCAAACGGTCATCGCTTCCGATCCGCCTCCTCCCGGCAACTCGATTCTTTACTTTGGGCGCCTCTCCGCGGAGAAGGGAGTTGAAGATCTCTTACACGCAGTGAAAGCCCTGCCCTACATTCGTGTCAATATTGCAGGAGAGGGACCTCAGAAAGCACAACTCGAAGGCATGGCGAGAGAGTTGCGTCTCACCAACGTTCAATTCCTCGGTCACCTTCAGGGGGCTGCACTGTCGCAAGCAATCGCCGGTTCGCGCTTCACCGTCTTCCCATCGCACGCGTTTGAAACTTTCGGTAAAAGTATCGTCGAGTCCTACGCACACGCCCGCTCGGTAGTCGCCTCCGATCTCGGGTCGCGTCGCGAACTAGTCTCGGAAGGTAAGACTGGACTCTTATACCCAGTCGGTGATGTAGGGGCTCTTCGCGCCGCGATTGCCTTTCTCCACGAGGACTTAGGGCTGGCGCTCCGCATGGGGGAGACTGGTCTGCAACTCGTTCGTGACCGTCACAGCCCATCGCGCCATCTCGAGGAACTCGCCAGTATCTATAAAACATTGATTCACAAATCCCATCTTGCTCGTCGTCGCATGAAAGTTGCTTTCATCGGCGGACGCGGCGTCATCTCGAAGTACAGCGGGATCGAGGCCTACTACGAAGAAGTTGGTAGGGAACTCGCGCGTCGCGGACATGATGTCACCGTTTACTGCCGTTCGTACTTCACGCCGCCTCAACAAAAGCACGAGGGAATGAGCGTCGTCCGCATCCCCACCCTTCGCACCAAACATCTGGAGACCGCCATGCACACGTTCCTCAGCAGCTTGCACGTGCTGTTCTCGCGGAATCGCATCGTTCACTACCACGCCCTCGGTCCGTCGCTGTTCTCTTTCATTCCGCGTCTTGCAGGAAAGAAGACGGTCGTTACCGTGCAGGGCCTCGACTGGCAACGCAAGAAATGGAACGCACTGGCGTCGGCTGTTCTTCGCGCCGGTGAACATGCCTCTGCCACCTTACCTGACGCGACCATGGTCGTTTCCCAAACTCTGCGCAAGTATTACGACAATCGCTATGGTCGAGAATCTCTGTGCATTCCGAATGGAACTCATCTCCGCGAACGACGCACGCCCTCGCACTTGTCGGATTGGGGGCTGGCGCCGGATGACTACATTCTTTTCCTCGGCCGCTTCTCGCCCGAAAAAAACTGTCACATGCTGATCGACGCCTACAAACGCCTCGATACGTCCGTCAAATTGGTCTTCGCCGGAGGTTCGAGCTATACCGATGCATACGTGGATCGACTTCGTCGGCACGCCTCCGATCGCATCCGATTTCTTCCCTGGGTTGGCGGCGACGAACTCGAAGAACTTCTTACCAATGCCATGCTCTTCGCGCTGCCTTCAGATATGGAGGGACTATCGCTCGCTCTCCTCGACGCCATGGGCGCCGGCGTTTGCGTCGTCACCAGCGACATTCCAGAGAATCGCGAATTGGTCGACGGCGCCGGCTTTACGTTCCGCCGCGGTGATGTCGAAGACCTGGAACGCGTCCTACAGATGTTGGTTGGAGATTCGGCAGCTAGGCGTTCAGCCGCTGCAGCTGCAAAACAGAGAATTCGGGATCACTATCTTTGGTCCGATATCGCGTGCCGCATCGAAGCTGCATACTTGAAACTTACGGAGAGGCACGCGTCGGAAAAAAGACCGACAGCTGCCTAGAGCGGCCATCCCGGGTTCAATCCTTGCGGCCGTTCGTTTGGCAGCGATAGTACACGGCATCGCAACCGTGTTCGACAGAACACATCACTGCTACGGTTTCCGCGCTTGCATGGAACCGTTTTCTCTGCGGTCGTCGCGATCCTTCGCGCGCTTTGCGGTTAAGATCTCGCCGACGCATGTAAAATCCAACCACACATCATGCGAATCACTCTCTTCGGCGCCACCGGCCTGGTCGGCAACGCGCTTATGCGCGAATCTCCATCCGACTCCATCGCCGGGCTCAGTTCTAAAGATGCCGACATCCGCAAACCCCAAGCCATCGCGCAAGCCCTTGCCGGCACGCGGCCCGATTGGATCATCCTCGCCGCCGCATACACCGACGTCGATGAATGCGAGTCCAACCGCGACCTTGCCTTCGCCGTGAATCGCGATGGCGCCATCAACATCGCTCGCGCCGCGAAAAAAATTCATGCGCGACTTCTGTTCTTGAGTACCGACTACGTGTTCGACGGATCCAAAACCACTCCATATGAGACCTCTGACAAGCGCGCTCCGCAAACTATCTATGGGAAGACGAAAGCTGAAGCCGAAGTACGCCTGATTGAAATCATTCCTGAATGCTGCATCGTTCGAACCTCATGGGTTTACGGAACGGGCGGAAAATGTTTTCCCGAAACAATTCTCAAACTCGCAGCCACGAAACCTGAGATCTCTGTCGTGAATGACCAGCAAGGTTCGCCAACCTATACCGTTGATCTTGCTCGCGCTATTCTTGACCTGTGCACCAAGAACGCGAGTGGTATCGTCCACGTCACAAATAGTGGACATTGCTCCTGGTACGACTTCGCGCAGGAAATCGTGGGTAGCGCCGGACTTCCCGCCCAAATCCGTCCGGTCTCGAGCTCCGAATTCCCACGGCCTGCAAAGCGTCCTTCCTATTCCGTCTTATCGCCCGTAAGTCGTGAGAAACTCGGCATTAAGATGCCCGACTGGCAAGACGCCTTAGACCGCTATTTGGAGGAACGCGATCGCTAAATTCGCGTATGATTGGGCAGCGTTACTGGGGAACCAACTCTGGCAATTCCACGAATGCCTTCCGGTACGCATAATGACGCTCTTTGCAATCCCGTTTTCGGAGAACCCGGGACCATGGCCACCCCGCAATACCTTGAATACATCACACGTTCGAAGCGTCCGTCGCTCAGCACGCAAATGATGAACGCACAGATGAGCGCCCAGATTGATCGTCGTCGCCAAAATCGTGCCGACAACGTCTTCACTCACATCGAAGACGTAACCTACGCTGTCCTCCGCCGTCACACAAAAACCGCCTGACGTAGTTGTTCTTCTTAGCGCTCCTAGCGAACTTTGCGGTAAAAGGTCTCCGTTGGCGGATCGCGCCGAACCTTTCCACTGCAGACAGGTTGAATTGCCACATGCGTTGCTTGAGTCTGTGGACAGAAGTAACGTGGACGTTGCAGAGCGAGGGCACTAAGCTAGTTCCGAGATGGTTTTTGTTTCCTTTCGGGACCCAAAATCAATGCTGCGAAAGTTACGTCTGATTCACTTAGTGTTCATAGTGTCGATCCCGCTCTGCGCATGGGTCGCGCAGAGTTCCTGTCCTTCTAACAGCAGCGATTGGACCTTGTGGCATTGGGTGATCACGGGCTTGGCGGTTTATTCAGCGTTTGTAGGATTTTTCTATCGCCGGAAGCTGATGCGTAGCTCGGAGGCGGCATTGCGAGGGGACGCCTCTAACTCGAAAGCTCTTAAACAGTGGCAAGCAGCGCAGATCGTCAGTATGGCAGCGGCGGAAGCAATTGCCTTTTATGGAGTAGTCTTGCAGATGGTTCTTGGCAGTCCACTTTCACAGGCGTCATCCTTTTACACGATTGGTTTACTTTTGCTGCTGCTCTGGAGGCCCAGATATCGACAGCAGCCTTGTCAGCCTGCGATGAAGTGTTCATCTTTAGGTGTTGTCATCACGCGGTTGAGCTCACGAAAGAGCTAGGCTAGTCCAGCTACTAGCTCGGAGCCAATCCATCTTCAGTAACCATACTCTCCCTCAACCCCTGCAAAACGCAGTAGCAAAAGCAAAACGCAGCGGGTGACCCATCCGCCAGCTCGCTCCTAACTCCTTCCATCTCAGCAAATTCGTTCCTCTGAGCATTTGCCATGCGCGTGCACAAGTGAGAGTGGCGCGCGAACGAGGCCGCCGGTCTCCCTGGGCGTAACCAGCGACTCAGGGGCCAGAGGAGGTTTCATGTCGATCCTATTTGTCCTCCTGATGTTCCTTCTGATCATGTCGTTCAGCTACTTTCGCACGCGCAACAACGTCACCGTTCGGCCACAGCCCTCGACTTCGCCTCAAGTCCCGCACGTAGAGCGCGAACTCGGATTCCAGATTCCGCGAGGCTACTGCTTTCATCCCGGACACACTTGGGTGATGAAGGAAGCCAACGACAATGCGCGGGTTGGACTCGATAGTTTCGCCGCCAACCTCATTGGCAAGATCGATGGCATCGATGTTCTTGCCGAGAACCGCTGGGTGCGACAAGGCCAGAAGTTGGTGACGATTCATTCTGGCGGCGAATCGTACGAACTTGTTTCGCCGGTGGAAGGTGTGATCACCGAAATCAATCGCGACATCCTCGACGAACCTACGCTCGCCAGCCGCGATCCGTATCAGAAGGGCTGGATTGCTACTGTGAAGTCTCCCGACATCGCCATCAACCAGAAAAATCTCGTGCAGGGCGGAATGGTAGCGCCGTGGTTGCAGAACAATGTCACGCGCCTGAATGGCATGGTGGCGCAACTTGCCCCAACTATGGCAGCCGACGGTGGATTGCCGATGCCCGGCTTGCTAACCCGCGTCTCACCTGAATTGCGACAGAAGTTGCTGAAGGAATTTTTTCTTGCGTAATCGCCGCATGCGTAGCGATCGCTAGTAATCACACTTGAAAGGAGAACGACCATGGAAACCGGCAGAGCGATCCTGGTAGACATCACGAAATGCATCGGGTGCCGGAGTTGCGAGCAAGCGTGCAAAGAAGCACACGGATTTCCAAAAGAAACGGAAGCGCATCTTTCTCCGACAGCGCTGACGGTGATTGAAGAACGCGGCGACAAGTATGTCCGCAAGATGTGCATGCACTGTCAGGACCCAGCGTGTGCGTCTGCCTGCTTGGTGGGGGCGCTGAAGAAAACATCAGCGGGACCAGTAACCTACGACGGCACAAAGTGCATCGGATGCCGCTACTGCCTGGTGGCTTGCCCGTTCAGTGTTCCGCGCTATGAATGGTCGAAGCTCGTTCCTTACGTCAAAAAGTGTGATATGTGCGCGGCGCGTCAGGCAAAAGGTGCTCCACCAGCATGCGTCGAAGCTTGTCCCACGGGCGCGTCGATTGTCGGAGACCGCGCCGAAATGCTCGAAGAAGCTGAGCGCCGCATTCTTGCCGGCGGCTACGTCAAACACATCTATGGCAGCGAGGAGGCCGGGGGCACATCCGTTTTTTTCATTTCCGATGTCCCTTTCGAGAAGTTGGGGTTTGTGGCGGCTCCGACGCAGCCGTTGCCAACCCTCACCGCGAATGCCTTGGGTGACGTTCCCACAGTCGTTCTCGTCGGCGGGGCGCTCCTCTCGGGCTTGTACTGGATTACGCAACGCCGTGCCGAAGTTACCGCCACAGAAACTAACGCAGTGCGGACCAACGAAACAGAAAGGAGACAATCATGACTCCCACTCTGCCGAGACTCACTTTATGGCGTGCGATTGTCGCAGCGATCTTCGCCGTGGGACTTTATGCGACCTACGCACGTTTCTTCCTCGGGTTCCAGAAAGCAACCAATCTCACGGACCCGCAACCGTGGGGACTCTGGGTCGGTTTGGGTACACTCTGCGGCGTTGGCCTCTCGGCAGGCGGCTTTGCAATCGCGGCCGCTGTCTACCTGCTCGGATTCGAACGCTATCGTCCGGTGTTGCGCGCAGCTGTGCTCGTGAGCTTCCTTGGATACTCAAGTGTGATTGCAGGCATGATGTATGAACTCGGTCTGCCGTGGCGCATCTGGCATCCGATCGTGATGTGGAATCGTCACTCGGTACTCTTCGAAGTCTCCTGGTGTGTCATGCTCTACTCCACAGTGCTCGCGCTGGAGTTCTCGCCGGCCCTCGTTGAAAAGATTCCGTTCGTCCACTTGCGCACCTGGTACCTGAAGTGGCATCACGAGGTTCTAGTTGGCCTCGTCATGATCGGCGTGGTTCTTTCCTCGTTACACCAGTCGTTTCTGGGCGCGCTGTACTTGATGGCGAAAGGGAAACTTTATCCACTGTGGTACAGCCCGTACCTCACCACCCTGTTTTATCTCTCTGCCATCCCCGCCGGGCTCGCGGTTACGATTATGGCGCTTTACCTCTGCATTCGCTCTCTGAACGTGAAGCTCGACACCGCGATTCTTTCGGAGCTCAGCCGCGTGATCGCTCCCATGCTCGCTCTCTATGGCGTGTTCCGGTTCGTCGACCTTTCGAAGAATGGCGCGCTGGCGTATCTGTGGATGTGGCGCGAAGAAACTCTGTCCTTTTGGCTAGAGATCGCCCTCCTGGTTGCGGCCCCTCTGTTCCTGCTCACGCGCGAGAAAGTTCGAAACAACCCGCAATATCTGTACTGGACCTGCTCAATCGTCGCTGCCGGCTTCATGACGAACCGGCTCAACGTCTCCATCACCGGACTTCAGGCGAGCTCAGGTGTCTACTACATTCCGAAATGGCCGGAGTTCGCATGCACGCTTGCGACGCTGACGGCCGCTGTCTTGGCCTTTCGCTACGCAGTCATGTACCTCGACATCCTGCCAAAGAATGCACCGAAGCCAACCTGGATGGTGAAGGGAACAGTGGCACACGCTTGATGCGCCAAAGCATTTCCCATTGACAATTGGCAATTGCCAATGGGAAATGTTTCCCTCAAGTTAACGGACAATTAAAAGCCAAGGGCCGCAAGCTGTTACTCTAACCCGTTCGTGATCCATTTCAATCCATCCACGCTCTCAGACGGCCGCGTTCTTGCCGCTTACATCATCTTCTTCGCCAGCTACCTCGTTTTCGCGATCGGAAAGTTTCCGGGGTTGAAGGTTGATCGTACCGGGGCTGCCATCATTGGCGCGGTGGCGATGGTTGCCTTCCGCATTGTCCCTGGCCGGGACATTCTGAAATCCATCGATTTCAGCACGGTCGTGCTCCTGTTCTCGATGATGCTCATCGTGGGCAATCTTCACCTTGTCGGATTTTTTGAATGGAACGCAGAATTCATTCTTCGCCGTCTGGATCCCAAGTGGCTTTTACCGGCCGTCATCTTTACGTGTGGCATTCTCTCCGCGTTCTTCGTAAACGATATTGTTTGCCTCGTGATGGTTCCGTTTGTCTTGACCATCACCCGGCGCCTGCGCCTTGAACCCGTCCCCTATTTGCTCGCAGTTGCAACCGCATCGAATATTGGAAGCGTGGCAACCATCACGGGAAATCCACAGAACATGCTGGTCGGTTCGTACTCACACATTCCTTACCGCACCTTTCTTTGGCATCTCGGGCCGGTTGCGATTGTCGGGCTATTCATTGATTGGGCGATCCTCCACTGGATGCATTTTCGAACGAAAGCCAGCGTGGTTCCGGCCACACAAGAAATTCCTTTACCTGCTCTTGACCTGTCGCGGCTTACCAAGCCTGCGATTGTTGTGACCGCGGTCATGATCGGATTTTTCGTCGGCGTGCCTCCGGCCATGATGGCCGCGCTCGGTGCGGCGGCCCTTCTCATCACGAGAACACTCGAGCCAAAGAAGCTCTATCGCGAAGTGGACTGGGGGCTCCTCGTTTTTTTCGTGGGGTTGTTCATCATCGTCGGTGGGGCTGAGAATGCGGGAATCGTGAACAAGTTGCTGGATCTTGCCCGCCACTGGAATTTGCAGCACATGGGAGTATTTGCGGTGGTCGTATCGGTGGTGGGAAATATCGTGAGCAATGTTCCCGCAGTGATGCTGCTGAAATCGCTGGTACCTGACTTTGTCGATCCTCATACGGCATGGCTGATGCTGGCGATGGCATCGACGCTTTCAGGAAACCTGACGATCACAGGGTCAGTCGCTAATATTATTGTCGTCGAAAGCGCTAAGCCCGATGCGTCCATCAGCTTTGCTGATTACCTGAAAGTGGGTGTGCCGATTACGTTTGCGACACTGCTGGTCGGCGGCCTCTGGGTGGCGTGGATACGCTGATGTCCATTTTCGATCAAGAACCATGACCATCGGTGCAAGAACGTACCCCCCTTTACCACTCTTCACTTCTTGACTTCCGACTACGTCGGAGTGACACTTCCGATAACACCCAAATGCAGCCCAATCCCATCACGGGCGCGACCGCGCCGAAGCTTGCCCCGGATTTTGCTGAGCCCGACCCAATCGCGAATCCTGCCGAACCGCTTTCGCAGAAAGTGCATTTCCCCGGCGAGGATGGAGGGCGATCGCTTAATAACATGGCGCAGCGCGACCTTGAGGCCACGTTGCAACTGTTAGCGGAGCGGGCGCAGTACATCACTGGCGCGACGGGAGCGGCCATCGCGTTACGCAGCGGTGAAGAGATTGTCTGTCGCGCAAGCGCGGGGTCTGTGGCGCCCGAGATCGGGGCGCACCTCCAGATGGAGTCCGGCCTTTCCGGCGAAAGCATTCGCACCAAGCAGATTCTGCGGTGCAATGACGCACAAACTGATACGCGGGTAAACCGCGAGAGCTGCGAAGCGTTGGGTATCTCGTCGGTCGTGGTCATGCCATTGCTTCGCGACAACGAAGTGAACGGCGTTTTCGAATTGTTGTCCAATCGCCCGAATGCGTTTGAAGAACGCGACATCGGTGCTCTCGAACGCTTGGGCGAGATGGTGCAGACCGCGCTGGACCATGCATCAGCAGCCCGCGCGGCCGCAGAACCAGCGAAATCTACGGTACTCGCGAGCGCACTTGAAAAGCCCGCGGAAATTACCTCGTCCGCAGTGGTCTCCCCAGACAATGTCAGTCTTCCAGACTCTCAGCCCGTTGACGCTGCGCTCGTTGAGATTGACCCGTTGGAGTTTGACATTAACGAGTCTCCTGCGCCAACGACTGTTGCCGCGAAAAACGAAATTTCCAGCGACAAGCCGTCAGAGAAGCAAGCTCCGCAACCGAACGTCGTTGAATCGAAATTAGTTGAACCCAAGCCTAACGAGATAAAGCCTGTCGAGGCAAAGGTTGAAGAACAAAAACCGGCGACGATTGAGCCGTCGCTCGCTGAAATAGATGAAGCGGCAACACAATCGACTTCTGCTGCCGACGCTCCAAAAATTGCGGTTGCATCTCAGATCCGAAAATGTTCGGCCTGCGGATTTCCGGTTTCTGAAGGACGAACCTTGTGTCTCGATTGCGAGAAAAAGGAAAAGCCCGCGTCGACGCTTACCACCGCACAGGTCGTTTCCGACGAAGACGACTCGTCGACGCCTCTGTTCACGATGGGTGCCGCTGGCGACGCGCCCGAGTCGTGGTTTGCGCGTAATAAGATTCTCATGGTGGTCGCGGTCGTCGTGGTGGTGTTGGTGACCGTGCTTTTCCTGTTCCGTTAACGGGTACATTTCTGACCACGGGTTCCTTCTTGACAAACGGGAACGCGCTCCCTAAAGTGCGGGTATCCGCTTGATTTGACTCGGCGAGCAGGTTTGAACACTATGAAGAATGTGTACGAGGTTCTGCGGCAGAAAGAGCTCGAACTGGCCCGGTTGGAAAAAGAAGTCGAAGCTCTTCGCGTTGCCGCCCCGCTGCTTTCGGAAGACAAGGAAATGTCGGCTGATGCGCCAAAACCCACGCTGACGACCGCGCCGCCTTCTCAACAGCCCATCCGGATTCCGCAGCCCGCGGTTCAGGCAGCGGCTCCGCAGGCACGGGCTGCCGGCTGGGAAGATACCGCGAAGCGCTGGCCGTAAATATCAGCACAGAAAACTGACGGCCCGCCTTATGCAGTCAGGCGGGAGGGTTTACTTTTCCTCAGCCCGGGACGTCTTCCCGGACTTTCGCACGTTCAGCTCAACAGAAATGCGCGTTCTGCCAGACGTGTCTGTGATCCTTGTCACCACAGTTATTAGAGCGAGAGACATAGGATTGTCATGAACTTACGCGTGTGTTACGTTAATGAAAAGTCCACACCTCTGGTCCACAATCGCAGAGACACGGTAATTGTGGGTTACACAGCGCGCGTGCAGGCGGTGCAATCATGAAGGACGCCCTCGATTCCATGCCAACTGAACGTACTCTTGAACAGGAAAGTTTTGCGAACCGCAAGCTGATTCGCCCATCCCTCACTCGCAACGATCACAATCACAATCACGGAAATCACATGGCGTCTCCAGCAGAACGCCGCGATCGGCCCGAACGGCCCTCAGGCGGCAAGAAAATTCCTCCCGCAGAACAAACCAACGCCGAAAATTTTTATTATCAAAAGCAGATGCAGTCGAAGACCCCCATGGTCGTCGTGCTGCGCGATGGCGAAGAGTTGCACGGCACCATCGAGTGGTATGACCGCAACTGCCTGAAACTGATCCGTCCCAACGGACAGTCGAACGTGTTGGTCTACAAACCCGCGGTTAAGTACATGTTCAAAGAGGGCGAGAAGAGCTAGCGATCGAGTTTCCAACAGAATCCTGAATCCACTTGAGAGACGCAAGTAGTTGCGTAGCCTTCGCGCTTGCTTCCGCCGTACGTGTGTGGATTTCCAGTAAAGAGTCGTGGCTCACGAAGAGAAAGTAATCTAGCGCTCCCGATGTCCATCGCGGCACGTAGAAGGCATCCCACCCAACTAACATCGGTTGCAGCAAAAGCGATACCGAGTCCACGAATTCGTCCGAGCGAAAGAAATGTCCTGGAGCCACCTCCAGGGAACGATTTTCGCCATAGCCCTGACGAATGCGTTCGATTGTGTTGCGCGCAACCGACTCGACCGGTTCCGTCCAAACCCCAGACTGCGTAATCCATAACGCGGCGCCGGCGAAGTGTTGTTCCTGGTAGAACAAGTGGGCAGCAAGGCGGGCGAGTTCCACCAGTTGGTGCGGTTCGAGGCAGTTCAGTTTCAAAGTTACAAACTTTGCCTCGGGATGGTCGAAGCGCAACTCGCGCCCAACACAGAAGAGGCCCGGGTATTGGGCCAGGACCTCTTCCATCTCAACGCTAGTAACCGCCTGCATAAGTGTGATGACGCTGGAGAGCTACAGCTTTGGCAGCACGATGCCTTTTTGTGCCTGGTATTTTCCTTTTCTATCTTTGTAGCTGGTTTCGCAAACCTCGTCGGATTGGAAGAAGAGAATCTGGCACAGTCCTTCGTTGGCGTAGATTCTTGCCGGCAACGGGGTCGTGTTTGAAATCTCCAGGGTGACGAAGCCTTCCCATTCGGGCTCGAACGGCGTGACGTTGACGATAATTCCGCACCGGGCATACGTCGACTTGCCGACGCAGATCGTCAACACATCGCGTGGAATCTTGAAGTATTCGACCGACCTCGCCAGCGCGAACGAGTTCGGCGGCACGATGGCAACGTCAGAGCGCACGGTTACGAATGAACGCTCATCGAAATTCTTAGGGTCGACGACTGTGCAATTTACGTTGGTAAAGATCTTGAATTCGTCGGCTACGCGCAGATCGTACCCGTAGGAGGAAACGCCGTAGGAGATCACGCCCTGGCTCACCTGCTTTTCGGAGTAGGGGTTGATCATGTCGTGTTCCTGGGCCATCCGGCGGATCCAACGGTCACTCTTCAGCATGGTTCTCCTTCATCACTTGCGATCATCACCGCTGGATCATCACCGAGATGACGCGAGCGTGAGCTCTGGGATTTTAAGCAGGGTGGAGGTCGAGTCCACTCCGCGACGTACTGGGCTGGAAAAACAGGGTAGGGTCATCTTACGGGATACTTGCTGCCGTTGACAATCTCCGTTATGTCTCATAGCATCAAGGACTTGGTGCCTCATTCTGGGGAGGAGATCCGCCCGTGATTAAGCTCGATATTATTAACGAAGTCGTCAATAAAACCGGTATCACGAAGACCAAGGCGGAACTCGCCGTCGAGACCGTCTTCGAGAGTATGAAGCGTTCGCTGTCGAAGGGCGATCGTATCGAGCTACGTGGGTTCGGGGTGTTCAATGTGCGGCCGCGCAAGACCGGCATCGGTCGGAATCCGCGGACGGGCGCCGAAGTTTCCATCCCTCCAGGCAAAGCTGTGCGGTTCAAGCCGGGGAAAGAATTGCAGTCAATCGACTAAGGGTTTGCGACGGCAGTTCGATCTCCATGGCTGAAGCCTTGTTTTGAATCCGAGAGGCATGGCTGAAGCCGTGCCGTTCCACAGTTGTCCTCATTTAGATGTCAGACTCCAGTTCTTCCGTTCCTCCGTTCTCCAATCCTGAGCCCGCGTTACCTCTTTCTGCGTTTGAGCGAGGCCCCGTGCCCGTCTGGGTTGTGCATCGTCCAACACAACGGTACTGGTTGCACACATTGTTGTTTGTCCTGACGGTTTTCACCACGCTCGTGATGGGCGCGCGCATGCAGTACAACTTCGAGCACGGCCAGAGTGTCTTCTCATTCAACGACGTGTCGCTGCCATGGTTTCCGGTGGTATGGATTTTTGCGCGCCCAACCCGCTTGCTATTAGGCATTCCGTTTTCTGCCACCCTCATGACCATTCTGCTGGCACATGAGATGGGGCACTACTTGATGTGCAAGTACTACCGGGTGAGCGCAACGCTGCCGTTTTTTATCCCAATCCCCACGCTGATTGGGACCATGGGGGCGTTTATCCGCATCCGGTCGCCGATCCGCTCACGCGTGGCGCTGTTTGATATAGGGGTGGCTGGACCGATTGCCGGATTTGTGCTCGCCGTGGCCGTGCTGCCTTTTGCCCTGGGAATGTCGCATGCAGCCCGACTCGCTGCCTTCGCGGGTGAGCGGATTGAAGTCGGGTATCCGCTGATTTTCCACCTGGTGCATCGCATGATTGCGCTGGTCGCACCAGTTCACAGTACCGCCTCGTTGCCGCTGAATGCCGTTTCGCTTCATCCTGTAGCAATTGCCGCTTGGGTTGGGATGTTTGCGACCGCGCTCAATCTCCTGCCCGGTGGTCAACTGGATGGCGGGCACATTATTTTTTCAATTGCTCCTCGGGTGCACCGAATTATTTCAGCACTTACGATTGTGGCGATGATTCCAGCAGCTTACTACCTCTGGTTGGGCTGGCTGGTGTGGGCGATCCTGCTGGCAATCAGCAGTTTTCGACACCCCCAGGTAGGCGAACATCCACGGGTGAACGGTTGGAGGCTGTGGGTCGCTGCATTCGCGCTAGTGATGCTGGTCCTGACGATTACGCCGGCTCCGTTTGTGAATGGCTCACTGCGGACTGCAATATGGCAGTTTCGGCATCAGTGAAACCTGCGGGTTGTTCTGCTTTCTGCGAGACGCAAGGTCCTTCGATTCTGTCCGCCTCTCTTCGCTCAGGTAGGCAGGCTCGCAGAGATCGCCAACGGCTAAGCTTTTACATCAGCCACAAGGCGTCGACATCAACGATTACTTGGGTGCGCGGAATTTTTTGTCTCGCCGCTTCTGCCAGCATTTCGCGCAGCAGGTTGTTAAGTTTTTCTCGGCTTGCGGCTTTCAGAACAAAGTGGTACCGGTAATCATTCTTCAAACGCACAATCGGCGCGGCGGCCGGGCCTAAGACGCGTATTCCTTCGTGGCGCGTCTTTTCGAACCATCGGCCGAGCGTGCCGGACCATTCGAGCGCGTCATTCATTCTCTCGCTGCGAATCAAGACGTTGGCGAGCGCGCTGTAGGGCGGATAGTGCATCCAGCTGCGGAAGCGAAGTTCTTTTTCGTAGAAGCCGACAAAGTCGTGTTGGGCGGCGTACTGCACGGCATAGTGATCCTGAAAATAAGTTTGCAATACCACCTTGCCGGGAGTTTCGCCGCGCCCGGCGCGTCCGGCAACTTGGGTTAGCAACTGAAACGTCCGCTCCGCCGCTCGAAAGTCAGGCAGTCCAAGCGCGCTGTCCGCCCCCACGACTCCAACCAGCGTAACGCCGTGAATATCGTGGCCTTTCGCGATCATCTGGGTGCCGACGAGAAGATCGATTTCTCCCGCGTTCATCCCGGCAAGCATGCGCTCGAAGTCGTCGCGTCCCCGGACGGCGTCGCGATCGATCCGCGCAATCCGCGCTTGCGGGAACATTCCATGCAACAACTCTTCCAATTTTTCAGAGCCGGTGCCAAGGAAATAGACGTACTCGCTGCCGCAATGTGCGCAGTGTTTGGGCACAGGCGCTGCGTGTCCGCAGTAGTGGCATTCCATCCTGCGATCGCGCTTGTGGTGCGTCATCGCGATAGCGCAGTTTTTGCATTCAAGTTTCTTGCCGCAGGTCCGGCACAGAACGACCGGCGAGTACCCTCGGCGGTTGAGGAGAATCATCACCTGCTCGCGTTTTTCGAGACGTTTACCGATTTCCTCGGCGAGTTTCCGCGAGATCACTTGCTCCTGCCCGGTTGCCTGAAACTCCTGGCGCATGTCGATGATCTCGACTTCCGGGAGCGGCCGTTTCTCGACGCGATCGGGTAACTCGATAAGCGCATATTTATGTTTCTTGGCGTTGTAGTAGGACTCTAAGGAGGGCGTCGCGGAACCGAGAACAACCGCGGCGCCAGCCATCTTGGCGCGCATAACGGCCACGTCACGCGCGTGGTAGCGCGGCGTCTCTTCCTGTTTGTAGGAGGAGTCTTGTTCCTCGTCAACGATTAAGAGCGCGAGATCGGACACAGGCGCGAACACGGCGGAGCGCGTGCCAACGACGACTCTCGCTTCGCCGCGCTTGATGCGATGCCATTGTTCGGCCCTCTCCTGGTTGGTGAGCGCGGAATGCAGAATGGCAACTTCGTCCGCAAACACCTGGTGCAAATCGGCTGCGACAGCAGGTGTGAGGCCGATTTCGGGCACGAGCAGGATTGACGACCGCCCTTGATCGAGCACTTTGCGCATGGCAGCGAGGTAGACGGCGGTTTTGCCGGATCCGGTGACTCCATGCAAGAGCATTCCGCTGAATTTGTTCTCGGTGACGCTCTGCGTAATTTGATTCAGCGCATTCTTCTGGGGCGCATTGAGTTCAAATTGAAAGGGTGTGGAGCGCGCTTTTAGGCGCGAGATGTGGAATTCCGCAGGCTCTTCCTGAACTTCGACGAGGCCTCGCTTCACCAACGTGTTGAGAGTTGTGCGCGGAATGTCGAGAGCCTGTAGGGTTTCGACACGGACCCGGCCTCCGGCGGCGGCCAGTGTGTCGATGAGCGTGCGCTGGTTTTCGTTTAGCCTCCGGAATGCGGCGCTGCTGGAGTCGGGCTGTGAGTCTGATGCCGAGCCATCCACCCCCAGAAGTACCACCACTTTTATGAGCCGGGAAGCGTCACGCGCTCCGGAGACATCTTCGCGAGCGATCCATTTCTTGCGGATCATGCCACTCAGAAGTTTGCGGCTCGCTCGCGTGGAGGACCGCAGGGACTGTTCGGCAATCCAGTCACGTTCCGCAAGAAAATCCAGGACGCGAAACTCCGTGAACTGATCTTCAGGTGTGCGTTGCGAGCGGGCGGGGGATCCGGACATCCCCGCGAGGTGCAGCGCCATGTGTCCTTGTTCGGTGATCCGATAGGCAATGGACTTCTTGAATTCCGCGCTGAGCGGAAGCATTGTGCGGAAAACCTCGCCGATCGGAGCGAGATAGTAGTCGGCGATCCAGCGGCCAAGGCGCAGCAGTTGCTCATCGAGCACTGGTGCCGTGTCGAGGACCTGGAGAATGTTTTTGGTGGTTACGCTCGGCGGTCGGTCATGCAGGTCGACGACGACGCCAGACATCCGCTGCTGGCGGAAGGGAACAAGCACGCGTCCGCCGAGAACGGGAGTTGTCCCGTCTGAGATCGAGTAGGTAAAGGCCATGTCGAGAGGCACGGCAAGGGCGACGTCGCAGAAGCGTGGCATGGGCGAACTGATCGAATCCTAGCATGCAGTGAAAAGCAGTTTTTGACTGGCCGATTTACGCTGTGAAACTGCCCTCTCCCAGTCCATCCCGCCCACTCGAAACTCCCCCGTGCAACCCCGTGTCCCCCGTGGTCAAAGCTTTGCGGTCGAAGACCCCACACTTACTAAGAGTTCTTCGCCGGAGCCGTCAAACCCAGTTCCTTCATCACCATCTGAAGATCCTTCCAAGCCTCGCCCTTCTGGCGAGGATCGCGGAGCAGGAATGCCGGGTGATAGGTGACGGCCAGCTTAGCGCCGGTCCAGTTCGGATCGTTGCTCTTCACCCCAGCAGGGCGAAAGTCATACCAGCGCCCACGTAACTGCGCCATTGAGGAGTTCATGGCGAGGAGAGTCTTCGCGGCCACTGCGCCGAGAGCGACGATAACCTTGGGTTTGATCGCAGCGATCTGGCGCATCAGGAATGGGGAGCAGGTCTCGCATTCTTCGCGCTCGGGCGTCCGATTCCCGGGTGGACGGCACTTAATGATGTTCGCGATGTACACCTGTTCGCGGCTCACCCCCATCGCTTTGATCATGTTGGTCAGGAGTTGTCCCGCGCGCCCGACGAAAGGTTCGCCTTGCTGGTCTTCGTCCGCACCAGGGGCCTCGCCGATAAACATCAGGTCCGTCTTTGGATTGCCCACACCAAAGACAATCTGCTTGCGTCCTTGCGTGTGAAGGACGCAACGGGTGCAATCGCCAAGGTCTTCGCGGATGATCCTGAGAGCCTTTGCCGGGTCACTTTCGGAGTGCTCGGGCCTGGCAGCAATGACCTGAAAAATGTTTTCGTCAGTCGCAGCGGGTGCGGCGGCACGGCGTGGGGTCATGTCGTCCTTGGAATCGAAAGTGAGTAAAGCTGAAGTAGCGTCGTCGGCCGACGGTGCCTCGACGGAAACATCACGGCGATAGAAATCGTAGATGCCCAGTTCGTTGTAGTAGCGCACACGGTCGGCGAGAGCGCGTCGTAGATCCGGGTCCAGCGTTTGCGGCATCGCGGATAAGAATAGCAAATTAAGAGCGCTGCTTGTCACGTCGACCGGCAGCGGCATCGACAGAAACGATGCAAACGATCGCGGGAAGAGTCTTAACCGTAAAGCGCCACGCCTCGCTAAGAAACTCTACTTTAGTTCGACTTCGATGATTTGGCCTTCGGCAGGGCCTTCATTGGTCAGGCTGTGCGTGACTTTGCCGTCTACCCAATGAAACTCGCCGGCTTTGATTTCGTGGCCAGATGATTTGCCGTCGGCAGCGGTTATCTTCAACTGCATTGCAGTGGCGGCGACGATCAAATAAGGGCGCTCGTGGGTGTGCATTGCAGACGATGCCCCAGCCGCAAGAACGTGTTTGTAAATCCGCGCGCTAGGATTCTCCGCTGCGATTGGTCCGGCGGCGTTGCTCGTCGGGTTTGCCGGACGCGTCAGAATTTCGACGTCGAGAACCACAAATGGCGTCGTGCCTACGTTGTGTACTCGATGAGTGTAAGGCTTGTCTTCTTGCCGGGCGGAGACCCGGCCTGGAGTTGATCGGGTGGGCGTTTCTTCCGGCTTGTCCCATTCCTGTTGAGCGATTGTGCTATCAGAAAGCCCGATGGCGATGCGGTCGTGCGAGTGAGTGTGATAGAGCGTGCTGTCGCCGGGCTGCACGGTGACATGCATGACCATGACTGCATCGTTTTTAAACACCAGGTGATGACGCGGCTCTTGCTCGACTGGGACGGGACCTTGTTGGCACATAACTGGACAGGTTAGCGTTGCGGAGAGCGCGGACAGTAAAAGAGTTCTCAAAAAAACATTCCTACCTGGATGCGACGCTGCTGCGTTTGCGCAGCTTTACGACCTGGTCGAGTACGCGCTGGGCTACGTCCAGCTTGCTAGTCTCGGGTACTTCGACCACCTCGTCGTGCGTAATGATCGTGACCGCGTTGCGATCGGAATCGAAACCTACCCCTTCGTGGGATACATCATTCACGACAATCGCATCAAGCGCCTTTGACGCGAGCTTCTTGCGAGCATTCTCCAGGACATTTTCGGTTTCCGCCGCGAACCCGACGATCATCTGAGATGTTTTCTTGCGCGAGAGTTCGGCGAGGATATCAATCGTCGGCTCGAGATCGAGACTGAGTGCGCCCTTGCGCTTAATCTTCTGCGGGGCTTGCAGTTTAGGCTTGTAGTCTGCCACAGCCGCGGTCTTGATGACGATCGTGCTCTCGGGCAAAAGTTTGAGGACGGCCTCGCGCATCTGTTCGGCCGATTCGACGCGAGTCACCTCCGCTTGCGAAGGCGGAGTGATCGAGGTCGGGCCTGTAATGAGTAGAACTTTCGCTCCCCGCCTTAAAGCGGCTTCCGCCAGGGCATATCCCATGCGCCCGCTGGAACGATTGGTCAGATACCGGACAGGATCGATCTTTTCGCGCGTGGGCCCAGCGGTGATCAAGATGGTTTCACCCGCAAGGTCCTGGGATGCGCCCAGTGCTGCCAACACCGCGGCAACGATAGCTTCGTTTTCGGCGAGGCGGCCCGGGCCGGTCATACCGCAGGCAAGATATCCGTCGCCAGGTTCGACGATGCGTACGCCGCGATCACGCAGCGTGTGGAGGTTCGATTGGGTCGCCTCGTGGTTCCACATGTTCACGTTCATGGCCGGAGCCATGACCACGGGAGCCGTTGTGGCGAGGTAGAGCGTAGTCAGAAAGTCGTTGGCCACACCTTGCGCAAATTTTGCGAGGACATCGGCCGTGGCGGGAACAACGACGAGCGCATCGATCGATTGCGCGACCGCGATGTGTTCCACCGCCGAGTCAATATTCGGCTGCTCGGCTTCTGTACCGAACAGATCAGTGATGACTTTCTCGCCAGATAGCGCTGCGAAAGTTAGCGGACGGACAAATTCCTGCGCTGCGCGGGTCATGATCACCTGAACCCGGATACCGCGATCCTGCAAGAGGCGGACGATCTCTGCTGCTTTGTACGCTGCGATCCCGCCGCTGACGCCGAGAGCTACTTTCATAGTGAAATCGTAAGGACGCACGGCTTGGACTCACCGGTTGAGTCGCGGCAAGCACCGCGCCAGTTCACCCTACCTCGGTGACGTCGAAAACCGGGCCTTCTACATTCGATTCTTTAGGCGTCTGGCGTGGTGCCTTTTGTTTCTAGAAGTTCACTGGCCAACTCAACGGCGGCTCGGGGAGTTTCCGGAATCAGCCATTTCACCTTGCCAGCTTTGATTTCATCCTGCGCGATGCGGCAGGGCTTGCGCGATGCCGTCTCTACAACTGGAGGAGCGCCGGATTGCAGTTGCCGCGCACGCCGCGCTGCTACAAGGATGTAGCGGTAGTTGCTGTCGAACCCTTCGATCAACTTCATGTTTGTTTTCCCCCGATACTTGTTTCCGAACATCCCGGCTGTGCCGGCGTCATGAATGACGCCACAATCGGCTGAACTCGCTCTCGAGCCTTTTCCAGTCGGAATCGTTCGGCCGTCCCAAGCAATTGTTTCTCCGCTTCCGTCGGCATCTTCTTCTCAGAAGGCCCAAGCCGCTCGGCAAGCACGACCGCCTTCAAGTCTTCGGTAGACTGATCGAGAAGGTCGTTAACCAAAATATAGTCGTACTTGGCGTAATTCTCAATCTCACGACTGGCCGTGACCAATCGGCGACAGATGACTTCTTCAGAATCCAGGCCGCGATTGCGCAAACGGCGCTCTAGTTTTTCGCGATCGGGGGGCATGATGAAAATGCTGACCGCTTCCGGTAATTTCTTCTTAATCTGTTCGGCGCCCTGTACGTCGATGTCGAGCAGAAGATCTTTGCCCTCCTCTTCTGCTTCCCGCAAAAACCGTCGCGCGGTCCCATAGTAGTTGCCGAAGACTTTTGCGTATTCCAGAAACTCGTCGTCGCGGATCATCTGCTCGAATTCGGAAACTGGTACGAAGAAGTATTCACGACCATTGGTTTCACTGCCGCGAGGGTCGCGTGTTGTGTATGAAATCGAAAACTTCAAATTAGGCACCAGCTTCAAAATTTCCGAGACGAGCGTCGATTTCCCGGAACCGGAGGGCGCAGAAATGATGTAAACGATGCTCATTCGATATTTTGTACCTGCTCACGGCACTTCTCGATTTCCGCTTTCATCAGCAAGCCCATCTCCGTAATTTTCAATGCATCGCCGGCAAGACCGGACGTCTTCGAAAGCAGAGTATTCGACTCGCGGTTCATTTCCTGTAGAAGGAAATCAAGTTTCTTACCGATCTCGCCGCCTTCGTCAAGCAGTCCCAAAAAGTGCTTCACGTGGGTGTTCAACCGTACCAGTTCTTCCTGGATGTCGCTGCGGTCGACGAGAAGAGCCGCCTCCTGCAAGATGCGTTCTTTGTCCGCCTGCGCGCCAATCAGTTCCTGAATGCGCGCTGCCAGTTTGTCGGCATACGTTCGCAACACCGTGTGGCGATGCTGCTCAACTCCCTGCCGCGCTTTGAGCAGGTTGGCCATGCGTTCGCGAAGTTCCTTATCGATGCCTCGACCTTCTTCATCGCGCATCTGGTTCAGGCTCGTCAGGCCTAGTTCGATCTGCGCCATAACGGCCGCTTCCAACTCGCCTTGGTTCAGGTTGCTGCCGCCCCCCATGGCGCCGGGGAGCCGCAGGACGACATTCAAGTCCGGATCCGCCATGAGTCCAAATTCGGTCGACGCAGCCCGGAAGGCCTGGATGTATCCGCTAACCAACTCTCGATTCAACTTGAAGCCATCGCCCTCGTTGCGGTCAACACTGAGTGTGATCTCGACGTGTCCGCGGGCCAGCTTTTCTTTCAGCAGCCGCCGAAGTTTCATTTCCAATCCGTCGCTCTCGGAAGGCATGCGAAAGTGAAGATCCAGAAAACGGTGGTTCACGGATTTCAGCGACAGAGTGAAGGTGGCCTGATCGTTGATCTGTCCCTTGACCTGCGCGTATCCGGTCATCGAGCGAATGGGCATTCAGTTTCTCGTTCTTTCACATGCTTACAGACGTTAAGGCTGTGCAGGAACGCCCTCTTTCGGCGGTTCCAGTTCAATGAATTGCAGATCATGAAGCCGGCGGTACGTTCCTAATCGTGCCATCAGTTCCTCGTGCGCGCCAATATCCGAAATTGTCCCGTTCTCGAGCACGACAATGCGGTCGGCGCGGCGCACAGTGGAGAGCCGATGCGCGATGACGAAGACGGTACGTCCTTGCATAAGATTTTGTAGCGCCGATTGCACCAGCGCTTCCGACTCACTATCAAGTGCGGACGTGGCCTCATCGAGAATCAAGATGGGAGCATTCTTGAGGATGGCACGGGCAATGGCCATGCGCTGACGCTCTCCCCCCGAAAGACGGACGCCGCGCTCTCCAATAACAGTTTCGTATCCGGAGGGTAATTCCATGATGAAGTCGTGCGCGAGCGCTGCGCGGGCCGCAGCCTCGACTTCCTTCGCTGAGACATGCGGTTGTCCATAAGCAATATTGTTACGGACCGTGTCGTTGAAAAGAACTGTCTCTTGCGTGACGATGCCTATTTGTTTTCTCAGCGATGACAGTGTCACGTCGCGTACGTCGCGGCCATCGATCAGCAAGCGGCCGGAGGTTACGTCGAAGAAGCGGGGAATCAGATGAACCAGCGTGCTCTTTCCCGCGCCGCTCGATCCGACAACTGCGATTACCTCGCCGGCGGTGACAGACAAGTCAATGTCGTGAAGAACTTCACGAGCGCCATCGTCGGTGCCTTCGTAGGAGAAAAATACGTGCTCGAGCACGACATTTTTGGAGAATGGCGGCAGCGAAACAGCCCCAGGTTTCTCGCGTACGTCGTCTTCGGTATCCATGAAGCGAAAAATCTCAGACGAGGCCCCGAGCGCCTGCTGAAAATTGTTATTGAACTGCGCGAATTTCCGGACTGGGTCGTACAGTTTGAAAACGGCGATGATGAAGGCTAGAAAAGTTCCGGCAGTGAACGTTCGGTGATTGATTTGGCCGCGGCCCAGCAAGAGAAGCAGGGCGATGGCGATCGCGCCGAACACATCCATAAGCGGCGAGCTGATGGCTGCTGCCGCTACCGAACGTAAGTTCGCGCGAAACAGTCGGCGAGCGGCCGTGCGGAATCGCGCCATCTCCCACGATTCCATTCCGAACGCTTTGACAATCCGATTGCCGCTGATCGTTTCGTGCAGAATGTTCTGGATTTCCGCCAGCTTGTCCTGGCCGCGGCGGGTTGTACTTCGAACCCGGCGTCCGATTTTGCCGGCAGAGAAAATAATGATGGGAATAAAGAGCAGTAAAACCCAGGCAAGCTTGCCCCCCAGCACGACCACAACGGCGGCGGTAAAAATCAGAGTAAAGACCTGCTGCAGGAACTCCGCGAGCACGCTCGACATTGCGTATTGCACACGCTCAATGTCATTGATGATAGTCGACAGCAGTGTGCCCGTCGTGTGCTTGGAGAAAAAACCGGCCGAACGACGAAGGATGGAATTGTAAAGATCGTCGCGCAGATCTGTAATCAGTCCGAACCCGGCATAGTTGACCAGGTAGGTCCCGGCATAGTCGAAAAGTCCCTTCAGGATCGTTGAGGCTACGAGTGCGAAGGCAACGACCGTCCACGGATTCTGAAAATACGAAGGGACAACCTGCTGCAGAAGAATGATGCGATCAGTACCTGGAATCTTGAACAGCTCCATGGTTCGCGTCTGGGCGCCCGGGTTTAAGACGCGATCGAAGATGGGCCCGATCAAGAGGACCCGAAACGCATCCAGTAGCCCAACGCCGGCCATCAGCAGCACGGACGCGAGCACCTGCCACCAATAGGGGAGCACGTACCGGAGCAGGCGCTTCAGTTGCTGCATGGCAGCCACGTTCTCCATCGACCGTTATGCCGGGCCGGTGAATTCTTGTGTAAAGGGAGCAAACTTCTATTTTACTTGACTCGATGGGAGTAGGGAACTGGCCGCCATAATCGGCGCGTCAGACGAGCTTTTCTCCTACGCGGTCCACCATGCAATGGCCTGTTTTGCACTTTGCTTCGTTCAGAATGACCGGTCAACCGGGAACCTGCCTAAGTCGGACTATCTCTGTGCGTTACTTTTACCCGGTAGCCCGCTTTGCGGAGCAGCTTACTGACATCTTCGGCGATCATCACCGAGCGATGCTGCCCTCCTGTACATCCGAAACTTATTGTTAGGTAGCTTTTTCCTTCGTGAATGTAGTGAGGAAGCAGGTAAATCAGCAGTTGCGATATGCGACTGATGAACTCCTGGGTTTGCGGGAATGACCGAATATACTTCGCGACTCGAGGATCGCGGCCGGTGAGCGCGCGGAATTCCGGAACGAAATGTGGGTTGGGCAGAAACCTCACGTCGAACATCAGGTCAGAATCTTCCGGCACCCCGTGCTTGAACCCGAAACTCACGCATGAGACGAGTATGTTCTTTCCCGTCGTCTTGTGCTGAAAGCGGTCCGTGACATGCGCGCGCAACTCATGAACGTTGAACTTCGATGTGTCAATGACCAGATCTGCAATCGCCCGAATCGGACGAAGGTCTTTACGTTCCGTTGCGAGTGATGCGCGAACCGGTTCATCCTTGCCGAAGGGGTGCGGCCGTCGTGTTTCACTGAACCGTCGCAGCAATGCCGCGTCGTCGGCTTCGAGGTAGATCACACGGGTCGGCAGCATCTTCTTTACCGACTTCAGAATGCCGGGCAGGCGATCCAGCTTAGATCCTTCTCGAATATCGACCACGAGTGCAGTGCGCGGAATCTCGGACGATTGAACCGCGAGTTCGGCAAAGCGAGGTATCAGTTCGACCGGAAGGTTATCCACGCAGTAGTAACCGAGATCTTCAAAGGCTTTCAGAGCGGAGGCTTTTCCGGAACCGCTCATGCCGGTGATGATGACGAGCTCTGCGCCGTCAGGAGGGACCTTCAGATCACTCTTTCGCGTCAGCCGCCGTCTCTTTGGGACACGTTTGGGGCTTGCCATTAACCGGATGGTAGCATCCAGCTGATGCGTGGGGAATTGACCGAGAGCATTCGCGGTCGATGTTGACTAGGTCGACGCCATGACAGGCTCGCCCGCAAGTGGCTCTGTGCTCTCGGTCGCTTCGATCGTTGAACACCAGTTCGTGCGTTCGATGATCTTCGGTGGCTCGTAGGTCCAGCCCGATGCGAGTCGCCGCTCTTCACGGCGCGTCGTCCATCGCAAGAATGGCCCTAACGCCAACGTTGCTATGCGCGACGTGAAGCCAAACTCCTCTTCAATCTCTCTTCTTAAAGTTCGAATGTCCTCGCTCACCGCTCGATTCACCTTGCGGAAATCCTTTTCCATTGACCATAGGGCTGCGTTGTACACAGTGGATAACTTATTGATCTCACGGGCAAACCGAGTTCGTACGCGCGCATCGGGGAAGTGTTTATAGCGGCGCCATCCTTCGAGCATCGTTCGGGACATGCGGTACAAGCTGGGCCCATTGCGCTCGAAGTCACGCCGGAATGCCCAATCCAGAAAGCGCTTGGAGTCGTCGCGCGAAATGGCCGCGTGACGGAAATTGAATTTGTATTGGCCATGAATGTCCGCGAAATCCAGGTTCTCCGTCAAACGACCTTCGTCTTTGATCTGTTGGTATAAGGGCGTTCCGGGGACGGGCGTATACAACATGAACTGGTGAAAGTCCGTGTTGTGGCTAACCGCGTGTTCGATTTCGTCCTCGATGTTGTCTGGCGTGTGATGCTCAAGCCCGACGATGGTTGAGCCCTGAACACGAATGCCGTGGTTGCGCAGCTCGCGCGTGAGTTGCCGGGTGTCTGTCTGTTGCAGCTTTGCGTAGGTCGCCTGCGGAGACTCGAGCCCCATCCATATCCATGACACTCCCAGTTCCACGAGTTCGAGCATGGTGTATTTCCGGATCGCATTGGCGGAAGCGAACACGGCCAACCCCCAACTCTTGTTGTGTTCTTTCATCCTTTCGAGGAGTTGCAGCGCCCGGAGCCGATGGAGCAGAAAATTCTCGTCCATCATGAAGAAGGTGCTGACTCCGAGGCGTGCCTCCATTTGCTGCATCACTTCAAACAGTTCATCGCCTGTCTTGTAAAAGTTGATGAACTTCCCCTTGCCGCCGAAAAACGCAGACGTAGTGCAGAAGTTGCAGCCCAGCGGACACCCCACGGACGGAATGATCGTCGCTGCAGTACCACCCCTTTTTTCGGGCAGGCTCAGTCCCAGGATGCGTGTCTTCATGCCGGAGACGATATCCGGATGTCGCACCGGACGCTCAAGATCCTCACCGAGATACCGGCGCATCCACGATATGCCCTCGCCCTTCACGAAATGGTCGGCGTCGACGCGGTTTTCGATGCCGGGAAGTGCCGTGACGTGGCCGCCGACAATCAGAACTGAGTGCGGCGAAAGCTCTCTCGCAATGCGGCACATCTCCTGGACCTTGCCGATGTTCACGATGATCGAGGAGATGCCGATGATGTCGTATTGACCACCCAACAATTCTTCGCGGAAGTCTTTCAGCGTCGGAAAATCGAGCACGGCGCATGGTGCTGAAATGTTCGCCTGGATCATCATGATGCCCCACGAGCGGTGGAACATCCGAAGTGAGTACGCTCCCTGCGCGCGGGTGACCTGATTGTGATAAAGCTCCATCGGATTGATGGCGCGACTGCCAAACTCGTCATCTTGCGCATAAGGCCCGAAGACGGATGACAGCAAAATGCGCGCACGTGTTCCCTTGGGATGCTTTGCCATGAATACGACTGCTCCTCAAATCAGGATGACTGAGGCAATCGTAAGCATCAGGCGTATGTGCTCGCAGTGAGATGAGTGGAAAGTTACAAAACAATTACAAACAAAGACGCTCTGTTAAGGTGCGGTATTAAGGAATGACGGGTCCGACCGTGCAGAGTTTCTCTACCGGAATTCTGCTGACCAACAACTCCGGCTCTTTGATGACCGCCGTCGGCGCACCTACTGGAAAAACTCCGATCGCACGATTCTTCCCGGCCCGCTTTGCTTCGCCGAGAGCGCGGTCCGCCATCGAACGTACTTCTTCGTAATTGATGGCAGCCGGATCTTCCTGGTACCACGGGAATGCCGCCCAGCCGATCGAGCAGGTCTTGCGAATCGCTTCGCCTTTTTCCTCAAGCACGAATGATGTATCGCCTACGGCCGCCAATACACGCGCGGCAAGCGTTTCCGCTTCGGCGCGGTCCGTGTAGCGCGATACCACCAGGAATTCTTCTCCGCCCCATCGAATAAGAATGTCTGAATTGCGGATTGCGGAGCTGATTCGTCGCGACATTTCAACCAGTACGCGGTCTCCCGCGTCATGCCCGTACTTGTCGTTCACCTCTTTAAAACCATCGGCATCGATCACGTAGAAGATCAAATCGCGGATACGCTGGTCGTGGTTGTCCGCATAAGCGCGAAGCGTCTGACCCACGTCCGCTTCAATGGAGGCGTCGAAGAAACGGCGGTTACGGGCCCCCGTAAGCGGATCGGTCAGCGACGCTTCCTCGAGTACATGATTCGCTCTCGCCAGTTGTATTCCCAAACGATGTTGCTTCACAAAAACCAGGTAAGCCATCACAAGAATCGTGGCCATCGTGGCCAGTAACCGAAACCGTGTGATAGGACCTGGCGTGTTCTGGTCGAGGATCTCAAGAGCCGCCAAGGCAGGTAACGAGAGCAGCGCAATCATGGCCAGCGTCGCTACCCACGATGGCGTCAGTTCATCTTCTGGCCGCTCACGCGTTGCTTGCAGTCCTTTGCCGACGATCGCAACCCCGCTGAACAGCGCGACACAAAGCAAATACGGCAAGTCGTACCAGCTGCCGGCGTAGTACTGGTTCAATTCGATGGCCCGATTCAGTACAAACGCGCTCGAACAGCGCAAGAGTTCGACCAGAAAGAATGCTGTATAGAAATGTCGCCAGCCGGCAGATGCGCGATACGCCAGGATGCCGAGCACCAGCAGCATGACCGTGTCCTGAATAACCGCGAGCACGTCATAGCTTGAGTTGTATGCGCCTTCGTTGGGGATGACGTATTGCCAAGGAAGGACAAAGAAGAGGTACAGATAGACCCACCATACCAACAGCAGCAGGAAGTCCACCGTCCCCAGACGATTCTTCGATTTCGAAGTAGCGATGTGCGGTTGCAGCAGAAGGCCGGCTAGTGCGGGGACGCCCGAAACGAACAGCAATGCATCCCCCGCGAATAGTCCTGGGACGTCCTTCTTAAGAATGAGATCGAAGAACATCCAGATGCCCTGATTAACGAGAAGGAGCGCCCAGCTTGACGCCTGCAAGATCCAAAACAAGCGCACTCGTCCCGCAGCAAACTTCGCGTTCCACGAAAATGCTAGGACGACGGACAGAATGAGAGCGGCGCAAATCCAGTCAGAGAAAAAGGTTAGCCAGTATCCGCGCGCTACCGCCACAGACACAACTCCCTGCAACACCGTCAGCAACAGAACGGCGCCAAACCATCGTCGAGACAGATTGCGTAGGTTCACACGAGTCCGGGGTTAGTCTAAGGCGGATTTCCTGGGGAAGCAGGTTACCGAAGTTACCAGATGACAGCGGGATCGGGAAGAGGCTTCTGAAGGAATCTGATTCCTCCGCGTTCGAAAAGGTATAAGCGTTCAAAACAGCGCGGAATCGGCGAAACATCCGCGCTCTCCCTCCGAGCCCCAACGGCTCATCAGTTCACAAATTCAGCGGGTAAATCCCTCAAATCGGTAGTGTTACGCCGCAGAAATAGTCAATCGGCGGTTCTCGTTTTGAGACCACTTTTTTTGGGGCTTGGCTGAAGGTTGCGTAATCCAAAAAGAGAGAACACAGACAAAGGGGAAGACAGAATAGGGGGAAAAACGTTCCAACAACCAACCAATAAGGAGGTTCCTATGAAAATCTTTCTCGCCGGAGCGACCGGTGCCGTTGGAAGAAGGTTGATTCCAATGCTCGTGGGCGCAGGACACGCCGTCACGGGCACTACGCGGAACTCGAATAAGGCGTCGTCGATTGCCTCCGCCGGGGCCACACCATCTGTTGTCGACGCCCTCAATCCCCGGGACATTCTGGAGGCTGTGCGGCAAGCGAATCCTGACGTCATTATTCATCAACTCACGGCCATTCCCGCACGTTTCGACCTACGCCGATTTGATCAGGAGTTCGCGGCCACCAATCGCCTGCGTACAGAAGGCACCGACAACCTCCTGGCCGCGGCTCATGCCGTCGGCTGTAGGCGTTTCATCGCCCAAAGTTACACAGGATGGACTTACGAACGCTCAGGCGGATGGCTGAAAACTGAACAGGATCCCCTGATTTCCTCCCCTGAGCCTCAAATACGCGAGACCTTGAAAGCAATCTTGCACGTCGAGTCCAGCGTGCTTGGCGACTCCAAAGTGCAAGGTTTCGTTCTTCGATTCGGTTCGTTCTATGGCCCCGGCACGTCACTTGGAATCGGAGGATCCGTTCTCGACGACATACGACAACGCCGTGTGCCGGTCGTGGGAAAAGGTACGGGGTATTGGTCGTTTATTCACATCGATGACGTAGCGGGAGCCACGCTGGCTGCGGTCGAAGGAAAGGCGCCCGGCCTTTACAACATTGCCGACGACGAACCTGCGCCGGTTGCGGAATGGCTTCCGTATCTGGCAGGGGTCCTTGGAGCCAAGCCTCCCAGACATATTGCGGCCTGGCTGGCAAGGCTTGCGATTGGTTCGCACGGCGTCGCGATGATGACCGTAGCGCGTGGAGCCTCCAATCAGAAGGCCAAGTCCACATTACCGCTCAAACTCAAGTGGCCCAGTTGGCGACAAGGCTTTCGGGATGGTCTTGGCGACCGGTCGCAAGAACACGATCCTGTGGGGGTTCGGCGCGTCGCTTGATAGCGAGCGGCTTGGGTGATCCACACAGACTCACGCGCGCTGCTTCGTCGCCAAACTGAAATCAACCAAGCTTGGAGAGCGGAAATGAAATTTACGAAAATCGTTTATGGCATCGCGGCAGCGTACGGATTCATTTCGCTGCTCCCGCTTTACTTTTTGATCGGAAGAGTCGGCCATGACGCCCCACCTCCAATCACCCATCCGGAGTTCTATTATGGATTCCTGGGCGTCACGCTTCTTTGGCAAATTGTGTTCGTGCTTATCGCCAGAGATCCGCTCCGCTATCGCCCAATCATGCCGCTTGCCATCCTTGAGAAGTTCATCTACTCGGTGCCAGTTCTCATGTTGTTCCTGACCGGTAGAGTTCATTCCAACATTGTGCGGTCTTCATTCGCCGACCCGATTTTCGGGATTCTTTTCATCATGGCGTACTTCCGCATGCGAACAAAAATCAATGCGACAGTTGTCGCCAATGGGCAACGCCGCATGGCGGCATGATCGAAAGCAGATTGTCCTCAGCTTAGGCCACGGAAGAAGGTGTTCAAGTCCCCTGCGACCGCCGCTGGTTCTTCGGCCGGGGCAAAGTGCCCGCCGCGCGGGAAGACGGTCCAGCGCTGAATGTTGTACAAGCGCTCCAAATACGAGCGCGGCAGTTCACCCTCGGGAACCGTCTCGTGCGCGAAAACACCAAACCCTGTAGGCGTGCTGATGTAGGCGGGCTCGACCGGGTGCCAGCGATTGTCCCAATAGTCGCGCATCGACGACGTAATGCTCTGCGTGATCCAGTACAAAGTAAGCGTGGCGCAGAGGAAGTCGTCGGTCGGCGTAACGTCGCTCCACGAGTGCCATTTCTCCCCGATATACGCCGCGAGCCCTGCCGGAGAGTCATTGAGTCCATAGCCTACAGTCTGCGGCTTGGTGGACTGGATTGCGCTGTAGCCCCGCTCCGTCGTTCCCCAACGCTGGTTCACCGCAAGGTAAGAACGCTCGACTTCGGACAGTTCCATATCGTCCGCTACAGGGGCTAGATCCGACTCCAGTGTGGTGAGATAAATTCCCATCACCGACTCGGGGTGGTCGATCGCAAGAATCGTCGTCACCCCGGCTCCAAAGTCATAACCGCTCGCACCATAGCGCGAGTATCCAAGCTCAGACATAAGCCGGTGCCAGCGCTTCGCGACGTAGCGATAGTTGACACCAACCTGGGCCGGACGCTGCGAAAAACCATATCCCGGCAGGGACGGCACGACCACGTCGAATTGCCCGAGCATCGGCAGCATGTTCACGTAATCAATAAAACTGCTGGGCCACCCGTGCGTGAGAATCAGCGGCACGCCCTTACCTGATGGCGCTCGCTGGTGCAAGAAATGGACACCTTCCCATGTGAAGTGGTTGAACGCGTTGAGTCTTCGCTCCCAGCCACGCCAGTCGAACTCGTGCGCCCAGTAAGACACGAGGCGTCGCAACCACTCCAACTCGGTCCCCTGTGCCCAGCCTATGCCGGGTATCTGGTCAGGCCATCTGGTTTGAAGCAACCGCGCCCGCAAATCACTAAGCACCTCGTCCGCAACATGAATGCGAAATGGTTCCACTAAAACACTCCTCTCGGCCAAGCTCGACAGTGAGACAACGGGCGAAACAAGGCGATTACACTAATTACCGGGAAACAGGACGGGCGTACGAAACACTACTCTGCTTCGCCGCCTTTCCCGTCACTTGGAACACTGCCTGATGATGGATTGTATTCGCTGCTATCGGCTCGAATCGAGACTTGTATAATCCCGGCATGCAGAGACTACACTGGAGCACAATTACACTCGCATCGTTGTTGCTCATCTCCGCTTACACACTAGGAGGACAGGAAGTGAAAACTCCGCAGCCCGAAAAGTCAAAGGCGCCCGTCAAAACTGAGCAGCGCGGGCGGATCATAGGAATCGGCGGTGTCTTCTTCAAATCCGCGAATCGTGATCAGATGCGCGAATGGTATGCGAAGCATCTTGGACTCGCTGATACCGGCCATGGCGCGATGCTTCCGTGGCGCGAACACGACGACCCGCAAAAGGAACAGGTCACAGTTTGGACTGTCTTTCCCGCCTCCACCAAGTATTTCGACCCGAGCCCCGCACCGTTCATGATCAACTACATCGTGGACGATATGGACGCTTTGCTGGACCGCTTGAAAAAAGAGGGAGTCAAGATTGACCCCAACCGAATGGATGAGTCCTACGGTCGCTTTGCCTGGATCTATGACCTGGACGGAAATAAGATCGAGCTCTGGCAGCCGCTGCCCGCAAAACCCTAAACGGCCCTGACTGTACTCACTCAATCGGCGATCTGTGACAGTAACGGCGATGTTTTCGCCAACTGACCTGAAGCGATACCATAGCTAGCAGGACAGGAGTTCACCGATGAAGATTCTTGTTGCAGGTGGAACGGGAGCAATCGGTCGTCCGCTGATCGCGGCACTGCGTGCCAAGGGACACGCTGTAGTTGCTCTGACCCGTTCGCCAGAGAAGGCTCGGGCGTTAGCCGAGCAAGGCATAGAACCTGCGATCGCAGATGTATTTAATGCCCATGAAGTCAAAGCGGCTGTCGCTGGCGCTCAGCCGGAAGTCGTCATTGAACAACTAACCGCACTTCCCAAAACTTACACCCGTGAGTCTATGAGTGCCGCAGCCGACGTTAACGATCGCATCCGTTTAGAAGGGGGTGCCAATGTGCTCGCGGCAGCGCAAGCGGCAGGTGTGCGGCGCTATCTACGGCAGTCGATCGCATTTTGGGCGGTTCCTGGTCCGGGTCTGGCCGATGAAGAAACGCCACTTGCGTTTGATGCTTCGCCTGCCGTTGCAGCAGATGCCCGACTAGTGACTGAGCTTGAGCATCGCTTACTCGAAAAGGCTGCGATTGAAGGGATTGCCCTGCGTTATGGCTTCTTCTATGGCCCCGGCACTTGGTTCAACCCCGACGGCGATGTTGCCGGCCAGGTGAGACAGCAACAGTTCCCGATCGTTGGGAATGGCGAAGGCGTCTGGTCGTGGTTACATATCGAGGACGCAGCGATTGCCACGGTCGCAGCAGCAGAGCAAGGTAACCCTGGGATCTACCTGATTGCGAATGATCGGCCTGTGATGGTGCGCGAGTGGCTCCCGGCATTTGCGCAATGGTTGAATGCGCCACCGCCACCGCATGTCGCGGTGGAGGAAGCGCTGAACACCAGTGGTGCCGATACGGTTTACTACGGAACTAAGATGCGAGGCGCATCAAATGCCAAGGCAAAACGCGAACTGAATTTTAAGCCACGACCGTTAGAGTGGATCGTTGACACCGTGATGTCTTGCGCCAGTTAACGTACTGCCTTCTATCTTCGAAGATGCGCTGAATTCCACTGCCTTCTCACAATTGTCGAAAAAAGGCGATTACACTCCAGCGATTGACCTGCTCCGTCTGGCGCGATTGCACGTGCTCGCCCTGCAGGCCGCGAGAAACCGAAACCACCGCAATCCTCCCACCGGGCTCACCTCTGCGGCGGACGTGGCACGCGGTTCATTGGGATCTCGCGGTCGTTAGAGCGAGAATCATTCGAGCCAGACTCATCAGCGTTAGTCTCATTCGTAGCCGCCACACCCTCAGGAGGCGGTCTCGGGATCTTGTGACCGGCCCTCGCAGCGATGTTCGAGGTTCCGAATCCCGGTGGCGGGCGCGGGACGTAGTGACGCGTGGCAACGGCAGCCCCCGTTCCCCCAGCATCATCTCTCGGACTTTGCATGTTGCGATTCGAGGGCGTCTCTTGATTCTGATCCATCACGTTCTGCGCATCACGTTCCGTCTGGTTTTCGGAGTCGTGAAGTGACTCTCCCGGCAACGCATCGATCGCAGATGAAGTGGCAGGCGCGGCCGCACCGGCTCGTATGGTGCCGCTTGCATGCTGATGGTTATTGCGCGCGAGCTTGCGTGGGCCGCTGGCCCTTCGTCGAACACTGGAAATGATGCGCACACGGTGCCGCGTCGCCCGAGGCACAGAGTCGAGTGGTATGCCTGCGGATGGTTTGGGCAATGGCTTGTCCCGAATCTCATCGGCCACACTTCGTATCTTGTGATCGGCGGGCATCCGATTATTTGGCGTGGTCATGCCAGTGGCCGGTCGCACGATAGGAACCGGAGGAGTGGATTCTTGCTGGGAAAGCCTAGCGGCCACGTCTCGGAGGTCACGGTACCAATACGACGCGGCAGCGGCGACGCATCCGAACAAGGCGATCAGAATGAACGAGCGTCCCCAATGGAAGATGCTCCCCCGATCTTCCAAACTGTAAACAAAGCTGTTGTCCGGTTCGGCGGCTACACCCGGAAAAAACGAACCGCTAAGCGGCGGCACCGGCTCGCGCGCTGGCTTCGTCTCGACCTGTGGTTCAATCTCACGAGTCGGCTGCGACTCAAGCAATTGGGCACCGCACATTCCACAGAACCGAGATCGCGGTGCGCTCTCATGGTTGCAATTCGCGCAGCGTATGCGCATTGAACCCTGCGATTTATTAGCCGCTTTACTTAATACGCTCAACACGAGGCGCGCATTTGTCGTGTCGCGCTCCGAGATACCATCGGAATCTTGGGTTTCGGGTGCCTCGCCTTCCATTGCATTCGCGGCAGGTCGGTGAATGCGGTCTTCTTGTTCATGATGACGCTGAAGAACCCAAACGGCGGCCAACAATCCTTCGAAAGTGGCTGCATCGAGGCTTAGATGTTGGCTCAAACAGAAACCTCGTCAATTCGGGGATGGTCTAGCTCGAAAAGCGACAATGACCGCGAGATTCAGCTTCTGGCCCGTTGCTTCGGGGTTAATCCGCGCCAACATCAGGGGAAATCCCACCGCTGGGCAGCAACTCGAAGTTCCGCTTCTCTCTAATAAACCCGAATGTGGCAAATGAGTTGCGGACTGCGTCGGTATTTAATCCGCCAGGGCCCACGCGACCTGTTTCTGCGCATTTCTAAACAATCCCGAAAGCGAGGGTGCCCCATCCTCGTCCGCGTTCTCCGCGGACAGGGTGGGAGTTTCAATCTCGTGCGAGGTTAAGGGACAGCGAGGCGGAAGAAACTCATGGGTAGAGAAGTCGCTGAAGTAGCGGTTTTGTTACAAACGTGCTCAGCGTGAAATATAGTCCGCCCGTCGCTCATTAGCGAATATGGCGCGATTGTAATCGGCCTCGGTCTTACTTCAATCCCGCCAAACTCGCGTGCCGGAACAGTAGGCCTGACGCGGTGAGCAACGCCACGAAGACACCATGCCCGATGGCCATATTCCGCGCAAGATAGGGCGGCGCGCCCGAAGGCAGCATCACGGCAATCAGCGCAAGCGTCGCCGCCATCGCGAATAACGTGCGAGCCAAACCTCGCGCCTCCAGCCGCGCCAGCCAGGCCCCAACTGCTCCCAGGGCGAGCACGCTGTAGTACACCAGGTTCGCCGGATTTTCGGAGTCCGCGACATGGACCATGTTAGACCACCCCAAGGCGAACCCCGCCACCAGCGCCACACCAACGCCCGCCTTGTACGACCACACGTTCATCTTTCTTGCTATCAGCGCATACACCATGCCCGTCGCGAAGAACAGGACATACACAAACACAAAACTTCCCGCGTTCCAGTTCCATCCCTTCACCACCCGCGATGCCACGAGCGGCACCATTAACGCAACCAGCGCTCCCAGCGCCACACGCAGAATCGTATTTCCCAGTTGCGACATATGAATTGTGTTCTCCCTAACGATTCCCACCGACGTCTCGAAAAAGATCCACAGCGCAAGCCCGTGCAATCCCCGCTTGGCGTCTTCCTGCTCCCGGCACAGGTCGTGAAATGTCTGCGCCATCTCCTCGCCGAACCGCTCACGGAAAGGCCGTGGATACAGCCGCAGCAGCATCGCATACCACGTCCGGTAGCGCCGGCCCGCGACGTTAGTGGCCATGCGCCAAACGTCCTTTCGCGACCGCCACCACGTTGCGATACCGCTGTAGCTCGGCGTCCAGCGCTGCTCGCCCCGCGCCGGTGAGCTCGTAATAGATTCGCCGCTCGTCGTCCATCTCCGGATCGACCCGCTTATCGCTTTCCCGGATCAGCCCTGCCTCCATCATCCGCCCCATCGAGCCATACAGCGTTCCTGGGCCCATCGTCGCCTTGCCCTGCGAGTCCACCTGCACTTGTTTCATGATCGCGTACCCATGCCGCTCCCCCGTCGAAAGCGCCAGCAGGATGTGTAGCACTGCAGGAGTCAGTGGAGCATGCGCCGCACTCTTCTTCGCCATGCCTCAATACTATATCCGTTACGGATATATTGCAAGCCCCGGCTGAGCGTATTTCGTGCAGCAGCAATATTGTTATGACGTGCGTTGATCGGGGACTTTCGTGGCGCAGCGAACCGGTGTCTTCTTTACCGCTCGCAATTAGCACTGTTGTAACAGGCGTATTACACCAACTACTGGTAACAGGCCGTCTGGGAATGTAGTCGGTGAAATGGAGATTTTTCGCCAGTTAGCTATCTGGGTAAGTCTTCGTAGAACCTTTGCCGGTGTCACTCGTACGAGACTTGGCGAACTCAGCAAACTGTCCAAGAAAAAAGGGCCGTGTTCAACCAATCCCTTCCGGCTCCTCGCCTGTGTCTAATGCGATTGCAATAAGAATCGTGTCTACATTCAGAGTGACGACTCAAAAAATTGCCCTAAACCGACCGATCGCAATGCTGCTGTCAACAACGCAAACCCGTTACACAAGAGCAGCTTCTTTGGTCTCGGTGGCCCGGACGCGGTCGTAGCGATCAAGATTCATGACCTTGCTCCATGCGGCCACAAAGTCTTTCACAAACTTCTGCTTCGATCCGGCACAGGCGTATACCTCCGCGAACGCACGAAGTTGTGAGTGTGAACCGAAGATCAAGTCGATACGTGTTGCAGTCCATTTACGAGCGCCCGTCTTGCGATCGCTGCCTTCGTAGACGCCATCTTTACCGTCGGCCGGATGCCATTGAGTGCGCATGTCAAGCAGGTTGACAAAAAAATCATTCGTCAAAGTGCCGGGCGTCGCAGTGAAGACACCGTGCTTAGAACCGCCGGCATTCGCGCCGAGCACGCGAAGTCCGCCGACCAGTACCGTCATTTCCGGCCCGGTCAGCCTCAGTAGTTGGGCGCGGTCGACGAGGGCCTCTTCCGGTTTCATGAACTGGGTCCTGCCGCTAACGTAGTTGCGGAAACCATCGGCCCGAGGCTCAAGAGGCGCGAACGAGGCGACATCGGTCTGTTCCTGAGATGCATCCATCCGCCCCGGCGTGAAAGCTACCTTCACCTCGACGCCGGCATCCTTGGCGGCCTTTTCTATTGCAGCGTTTCCTCCAAGGACGATCAGGTCGGCAAGGGAGACCTTCTTGCTAAATTCCTTTTGTATGGTTTCGAGCTTCTGAAGCACATTTGCAAGCTGCTTGGGCTGATTGACCTCCCAATCCTTTTGGGGAGCAAGCCGGATGCGTGCTCCGTTCGCCCCACCTCTTTTGTCCGAACCACGAAAGGTCGAGGCCGACGCCCACGCGGTCGAAACCAGATCGGACACCGAAACACCGGAGGCGAGAATCTTCGTCTTCAGCGCGGCAGCATCTTTATCATCGATCAACGGATGGTCAACGGAGGGAATTGGGTCTTGCCAAATCAGAGTCTCCTTTGGCACAAGCGCGCCTAGGTAGCGCGCGATCGGACCCATGTCGCGGTGCGTGAGCTTAAACCATGCGCGAGAGAATGCATCGGCAAACTGATCCGGATTTTCGTAGAAACGTCGCGAGATCTTCTCATATGCCGGATCGAAGCGCATAGACAGATCGGTGGTGAGCATAGTCGGCACGCGCTTCTTCGTCTTATCGAACGGGTCCGGTATAGTCGGTTGGCCGTTCTTGGCCCGCCACTGTTTTGCACCCGCCGGACTCGTCGTCAGCTCCCACTCGTTCTCAAACAGGTTCTTGAAAAACAGATTGCTCCACTTCGTTGGCGTCTGCGTCCAAGTGACTTCTGGACCGCCGGTAATGGCATCCGCTCCGATTCCTGTGCCGAACTTGCTTTTCCACCCGAGGCCCTGATCTTCTAAGGCGCCGCTTTCCGGTTCCGGCCCCACCAGCGACGGGTCCCCGGCACCGTGGGTCTTGCCAAAGGTGTGGCCGCCGGCGATCAGTGCGACGGTCTCTTCGTCGTTCATGGCCATGCGGAAGAACGTCTCGCGGATATCTTTCGCCGCTGCAAGCGGATCGGGGTTGCCGTTCGGCCCTTCGGGGTTAACGTAGATCAGGCCCATCTGGACCGCACCCAGCGGCTCCGAAAGCTGGCGCTCGCCGCTATAACGTTCGTCGCCCAACCACGTCCCCTCGGGACCCCAGTAAAGTTCCTCAGGCTCCCACGTGTCGACACGTCCTCCAGCGAAGCCGAAGGTCTTGAAGCCCATCGATTCCAACGCGACGTTGCCCGCAAGGATCATCAGGTCGGCCCATGATATCTTTTCGCCATATTTCTGTTTGATGGGCCAGAGCAGGCGGCGCGCCTTATCGAGGTTCGCGTTGTCGGGCCAGCTGTTCAGCGGCGCGAAACGTTGCTGCCCCGCGCCCGCGCCGCCACGGCCGTCAGTAATCCTGTAAGTCCCCGCGCTGTGCCATGCCAGGCGGATCATCAATCCGCCATAATGGCCGAAGTCAGCCGGCCACCAATCTTGAGATTCCGTCATTAAGACATGCAGGTCTTTAATCACCGCATTAAGGTCTAAGCTTTCAAACTCCTTGGCATAGTCAAACCCGTGGCCCATCGGGTCGGACAGGCTGGAATTGCGGTGAAGAACCGAGATATCCAGGGCTTCCGGCCACCAGTCGCGATGCGTTCTCCCGCGCCCGGACGCTACCGGGCACTTCGCCGTAGCCGCTACGGTCTGGGCCTTGTTGGCTGCAGGTGCTTCTTTTAAATCTTTTTCCATCTCTTGATCCTTTCAACCGAAATTGGAATATTTAGCGGGAAGCGCGTCGCGGTGCGCATTTGACGCACAGACCCCGCAGAATGAGTTCGCACTGGCGAAGCACTCGCTTGCCGAGTGATGACCGGACAGGACGAGGCACGTCATACCAGTCTATGTCCTCAACGTTGCCACAGCGGTCGCAGATGAAGTGGTGATGCCGCGTGCCTCTCGCATCAAATCGCGCCGCGCGGCCCTCCGCCGCCACTTCGCGAACCAGACCAGCCTGCACCAGATCTCGCAAGTTGTTGTAAATCGTAGCCCGGGATGAGCGCGGATCGAGGCGGTTAACAGCTTCGAAGATCTCGGCCGCCGTGGGATGCCCCTCTTGCTCCATCAGGAACGCCATGAGAGCGTAGCGCTGCGGCGTGCTCCGCAGACCGCTGCCCGACAGGGACAGTTTGATCGGGTGATGGCCCATGAGAAGTATTAGATTATATCTAATATAATAATTGGTCAACGCGCAAAGTCTATAAAATCTGGGCCGGCGACATGCCGTTAGCGGCCTATGGCCTTCCCCACGTCTGATCTCGCAGTTCCGTTTGGTGCGACCATGACCTGTAATGGAAACACTTGGCTTGTCACACGGCGCCCGGTCTCGAGGAGTGCGGCCGCCTCCACGCGAGGGCACAACCATGATTGTTGGGGAATCCTGAGTGGGTGCGCCACGACGTCGGCAACTCTTTCTTTCCCGCAGACCTCAAATTTGAGGGTTGGAGTACACACTTGCCGGTACATGAGGACAAGAAGGAATCGACAAAGGACTTTTTCCAGGCGTTCGCCAATCGGTGCTCGCAAGTTGCGGGATCACGCTGGGCTTTTCTATCGGCCGTTCTCCTGATCATCGTATGGGCGGCAACTGGTCCCATCTTCCGATACTCCGACGCCTGGCAGCTCGTGGTCAACACCGCAACCACGATTATCACCTTCCTGATGGTTTTCCTTATACAGAATGCCCAAAACCGCGATTCCCACGCCCTTCATCTCAAATTGGACGAAATCATTCGCGCAAAGCGCAGCGCGAACAACAAGATGATCGATATCGAAAAGCTCTCCGACAAAGAGCTGACACTGTTGGCTACGGAATATGAGAGGATTCGCAAGGAATCCGACAACTCCGAAGATCAGGGATGATAACCGAGATCTTGCTCCATTCCACGAATCATAAAGCAACGTTTCATAGAATTAGCGTGGTCGCGCTCGACCACAAAGGTTGGGCCTCGTGGGCAATTTGGAGAGTTGCAATCCAAGGTGAAGCAGCACCGCAGCTCGGTGCCTTCAGATTCATCCGTACTACCTCGTATCACTCAGTAAAGGTGGCTTCCAGTAAAGACGGCTTCCAAAAAACCTGACGAGTTCAATTGTGTCAGCGTTATCACCTCGTATGGACCGCCCGCTTGTCGTCCCGTACCTCGCACCACTTCGAGATTATTTAGAGTCGTCAGGTTCCATGGATGTGCCACAATATTGGACTGTGACGACGGGATGAGAGTATTGCAAAGCACCAGGTAGCTGAGGCTCGTGCTTCGCCCCAACGGAGCGGCAACCAGAGCGCCAGTCTGGCTAAACCACTGATAAAGATGGTGGGCGCTATAGGATTCGAACCTATGACTTCCACCGTGTGAAGATGGCACTCTACCGCTGAGTTAAGCGCCCAACTGTCGGTTCGCGGTGAAAAAGCATTGTAGCAAAAGTAATTTCCTCCAACTCTTCACCTCCACTCGCCGCAACACTCCTGAGCGTTGACGCATCTTGATACCGTGGTAGCCTTGACCCTGACGCTCGGGTGCTGGGAACCATGCATCCTGGCTCTTGCCATGCGAGTCCCGCCTACCCCCGACGAAAGTCCCGCAACCCCCTCAAACAAAAGAGGTTTGAGTTACACTAAGGACGACGGCAACACGCAACTTTCTACCCCCGGCCGGGTTCAAACTAGTGTGAGCAGCTTTGCCGTAGATCGCGGAATGCTGAACATGGGAGCGATCAGCCCTGGAGCCGAGGCGGAAACCCGCCCGGCGTTCGCGGAAGGCTTGACCGACGCGGAAGTCATGCTGCGCGTCAAAGCCGGCGATGCTGCCGCTTTCGACTACTTGGTGGCAAAATATCGGCGTGCGATGGTCAGCTTTATGTATCGCACCTGCCGAAATCAAGGCGCAGCGGAAGATCTTGCTCAAGAAGTATTTCTAAGGGTGTATCGTTCGCGGGCAGGATACGAAGCGAGTGCGAAGTTTACAACCTGGTTGTACCGGATAGCGACAAACTTGGCAGTGAATCATGCGCGTGATACCAGGCATGAGCGCCCGGAGAATCAGGTCAGCATCGATCAGCCGGACGAAGAAACAGGCACGACCCTCGACGTCGCGGATGATTCTTTAACTGCCGAGGAATCGTTGCTTCGCCGGGAACGCATGGCGGCAATTCGCCAAAAGGTTCAGGCACTGCCAGAGCGGCAAAGGCTGGCGGTGATGATGCATAAATATCAGCAAATGGATTACAAGCAGATTGCTGAAGTGCTGAAACTGAGCGAATCCGCCACGAAGTCATTACTATTTCGCGCGTACGAAACTTTGCGGGAGCAGCTGAAGCAGTTTGTATAAGCAGGGGAGCGGTCTATGAAGTGCGACAAAATTCTCGAAACAATGCCGGACCTGGCCGCCGGAATCATGGCCGCTACTCCGGAAATAAACGACCATCTGCGTTCTTGCCCGGCATGCGCAACAAAGCTCGACGAGATGCAGAAAACGATGGCTCTGCTTGACGAGTGGCAGGTGCCGGAGCCATCCCCGTATTTTGATGTGCGTCTGCAGGCTCAACTTCGTGAGGAAATGGCCAAGCCAGCGACCGCGTGGTTTGAGTGGTTGCGCCGACCCGCTCTGGCAGTTTCTCTTACGATCTTGATAGCAGTTGGTGTCGCTTTGGTAAGCAAGAAAACAGGGATGGTGGGACCGTCGGACGGCCCCGGGGTGGTCGCCCAGACGCAAGAAAACACACAAGCGGTTCCCGATACGCCTGGAACCGCAGTCAGCGATCTGCAAGCACTCGATAACAACGACGATCTGTATGCGAATTTTGATGTCCTGGATGACTTGCAGGTCCAGGAGGACGTGACGGCAACGCCGTAACGTTAACGCAGTAACTGGGCGAAACGGGGACCGGGATGATGAGGCTACACAACCTGACGCTGGCAGCCGCTGCGCTTGCAGTCGCAAGCCAGTGGACGGTGCCGAGCCTCGCGCAGGATCAGCGAAACATCCCGAAGCCTCCACCGCAACAGCAGAACAAGTCGGAGGTTCCACGGCCGCCGCGTCCCGACCAGCATCCGCAAAACCATCCTCCGCAGAATCAGCCCCCGCAAAATCAACCGCGGCCAAACCAGTATCCGCAAAACCAGTATCCGCAGAACCGGCAGCGGCCCGTAGAGAATCCTGCACAGCGCGCTCCGGGCCAACCGCCACGTCCTGACCAGTATCCGCCAAACCAGCAACGGACCATGGAGAACTCAGTTCAGCGTCCTCCGAACCGACCGCCACGTCCTGACCAATATCCGCCAAACCAGCAACGGACCATGGAGAACTCAGTTCAGGGTCCTCCGAACCGCCCACCACGTCCTGACCAGTATCCGCAAAATCAGCAACGGCCCACGGAGAATTCAGTACGGCGCCCTCCGAACCAACCGCCGCGCCCGAACGGATCCGAGGGTGGAAGTCATGCCGGAGATTGGTTGCGTCGTTACAAAGACGTTCCTCCGAACCAGCAGCGGGAGGCCCTCGAAAGCGATCCGCGCTTCCGCAACCTTCCACCGCAGCGGCAGGAAAAACTGCGTCAGCGGCTCGACCGTTTCAATACGCTCCCGCCTGACCAGCAGCAACGCGTACTGAACCGCATGGAAACCTGGGAACATCTGACGCCGAACCAGAAATCTGAGGCGCGCCAGCTGTACTCGCAGTTCCGCAACCTTCCGCCGCAAAGACGCCAGGCTCTCGACAATGCAATTCGCAGCATGCGCACCATGACACCCGAGCAACGGCAGGAGTTCCTGAATTCAGGACAATCGAAGAGAATGTTCTCTCCGCAAGAGCAAGACTTGCTGGGTGGGATCTCCCGCTTGCCATTGGCCGCCGGAGAAACTCCGCAGAACGAAAGCCCGGAAGAATAAAAGCCCGGAAAAATAGAAGCCCGCGAGAATAAAATCCCGGAAATGGACTACTCCATTCTTGCGCTTTCTGCGTGTAGTCTCCGCGTGAATGCCGAGCCATCGTAGCAAGATCGGCCTCAGCAGCAGGGAAATCCAGTAGGGTTAAAAGTCATTCGCCGGCCAAAGTTTACAATGACGCTATATTGATAGAAGAGTTACTCGGCGTAAACAGGCGATTACACTAACTACTCTAAAACTCGGGCGCTCAGGGCAAAGCAGTTAGTGCCATAGCGTGGCAGCAGGACTTCAACGGTTCACACATCCTTTCAGTCGTCTCTCAGAGGCCTGCCAGCCCTTTGTTCAGCAGGACCTTAACCTCGACCCGACGGTTCTGTGCCCGTCCAGCCTTCGTCTCGTTAGAGGCAACTGCGGCCGCTTCACCCATCGCGCCCGGTGCCACTATGTGCCGAACCGGCACGTTGCAGTTCTGAAGCAAATAGGCAATTACGTTCTGTGCGCGCTCCATACTGAGTTGCTGGTTCATTGCTGGGTTTCCACTCGAATCCGCGAAGCCCTTTACCTGAATGATGTAGCCGGTCAGATTGACGGCGTTGCGCGCTAACTTCGTCAACGCCTCCTGATCCGCCTTTGAGACCTTGGTGCTGCCACTTGCAAAGCGCACATCCAGTTGATCTTTGGTGTCGTACTCGCTAAGGTCGGCAAACCGCTTACTGGTCTCGGCGGCGTTGGTATCGATACTCGTTTTGTTCGAGGCAATTGCCTGCTCATTCCCTTCAATGTTCTGCTGATTGGCGGCCACTTTCTTCTCGGTAGGATCTAAACCAGCCTGGATCATCTGCGCTGTTTGTAGATCGTCTCCATCGAACGTGATCGACTTTGCAAGGACGTGCGTTGCATCTTGGCTTGTGCCATCAACCGAGACTTTAAGGCCGGGCATGAGCACAGCAGCAGACATTTGCGTCTTGCGAACTCCAAGCCCCTTCGGCTGCTGTACCTTGGTATCGTCATCAAGGGTAACAGTCACGCTGTTCCCATCTGTGGTCTTCAGGACGAGCGTATCGCCTGTGCGACCAGTGATCAGACCTTTAACCTTAATCTTTTCGCCCTGCGCGTGGGCCGACACGAGTGCCACAAGGCACACCGTCAGCAGGCCCACAAAGGTTCTCAGACGCGTGCTTTTCATATCTCATTTCTCCTTCTCATCTCTGAACTAGAACCAAAAACTCATCCACGCTGTGCACGCCTGTCTATCCCTAGCTTGTTGGCCCAAAAGTGCGCGCTGCCCGCGCCTAGCCATAAATGTCTAAACAAGTATGAGCACATGGCGGGAGGACAGCCACTGTCAATAGCGACAGGAGGATGAATACATCTGGGTGGTGAATAATCGTGGGTGGTGAAAAATTGCCGTTACACCAACTATTTGCTCCCGGCAACCGTTTCTGAGTGGCCGGTGAAATTGCCTGTTTTCGACAGTTATCGCGAGTCTGGAGCCTGCCGCTCAGCGCGTGGGCGTAAGCCCATTTCTTTTACGCCCAGCATTGCCGCCACTTCTTAGCACGTCATGGCAGGATGACTAGTTCCGGTTTGCTGCCGCCACTCATTCCATAGACTGTCCCAGAACGAAACGCACCTGCATCGTATTTGTAGCAGCCGGGAGTGACTGCTTTTGTGGTCACTTGCTTCTTGCCGCCTCCCCTGATCGGCTCGTCTGGTTCAAAAGGTGAGTCTGTGCCGAACGAAACCATGAATCCATTATTCTTGTTCGAGCTCATCCACACCACGGTAGTACCAGCCTTGATGCAGAATAACTTGTTATTCTTCGCGTTGGGGATACCAGGTTTTACGTTGGCCGAATCTGATCCTCTTGTAATGTCAATGGTGCATACGGACGAGGGTGAACCGCAGGTGTTCTCCGCATTGCACATGCGCTCGGGTTGCTCCTCATCACACACGTATTTGCTCTTCTTTTGCGCGTGCGCGGTTGCGGAACTCACTAGAACGATGAACGACAATAAAAGCAACGCACTCCAACTGTTGAACTGCGGTTGAATTGTCATAGTGACATCCGGACCTCGCGCCGAGGCTATTGCGCGATTTCACTTCCAATCGATGATGTTTACCAATTTCCACGCATTCTGGTTTAGCTCGAACTGCAACTCGCCTTCCTTGTTGACGATGAGCTGTGCGGCGGGCATGAGAGCACCGCCACTCTTTTTCTTATCTTTATCATTAAAGTTGATTTCACCGGCCGTTAGATTGAAACTCTTCGACTGGGTATTCTGACGGGCTTCGCCGAAAGCAATCGTGCGGTCCGTGAGAAAACGAATGGTTCGGCCGGTCGGGGTCACAATTTCTCGAATAAACTTAAGATCGTATCCAAGTGTGCCCGGGGTCCGTAGCCGACCCACACTTTTCATCTTTTCAAGAGCATCCCTCAGTCCGTCGTTCTGACCCTGCTGGAACGCCCGGACCAGACTGTCTCGGTCCTCGGGGGTCGAGAACTCATTAATAGTGATTTTCACGTTAAAGTTACTGCCCATCTGAGTGCTTGTGCCAAAGGCGGTGGCGTCGATGGTTTCTTTACCCTCTCGTTGCCCAAAGCCGGAAACGCTTGGGATCATAAGCAAAGCAATCAGAAGGAAGATTCCATTTGCGAAGTTCAAGATCTTCAAGGTGGTGCGCATGCGGTCCTCTCTTGCAACGCAGCGTGGCTCGCCTGAATTAAGAGGCGCTCAAATCTATCAAAGCTTATTGGGCTCGGACGATGGCGACGACTGGCAGAAGTTACAGTCGGTCACGCGAATGAACCATATTGTTGTGACTGGTTCTCCGATTGGTGTTTTCTGCTCGGTTGTTGCTCCGGGCTGACTAGACCACTCGTTTAACTCCCAACCAGAGAACACGATTGTCGGCAGATGGTCGCAACCCGGAAGCCATGCCGTTGTTGTCGGCGTAACATCGCCATTTCACCAACTACTTTGTCCAGACGGCTGTTTCCTGGTAGTTGGTGCAATCGCCCGTCAGCTAGTCCGGTAGTTCGATTCGGTCAGAGTGCTTTCTGTCGCGCTCGTGCTCTTCTGCCAAAACTTTTTCAAGCCACTTTGCTTGTCTTTCTGCAACCTGCATATCTGCGGACAAAGGATTGTGGCCGATCAAGAACTCCTCGCCGCAACCGTCACACCTCAGTGTTCCCATCTCTAGAAAGCCTAACGTTTTCTCACGGGTACCCTTTTTTATTGCTACCGACTGCATGTTTCAATTCTAGATTGGTTGGCAATTGTTTGGGCTGCTAGCTCCATGGCGGGTCGGGGCCATTTGTGAAATTCACAGGGTGTTCAATTCCGCCCGCCTGTGGGAAACTATGGGACATGAGAGCACCAGACTTGACGAACGTTGGATGGCTAGGACCAAGGATTGAAATGGATAGCGCTAGTCATCTTTTCGCAAAATGCTCTGAATGCCACGAGGTCATCTGCGTCGAAAAGGTTGTGACCGATTCAGAGAGTACGCAAACGGAAACCACTGAAATGCTCTATAAGGTGTTTCACGCACACGTTGCACTTAAACACGCCCAAAACGTGAATCAATCTGCTGCCTGAATCGTGCGAGAAGGTTCTGGTTACCGCTCGATCGCTAGCAATCTTGCCGATATTGAGCGAATGGAAAGGCAGTGGCTGGGTCTGCGGGCCATCCCTAGAAACCTCGGCAGCTCTGTAAACAACATGCAGCGTGTTCGGCACCGCGATAGTAAGTAAATCGACTTCCAAAAAATCTCCGAAAGCAGCAAATACCGGGGATCTACTTCGTTCTGGATTGGTTACTGCGACAAAACTACCAGCGATGCTATGCGCGCTTCCCACCGGCGACATCCGTTTGGGAAGCTGACGGCAAGCCTTCGGCTTACATGAAATCAATCGCCATACGAAGGCCTATAAGTGGCGAAGTGTGGCCGTGTCGGCAGATATTGAACACAGTTCTGAGCACAACTCAGCTTTACGCCACTTTCCTGCTGGGTCGTCGCTTAAGGAACTTCGGCAAGGAGTACTTGGTGAAATGGCGATGTTACGCCATCTCGCAATTCACCAGTACAACTACTAGTTGTATCCATGACAATGATCTGGTTTCCTGACTAGCGAGGTTCATTCACATGCGAAAACTAACGTTTGCTGTTGTTCTTATGTTGATTTGCTCGATGTTGGCTCTGGCAGCGGAAAAAAAGGTTGTGCGGCCAACCGGGGCTGAACCGAGCGCCTCTTGGAGCCACGGAATCTTGATAGACAACACCCTTTACGTTTCGGGGATGGCTGGCGAAAATGCAAGCGGCAAGATCCCAACTGCGTTCGAAGACGAGATGAAGCAGGCTTTAGACAACGTTGACTCAGTTCTCAAGGCAGCGGGAATGTCTTCGCAAGATGTGGTGAGCGTTCAGGTGTACCTCACCGATGCCGCGATTTTCGAGCGGATGAACACGGTGTACAAAGCGTACTTCAAAGAGCCGCGTCCAACACGGACGACCGTGGTGGTTGCCAGGCTGGTGGGAGAAGGTCACATAGAAATCACGGTTACGGCAAGAAAATAGAGGTAATCGCAGAGCTGTCATACCTATCGGCCGGTTTCCAAAAGGCGGGCGGGGCGTGTAGCGGCCTTCGAGTGTAGCCGAGTCAATTGATGTAATCAGGCGATTTCACCAACTAATTGGCGGCGAGGGTGTGGACAAAGTAGTTGGTGAAATGGCGATTTCTCAACAGTTAGAGAGCAGGATCAAGTTGCACGGCAATCTTTAGCCGGGTTCCTGATGGTACAAAAATGGACTTTCCTGCCCCCGCGCTTTCGCCCCACTCTCGAAACCCGTCTGCTGTGATATGCAGCAAGAGTTTCCTATCTGGGGGTACTAAGACTAGTTCGGTAGACTTGCAGGTGAGATTAACAGAGGGGCCCGGTTCCTCAGTTGGCACAACCGTCACACCCACCCAAGGTATTCTGGCACCTGTACTCCGATTCGTCAGAGATATTTGCAGGACACCAGCTTTTGCTGGCAAAAGCACTCGAAGTTCTGACTTTGGCCGTTCTGGCGAAATCTCCACAGAAGGTTGGCTACTGTCGTCGATGACCGTGCCCGAATATCCATGGTCTGGGTCATCCGCGAAGACGGTATATCTTCCCCACGGCAAATTCTCGAACCTGTAGTCGCCGCGGTCATCAGATCTGGTGCTGGGGTATTGGCCGCCTACATTCAGTGGCTCTGCGAAAAGAGTTATTCGCTTTACTTGCTGTCCGTTCTGGGACACGACACTTCCGTAAATGACCCCCGTACTCTTCCGCACCTGCGCTGTGCCCATGACAAGCAGCCAACACAATAAAAGAGATGAGGCCATCACTTTCATAGCGCCTTTATGCTAGCACCGCGCCCGTAACTGACGCTATCAGGCGTTTACACCAACTACTCTGAAAACTGGCTCCCGAGCCAAAGTAGTTGGTGAAATGGCGATGTTTCGACAACAACCTAATTAATCGTGATTAATCGTGGCTTAGATAGTGCCCAGTTGACTGTAACTTTTGCCAGTTTGCCCTGCCTAGTAGATTGGGTGAAATTTTGCGTCGGGGGTTTAAGCCATGGCAGCTAGACCACTACCACTGGAACAGTTTCCCGACTCCGGTGCCATCGAGTACACGTTCAAGGGTGGATTCCCAACTACGGAAACGATTCAGCGTGCCTACGACGACGCTGACTTCTGTCGTGCGATTGAAGCGTACAAATTCTTCTACCCGACGGTCTCAATCGCGGGTACGTGGAAGGGGAATATTCACGCGGGCACGATTCCCAACAAAGTGTTGCTGATCCTCCACGGGCGTCCCGAGCAGCTTGTGTTCACGCCCAACTCCGACACGCCATACGCTGGCGGGACGCTTGATCTTTCAGAGGGACCCATGGTGGTCGAGATTCCGCCCGGGCCGATCATGACGGTGGTCAATGACCTCAACCAACGCTACGTCATGGATATGGGATTGCCGGGTCCTGATGCTGGCAAGGGTGGCAAGCACATTATTCTTCCTCCCGGGTACAAAGGCGAAGTACCCACCGGGTATTACTCGGGCACCGCCACCACCAACCGCGTGCTGCTCATGCTGCGCGCCATCCCGCCCGCAGGCAACGATGCCGCCGGGGTCGAGTTACTCAAGACGGTCAAGATTCATCCCCTCAATCCGCCAGCCGGGTGGAAGGAGATTGCTTGGATCGATCAAGGCACTAAGGCAGAAGACTTCACACCCGTCCGCTGGGAGCGTGGCCTCGACTACTGGAAGGAACTTCACGAAATCATCGACACCGAACCTGCCTCCGAGGCGTATCGGATGGAATACGGTCGGCTCGCGACGCTCGGCATTGAAAAGGGCAAGCCGTTCGCGCCCGATGCCCGCATGAAAGGCATTCTCGAGAAGGCTGCCTGCGTGGCGAACGACCAGATGCGCGTTCAGTCCTTCGCAGACCGACGCCCAGACCGCCTGATGTGGAAAGACCGCAAATGGGAATGGGCTACGTTGCGACCAGAGAACGGAACGTTCGACCTTCCTGCGTACAAGGATCTTGACGCCAGAACGAAGTGGTTTTTTCAGGCACAGATCGAATCGCCTGCAATGTTCCGCCGTGACCCGAAAGCCGGGTCGCTTTACTGGCTTGGCCTACGCGACGCCAATGGCTCATATCTTGAGGGCAGTAAGACCTACAAGCTGACCGTTCCTCAACCTGTTCCTGCCAAACTGTTTTGGTCAGTGACCATCTACGACCCTGAGACACGCAGCGAGATCGCCACGGACCAGAAAAAAGCTGCTCTCAGATCACTGTTTGAACTCAAGGGAAAAACCCGCGAGTCGGTGGATTTGTACTTCGGTCCGAACGCATCTGCTGGTCACGAGAATGAGTGGATCAAAACCCTTCCTGGCAAAGGCTGGTTCACTTACTTCCGTATCTACGGGCCGGAGGAATCGGCATTTGACGGTAGCTGGAAACCCGGCGACTTTCAAGAAATCAAGTAGTGGTTGATTTTTCTGGGGGCCATAGTTGTCGTTAACAGGCGTTTACACCAACTACTACTCTGAAAACTGGCTCCCGAGCCAAAGTAGTTGTTGAAATGGCGATTTTTCACCAACTAGTTTGCGGGCTAAGTATCCACGTCTCCCGACCGCAAGTTTGCTTGTATATTCGCGCTTGGGATGAACTATGAAAAACCAATATCTGCCTGTGCTCGTGCTGCTTTTTACCGTTGCGACTCTCGGCCAGACCGAGGAACCCATAATTCCCAGAACAGTGGAGTTTCCAAGCGGAACGCTGCATCTCAAAGCATACCTCTGGAAACCAGCTGGTCCCGGCCCCTTTCCAGCCGTATTGTTCAATCACGGTTCGGGGGGCGACGAGGCCGACGTTACCGCAGGGATGCAGATCACCGAGTCGGCCGACATCCTTGCGCCTTTCTTTATTAAGCATGGTTATGCGTTCCTCTATCCGTTTCGCCGTGGCCACGGTCCGTCCGCTGACCAGGCGCCGTTCATGCAAGATGTCCTGCGTCGTGAGGAAAAAGAAAAGGGGAGAGATGCTCGCCAGCACCTACAGTTCAAGTTGCTGACTACGGATCAGATCGAAGATGTAATGGCAGCGCTTGCATTCCTGAAAACGGTGCCGGGGATTGATATTCACCGCATCGCTGTTGCTGGCAATTCCTTTGGTGGGCAGATCACTTTGCTCGCGGCTGAACGTGACAGCACGATACGTGCGGTGGTTACCTTCGCAGCGGCTGCTGGTTCTTGGGAACACTCTGCTGAGCTGCGCGACCGTTTGTTTACTGCCGTTCGCAAAACGAATGCGGCGATAATGCTGATCCATGCAGAGAACGACTACAGCACTGCTGCCGGACAGGCATTGGCGGAAGAACTGGAACGCCTCCACAAACCACACTCTTCGAAAATCTATCCCAAAGTAGGTCTGACCTCCGACGACGGCCACAATATGTTGTACGAAAACATTCCTGCATGGGAAGACGATGTCTTCAGATTTCTCGATCAGCACGTTAAGGGCTAGCCTCTCACCCGGCTGAAATCTCACCAAATAAGCCACCTACTGTCGTTAACAGGCGTTCCCACCGGCTTGCGCCGTCTGTTCGCCAAACATGAGTGTCCCGTCCGATTTATCGCCAAGTCAGGAACGCGAACCATTTTTTTAAGTCGGTCACCTGGGCGGGTGCGGCTGCGCGGGCGGTGCATCAGACGCAACAGTGAAAGAGAAAATCAATTGATAAGTGGCGGCCATCGCACCACTGCGCCGAAAAAAAATTATTTCTTCGTAAAATGGGCGGTACCTTGCCGACCTCCCCGCCTGCGCTTTTTAAATGTCGCATCTATCGAAACAAATTCTTTGCGATAAATAGCGCATTCGCGGGGCGTTCTGCCAAACGCCGCATCAGGTACGGATACCATTCGGTTCCGAACGGAATGTAAACGCGCATGCGCCACCCGTCTTTTACGAGTTGTTGCTGCAAGTCACGTCGAATTCCGTGCAGCATCTGGAACTCGAACGCATCGCGGGGTACTCCGTCGCGCGTTGCATACGCCTTGGCATCGTCGATGATGCGTTCATCGTGCGTGGCCAGGCCATGGTAGATCCCGCTCTTCATCAAGATCTTCATCAACTTTACGTAGTTCGCATCCACTTCTGACTTCGGTTGAAATGCGATTTCCTCGGGCTCTTTGTATGCGCCCTTGCAGAGTCGAATCCGGATTCCATCTGCCAGCAACTTCTCGATGTCGCTCTCTGCCCGCCGCATGTATGCCTGGATGACTGCACCTACGCATCCTCGATTTTCCGGTCTGCGATGAAGCTCATGAACGAAATCAAGTGTGCGCTGCGTGTAAGGAGAACCTTCCATATCTACGCGAACAAAATTTCTCGGGACCATTGCCGCCGCCTTTTCAACGAGCGACGTCACCAGTTCGTAGGCAAGATTCTCATCGACGTCGAGCCCCATGTGTGTGAGTTTCAGGCTGACATTGGCATCCAGATGCAGTTCAGCAATCTGGTCAAGCATTCGGTGATAGAGATGCGCGCTTTGCCGAGCCTCCTCGGCGTTGGTCACGTTCTCACCCAGGTTATCGACGGACACGCTCGCGCCCATGCGGTTGATCGCTTCAGTCGCTCTCAGCGCATCTTCAACCTGCGTCCCTGCAACGAACCGGCCAGACATCCGCTGTCCGATCGCCGACCGTTCCGCGATGCCACGCAAGGATTTGCTCTCTGAGAGAGCAATGAAAAAAGCTCTTAGCATGAAAACCCCTCGGCAGGAGGGGGAGGTGGGCTTACAACGCAGAAAATGTGCTTCCGCATCACTTGAATTTGTATCACATCGACTCGAACCTTCAACGTGATGCCCATCACCGGCAGGGGTCTGACGTGGACGGCAATGTGATACGTTAGCCAGATCAGGCCGTCCCGAAGTATGGTCAGTCGTTGTATGGATCCCCTTGCAAGAGCTTTAGTCTTGGGACTTCTCAGCTCCCTCCTTGCGCTCGACGGAATCTCGGCGCAAGAGACCACCCGGCGTCCACCCCCATGCGCAGCTTGCCACGCTCAAGGCAAGTCTCAGCCCTCTACGTCGATGGGCCGCGCCATGGAATCCGTTTCCGAAGCCGGCCTTCTATCGAGTCTCCCTCTACTCACATTCAGCCAGAACGGATATTCCTACCGGATTGAACGTCGCGACAATCAGACGATCTACTCAGTCACCGACGGCAAGCAGACCCTGTCACTCCCGATTGCCTGGGCGGTTGGCGCTGGCCGCATGGGACAAACCTACGTTCTCGAGAAGGACGGCGACCTCTACGAAAGCCGCGTCAGCTACTTCACCGAAATCAAAGGGCTTGATATCACCATCGGTCAAGCGGGCATCACACCCAAGAACATCGTGCAGGCGATGGGTCGTGTTATGGACTCCGAAGAGTCCTTACGCTGCTTTGGCTGTCACTCCACCAACAGCAGCGATGGCAAGAAGCTCAGCCTCGACAAATTGACGCCCGGCGTGCAGTGCGTTCACTGCCACGTTTCGGCCCCACAACATCTGGCAGGTATGGCGGAGGGCGAACTTCATCTCGACGACATGAAAAAACTCTCCAACATGACGGCCGACGACGCCTCGCATTTTTGCGGACAGTGCCATCGCACTCTCGAAGAAGTAATGATGCAAAATCGCACCGACATCACCAGCCTGCGCTTCCAGCCTTATCGTTTGGGACTCAGCAAATGCTACGACCCGGACGATCGCCGTATCAGTTGCGGCACCTGTCACGACCCACATGTGGAACTGGTGAGTGATTCTGAGCATTACGATTCCAAATGTATGGCTTGCCATGGCGGCGGAAAGGCTGGACCGCGACCCTGCAAGGTTGCCAAGAAAGACTGCGCAAGTTGTCACATGCCCAAACTCGAGGTGCCTGGGACGCACCATCGCTTTTCTGATCACCGAATTCGCATTGTCAAAGCGCGCGAACCGTTTGCCATGATCACCATCCCCACCTCTGTCCGATAGGATTCAATAACACTGATGCATCGCATCAAATCAAGAAAACGCTGCCGCACCGGATGGCGGCCAGCGCCATCGTTTACAATAACTGTTTGCCCATGAACCTGCCCGCGATTCAAGCTGCGCTCCGCGAACGCAACATCGATGCCTGGCTTTTTTACGACCACCACCGTCGCGATCCGATCGCGTACCGTGTACTTGGCCTGCCCACCTCGCTCATGGTCACCCGCCGCTGGTTCTACCTCATACCCGCCGAGGGCGAGCCGACCAAGCTGGTCCACAAGATCGAAGCAGGGCACCTCGATACGCTGCCCGGAACCAAGAGCAGCTACTCAGGGTGGCAGGAACTCTTTGACAGCTTGAAAGCGATGCTCGCCAACCATCGCGATATCGCGATGCAATATTCTCCCAACAATATCGTCTTCACCGTTTCGCTGGTGGATGCCGGGACTGTCGACTTAATCCGTGGCTTGGGAAAGAACGTGGTCAGCTCAGCCGACCTGCTTGCATTGTTCGAAGCCACTCTTACCGACGAGCAGATCAAGAGTCATTTCGCCGCTCGCGACGCCATCGATGCCATCACCGCAGGGGCATTTCAGGAAATTGGACGCCGCGTTCGCAACGGCGGCACCGACGAGCACCAGATGCAGCAGTGGATTCTCGAAGCGTTCAAACGCGAAGACCTTCAAACCGACGATCCGCCCGTGGTCGCAGTGAACGCAAACGCTGGCAACCCGCACTATGAGCCCCATCCAGATCGATCAGCGAAAATCAAAGAAGGCGACTTCGTGTTGCTCGACATCTGGGGTAAAAAGAACGCGCCCGGATCCGTCTACTACGACATCACTTGGACGGGATTCATCGGGAAGGCGCCGAGTGATCGCCAGCGCGAAGTCTTCGATGTTGTAAGGCAAGCCCGCGACATCGGTGTCAAGACCGTGGTCGACGGTGTGGCTGCGAATCGAACCATGGCTGGATGGGAAGTCGATCGCGCCGTCCGAGATTTCATCAAGAAATCAGGCTTCGGCGATTACTTTATTCACCGCACCGGACACTCCATCGCAACTGAGATTCATTCGAATGGCGCCAACATGGATGACCTTGAAATCCATGATGAGCGGCGCATTCTCCCCAACACCTTGTTCTCGATCGAGCCCGGTGTTTATCTGCCCGAGTTCGGGGTGCGGAGCGAAGTGAACGTGCTGGTGCGCCCGAAAGCGGCAGAAGTGACTGGGAAAATTCAACGCGAGATCGTTCTCATCTGATGGTCGAAACTAGGATGGTAGAAACTAAAAACGACAAGCAGAGCGCGGCCGTACAAACGCCTCCACTTACCACCATGGCCATCGTAGCCCCTCTCGTGGCGTGGCTGATTCCGGGCGCAGGCCACTTGATTCAGAAGCGATATGTGCGCGGCTTCCTGCTCATGTTCGCGGTTGTCACCATGTTTTTTCTTGGCCTGGCCATGCAAGGACGCGTGTACCGCCCCAATGGCGGCGACATCCTGGATATCCTCGGATTCGTCGGCGATGTCGGCGCGGGCGGATTGTACTTCTTGACGCGTTTCTTCGACTGGGGTCAGGGCGCAATTTCGCAGGCAACCGCCGACTACGGAACCAAGTATCTGATCGTTGCTGGATTGCTCAATTTCATCTGCGTCGCAGACGCGTATCACATCGCCATCGGAAAGAAACCATGAAGCTTGAACTCACCCACTTCAGCGCTGCTGTTCTGTTCGGCGTGTTTGCCTCAATCGTCTTTGGCATCACCCAGCGCAACAATTTCCAGGAACAGGTCCGCTACGGCCTCTATTGTTTTGCGATGTTTGTAGGCGGAGTTTTCGTAGCCGGATGGGTCATGTCGCTGTTAAGAAGATAATCCTGCCGCTCCTTCATCCTTCCCAGACAAAAGCGTCGAACAATCGAATCGTTTGAAAGCCGAGCCGTCGATACAACTCCACTGCGCCTAGATTCGCTTCCGTTACGGTCAGTGAAAGAGAGCGGAAGCTGCGTCCTGACAAACTGCTTGCGGTCGCTGCCATTAGCGCTTTTCCAATGTCCTTTGACCTGTACTCCGGCAAAACACAAACCTGCGTTACGTGGCCCACATCGTCGCGCACTTTCGAACACAGAATGATGCCCACCAGGTTCCCAAGACTACGGTGCACTGCGACGAACGATGCCGTCGGATCGAACGTGCCGCAGCCCGGAAATCGCACGATGTTATTCAGAAAGCGAAGCGAGCCGCTAAGAGAGCAGTACTGGTCGTTGATTTGCGCGTCCACGTGACCACGATAAGCCGCTGTGATCACCGCCGCCGCAGGCTGATAATCGCGCTCCGTCCAGGGCCGAATCTCAATCTCCCGCGCCGCGCTGATCTTTGGCTGCGCTGTCGCGAGAGGCAAAGTCATAAACAGCCGCGGATATCTATGAAACCCTTGCTCAACGAAGGGTCGCGCAACAGCTCCCGACTCATGCACCAGCAGTTGCGCCTCGACACGATGGATACCCGGCGACTGCTGCAACGTCTCGATCACGTGGGTCAGCAGCTTGGTTTCGACTTCGCGCGCATTCGGGTTTCGTTCGCCGTTGGCGACAAATAGATCGCCGATCACGCCCTTATTTCCCTCGTAGACGAAGAATGCGTAACCAAAAATGCGGCCGCGCTCAATCGCCGCATAGCCGGGAAGAATCTTCGCGTCGACATATCTCAGTATCATTTCCGAGGAGCCGTGGTAGTCCCACGAAAGCAGGCGCGACCAGACTTGCGTCTCGTCATCGAGCAGGGGACGCAAGTCAACTGAGGAAAAATGCCTGAGGTCGAGGATCTCCAAAGGGGCTCCCGGCATGGCCGGCAAGAAAGTCAGCCGAAGGGCAAGTCTAGAACTTAGAACGAGGGCCAGGCAAACAAATGAATCCGACAAGCCAACATAAAATCGTGCGTGTCGTCACGGCGTCACTTGAGACGTCACACGATAGAACTCGATGTGCTGCGCGGGGAAGCTTCCGAGATATCTGACCGAACGGTTGCCAATGTAACGAGCCATATCTGCTTGCGAATTCTCTGGCGCCACCAGCAAATGTTCCTGGGATGGAATTTCTCCTCGTTCGTAACGCGAGATGGGCATATTCCGGTAGAAGGCTAGGCCGTATTCCTTGTCGCGCGGCACGCCCATCACCGCTGTGGGAAGCGAGTTTTCCGCCACCAGCGATAACTGTTGCGCAACCGGGCGTTGTGAAAGATTGAGATTTACTCCGGGCCCACCGATTCGAAGCAACGCAGAAACCGCTACGATCACCGGCGCCAACGTCACGAAATGTAAATAACGCAGTCCCCGTCGGCGAGTGAGGAGCAAAGTTATCCCGGTCGCGAACAATAGCCACACAATCGCAAGCACCGGCCCGTTGCGCAACCACTGGGAACGATCTTCCGAGACGATGTAGCTCGCCAGAATGGATGGCACCAGGATGCCCGCCGCGACCAATGCGTGACAGCCCGCGAGAATCGGATGCATGTCTGACTCGTTGGCCAGTCGGCGTCTGACGTACTCAGCCAGGATCAGCGCACCCGCGGGCAACGCCGGCAGAATGTATCCCGGTAACTTTGACTGGGAGATCGAAAAGAACACAATCGGCAAGAACAACCAGATCAGTAAAAAAATGTTGTATTCGTCTTCTGGCTTAAAGCGCTGCCTCCGTTCCGACCACAGTGCTCTCGCATTCTCGCCAAGAGCTGTAACCAGTAAGACTATCCAAGGCACTAACCCAAGTAACGCGACAGGAATGAAATACCAGAACGGCTGCTTGTGACGATAAAGATCAGTCCCGAAACGAGCCAGATTGTGCTCCAGGATAAAAACGCGAAAGAACTCAGGATTCCGTATCTCGACCGCGATATACCACGGCAGTGTGACAGCAATGAACAAAAGAATCCCCGGTCTCCAGATCATGCGTCTTGGAAGTGTCCAATCTCGCACGACGACCGCAAACGCCAAAACGATCGCTGCTGCCAGGAATGGAGCAACTGGGCCTTTTGCCAGCGTCGCGATGCCGAGAAATATGTAGAAGGCAGCCAGGTAACGCCGTTCGTTGCTTTCTCGCCAGGCGTACCACGAAATCATGGCGATAGAGAGCATTGATGCCAGCGGCATGTCGGTCGCGGCAGCGCGTGCGAAACCGATCGTCGCCGCGCAGGACGCAATCATCAGCGAGCCATCCAGTTCGGACCCGCGACGGAAACGCCGCAGAAACATGTAACTCGCTGCAACCATCAGGGTGGCATCAACGCCAGATGGAATTCGCGCGGCCCAGTCGCTCACCCCGAACACCACATAACAAATCATCGCCTGCCAGTAGTAGAAAATCGGTTTCTCTAACCAGGCCTTGCCACCGAGAACGGGCGTGATCCAGTCATGTCGCTCGAGCATTTCGCGTGCGACCTGTGCGTACCTGGGTTCATCCGCGCCAACCAACCCAAAAATCTTCAATTGGTAAAAGAAAAGAAATCCGCACACGCCGGCCAGCAACAATAGATCGGTGCGCAGGCGCGACTTCAAGCGCAGTCCTCAGGCCGCGTAGTTGTCAAATGCAGATCGTTGACTGTGGAATGAAATCCCCGCTGGATGATCGTCATTCTGTCCTGTGAGCACCCGTTGTCAGTTGGTTGCCGGTCCGCTGAAATTCGTTGGCTGAGGGCAAACCCCGCTGAATACAAGCGGTTGCCTTTACATTCCAGGCATTTTCATCCCGGCCATTCGACGCGCAAAACTGGGCTTGCCCATCTGCTTGAACATTTTCTTCATTTGCGCGTACTGGCGCAGCAGGTTGTTCACCTCCTGCACCGACGTTCCGGAACCTCTTGCAATGCGCTTCCGGCGACTTCCGTTGATGAGTTCGTGATGAGTACGTTCCTTGGCAGTCATCGAATTAATGATGGCTTCCACGCGGTTGATCTGAGACTCGTCCACCTTGTCCGCTGCCTTCTGCATTCCTGCGAACGGGCCAACGCTTGGCAACATGCCGATGATGCTCTGCAGCGATCCCATCTTGCGTACCTGGCGGAGCTGATCGCGGAAGTCTTCGAGCGAGAACCCGTCGCCGGTAAGTGCGCGGCTTGCGAATTCCTCTGCCTTCTTCTTGTCGATCTGCTGCTCAGCTTTTTCGATCAGCGACAGAATGTCGCCCATACCGAGAATGCGCGACACGATTCGGTCAGGATGAAAAGGCTCGAGCGCATCGTACTTTTCGCCGATACCAATGAACTTGATGGGTTGCCCGGTGACTTGGCGAATTGAAAGCGCAGCGCCACCCCGAGCATCACCATCCATCTTCGTGAGGACGACGCCGGTCAGCGATAGCTTCTTATGAAACTCGTCGGCTGAGTTGACCGCGTCCTGCCCAGTCATCGCGTCTGCGACGAACAGGATCTCCTGCGGGTTGAAGATCTTTTTCAGGGACTGCATTTCGTCCATGAGTTGATCGTCGATGTGCAGACGTCCCGCTGTGTCAATGATGAGAACGTCACTGCCAGTATTGATGGCCTCGCGCCGCGCTTCTTTCGCGAGTCGTTCGACGGTAGCAGTATTCGCTTCGCCGACCTCGCCCTCGTAGATGTTGGCCTTGATCGCCTGCGCGACAACCTTTAATTGCTCACGCGCGGCTGGACGATAAACGTCAACCGAAACCAGAAGCGGTCGATGGCCACCGTTCTTCAGCCAGTTGGCCAACTTGCCCGAAGTCGTCGTTTTACCGGAACCTTGCAGTCCAGCCATCAGAATGACCGTCGGTGGCTGCGACGCAAACTTCAGCTTCGCCGTATCTTGGCCAAGCATGGCGACGAGTTCGTCGCGGACAATCTTGATGACCTGCTCACCAGGAGAGAGCGCCGTCGCAACCTGCTGGCCAACGGCCTTTGCCTGGATCTGGTCAATCAGTTGTTTAACTACCTTGAAGTTGACGTCGGCTTCGAGCAGCGCGAGCCGGATCTGGCGTAGCGCCTCCTGGATGTTTTCATCCGTGAGAACAGCCTGTCCGCGCAGTGTTTTAAAGGCGCGTTGCAGTTTTTCTGAAAGATTCTCAAACATATGGGTAAACGGCTATTTTACCAGTTGATCGAAGCGAACCCAGTCCAGGATGACAGTTCACTGACACGTTTACAGAGCCACAAATTCCCCGTCCAATGGGATCAACACCTGCTTGCTCAAGCGCGCAGCCTCAAGCTGAAACGCAAGATCGGCACGCGTCAGAAGACAGTGATTAATGCTTTCCATGTGAACCGCAACAACTTTAGCTTTTGTCGCCGCCCGGCAGGTTTCAATCACATCTTCTGCGGTCATCGTAATCGGGCCGCCTTCCAGAAATTGCGCTGCGCCCGTATTGACTACCACTACTTCCGGCTTGAATCCCGTCAGAGCGGTTTGCACATCGCTGCACCAAATCGTGTCTCCAGCTATGTAAAGAGTGGGCTCGCCCTTCGCCCGCAGCACGAACCCCGAGACCGGGGCCATCGCTTTACCAATCGCGCCTTTGCCGTGTTGTCCACCCGTGCGCGAAATCTCGATATCCTTCCATGCAAGCGGCTTGGCTACCGACTGAACATTTGAAAACCCTTGCTGCCGGAACTTGTCTTCATCCTCTGCCTGACCGAACAACGGTAAATTCTTTCGAATCAGTTCCACCGCCGTGCCGTCCCAATGATCGCTGTGAGTATGCGTGACAAGCACAGCTTCCACGTCGTCGACCACCTGCGCCGCCGGGATCGGCAATCCGACCAGCGGATTCTTTCGCTGGTTCGGCGTATTCTGCACCGGCCCCCGCGCTTCGGCGTCATCGAGCATTGGGTCAACAAGAAGGTTGTGGCCGTTGTACTCAATGGCCAGCGTTGCATGGCGAATCAGGCGAAGACGCATGAAGAGATAGTATCTGAGGTTGGATGCCCTCGCTTACAATTCCAACTCAGCTAAAGCCTTGATGAGAGATCGTGATCAAACGCCGCGTTTGAAGCAGATAACTCTTCTTCGAGATCGCATTGATAGCTGGGGCGCATATCCTTTTGCGATTCCCGTGATTCGGAACCTTTCCGAGATCAAACTTACAAGCCGCGTGTGCTTCTTTGTCGGCGAAAACGGTTCGGGAAAGTCGACGCTGCTGGAAGCAATTGCCGAGCATGTGGGTTTCAATCGCGAGGGCGGCGGTCGAAATTTCAACCGGGAAACCACTGGAAGCGTTCAGTCCACCTCACCGCTTTCCCGAGCCCTCCGCCTCTCATGGTCGAAGAAAATTACGAGCGGGTTCTTTCTGCGTGCAGAGAGCTTTTTCAACATGGCCACCTATCTGGATGAACTGCAGGCCGATGGCGGAACGGCCTTGGACGCGTACGGCGGGCGGTCGCTCCATGAGCAATCGCACGGTCAGTCCTTCATCGCGCTTCTCGAGCATCGGTTCTTCCGGCGCGGCTTCTATCTGCTGGACGAACCAGAAGCCGCACTTTCGCCTCAGCGACAATTGAGCTTTCTTCTGCTTCTACATAATCTCCTACGCAACAATCCCGATATTCAGTTCATCATCGCAACCCATTCGCCACTCATCCTTGCTTATCCGCAAAGCCAGATCATGTCGTTCGACGGCGAATATTTATCGGAGATTTCCTACGAAGATTCCGAGCCCTACAACATCGTTCGCGGATTCTTGGAAAATCCATCGAACTACTTGAGACATCTGTTCTCGCAACTTCCCTTGGAATAACTCACGGCGCAAATCGGCCTAAGTCCCAAACACTCCCTTCGCTGCCATCACCGTGTTGCAATGAATCGTCACCGTGTCATCGACGCGCCGCGCGTAACCTCCTGCGAACGTGACCATCACAGGAATGTCTCGCGCGCGCGCAACCCGGAAAACCAGTTCATCGCGCTTCTTCAATCCTTCGATCGTCAGGCTTAAACCACCTAACTGGTCTTCCTTGTAGGGGTCCGCCCCTGCGATGTAGCACATCAAATCGGGCTCGAACTGGCGCAGACCCGAACTCAGCGCATTGTCGAGCCAGGCAAGATAATCGGCGTCGCCAATTCCATCCGGCAAATCCACATCAATCGAAGATGGCGGCTTCCACGCCGGATAGTTGTGCTCCTGGTGCAGCGAAATCGTGAACACATCGCCCGCATGCGCGTTGCGAATCTTTGCCGAACGTGCCGCCGCCAACGTCGCACTCCCCCCCGAGGGCAGCGGATCGCTCGGCACTCGCACGCCCGCGAAAATCGCCGCCGTGCCATTGCCGTGATGTACGTCGCAATCCACCGTCATCGCCGTCTGTATCTTGTCATCGCGCTGCATTCGCCGGATGGCCACCGCCACATCATGAATCACGCAAAACCCTTCGCCGTGATCGGGAAATGCATGATGAAACCCGCCGCCAATATTGAACGTTACGCGGTCCTTCAACGCGTGCTGCGCCGCCAGGATCGATCCGCCCGCCGCCAGCCAGAATGCCCGTACGAGTTCCGGAGAGTACGGCACCTCCATCTGCAACTCTTCACGCGCCGTCAACGTCCCGGTCTTCAACTTCTCCAAGTACTGTGGGGTGTGCACCAGCAGAATGTCTTGATCGGTCGCCGCTTGAGGAGTGATGAAATCCGCTTCTGTCGCCACGCCAGATTCCAGCAACCGCTCATGAATCCGGCGATACTTTTCAGCAGGGAAGACGTGTGCCCCGATCGGCAGGTAGTAGTCATCGGAATAAATGAGTTTGAAAGGAAGCATGCGAAACGAAATCTCAAACACCGGCACGAATGCGAAACGCACTCGCAATCATCGTTCTAAGCGAAGTCCGCGGGTCGTTATCGTCGCCGCATCCACCCGGTGTGCACCAAATGCGCGCCGCATACTTCACAATAAATGATGTCCCGGATGTTATCGAACTGCGCCTCACTGTTGCAGAAAGCGCAACGGTCGGTCCGTGATGAGTCTGGAGAATCAGTTTGAGACTGGCGCGTCTTGTCGTCCACGCGCTCAATCTACAAGTGTTATCAGAACGGATGATTCATTTTGACCCGCACTACATGACGAAGGTAACAATTCGTCTCGAAGTGAGAAGCTCTTCTGCCCAACTACCGGCGCTTCGCGGTCCCACTCGGTTGGATCGGTACTCTTCTCACCGGCACAATCGCGCCCTTCGCCGGGTCCGCCGCCGCGTTCGCCCGCGTCAGAACTTCTTTCTGGATGTACTGCACAAAATCTTGGATCTGCCGCTGCATTTCCTCCATCCGCTCGCGCATCTGAAGGATGATCGCCATCCCCGAAATATTCACGCCCAAATCCCGCGCCAGCGACAGAATGAACTCCAGTCGCTGCAAGTCTTCGTCCGTGTATAGCCGCGTGTTCCCCTCGGTTCGCGACGGCTTCAGCAACCCTTCACGCTCATAAAGACGAAGCGTTTGCGGATGAATCCCATACATCTCCGCCACCGCCGAGATCATGTATGCGCCTTTGCCTTTTCGTTTTGTCATGGCCGGTTCTTACAGCATAGAAGAAATCAGCCACGGATTCACCCGGATCTCACGAATCATTAGCTCTTCCTGATCCGCGCAGATCCGCGCAAACGCGTGGCTGCAGAATTACTTGTTTGGAAATTAGCCCGCTGCTTCGGGTTCTTCCGCCTTGGTAGCCCAGCCGTCGGGCTTCAGCATGCGATTGAGGTAGTAGGCGATTACACCTCCGCCAATCAGCAGCATCCCAAACGTGAACGAACTCATGCCCATCACCTGTTCGCTCTGGCTCCGGACGATCGAGAAACCCAACATCAGCATCGGTGTGATGCCGACTGCGATCGCGCCAAACATCCCGCCCGGCACACGAAATGGCCGCGGCAACTCCGGTTCCTTCACGCGCAGGATAATCAAAGCGAGAAACTCAAGCGCCAGACTCGCCCCGTACAGCAGGATATCGATGGTTACCAGCCGGTCCAGTCCAAGTCCCAAACACATCGCCCATCCCGCCGCGCAAATCGTGATCGAGACCCATGGAGCCCGCGTCGTCGGATGCAGCTTGGTGAAAAATTGCGGAAGCATGCCGTCTTGGGCCATCGCCAGCGGCAACCGCGAGTAGCTCATTACCAGCGCGTTGAACATACCGAACGCGCTGATCATTCCTCCCACCACCACAGCAATGCGCAGAACTGGACCGCCGAGCAGCCCCGCGATATCGGCCCAAGAACCAGTCTCCCACGCCGAAGGTGCCAGTCCGGTGATCCACACCGCCGCGACAGGAACAATGTAAGTTGCCGCAATGATGGCCACCGCGCCCAGCATGGCGCGCGGATACGTCCTCTGCGGACGCTCAACTTCCGTCGCGATCGTCGAAGCGTTGTCCCATCCCATGTAGTTCCACATGCAGATGAGCAGCCCGCCGATCATGTCGACATTGGAAGTAGTAGGCGTCGTCACTGCGTTGAGCAGCGCTTTGTACTTGAATGGCGCGAGCAGAACGATCGCCACGAACGGCGACGACAGCGCCAGCAGCAACCACATCGACGTGTACGAAACCGCCTTAACTCCGGCGATGTTCAGCAAAGCGCAGATCACCACGATCGCGACCCCGACCATCACTCCGCGATATCCGATCGAAAACCACGGAAACATTCGGACCAGGTAGGCAACAAACAGCGTCGGATAAATCGCCATGTCGAACTTCGACGCCACCAGCGACAGCCACGCTTCCTGGAATCCCCAGAAGTTGCCCATGGCGCGCCGCACCCACGAGTAGTATCCGCCCTCGTTGGGCAAAGCACTGGCTAGCTCGCCCAGCATGAACGCCGTCGGCAAGCTCCACAGAATCGGCGTCAGCAGCAGAAGCAGAATCGCACGGCCATAGCCCGCCCCATGGACGATGTCTTCCGTCCCATAGGTTCCGCCAGACACCATGAAAAACGTTGCGGCGACAAGAGGCCACAAGGTGAGGCGACCGGATTTTTTGGTGGGAGTTGCGAGCGCAAATGGTCGCTCGATTTCGGTGGGAGCGCTAGCTGTTGCCAATTTCTATGTCTTCCTCCTCAAGCGACTCACTCTCACCACCGCGTCTCCCTTGAAATTCTTTTGATCGCGGCTCCCGGGTTGACAGGCGATTCCCAGGCATTTCGGCGAAGTTAGTTCGCAGACAAGAGAATACGGCAATTTAGATGCACAACAACAGAAAAGTTGAGGAAAATTTCCCTCCGTGTTCCCCCGTGGTGAGAGGGGCGTGCCTTACTCCGTGTTCCCCCGTGTCCCCCGTGGTGAGAGGGGCGTGCCTTACTCCGTGTTCCCCCGTGTCCCCCGTGGTGAGAGGGGCGTGCCTTACTGCGTGTTCCTCGTGTCCCCCGTGGTGAGAGGGGCGTGCCTTACTCCGTGTTCCCCGTGTCCCCCGTGGTGAGAGGGGTGCGCCTTACTCCGTGTTCCCCGTGTCCCCCGTGGTGAGAGGGGTGCGCCTTACTCCGTGTTCCCCGTGTTCCCCCGTGGTAGCCGCTCTTGTGACAATTCATCACAACCCGACACCCTCCAGATCACTGAGTGCGCCACCAATCCATTGCTATAAGCATTCTTATGGCAACCCGGTCTCTAATTTCACCCACGCGAATCAACCAGACCTCCGGCGCCGTCGTCAGTGCCGCCATGCGGGTCCATGCGCTTCTCGGCCCGGGTCTGCTGGAGAGCGCCTACAAAGCCTGCCTCGCCCATGAACTACGCAAGCGTGGCCTCAGCGTTGATACAGAAGTTGGACTGCCGGTGCTCTACGACGGAGAGAGGATCGACCTGGGCTATCGAATTGATCTGCTAGTGGAGAACCTGGTGATCGTTGAAGCCAAGTGCGTGGAAGCGATTCACCCGGTCCACGAAGCGCAGCTTCTTTCCTATTTGCGCTTAAGTGGCAAGCACGTAGGTTTGCTTATTAACTTCTACGTAGCGCATTTGAAAGAAGGCATCAAGCGAATGGTAGACGGCAAAGACTGGGACAGATAAAGCCTTACCCCGTGAAACCCCGTGGCCCCCGTGGTAAAGGTGTTGAGCGGATCCTCAGAATTCAGCTATGGCGATCTCCCGAAGCAATTTCTTTGTCCGCAAATCGCGCGGCATGGGAACAGCCTTACCCCGTGAAACCCCGTGTCCCCCGTGGTAAAGGTGTTAAGCGGTTCCTCAGACTTCAGCTTTGGCGATCTCCCGAGCCAATTTCTTTGTCCGCGAATCGCGCAGCACGGGAACAGTTTCACCCCGTGTCCCCCGTAGTAAAGGTGTTAAGCGTTCTTCCACAACTCCGCTCGCGGATCCTCCGGATTCAGTTTCGCGATCTCCCGCAGCAGTTCCTTCGTCCGCTCATCGCGCGGCATCGGGACAGTCAGCTTCACCTCGACGATCTCGTCTCCCCGCGAGCCCTCCTTCGTGGCCGAAGGAACGCCCTTTTCCCGCAATCTCAGCTTCTGGCCCGACTGTGTCCCTGGCGGGATCTTCAACAGCGCACGTCCATCAATGGTCGGCACTTCGATCTTTGCCCCGAGCGCAGCTTCCGTCGCGCTTACCGGGACGACCACGTAAATATCGTCGCCCTCGCGGCGGAAAATCGGGTGATCTCCAACCCGGATGATCACGTACAAATCTCCAGCAGGACCTCCCCGCAGACCAGCATTTCCCTTGCCGGCAATGCGAATCCGCTGGCCATCCCGTGTGCCCGCTTTAATCCTCACTTCGAGCGGTTGGACACGCTCCACGCTTCCTTCGCCATGGCACACCGGGCACGTCGAAATATTCTTTCCCGTACCGTGGCAACGCGGGCATTGCACGTTGAACTTCATGCGTCCGCCGGTTTGTTCAATTGTTCCCTTGCCATTGCACTGCGGACACTTGCCCGGAGCTTCGATATATCCGTGTCCCCGGCAGTTGTTGCACGCGTCGCGCCGGGTAATGTTCAGTTGCATCACGCCGCCGCGGATCGCCGTCCAGAACGGAACGTTGACTTGGTACTCGAGATCGTTTCCGGGTTCCGGTCCTTCGTCAGCCTGCGCGTTGTTGCCGCCGCCGCTGAACATCGATCCGAAAATGTCACGGAACCCGCCGCCCCCGCTTCCGCTACCTGACGGAGGCTTTTTCCCACGCGCCGCCCCTTCGAAGAGATCAGAGAAGTCGAAGCCGCCGAAATCGAAATGAACGCCGCCTGCGCCCGCCGAGCCTGCTGCCCCGGGCTGTCCTCCCGGGTAGCCTCCGGCAAAATCTCCAGGTTGGCCGCCGCCACGGGCATAAGCTTCCGCTGTCGCTGGATCGATGTTGTCCGAATAGAACCCGAGCTGATCGTAAACCTTTCGCTTCTTCGGATCGCTGAGGACGTCGTTCGCTTCCGAGATCGCCTTGAACTTCTCCTCGGCAGACTTGTCCCCAGGATTGACGTCGGGATGATATTTGCGCGCGAGTTTGCGGAACGCTTTGCGAATCTCGTCCGCCGACGCGCTCTTCTTGACGCCCAGCAATCCGTAGTAGTCTTTGTTCTCAGTAGCCATCGTTAGCAATCTGACTCTGAGCTATCAGCTCTCAGCCGTCAGCTCTCATTTCAGCAACCCGCCGGACGACCATGCAGGGCGCACAGTGTTTGCCGTACCCGTGCACCCCGCTCTTAAAGGGGTTTGCCGTACCCCATGAAACTCCGTGTCCCCGTGGTAAAAGGGTTTTTGCCGTACCCCGTGAAACTCCGTGTCCCCCGTGGTAAAAGGGTTTTTGCCGTACCCCGTGAAACCCCGTGTCCCCCGTGGTAAAAGGGATTTGGCCGTACCCGTGAAACCCCGTGTCCCCCGTGGTAAAAGGGTTTTTGCCGTACCCCGTGAAACCCCGTGTCCCCCGTGGTAAAAGGGTTTTTGCCGTACCCGTGAAACCCCGTGTCCCCCGTGGTAAAAGGGTTTTTGCCGTGCCCCGTGGAAAAGGGTTTCCAACACATCAATTCACGACGTCTCGCTTCTTGTCTTCCTGTGGAAAGCCAAAAGTGTCGTAAAACGGCTCGTCAACCTCCACCGGAATGCGAACCACTCCCGTGTCGGTGGGCGCAAGAACGTACCATCGCCCTTCCTCGGGCACGAAGTTCACTACATACATCTGATTGTTGACTTCAAATTGCATCAGGGTCCTTTCTACTGAAAGCTGACAGCTGTTAGCTTCACTTCAAAAATCAAGCCACGAACCCGCACAGACATCACAGAACCAAATCCGTTCCATCCGCCCGCGCAAATCCGTGGCCAAGCACTTACCAACTACCGAAAGCCGTTAGCTGACTTTCTTGTCGTCCACGTCCACGTACTCGGCGTCGATAACGCCCTCATCCTTCTTGGGCTGACTGTCGCCGCCTGGAGCCGCACCCGCATCCCCGCTTGGGCCTGCGCCTGCACCCGGCGTTGGCTGGGCCGCTTTGTACATCTGTTCAGCCAGCTTGTGCGACGCCTGCGTCAGCTTCTCGCGCGCCTGGTCCATCTGCTGCTTGTTGGCACTCTCGAGGGCCTTCTTCGCGTCTGCGATTGCATTCTCCACGTCGCCACGCTCCGAACCGGAGATCTTGTCGCCATGCTCCCGCAGCATCTTCTCGACGTTGTAAACCATCGAGTCGAGCTGGTTCTTGGCTTCGATCTCATCGCGCTTGGCTTTGTCTTCTGCCGAGTGTGCATCGGCTTCCTTCGCCATGCGCTCAACTTCTTCCTTGCTCAGACCCGAAGACGACGTAATCGTGATCTTCTGGTCCTTGCCCGTGGCCATGTCTTTCGCGGTCACGTTCAGGATGCCGTTGGCGTCGATGTCGAACGTCACCTCAATCTGCGGCAGCCCACGCGGTGCCGGCGGTAGACCGGTCAGGTGGAACTTGCCCAGAGTGCGGTTTTGCGCCGCCATCGGACGCTCGCCTTGCAGCACGTGCACTTCGACCGACGTCTGGTTGTCCGCCGCGGTTGAGAACGTTTCCGTCTTTTTGGTCGGAATCGTCGTGTTGCGCGGGATCATCGGCGTTGCCACGCCGCCCAGCGTCTCGATCGCAAGCGACAACGGTGTCACGTCCAGCAAGAGCAGGTCTTTCACTTCACCCTTCAGCACGCCACCTTGAATCGCCGCGCCGATTGCGACAACCTCGTCCGGATTCACGCCCTTGTGAGGCTCTTTTCCGAACAATTCCTTCACCAGCGCTTGGATGCGCGGCATGCGGGTTTGTCCACCCACCAGCACTACTTCATTGATCTTGCTTGCGTCAACACCAGCATCCTTCATGCACTGTTTGCATGGACCGACCGAACGCTGAATCAGGTCTTCGACCATCGATTCCAGCTTCGCGCGGGTCAGCTTCTTCACCAAGTGCTTCGGACCGCTCGCATCTGCCGTGATGAACGGCAGGTTGATTTCGGTCTCCATCGTGGTCGAGAGCTCGATCTTGGCCCGCTCCGCTGCGTCACGCAGACGCTGAAGCGCCATTTCGTTGCCCTTGCCGCGAAGGTCAAGGCCTTCATCCTTCTTAAACTCGTCGATCAGCCATTCCACGATGCGCTGGTCAAGGTTGTCGCCGCCGAGGTGAGTGTCACCATTGGTAGCCTTCACCTCAATGACGCCTTCGCCCACTTCGAGAATCGAAATGTCGAACGTACCGCCACCGAAGTCATACACCGCGATGGTCTCGTCCTTGCCTTTTTCGAGTCCGTAGGCAAGTGCTGCCGCGGTCGGCTCGTTGATGATGCGCTTTACATCAAGCCCCGCAATTTTGCCGGCGTCTTTCGTCGCCTGCCGTTGCGCGTCGTTGAAATAAGCCGGAACCGTGATGACCGCTTCCGTCACGCTCTCGCCGAGATAGTCTTCCGCCGCCTTCTTCAGTTTCTGAAGAATCATCGCGGAGATCTCCGGTGGGGTGTACTTCTTGCCCTGCGCAACGATCGCGACATTGTCGCCGTCACGCTCCACCTTGTAGGGCACCATCTTCATTTCTTCGGACACCTCGTCAAACCGGCGTCCCATAAATCGCTTGATCGAATACACCGTGTTTTCGGGATTCGTGATGGCCTGCCGCTTCGCCACCTGTCCGACAAGCCGTTCGCCTGTCTTGGTGAAACCGACCACCGAAGGGGTAGTCCTGCCACCCTCCTCATTCGCAATGACCTTGGGCTCGCCGCCTTCCATCACTGCAACCACAGAGTTCGTGGTTCCAAGGTCAATTCCAATAATCTTACCCATAAACATCCTCCTCTAACCTATAACTGCTTTATAATCAATCTTTTGATGATTGCCTACCGCGACATAATAGAACTTGAGTGCATCACTGTCAACTCTTTAGATGCGAGTGGTTTCAGCAGGATGCAAGGAATAATCCGCGGGGACGAGATGCCCTCATCCCGATGAGGACACCATGCAATTGCCCGGCACTCTCTGTCGAACTCGATCTCGCCTTATCTGCCGCTCGCGCCTTCGATCATTAGCTTTCGCAGTGCACGGTTAATCCGCGTCTGATATCGCGGCCCCTGTTTTTTGAACCATGCCACGATGTCCGCATCCAGACGGAGCGTGACCGCCTTCTTCAGCGGCTTGTAATAACCCTTGATCATGTCTTCGCGGATCTGTGTCGTTTCCTCGGAACTCGCGCGCAAATCGATGCGCCGTCGCCCTACTCTTTTATTCTTGGCAGTCATTCGTTGTACCTACATTATTGTACGTACAATAATGTACTGCAAATTGTTCCACGTGGAACGTTAGGATAACGAGCGTCTTGACCGGCGTGATTTTTGTCGCTTCAAGTTGTCCTCGTCGTTCATCTAAAAAAGTAATGACACCATTTCAGACGCTGACTGCAAGGTTACGAGACGCCAACGCGCTGAACGACTACACCAGGCACCTCGAGTTCGAGGTCCAGAATTCCGTGCGCTTTGGTTTCGTGCCCGGCCAATGGATCTCGCTCGAGCAAAACAAACCTGACGGCGAAGAAATTACGCGCGCGTACTCGATCGCGTCGCCGCCTAATGGCAATCGGTTCGCGCTGTGTTTGAATCGTGTGCAGGATGGTTTCATGTCGAACCACTTGTGTGACATGCCAGAGGGCGCGGAGCTGTCGTTCCAGGGTCCGTTCGGCGATTTCATTCTTCACCCGCCGATGCGCGACACCGTCATGATCGCGACCGGCACTGGTATCGCGCCCTTCCGATCGATGCTGCAGTGGCTGTTTGAATCACCGCAGGCCTCGCCACCCCTGCACGAAAATCGTCAAGTGTGGCTGGTGTTCGGCGTTCGCTATCAGCGCGACCTCTACTACGACGAAGAATTCAAGCTACTCGCCAAAGAACACGCAAACTTCCACTACCTCCCAACACTCAGTCGGGCAGACGAGTCCTGGAGTGGCGCACGCGGCTACGTTCAGGACCATGTGAAAGAAATCGTCGGCAGCCGCTCTGACATGCACGCCTATATCTGTGGCCTCGACCGCATGGTTTCTGCGAATCGCGATTTGCTTAAAAGCCTCGGGTGGGATAGAAAATCAATCCGCTACGAAAAGTACGACTAGCGACCCGCCACTTTTTCCGGAGGCTCTGTGTACCAGGCACTTGATTCACGTTACGAAACGATGTCTTATCGCCGCTCGGGTAAGAGCGGCATACAACTGCCCCTCATCTCGCTCGGCCTCTGGCACAACTTCGGCGGCGTTGATAATTTTGAAAATGCCCGCGCCATGCTGCGCCGCGCATTCGACCTCGGCATCACACACTTCGATCTCGCCAACAACTATGGTCCTCCCTATGGCTCCGCGGAAGAAAACTTCGGAGTCATTTTCAAGAAGGACTTCCTTCCTTATCGAGACGAGCTGATCATCTCCACCAAAGCCGGATGGGACATGTGGCCCGGCCCTTATGGCGACTTCGGATCGCGCAAGTATTTACTCGCGAGCCTCGACCAGAGCCTCAAGCGCATGGGGCTCGAATACGTCGACATTTTCTATCACCATCGTCCCGACCCGGAGACTCCGCTCGAAGAAACAATGGGCGCTCTCGATCGCGCGGTCCGTTCAGGCAAGGCCCTTTACGTCGGCATCTCCGCCTACGATCCGCAAGAGACGACCAAGGCGCTGAAAATTCTGCGCGAACTCGGAACGCCTTGCCTCATCCATCAGCCGAAGTACTCGATGTTCGAGCGCGAGCCCGAGCGGGGCCTGCTTGATGTACTGGGAAAAGAAGGTGTGGGTTGCGTCGCCTTCAGTCCGCTCGCGCAGGGTTTGCTGACCAATCGCTATCTCGATGGCATTCCAAGCGACTCGCGCGCCGCGCGCGACTTCTTCCTGAAGCGCAACGACATTAACGAAAAGAAGGTTTCAGTCATTCGTGCGCTGAACAATCACGCGCACCAGCGCGATCAGACCCTGGCAGAAATGGCTGTGGCATGGGTGCTTCGGGATGAGCGCGTAACGAGTGCGCTGGTAGGAACCAGCAAGGTTTCTCAGGTCGACGACAACGTGGCCGCTCTCAAGAACATAAAATTCTCCAGCGAGGAACTGAAGAAGATTGATCAGATTTTAAGCGCGGCATGATTCGCGAGAAAATTCCGCGTAAAAAAATAAGCCCACCCTCGCGCCAGTAACGCGTGAGGGTGGGCATTTGTTCGTGAGGCACTTGTCGAAAGGTTAGGGGAAGATCGGCGCGGTTTTTGCGTCGATGGATTGCAAAAACCGTACGACCTTGGCGCGATCCGCTGCGTTTGTCAGAGTATCGACGCCAGCTGTTCCAGCGCTTCTATGTTGTACGTTCTCGAGCACCCGATCCAACGTATCCACCGCGCCGTTGTGCAGGAACGTACGCGGGAATGCGAACACCGACAGCAGTGACGGCGGGGTGAACCCGTCAGCACCGAGCGGTGCTCCATTCACTTTCTCCCGCACTTCATTGAAGGTCGTGAGATCGAACGTCCCCACTTGAGTTAATTCGCCGATGATTTCGCCGTTGACAATTAAGGTTGGGTCGGGCGGTGGAGTAAAGCGGACGCGGCTACTCGTCCACTGTGGGCCGCCGTGACATTGTTGACAGTTGGCGGAGGTGAACAAGGCTCTGCCGGCTACAACCTGTCCCTCGGTTTTGCTGACCGGCGAGATGGGTGCGCGAATGCCCGAACTCTCGAACGCTTTGATAGCGTCCCATGCCGGTACACCACGCACCTTAAGCTGCTTGCGGTTCGCATTTGCTTTCGGCAAGAAGTTCGCCACATCCGGATCGGGAGTGACGCCATCGGCCAGCACGATGAGTCCCTTGCCGCCGGAGACGTTTCTGATGTTCAGCTCAAAATCCTCCTCTTCATCGCGTTCCGCTGACCAGTTCAGTGCACGCATCTTCTTTCTTGTCGGGTCGGTCTGGTCGAAGTCCGTGTGCTGAGGAATGGTGCGGCGCGGCCCGCCGCCGAAGATCCACACCACGTTGTCAGAAAGACCAAATGGAGTGTGGCAGGACGAGCACGATCCCCAACCAGCTTGTGACATACGTCCGACGATCGAAGGCTGTCCGGCCGCAGGCGGATCGAATTCACCGACGGAGGTGTTGTAGAGCTCTTTTCCGATGTGAATCTTGTCTTGCTTCGTGCCCGGCGCAGGAAGATTTTCCGATTTCATCGTTTCGGTCACCGCTTCCGGCGAGGAAGTGAGGTCCACCACGGCAACGTCTCGAGAGATGTAATTCATGACATAAGCTCGGGTGTCGTCGCCGTTGATGACGATTCCACGCGGATTCTTACCCGTCTTGATTTCGAGAACCCGAGTGGGGTCCGAAGGGTCGCGCTTAACGGTGGCGAGGCCGGTGGTGAGATTGACGGTCAGCTTCACCAGGATGTTGCTGGCGGCGCTGACCACGAAGGCATCAGCCGTGTTGTTCTTGAATGCCATCGTCCACGGCTGAGTGATGAAGAGCTTGGCCGGATTTGTCTGGAGGGCCACCGCGCGATGCATGTTGATGGTTTTACCAGCGTCCTTCTTGCCAACTCGATCTACGACCGACAGCAGGCTCTGGGTGTTCACATCGAAACGAATCGGGCCGTTCGGCGAAGAGCCTGTGCTCGGAACGAATGCGAACTTACCCTTGATCGCAATGGAGTTGAGTTGGTTGGGATACGCTCCCGTCTTGAAGACGAAATCGGTTCCCGGAGGAATGCGGGCGAGCGCATCGCCTTGCGCTTTGAAGCCAGTGTCCGCGAGCGCATTCAGGAAAATCTCGGCTGTGACGGTGTCCGTGGCGGTGGCGACGGAAAACACGCGTCCTCTCTTGGCGTCATCGGAGCCATCGATTTTTCCAGTTATCGGGATGGAGATGAACTGGGTGACATAGAGCGTTTCATCCAGGTCGCTGTTGTCGTTGTCATTGCTGACGGCGAGACCGCGCGGTTCAAGGCCGACGCCGACAATAGTTTTGACCACGGTATTTGTGGCGGTGTTGATGACGGAGATTGACGCCGATCTGGCATTGGCACAATAGAGCTTCGTGCCGTTCGGCGTGAGAACTAACGCGTATGGTTCGGTCCCCACTTTGATCGTCTTGATCACGGTGCTATTACTACCGTTAAGCTTGATGACCGAGACCGTTCCCGCCACGGTGTTCGCAGCGTAGGCGATGCCGCCACCGGGCATGACTGCGACTCCATTCGGTTCTTTCTGAACCGTAACTTTGTCGATCAGCACGTTGTGGTCATCGGCGACATCGAAAATTGAGACTGTGTTGTTATCAGGGTTTGCTACGACAAGAGTGCTTCCGTCTGCCGTGAGGGCCAGCGGTTGGGATGAAGTTGCACCTTTAAACCGAAGGACCGGGGCCGCCGAAGCGGAGATCGAAGCAACGGTACCCAAAGCTATGGAGAGGAGAAGACCCAAGACAGAGGATTTCCACAAGGCGGGGACACGATCGCAGTGGCGAACGACGCCACGTCGGTTTCGCTGCCGAGGGGCAGACTCTGGTTTCGAATTGAATCGTTGAGCAATGAGATCGAGAAACGGTGAGTATTTCCAGGCTTGCACTGAGCACGCTCCCATGGCCAGCCATTCGGCTGGCAGTGGGGCGATCTTGCGGGACGAAAGTCGACGGCGTCCTAAAGTGTGCCTAAAAACTTCCTAAAAATTCTAGGAAGTTGCTAAGGTGATGAAAAGGAAAGGGAAGTGTTGGGCCTAAATTGCCAGGAGGCGACGGAGTGAGCGCTGCGTTAGATGAGCAAGTACCGATTTCGCTGCCCAAGGGAACACTTCTAGTTCTGTTTGAGTTTCTCGCGCGCAGTTCCGATCGGTGGAGACCCTCCGAAAACCGACAGCAGGCCGAAGACAGATTTGTCCTTAAGCCCGACCCAGGCGAACTTGCTGCGCTCTGGCACTTCGAGGGTGCGATCGAGAGAACGCTACCGGAGGTGTTCGCGCCGGACTACCAAAACACGATTGACGGCTGGAAACAGAAACTGCGTTCACAGGTGGGCCTGTGATCCCACTGTTTCAGACTGACAGAACAAGTGGTGGGCGCATTGTTGAGGTAGTTCCGCGATTGTAGAGATCAGAGAGAAAGTGAACGGGTCACAACTAATCCGGCTGACGAGATCGGTCAAACTGAATGACTATCCATTCGAATTCTCACTCCTCTCGCGGAGGGATTCGCTGATCGCGACGATGGAAAGGGTGACATGTGCCGATTGGGACCAAAAAAGACGATTTGTCATTGCGAGAGACGGATGCATTTTTAGAGGGCAAGTTGAGGCAGACGGGAGTATCGCCGAGCGTAATCTGTTAGACCTCAACTCCGAAAAACCGACCCCACAGGTTGCACCACACTGGGCTACTGGATGGTGATAGCTCTTCACTGTTGAAATATCGCATTTCACCACCACCCACTCGGGATGCCAAATTGCAAGTAGTTGGTGTAATCGCCTGTTAACAACAACAATCCACTGCACCGGTTGCTACTGAGGCACTCGATAGACTTCAAGGACCTTGTGTCGCAGGAAAGCTATGTAGTCTCCGCTTGGCGACAATGAAACCGCAGAGTTGTCGTAGCGCTCCCACATCGGCTCCGACTTTTCCATCTTCCAGTGAACCTCGGCAAGTTTGCGTCCCGATTGTGAGTCATAGATTCGTAGTCGGAATTGATTCGCCGGGTCGTCGCAACACGTACCCAGTGCTTTCAGGTAGGTGAGAGGATTGGCAGTCTGAGACACGACATGTGATTTTGAATACTCCAGAAAACCAAGTGCAAAGCGTTTCCCGGAACTGGCGGTTTGGACAAAATCTGCTGAATCTGTATCAGCCACCCTTCGCAGCACGGCAGACGTAGCAATATCCACGACTTCTCCGTCGGGCTGCTTTCCACAACCAACTTTCAAGAATTCCGTTTCGCTGATGCCGAACCCTGCCACGCAAGACTGCCCGCTGGAAAGCAGCGATATCGGGTGCAAGCCGGAGAACCGATACGACAAGAAGTCTCCACCGTTCGCTGGCCTCCCAGCTCGGTAGACCAGATATCTCTCTTTGAACAAACCGTATACCCACATCGGTTCGGACGGGAACGTTGCGACTTCTAAGAGAGTATTGGTTGCCAAAACCCGTGCCGACCCATGTCTAGGAAGTGGATTAAGGCTGACAAACTCTCGGGAGGGCGAAAGCAGCAAGACCTGACGCCGCTTGAATTTCAGTGATTCGGGAAATTTCGCGACCGGCTGGAATTCTAGATTGTACAGGACCAAACCCTCGGGGCACGCTGCCAACAACTGTCCCTTGAGGGTAGACCACAGTTCTCGGCCACTCATCGCACACGTTGTTCCTCTTCCAATGACAGACTTGCGAACAATGTCGTAAATGATGGAAGTGGGCGAGCCGTTTCCGTTGCTGACCACCAGAAGGGTGTCGCTCAGGAACGCAATGCCTGTGAATTGACCCGGAATGCCAACCGTGTTCGTGAGGTCGATCGAATTCACGAGTTGAAGTTCTTGCGCGACGGCGCACGAGGCGAGAGCAACAACGAAAAGGAACAAACGTACGACATGTCGCGGCCAACCCATTCTGTGCCGTTGTGGCAGGCGGTATCCTAGCACAGTAGTTGGCGTAACATCGCCATTACGCTCATTGACCGGCTTTCTGTATGAACTTCGGATCAACGTAAATGATGTGAGTCACACCTTCCATGTCCGTAAATTCAAGCTGCGCTTTCCCGTCATCTTCATAGCCATTAAGCGTTATTGGCTTGCCTACCGCCATCGAAATAGCTTCTTGATCCTGCACCGGTAGACCATCCAAGAACCCCGGTGGCAGCGCATTGAGTATCACCTTCTCACTCATCTCCCAATTGTAGTTGGCGTAATATCGCCATTACACTAGTTGACCCTCGGTCATAGTGGCCTGGCGGAGTAGTTGGTGTAATCGCCTGTTAATAACACCTTTGAATCGTACCCTGTTGCCACCGGTAACCTTCCGAAACTCTTCTCAATCACTGAGATACTTGCCTCCTTGCTATAAACTCCATACACAATGCAGCTGCCAATGCGCAAAACCGTCGAATTTGCCAACCCGATCAGAATAGATAAGCTCACAGAAATCATGCGGATCAGAGGCGTCCCGATCTATGTCCACTGGTCGGTGTTGCTAATTGCTGGTTTGATCATTTTGAATGTGATTCGTCATCCCGTCGTCTCTATAGTCGCGCTCGTAGCTTACATGGGTGTCTTGCTGATCCACGAGTCAGGCCACCTGATCGCGGCACATCGAATGCATTGTGAAGTACTTTCCATTCAGCTCTACCCAGTCTTTGGAATCACCAAATTCGAGACACCTTGGTCAAGATTCGATCACTGCGTCATCGCGTGGGGCGGAGTCATCGCGCAGGCAGCAGTCGCGCTTCCTGTTGTCGGCTGGGTGATTCTCTTTGGCTACACACGGTTTGAGCCATTAAATGCGCTACTAGCACTCCTCGGGTTCTTTAGCCTGGGAGTCGCAGCTTTCAATCTTCTTCCAATCGCGCCTCTCGATGGCGCTATTGCTTGGGCTATCATTCCAGAGTCCATCAAACGCTTGCGGGCGCATCGCGGCAGCCGTTCGACATCGTGGAAAGCTCGTTAGCTCTTCTCTCCGCACCAAGTTGGTGAAAAATCGCCATTTCACCAACTACTCGAGTTAGCGACCCTGTTCCTTGTCGCCCCCGCTGTCCGCACACGATATTAACAATGACACCCTGTCCGCACAGAAGAGCGGACGAGACTGGGCACACGACTGAACGAAGGGTGATTTGTGAAGTGCGAAGGAAGAAGGAGTGATTTCGCCAGCCCAACTGGCCACCCAATCCAAAAGCGGGTTGGAGTCGGCCACTCGAGTGATTACGAGAGTCATGGAACCTTGCAGACTGTCCGGTGTCCTTCGTTACGTAACAGCTATTCTCCAACGTCGGGAGTGTGTCTCAAACATGAGCCCGTGGAAGAACCGCATCGTCGTGGTTACGATCGCTCTCTTGAGCTTATCTTTTCTGATCTTCCTTGTGACGGGCTATACGGCTCTTTATTGGGTGTGGCTGCGCAACAATTTGGAAGCGGCTCTGCCTTTTCTACCATGGGCTAGGAATTGTGGAATGCTGGCGATGGCCGGCGCCACTGTGGCTCTCGGAATTTTGTTCTCATCAAACATGTTTCCGATTCCAGCGAAAACCCGCCTTTCGCTTTCATTACTTGCGACGGTCACGATCGTTTTCTTTTCTGAGTTCAGAAACGAAGGCAAGTTCTATTTCAAAAAACTCGTGCATTTTTTCGGGCCTGGAACGTGGATTCATGATGGACTCAATCAAATGGTTTCGTCGCTCGGCGATTTACTGTACCGGGTCGAATACTCGCACTGGAACGATTTCCTCATAGGCCCGGCGATCGTCAGCGTTTTCTTCCCCCTTGTTTTTCTCCGAATATCCGGCGCTTTTCGCAATCAGGGTTTGTTCACCCTGAGGCCGTCGACTCGGGACGTCTCAACCGATCTCGACGATGCGCTGCGGTTCGCGCGGATTCTTATGAATGTCGGACTCTTCTGGTTTTTCATCCAAGCATGGGCGAAAAAGGCGGGTTATTTGAGCAACCCCCATTCGAACGATGAAATCGATCTGCCCTTCGAGTTTGCCGGGACCGTGCTGGGTTTCTGGATGGCGCGTGTCCTTACCAAGCCACTCGACCATCGGTCCGAGAAATTCAATTCCACCTTCCTCATTGATTTTGTGTGCTCGGGAGTTACCGGTCTCTTGTACACGCTAATCGTAGGACCGCTGACCGAGGGCGTTGCCAGCACCGTGGCCCACGCTTTAAATCCGATCGTCCCCGGCTCGCTAGAAATCCACGAATACACGTCGTTTCAACAGAACATGCGCCCTTTCGAGCTTCTACTGCTTGCTGGAGCGATGTGGTGGGGTGTCAATCGGTCTTTCAAACATGAGCACATGACGCAACTTATCCGCACGTATGAAGAACCGGAAGCTGACTCCAAATGGGACGTGCTGATAACCATGGGTAGGGTCTTGGGAGTGACGACGGGTTATCTCATCATTCTTGCGACAATGCTCTCGATCCTGGAACCAGAAGGATTGGGTTGGACACTGGCCACGGCGGGAGCCGGAATGGGAGTTGGGACAGTAGCGCTTCTAGGAGTCAAGCATGCCGAGCAGCAAGGCTTCGCGACGTTGCTCGATAGGAAGGACGATATGTGGAGGGGTTGACCCAACTAACTTTAGCGATCAAAGGCGCGATAAGAGGTCACTCCGGGCACTTGGACAATTGGTCGGAAATCGCCGTCCTCACCAACAATATCGCCATTTCACCAACTATTCCCGGCAGATCTGGCCGCTAAGTAGTTGGTGAAATCGCCTGATTACGACAAGTACTGCAGCCCTTCCGCGTGCGCCAAAAGAAAGGCTGCAGTGTGCTTGCGGTGACCGAAACGTGAGCCACCTGCATTAAGGGTTAAGCGGCAACTCGTTCTGTCGCCCGGGCCTTGTGTGGCGGGCCCAGGTAGGGGAATTGCGCGAGCAGGTCTTTGTGCGGCCCGACTTTATCTTGCGTCACCTTTCCATTCGAAAGGAGCGGAAGGAAGAAATCCACGACGTCGTCGGTGAGTGTCCGGCCATTCTTTGGATAGACCGCCGGCGCTGCGGGGTTATAGGGAAGGATGTCTGGCAGCAGCGTCTCTGCGACCCGCGTTGCTTCCGCTGGCGTGTATCCACCGGCGTGTTCCAGCGCGTGTGCGAAGACGGGGACGAAGCGGGCGTCGTCCGCCGGCTCCGCAGCGAGATAGGCGGCGTTCTGTTCGCCGGCGAGGAAGGGAGTTTGATTGGATCGCGCGCCGCGATCTGCCTGAACCCATTTCCCGGTGGTGCCGTCTACGGTGCGAGCCCACAGGCCCATCGTTCCTTTCCCGAGGGCAGAGTTGGGTACTTCCATGACGATACTGGCCACGTCTTTGTCGGCGAAGTAGTCGTCACCGGTGAATTGCAGGTTATTCAGGGCTCCTCCAACGTCAAAGAAAAAAGGATCTCCGCGCCAGCCAGCGAAGAACCGGTAGTCACCGGCCTCCACCACCTGTGTTTCCGCACCCGTCGAGACCGGTACTCCTTCGACGATGACTTGGCCTTCATCGCCTATCCCTGCGGCCTGAGCGCCCTCAGCGCGGCGAAGCGTAGCGGTCTGCGTCCCGTCGGGAGAGGAGGTGAAGCGCACGCGGTAGGCTATGTCGGCGACGTTATCGCCGTTCGTATCAATTCTAATTTCGTAAATCGCCTCGGGCGAGAAGGCGACGTCGGTGGAGGGCCCTTGCGGGTTCACGCCGACGGACGGATGTACATCCATAATGAGGATCGATTTGCTGGCATCGCCAGGCTTTGGGAAAGCATACAGATCGGTGAAGTCGAGGCGGGCATCGCCGTGGGGGAATCCAAAGTCAGGGCCGGAATAATGGTGGGACATAGCTTTTCCTCGTTTTAGCTGAGATTGAGATTTAACGCAGAATTACCGATTTGACTTGTGGCGAGCGGATTATACGCTTCTCCACGGCGTGGGTGGTGTAAGCGGCGGTTGACAATAGTTTGTTCAGGCCCGTCTTCCCGCCACCGTATATGAACGGTGGTCCGCGAGACTATCTGAGTAGTCGGTGTAATCGCCTGATTGCGTCAAATTATATTGACTGTTGATACACTGATCTGCGTCCTTAATGGTGTCAGCCTCACAATGTTCCGTGTCGCTTGACTTGGTCATAGCATGCGCCCATAATTCGCGTCATCAGTTATCGGAGGGCAGCCCTTCCTATCGCAGCCCTTTGCTCAAGCACATTTCCACCCTCTTAGGCTGATCGGCCACTCCAACGGTTTCTTGTTCGCGATCCAGGACCGTGCCCCCAGGAAACGTCAGCGCGGCATTTCGGAGGGTCCAACTAAAACAATCGGCAAACTGACTTCTTCTGTTTCTGTGCATGACGATTTGCGCACTCGCTGCTACCGCCCCAGCACGAGGCGCGAACGTGGTCCGCGTGTCTTGCCCTCGATAGAAATAAAGGAGGCTTCAAATGCGAAGAACATTGACTTGGGTAACACTGTTAAGCATCACAATTGTGGTCGCAGCCATGTATCAGGTTCGAAAGGTCCATGCCATGCCGGATGCCGACCATCCCCGCTGTAGCGTTGCCAGCCTCAAAGGGACGTATGCCTTCCGCAGGACGGGTGTGAACAATGACGTGGGCCCTATCGCCGAAATTGGCATCGACATCCTTAACGGAGATGGGACGCACCAAATCATTCGCTCTACGAGAAGCGGCAATGGTGAAATCCAAGAGTGGCACGAAGGCCGGAGCGGAACCTACACGGTCCATAAGGATTGTACCGGGGGGTTCTTCGATGCAGACGGAACAAAATCCCACAACCTCGTCGTCGTTGACGGAGGCAAAAGGTTCGTCCTACTCAGCGTGAGGCCGGGAACGATTATCACAGCAGAGGGGGAGAGGCTTGAGATGCCGGACTAGGGGGGTGTTGGGTCTGGGATGGCTTCCACACAACATTAGTCATTCGTCGCGACCTAAAAGTGATTCTACGCTGAGCAGGAAACCATGATTGTTGATGAAATATCGCCATTTCACCAACTACATTGCAAGGACGGCCCGTTTTCCGAGTAGTTGGTGAAATCGCCTGATTTAAACAGTTATCATTAATCCGTGCCGAACGAGGAGATCATTAGCGCCCTCCGTGCAAGTCAGGGGAAGCGCGTCCGGCTAGCATTTGCTGACGAAGTCCAGACGGTTATCGTGGGCACGGTCGATGACGAAGGCTTTCTTCACAGCGGTCCCGACTGTGCCGACCCATACGCCTTCTGGACACGTTTTGGGGAAGTGAAGCTGCTCGAACCTGGGCACTAGTGTGAACTCTCAGTTGGTGTAATCGCCTGTTAACGTCAACTATGCGGATTGCGAGTGTGATCGCCTGCTTATGTCAACTGTGGTATTTGAGCTGAGGTACTAGGTGCAGCGATCGCTGTGCATTCTGGATTGCGCGGGAATTGGATGCCTTCATGTGCACCCATAGAACCGTCATCATAAGCAGTAGCCAGACGACCACATATGCAACCTCTTGCAACATCACTGAACGACCCACCAGTTGAATGGCGAGTACGAAGAACGCAGAGATTTGAGTCGCCCAAAACATCACTGCTGAAACCGCGAGGCCGACTAACACTCCAAGCCGCGCCAAATGGTAGTAGCCGAGAAGAAGCGGGAGCACAGTCAAAAAGGCCGAACCGAAATTTACGAATGGATCAAATTGCCGAGAAAAGCCGAGGAAGCGATCCACGAAGTCGCGTCCGTAGGAATCGAAGCAAGTGCAACGGCTAGGGCAATCACAACCGCACACAACCCGGCCAGGACGAAAACTTGCGCTCGGCTCAGGATGTGAAACTTCTGTCACACGGATGCATTATAGCGATTCGGAACTTGCTTCCTGAATGGTTGGCGAAAAATCGCCATTTCACTTATTGACCCCGAGAATCAACGCTGGTTTCAAGGAATTATTCTGACGGAGTCAATCCCGTCACGCCACTCCTTATGGATGAACGCTGATATGGCTTCATCAAGGTCCCCATACTCGGTGCTGCCTCGTTCCGCCACTTCGGTTGGCTTAATGGATTGGCTTCGCTGCCAGGCCATCTCGACCTTCCCCCCGGGACGTTTCAACAGAAAAGTTCCCTCGAACACCGTTTCTCCGGGCTTCCGTGGTCGTGCTTGTGGCGGGAACACGCCATTGCGCTCAAATACACGCTTGACCGCTGCGGCTATCTCCTCTACCGACAAACTATCGGAGCCAAGAAGTTCCCGCTCTGGCACATTCAAATGAAGGAAAACAATAAGTTTCTCGATCAGCGCCTGTCTGTTCGTCATCACGGCGCTATGATAGTTGACGCAAAACTGCCATTTCACCAACTACCGCTCACAGACAGACCTACCTACCCGGCCCTGGTAGTTGCTGAAATAGCCTGTTTACGACAGTTGACTAGCAAATTGCTTCGATGGACCTAATCCGATTCTGCGCCCTGCCAATACCTGAATTGGAGCTCCAGCCATACTGGAATGCTGAACAAGATGCAATCGAACGTTATCGCCATGCCGAGGCGAAAGGGCGAGGGGAGGGGGATCGCCGCGGCGAGGTTGTAGCCGGGCAGCAAGAAATAAGTGAAAACATTTGGCATTATCGGCTTGTCCTTCCATGAGAACCAGTGCATCACGGTGAAGTGAGCCGCGAAGATCATGGCTGTCAGGAAAACACCGCAAATGAGGGCCGTGGCAACGCGCTTCATGTCGGGCATGGTACCCCATTGCATCGCCGCGCAGGGCCATACCCTAGAGTTCTGAGTGAAATCGCCTGTTTACAACAATTGCTAGCACGCCATAGAATCACGCCCCAACCAGGCGATGCGAAAGGGGAGCAGCTTCTGAATCTGAAACGTGTAACAGTTGCGATCATTATCGCAGTTTTTCTGCAATTAAGCCTAGGACATGGGCAGGCAGGGAATAGCGCTCAACAGACCGTTCCGCCGTCAACTTTGGTTCTAAATACGATCACGCCGGCGGCGGGTACTTTACTGTCAAAGGAAACGGTAATCATCGCGAATTTGAGCTACGACGTTAAAGACTTCGAGAATGGACGGTACACGATTCTAGCCCAGTTCGAAACCAAGAAAGGGAAAATTACGACCGATGGCGATTTCCCGAATGAGGATTATCCTGAATTGACACAAGCCACGGGGCAGTTGAACTTCTCCTTCCCGATGAAACACATCTGGCGTCACAAAGAGGTCAAACGTCCATTCGTGATGTGGTTTTATCTGATGAAATGGAAAGACCGCAGTTCGGGCACAAGGGTGGCCATGGTAGGGCCGGTGGAATTCCAAGCTCAGTGATTGCCTGACTATCGGCCCGGCGGAACGGGGTCGTTGTGAAATCCCCTGTTAACAACAGCTATGGACGGAGGCCACGTGCTCTAACTTGGCCAGTCTTAGTTGTCGTATATACACTCCCCAGGCGAAGAGTTCGCTGATCCCTAGGATTAAGCCGAGCGGCCCAGCATATCCAGGAATGCCCTGGACAGTAGTTGGTGAAATCGCCTGTTAACAACAGTTAGCGTTTCCCGGCATTCACGCCTACAATTAGGCCCGGCTCGTGACACGAATATGCGTGCCCGTTTCCATTGCATTATGCGTTTGCCGTTTGCTTTTCTGCTCGCCAGTGCGCTTCTACCATCTTGCCTCGCTCAAGAGGTTGCCTTCCTTGATCTGACTAAGGGAATTGCACGCGACGACCTTCGGCGTCCAAAAGCAGCCTTTCCTGTTAGGGGCGGTCGTAGCGGCATTCATTCCACCACTCCCTGCCTTGATCGCACGAAAGAGGTGGGCGCATTGCAAACAACGCTTGTGTCGTTGGATCGCACGAACTATCGGGTGGGGGATAGGCCAACGTTCGAAGTTAAGATTGAGAACGTCGGCTCAACAGCCGTTCAGATTCCTTTTTCACCTCACATGGCCGACCTTCAGCCTAGGAATCCAGCCCAGAAGTTTTCCTACTACAAATTGGCAGTATCTCTGTGGGTCACTTCGGGAGACGTATGGGGCACCGGCGGTGGTGGACTGCAGTTGTACGGAAACAAGAACCATGCGAACACAATGTTGACTCTAAAGCCGGGTGAATCGGTGCGAATCATCGGCAAAGGGGAGCTTACTCTGGACGAGGAACTTGTTAAGCTCAGTCGATCGGGTCACGCCGCGGACCACATCGAGGCGAGATCTTCCCTCTATCGTGAGCAACTCTTGATAACTCCAAACCAGTCAGCAGGCGTGGGCCGCGAGGTCTGCCTCGCAAAAGCACAGCAACAAACCATCCCCATAGAGTTGGCTGTCCCGTAGCTGGCGTAACATCGCCATTTCACCAACTACCGCCCACAGACAGACCTACCCGGCCCGGGTAGTTGCTGAAATAGCCTGTTTACGACAGTTGACTAGCAAATTGCTTCGATGGACCTAATCCGATTCTGCGCCCTGCCAATACCTGAATTGGAGCTCCAGCCATACTGGAATGCTGAACAAGATGCAATCGAACGTTATCGCCATGCCGAGGCGAAAGGGCGAGGGGAGGGGGATCGCCGCGGCGAGGTTGTAGCCGGGCAGCAAGAAATAAGTGAAAACATTTGGCATTATCGGCTTGTCCTTCCATGAGAACCAGTGCATCACGGTGAAGTGGGCCGCGAAGATCATGGCTGTCAGGAAAACACCGCAAATGAGGGCCGTGGCAACGCGCTTCATGTCGGGCATGGTACCCCATTTCATCGCCGCGCAGGGCCATACCCTAGAGTTCTGAGTGAAATCGCCCGTTAACAACAATTCGTGAATTGCCGACGCCTAGGGCATCCACCCCTTCAAATGGCCGACCACAATGAGGCATAGAAAGAAAAGTGCAACTCCCGCAAACATCGCAAGAAAGGCCCGCTGAACATACGTTTCGATGCTGGCTGGCCCCCCCGATCGACTCCACAGCCAGCCCGCAATCGCAGGTAAGGCAACGCTCAACAATGCAGGCACTGCCCCGTACAGAAGCCTAAACTTGTTTAGGTAAGCGTCACCGGGGTAGACAGGAATCATCAGCAGCGTCATAAGCGCGCAGTAGAAACAGGCGCACGCTGCCATCCCAGTGACTACGCTGACTACTTTCATCCAGCTGTTGTTTGCGACTGGGACCATGGGATGGATTGTAGGACAGACTCTCAATGAGTGAAATCGCCTCATTTCGTCAACTGACTCACTACGCCGTGGGGCGATAATGACATCGTGCGACTCAATCTCACATCGCGGCTGTATCGTTGCATATCGTTGTGCTTGCTAGGGGTGCTTCTCTGATCGCGCAGGGTGCTCCGCCCACGGGAGCGTGGCGGCAATTAAACCTGACGTGGAAAGTAACCACCTGCGAAACCCGGCTGCAATTCAGTGTCTTAGCGAGGGCCTTCGCCCAAGACCATTGGGACGTCACTCGATGGCTGCGCTCTACGGATTGGTTGAGACGTCGAAAGAGGCTGCTAATCCCTACATAGAAGCAGCACTCGATGATGAGTCGCCACTTGTGCGGGAAACCGCTGAAAGGATACATGGGGAGTCCGAGCCTCCTGGGTCTGACAATTAGTGAAAAATCGCAATTTCACCAGCAACCTCCCCCAAACAAACATCCTGCCCCATGTCAGTTGGTGAAAGTGGCTTGTTAGAACAGTTCGCAAATGTGAAAGATACTATCGCGAGATGAAGGCGTTTCGTGCCTTTGATCTCGGGCCCGCCGCACGGAATTAAAGAAAGGCTAATTCCGTGCCGGATTGTTGGCGACTTTTGCTTCACAACAGCTTCCAGCGCACGCCCATGTCTTTCAGTTTTTCGTCAATCTCTGCGGTATCTTCACGCACGAAGTCGTCGAACGCGCTCCGGGCTACGAGCATGGTTGCTTTGACTACATCGGCGGTGCGGAGCCCAACAGGAAGACTGATTCGGATTGGCGTAACGTGGTGAGCCACCACTGCTTCGGTCACGATGGCAAGTCTCTTGCTTTTCATTCAAGTATTCCCCCGAGTGGAATTCCCTGAGCTTGTGAGGGTACTACTGATCGCCATGAGTCGCGCTAGAGAAAAATCAACCCCTTGAGCATTTCTCGACTCGTCAAAGAACGCAACGAATGCATGGGTCATCTTGCCGAAAGAACTACCCCACTCAAGCCAAACCGTGCTTGAGTGGGCCACCCGGATACTCTAGGCGGCGACGAACTGCTGTCCGCCGTCGATGTCGTAGGTTGCGCCTGTGAGGGCGGTGTTGGTCATGAGGTGCACGGCGAGCGCGGCCACGTCCGCCGGGCCGACTACGCGTCCGATGGGAAGCGTGTTGCGAAGGTGGTTGCGACGCTTATCAAGCTGGTCGCCCAACAGTTCCGCCGACAAAGGCGTGTCCACGAAGCCAGCGGCAATAAGGTTGACCCGCACGGGCGCGATTTCAAGGGCCAAGTTAGCGGTGAGCGAGGGGAGCGCAGCCGTGATTGCGCCCGCGATGCTCATGCCGGGGGCTGGGCGGCGGCCGCCCGTGCCGCCCATGAAGATTAGAGTTCCGCCCGGTCTTACTTTGCTAGCAGCGTTGCGCGCGACATACAAGGCTTGTAACAGGTGCTCACCGATAAGATCGCGTATCTTTGCGAAGTCCATATCGGCTAGGCGCCCATAGTATGGCCGGCCCGCGGTCACCATCACGTGGTCAATCATTGGCAGGTCACGAAAGAAGCGCTCGATCGCAAGGGCGTCCGAGGCGTCGAAGGCTGAAGAGCTGAGCGCGCCAACGTCGCTCGCTGCGCGCTTGAGGCGTTCGGGGTTCCTGGCAGTGAGAATCACCTTGGCTCCCTCCGCACGGGCTCGGCGAGCCGTCTCGAGTCCGATGCCGGCGCTCCCGCCGATTACAAGAACGGTTTGCCCCAGCAGTTCCTGTTCACGTTGGTAGGTGGAGGCGATGGGTGCTGTACTCATATTTTCTCCAATCAGTCTTTTTTGGTGCGCAACCCTGACTCAGGCTTCATCCACGGATAGCGAAACAGTCATTCGTTTTGAGAGAAGACCATAGATTAGTGGGCTGCCGTAACTAAATCAATTTGAGTGTGGTGTCCCCGCAAAAAGCGAAATTTGTTCAAACATTATTTTTATCCAGTACTTTGAAGTAGGAGCGAACATCCCCGGTCATGCCAAGGCTGGGCCACTGGACTCATCTGAAGATCTGATGTTTCTCCGCGACCATCGCGTCGCGCTTACCAGAAACACCCGATTGCCGTTGTGGGCTATGTCACTAGACTGGTGACGTGATTTCCCTAAAAGAGAATGAAAAAGACTCAAAGGAAACGACGCAAAAGTCGTTGCTGGCCCGGGTACGAGCCGGTGTCCGGCAAGAAACAACATAGCCAGGGCAGTTGTAGACCGAAGGCAGGTGGAAGTCAGTCGAGCGAAGAGAAGGATTTCCGACAGGCGCGAAAGCGTCAGTTGGATCGCTGGCAGGATGCTCATCCAGGAAGTCCGCGCAAGGCGGCACAACACCTTCGCAAGCCCAAAGCGAAGAGAAAGAGTACGAAGGCATGAAACGTTCACGTGCTTCGAAGACATCTCTGAGGAAACGTGCGGCGAAGCCAACGTCGAAAGATCCTCGAGGCGGGTTGACGGCGGCAGGACGGAAAGAGTTTTTCCGCAAAGAAGGCGCGCATCTGAAGCCCGGCGTGAAGAAGCCGGAGCGTCAAATGACCGTGGAGGAAATGCGGCGCAAAGGAAGCTGGGCAGCTCGCTTCTATGGTCGTAGCGGATCGTTGCCGCCGCTGCGCGACAAACACGGTAAGCCATCGCGTTTTGCACTCACCGCGGCCGCCTGGGGTGAGCCGGTTCCGAAAACGACTGCCGCAGCTCGCAAGATCGCGGAGAAGGGAAGAAGATTGTTGGCGCGCGTGAAAAACGAAAAACGGGCCACGCGTTAGAAGCGGTAACCCATTAGAAAGATGGTGGGGCCGCGTTTGTACAGTGTGCCGCGGAACGGGACAGCCGAACATTCCCACTCAAGCCAAAAGCGGGCTTGAATGGGTGACGCGCGGAACGAATCCACTGCCGCTGGCTGACGTTTATTCCACGGTGACGGACTTTGCCAGGTTTCTTGGCTGGTCGACGTCGCATCCGCGGCGGACTGCGATGTGATAGGCCAGTAACTGGAGTGGAACGATTTCCAGGATTGGGAGCAATTCTTCCGGAGCGGCCGGAATGTAGATGACGTGGTCGGCGCCATCCTTGGCGTCCTCGTCACCTTCGGTCGCAAGCACGATGACTTTACCCGAGCGCGCCTTCACTTCCTTCAAGTTGGAAAGCGTCTTTTCATAGCGAACGAGGGAACCGGGCTGATTGACGTCTTTGGTCGCGATGACGACCACGGGCAGGTTCTCGTCGATGAGGGCGTTCGGACCGTGCTTCATTTCGCCGGCTGGGTATCCTTCGGCGTGGATGTAAGAGATTTCTTTTAGTTTGAGCGCGCCTTCGAGGGCGATGGGGTAGTGGATGCCGCGTCCGAGAAACAGGAAGTCCTGCGCACGCACGTATTGCTTCGCCAACTCCTCGCACAATTCTTCCTGTGTAAGTAACTGTTCGAGCTTGCCCGGGATATGAGTAAGTTCCTGAACGGCTTTCTTGGCTTGCTCGGGAGAAATTGTGCCGCGGACTTGTCCGAGATAGAGAGCGAATAAGTAGAGCGCTGTGAGCTGGCCGGTAAAGGCCTTGGTCGAAGCTACGCCGATTTCTGGTCCAGCATGAGTGTAGATCGTTCCCGCGGCTTCGCGAGTGATCATGGAACCGACGACGTTACAGATCGCAAGTGTTTTCGACCCGCGTGATTTGGCCTCGCGCTGGGCGGCGATGGTGTCGGCGGTCTCTCCGGACTGAGAGATGACGAGCGTGATGGTGTCAGGCGAGACGATCGGGTCGCGATAGCGCCACTCGCTGGCGTAGTCGACTTCGACGGGGACGCGCGCCATGCTTTCGATCATGAACTTGCCGGCTTGCCCGGCATGCCAGCTGGTACCGCACGCGGTGATGTTGATCTTTTTAGCGGCGCGGAATTCGGCCTCTGAGATCTGCATCTCGTCGAGGAAAACGTGGCCGGTATCCTGAGAAACGCGGCCCAGCGTGGTGTCGCGGACGGCGCGGGGCTGCTCGTAGATTTCCTTGAGCATGAAGTGCTTGAAGCCGCCCTTTTCCGCCATGATCGGATCCCAAGTCACGTGCTGGACCTGGCGTTCGATCGGGTTGCCATCAAAGTCGGTGAGCTTCACGCCGCTTTGGGTGATGACGGCGAGATCTCCGTCAGCGAGAAAAAAAAGATCGCGCGTGTGATACAGAATTGCGGGCACATCGGAGGCGACAAAGTATTCCTCGTTGCCCAGTCCGATGACCGCCGGCGGCCCATTGCGCGCGGCGACGATCTTGTTTGGCTCGTCGATTGAGATGACTGCGAGCGCGAAGACGCCGGAAAGTTCTTTTACGGTTTTGCGGACTGCTTCTTCAAGGTTGGGACGGTGTCCATTGTCGCTTTTGAATAGATGTTTCTCGACCAGGTGCGCGATGATTTCGGTGTCGGTCTCAGTGGTGAACTTATGTCCCGCTTCAATGAGCGTTCTTTTTAATGAGAGGTAATTTTCTACGATGCCGTTGTGGACCACGACGATCTTGCCCGTGCAATCACGATGGGGGTGCGCGTTTTCTTCGCTTGGACGTCCGTGAGTGGCCCAACGCGTGTGACCGATGCCGTAGGTGCCGTCGAGGGGCTTGAGCCGGATCACTTCTTCGAGGTTGCGCAACTTTCCTTCGGCGCGGCGGATTTGAAGCCCGTCCCCATTGCCTGCGACGGCGATGCCCGCCGAGTCATAACCGCGATACTCAAGACGGCGCAAGCCCTCGATAATGACGGGCACAACCTGCTTTTTCCCAACGTAGCCCACAATGCCACACATCGGTAAGACTCCTTAGTCGGTGGGGAAACCGAGTTCGTGTAGATAGATGACGCTCGCCTAAGCGAGGTTCGGGTCTTTTAACGTAAGCAAGGGAGTCAGTCCTCGAGGGAGTAGCGAAATTCTTCGATCACAGGATTGGTCAGGACCTCGCGCGCCATCTTTTCGACTTCGGCTTGAGCCTCAGTTTTGGAGAGACCGCCGTTCAGGCTGATTTCGAAATATTTGCCCTGTCGAATATCCTGCAAACCCTTGTAGCCCATCTTATTGAGAGCACCCTGAATGGTCTTTCCCTGGGGATCCAAGACGCTCTTCTTGAGAGACACGTAAACGTAGGCCTTCATCGACGCCTCATTATACGACAGCCTGTCGGATGCTGAACCTGAGTTTCGTGGGACGGGAAGGGCTACCCGGCATCGGTGAGTTGTCGGTCCAGGTCGGCCAAAGCGGCCTCTAACATGCTGCGTTGCTTGGGGTTAGTAGAAGATGCAAGCTGCGCGACCACCTGTTTTCTGGACAGTAAAAGGACAGCCTTTTGCCGAGCTTGGGCGGCCTGTTCCGGGCTGAGGACTTTGCGCCGGGCATCGGGCTTTCGCTCGGAAGCTTCCATTTGTTGAGCTTCCACTGACTTACTTTCCCATCCACGAGCCATTTAGAAACTTCCTTGATCGCTGATTGACACCACTTGACCGACCGGAACCAACTTTTGAATAGCGCTTGAAATATCTCTTGATGCGATTAGTATATCTGTAGTTACCGTGCACCCGCGCTCATCTGTTGTCGCTCAGCTTAGGCAACGCAAGTAGCGCTCTTCCTCGAATGCACGGTGATGCGGTCGGCCAGGTCCGACTGCCGGGCCAGGAAGTGTCGGTCAGAGGGCTGCGGCTCTCTCGCTTTGAACCGAGTCAAAGCGCTGAAATTGCTCAAGAAACTGTTGCAACCGATTAGCGACGTGGTTGGTTGTGCCTTGGGTGGATTCATTCGCTTGGACCCGGCTCTTATGCAAAGTCGTGCTTCGCGCGCCTTGAAATAGAGAAGAAAGAATTCTCGAAAGATGCCAAACGAACCGCGGCTAAAAGAACCGGCCCCTGTCATCGAACGATATGAAGCTCTGCTCCAGATGGCCGATCTGATTGCCGGCCGTCTTACGCTCCCTGAACTTTTCCACGAGCTTTCGACGCGAGTAAGAGAGGTGGCGGATTGTTCGTTCGTCACTTTCATCCTGCACGACCCGCTGAAAAATGTGATGCGAATCCAGGTTTGGGAAGGCGCTGAGGTTCCGGAGATGCCTTCCGAACTGATGATGGAACATTCGGTGAGCGGATGGGTATGGTCCAATCAGAAGCCTCTCTTGATGCCAGACCTTGAATTGGAAGATCGTTTCCCAGCCATTCATGACTACCTCAGGGCTGCCGGGGTGAAGTCTTATTGCATGTTGCCGATGACACAGGGCGATCGCAGGCTGGGCGCGATTGGGGTTGGCGCCGATCATGTCGACGCGTATGACACAGCGGATGTGCGGTTTCTGCAGCAAGTTGCGAAACTGATTGCGCTGGCGGTCGACAACGCCGTCACTCACAAGTTGCTGCGCGAGGAACGGGAAAGGTTACGAGCGTTGGTCGATGTTAACCGAACCTTGGGGTCGAGTCTGGAGATGAGGACGCTGCTGCCGCAGATTTCAGAATGCGTGACGCGAGTGGTGCCCCATGATTTTGCGGGTGTCACGCTTTATGACGATGACCAAAGGACGATGAAGATTGTAATTCTTGCGTCGCCTGAGACTGGAACGGTGGTTGAACCGGGACGAAATGTGTCTGCGGAGGAAACGCTGGCCATCCACGCAATCTCGGATCGTCAAGCTCGGACGTTCAACCATCAAGACCTGGCGGACTTGAATTCTCCGGCTGCAAACCATGTGATCGAGAACGGGATCCGTACCGTGCGTTCGATGCCACTCATGACTTCCAAGGGAGTGTTTGGTGCACTCAATATTGGGAGCAAACAGGATGGTGCTTTCTCGGTGCAGGATCACGAGTTGTTGGGGCAGGTAGCGGCACAGCTGGCGATCGCTCTGGAGAATGCGAGAGCTTACAAAGAAATCAATGAACTGAAAGACCGGTTGGAAGAAGAAAAACTCTATCTCGAAGACCAGATTCAGAGCGAGCTGCATTTCGAAGAGATCGTGGGCACGAGCCCGGCGCTGAAACAGGTACTGAACCAGGTTGCGACGGTCGCGACCAGCGGTGCGACAGTACTTGTTCTGGGCGAGACTGGAACTGGCAAAGAGCTGATTGCGCGTGCGATTCACAAGATGAGCCGGCGCAAAAACAACAGCTTCATCAAACTCAACTGTGCAGCGATTCCGACCGGCTTGCTTGAAAGTGAACTCTTCGGCCACGAGAAAGGAGCGTTCACAGGCGCGATCAGCCAGAAGGTGGGGCGGCTCGAGTTGGCGCACGGGGGCACGCTGTTTCTGGATGAGATTGGAGACATCCCGCCCGAGATGCAGCCGAAGTTGCTTCGTGTTTTGCAGGACCAGGAATTTGAGAGATTAGGCAGTACGAGGACCATCCGGGTGGACGTTCGACTGGTTGCGGCCACGAATCGGGACCTGGCTACGGCCGTGGCGGAAGGAGCGTTCCGGCGCGACTTGTTTTACCGGATCAATGTGTTTCCGGTGCGCTTGCCTCCCTTGAGAGAGCGTCCCGAGGATATCGGGGCGTTAGTCCACCATTTTGTACGTAAGTTTGCGAAGCGGATGGATAAGAGCATCGAGACGATCCCAAACGAGGCGATGAATGCGTTTCGACGCTGGAACTGGCCGGGGAATGTTCGCGAGCTGGAGAATTTCATGGAGCGAAGTGTGATTCTGACCGAAGGCACAGTTTTGCGAGCGCCTTTAGCCGAGCTCGCCACGTTGGTGGAAGATGACGAGAGCCCGACCACGTTGCACGCGGCCGAGAAAGAACACATCGTGAGGGTGCTGCGGGAGGCCCGCGGCGTCATATCGGGGCCGCGAGGAGCGGCAGCGCGACTCGGGTTGAAGCGAACGACGTTGCAATACAAGATGCAGAAGCTTGGAATCACGCGAGAAGACTACGTGCGATAGATTTTCTTCCTGCCGAACTGTGGTCTCGAGGCCAGCCTTTCGTCACACTTTCTCTCCTGTTTCGGCACTCGAAGCATCCTAAAGGTTTCTTCCAGAGATAGTTGCGGTGAGTTCCGTTCTGGGCATCCGCGTGCCAAACGATGAATGGACCGACCTCCCCCAGGTCTACCGCCGAAATGGAAGGGACCAGTAAGAGTGTTTGAGGACGACACTGAGTCTTTCATTCCAGACAATCAGCAAGACCCACTCTTTTTGTTCGCGTGCGCAATCGCATGGCGAGTCGATCGAGACTTGGACGCTGGTTGGGAATTGATACGCGCTACGAAGGCAGCGGGTGCAGAGGCGCGAGCATTGGCCCTCGATCTTCTGACGTGTGTTGCGGGTTATGCGCGGCCGGTCAGGCCACCTTCTATATCAAAGAAGCCAGTTAGCGACTCTGCAGATTCGCGGTCGTATGCACCGAGCGGTTTCGCGTTAGGAGATTAAAGAATGAACAGTCCATATGGGCTGGAGATGGTGGAAGACTGTGTGAATTGCACGCTCCGTCGGCAGAATAGCTTTTGCAGCTTTTCCCCAGGCTTGCAAGGGCAATTCGATCGGCTCGGTCACCACAGCATTTTTCCTTCGGGAGCATTGCTATTCGTGGAAGGTCAAAGGCCACGCGGAATTTACGTTGTTTGTTCTGGCCATGTGAAGTTGTCGACGACGTCTGCATCGGGAAGAATTTTGATTCTGAAAGTTGCAGGGCCGGGAGAGGTGCTCGGACTTAGCGCGATCCTGTCGGGATCGGTTTGTGAGCTAACGGCGGAGACCGCTCGACCCTGCCAAGTCAACTTTATTGAACGAGAGACATTGCTGGATTTTCTGCGGCGCAATGGCGAGGCTGGGCTGCATTCGGCAAAAGCACTGAGCGTTGAATTTCAGGCTGCTTTCCGCGACGTGCAAGACATCATTATGGCTCGATCGTCGGCGGGCAAGTTGGCGCGGCTCATCCTGTCGTGGAGCGCTGGACAGGAAGGGAAAGAAGTTCGCATCCGCTCAACCTTCACACATGAAGAGATGGCGCAGATGATTGGAACATCGCGCGAGACGGTGACGCGTTTATTAAGTGAATTGAAGAAGAAAGAATTGATCCGGCTGGAAGGTTCCACGATGGTGATTCGAAACCGGCTGGCTCTGGAAGCTCTCGTCGCATAACGGACCCCCCTGCGACAGAGGTGCAGTGTCCTCCTTCGGCGATCAGGTAAATTCTGGTCGCCATTTTTTTTGCGCGGAAGCTTAGGGGAATTCGTCCAGCGAGGTGTGAACGGTTTTAGAGGCCGAAGAGGTCGCGCAGGCGTTTTGTTTGTGCGCGGCTGACGGGGACCTCGGTTTGTTTCTTATCGGACATGCGCAATTGATAAGAACTCTTGAACCAAGGCACCACTTCGCGAATGTGATTGATGTTCACCAGGTAGGAGCGGTGCGCGCGCCAGAAGACATTTTCGTCCAGGCTTTCGAATAATTCTTCGAGGGTACGGCAGTTGGATTGGCCTTCGATTCCGTTCGGACCCGAAGTGAAAACCGAGATCACTCCGTCTTCAATGGAGGCGAAGCAGATATCTTTCTGATCGACGAGGAAGAGTCTTCCAGCGGCCTTTATTAGAATCTTTGCGCTTTGCGGTTTCTGCTGTTCGAGCATCCGGACCAAGGTTTCCAGACGCTCGGTTGAGGCGCCGGCGGAATCGATCTTGGACCGGGCTTTCTGGACGGACTGGGCGACTCGCTTCTTGTCGAATGGCTTCAGCAGGTAGTCCACTGCGTTCACTTCGAATGCTTTCACCGCGTACTGGTCGAATGCGGTGGCAAACACAATCTTCGGTAGCGGAACTTTGCGGTCGAGCAATTTCTTGATGACGCCGAATCCATCGAGCCCCGGCATCTGGACATCGAGAAAGACAAGATCGGGGTTGTGTTCGCGAATCAAGTTGACCGCTTCGAGGCCATTCTTGCCCTGGGCCACGACGTTTATGTCATCGACGCCCTTGAGTAAGTAGGCGAGTTCATCGCGGGCCAGTTGTTCGTCGTCGACGATGACTGCGGAAAGCGTCATGCGGGTTCTCGGAGTTCAGAGTGAGTATAGCGGAAAGGTGCGGGCTCCCGGCGATCACAAGTCAGCCTTCTGTCCGTATCGCTAGTCAGACCGTGCGCTATGCGGGCTCAGATGCAATTTTCTTCGACATCAAGTAGTGATTGCGGTCGACAAAGCCGGTCTTGCCGTACAAGCGTTTAGCGTTGTCATTGGTTCGAACTATCTCGAGATGAATCGCACGGACGTCGTTGTGACGAGCCTGCTCTTCGACGAAGGCAAGAGTCTTTTTTCCCCAGCCGCGGCCGCGATGGGACGGCAGAAGAAAGAACTCGTCAATGAAGGCATCGCGGCCAAGAAATTCGAGACTGTATCCAAATGTAAGCACGATGTAACCCACGGGAGTCTCGGCGTCGAGCACCAACCACGCGAGTCCATATTGCGAGCAGCATAGAAGATTGAGCAGCGCCTCGCGCGCTCGATTCTCGTGCCAATGGTGGCCATCAAAAGCATAGTACTGCTGCATGAGCGCCAGGAGGAGGGGTGCGTCGTCTTCACGGGCGATACGAAATTGCGGGTCCATCGTATTCAGGCCACGTTTTCAATCGCTAATGCCATGCCCATCCCCCCGCTTACGCAGAGGGTCGCGAGGCCACGTCTTGCTTTTCTCTTCAACATCTCGTGAAGCAGAGTGACCGTGATTCGGGTACCGGTGCATCCGATTGGATGGCCGAGGGCGATCGCTCCTCCATTGACATTGAGCCGTTCGCTATCGAAGTGAAGATCACGATCACACGCTAGAACCTGCGCGGCAAACGCCTCGTTCAATTCGACGAGATCGAAGTCCTTCAATGGGAGTTTGTGCTTTGCTTCCAGCTTCCTGATGGCAGGAACAGGGCCAATGCCCATAATTCGGGGATCAACGCCTACGGAAGTAAAGGCAGAGATACGTGCGAGAGGCTTGAGTCCATTTGCTTTGACGAAATTTTCGCCCGCCAACGCGATGGCAGCCGCGCCATCGGTGATGCCCGAAGAGTTGGCCGCGGTGATCGTGCCCGTCTTCGAGAATACGGGAGGAAGTTTTGCCATCTTTTCAATCGTTGCATCGAGAAAGGGATGTTCATCGCGCGAAAATGTCGTCTTGCCCTTACGGGTTTCGAGCATTACCGGGACTAGCTCGGCGTCGAATCGTCCGGTGCCGATGGCGGCGGCGGCACGCTGCTGGGATACAAGGGCGAATTCGTCCTGTTCTTTGCGAGAGATCTTGTATTGCTCGGCCAAGACTTCGGCGGTTTCACCCATGACCATCTTGGCGAGCGGACAGAAGAAGCCGTCGCGATACATGCCGTCGACGAGTTCCTGATCGCCCAGCCGGTAGCCCCAGCGAGCGCCATCCAAATAGTAGGGAAGGCGTGACATGGATTCGGTCCCACCCACCAACACACAATCGAGATTGCCGGCCGCAATTTCCTGGGCCCCTAGCGTGATCGACTTGATGCCGGAGGCACAGGCTTTGTTGACGGTGTAGGCGGGAACCTCTTGTGGAACGCCACTACGCACGGAAATCTGACGAGCAACATTCGGTCCGCCGCCAGCCTGGCGCGCGTTCCCGAAGATCGTTTCTTCGACTTGTTTTGGATCGATGCCGGCGCGTTGCATGGCGGCTTGCGCGGCGACGACTCCCATGTCAGCCGCCGTCATCGTGCTGAGGGAGCCGCCGAATTTTCCGATCGGGGTGCGAACGGCCGAGAGAATGTATACGTCCTGCAACAGGGGCCTCCAAACCCTTTAGTTTACGGGAACGCTCAGAACCCGTCACGCGGTGCTCTAGAATGCAGCTACCTCGATGAACTTCTCGGACCGCGCGCTTCTGGTGTTTTTCATGTCAGTCAGTTCGCTGATCGGGTTTCGCGCCTATCGCGTATCCGAATGGGGCAAACTGTTCGCGGTGAACGGCGTTTGCCTCGTCGTTATTGCGTTGCTGATAGCGATGCGCGAGCGATCCCGAGTATGGGAATTCCTTCACGATTGGTATCCGATGGCGATGTTCATCGTGTGCTTTGAGGAAGTTTCCCGTCTATCGTTCGTGATTCGCGAGGAGTGGCAGGATCATCTTCTTCTCAAGCTCGAGGCAGATTGGTTTTCGGTGCCACCGACCGTTTGGCTTGGCCTGCACGGCTCTGCATTTCTTACCGAAGTCCTGGAGGTGGGGTACTTCTCCTACTTCGTGTTGCTCATCTTCGTTGGGGGAATGCTGTACCCGTGGAAAGATCGCCGCCCGTTTCGCCGTGTGATGGATGCAACGGTGCTCGCCTATGTGACGTGTTACGTCATCTTTATTCTTTTCCCGACCGAAGGCCCGGCGCACACATTGGCTGGTTTGCATAACTTTCCAATACCGGGCGGTGGTCCATTTCACTGGATGGTTGGACTGATTCAAAGGAACGCTGGCGTACATGGCAACGCGTTTCCCAGTGCGCACGTTGCGGGCGGGGTGGTGGCGCTTTATTTTGCGTGGCGATATGTGCCGAAGTTAGGGGGTGTGCTCACGCCGCTGGTCTTACTGCTTTGCGTCGGTGCAGTCTATGACCGTTATCACTATTTTTCTGATGTAGTCGCAGGCGCCATCGTGGGCGCGGCGGCGGCGCTGATGGTCGATTACTGCAGCTTTTTCGCGCAGGAAGACGACACACTAAATATACGCTGACAAGTTTCTTACAAGTTTTTTGCCTTGCAGTGACATGCGTTTCAGCCGCTGTTTCTATTCTGTCTTCGAGCCCTCTTAGTTTCATGGGTTCTGCAAGTGCTGAGAGCATCGGAGTAAGTGAGCCGATGTTCTTCCAGCTCAAAGGGCGGGTCACACTCTCCGGGCGCCCCGCCCTTTTAGTTTTTTTAGCCCTCGAGTCTCGCAGATCGGTTTCCAGAAAATCCAACCACGGCCTCTGATCCCGCGGAGGCTGTAAACTGTTTGTATGCACTACATCTACGGCATTAACGCCGTCGCTGAAGCGCTCAAAGCGCGCGGCCGCGGGTTTTCGTGGGTCGGCGTCGCGAAGGAACGCAGCGATATTCGCTTAAAGCGCGTGATCGACGATTGCCGCAAGGTGGGAATTCCTGTGAAGTTTCTGCCGCGGACCGAACTAGACGAGATGGCTGGAACCGGGGCACATCAAGGCGTGGTCGCAGTTACGTCGTCGAAGCAATATAGCGACCTTGATGATGTTGTCGGCGCCAAGCGCGGCGAGAAAGCATTGATCGTGGTCTTGGATGGCGTTGAAGATCCGCACAATCTCGGCGCGATTCTTCGCACCGCCGACGCGGCAGGGGCGGACGGCGTTGTGATTCCCGAACGCCGTGCCGCGGGTGTGACGGGAACGGTGACAAAGGTATCGGCCGGGGCGAGCGAACATTTGCCGATCGCCCGAGTCACGAACATCGCCCGTAGTCTCGAAGATCTGAAGGACCACAATATCTGGACCGTGGGGCTCGACGAACGAGGTTCGCACACATACGACTCGCTCGACTACAAGATGGACTGCGCGATAGTTCTAGGCGCGGAGGGAAAAGGCCTGCACGACCTGGTCGCGAAGAAATGTGATTTTCTAGTGTCGATTCCAATGCTGGGCAAGGTGCCGTCTTTGAACGTCTCGGTGGCCGCAGGCGTCGTGCTGTACGAAGTCGTCCGCCAGAGAGGGAAGAGCTGAATATTTTCGGCGCACGGTTCCGGAGTAGCGCGCACAGCGGCATCTAACCGACAGACCACCTTCATTATCTGACATGCAAGGAACTTCACTTCGCGCACTCATTTTTCTCATACTCGTCCTTCCGGCGTTTGCGATCGACCGGGAAGCATTCACGTTTACGAAGTATGAGCTGGATGCGCGCATTGAGCGCGATCAGCAACGCCTTGGTGTGCGTGGCCGACTGACGCTGCGCAATGATTCGAACACTCCACAAAAAATCGCGATACTGCAGATTTCGTCGAGTCTTGATTGGCGCTCAATTCGCGCTGACGACAAGCAACTTCAGTTCGTCAGCCAGCCTTACACGTCAGATGTGGACCACACAGGCAGTCTGTCGGAAGCTGTCGTCACACTTCCTCGCGAGTTAAAACCGAAAGAGTCGATCGACCTTGAGATCGGGTACGAGGGGACCATTCGGTTGGACGCCAGCCGACTGACGACGCTAGGCACGCCTGCGGCCAAGGCCAAGAATTCTGACTGGGACCAGATCAGCGCGGCGTTTACCGGGGTGCGAGGCGTCGGTTATGTGGCGTGGTATCCGATCGCAATCGATGCCGCAAGTCTTTCGCAGGGTGGCAGCGTGTTTGAAGCGGTGGCGCGTTGGAAGGCGAGAGAGGCAAATGCAAACATGAATGTGGCCTTGCACGAGCAAGGTGACTCTTCGGCAGCATCGCCTGAAATCCTTTGCAATGGGACGAGTGGTTTGGCGCGGGAGTCAGGTAGCGCCCCTTCCACGGTTGACTGCAACTATGCACCGCTCGGCATCTACGTGCCGTCGTTCGTGGTTGCTGCATACAGTTCGCTTAGACAGGGCCCGGCGAATTTCTACTTCTTGCCACAACATAAAGAAGAGATAGAAGAGTACGTAGCCGCGGCGGAACAGGTTCTCCCCCTCGTGATCGATTGGTTTGGCGAACCGAAGGATAGGCCAAGCGTGCTCGACCTCCCTGATGCGGGGGCTGCGCCTTTCGAGTCGGGAAACGTGATGCTGATGCCGATCACGAACCCGGACCGCAAGGTGGCGCGCATCACGTTGGTTCATGGGCTCACCCATGCGGCTTTTACATCTCCACGCCCTTGGGTTGGCGAAGGGCTCGCACATTTCATGCAAGCCTTGGAGCGCGAGCAGCTGGATGGACGGAAAGCCGCGCTCGACTACATGGGGCTGCATCGCGCCGCGTTTCTTACGTCCGAGCAGCCGACAGCACCGGGAAAGCTTAACGAACCTGCGTCGAGCCAGCCTCTGATCACAACTTTTGATGAAAGTCATTATCGAAGCAAAGCGATGTATGTCTGGTGGATGCTGCGCGACATGGCAGGTGAAACGGCGCTTAAAAAGGCTCTTCAAAGGTACCGCGCGGAGGACGACAAAGATCCGAAGTACGTCGAAGGGCTCGTGACGGCCGAGTCCCAAAAAGATCTTTCCTGGTTTTTTGAGGACTGGGTTTATCAAGACAAAGGTTTGCCCGACTTCCGCATCGAATCTGCGTATTCCCGGAAGACCGAGAAGGGAAGCTACCTGGTGACCGTCACAGTTGTGAATACCGGCCCAGTCGGCGCGGAAGTGCCATTCACTGTTAGCTTCAATGGAGGCGAAATCGTGCAGCGTCTCGAAGTGCGAGGGAGCTCTAAAGCGACAACGCGCGTCGAGGTGCCGGGCCTGCCGCAACAAGTTGTCGTCAACGATGGCAGCGTGGCGGAAAGCGATCTTACCAACAACACGTTCACAATCACGTCGCAGTAGTTTCCGATTGCCAATTGTCAATTTGCAATTGCACACTACGGAAGCGCGAACTCAGCAAATCACGGAGGCTTCTTGCCCTATATCCAGTTTCTTGGTGCGGCCGGTACGGTCACCGGATCGAAACATCTCATCAATACTTCGTTTGACGGCGACGGCAAAAAAGGGATGCAGGTGCTCGTCGACTGCGGACTGTTTCAAGGTCAGAAAGAATGGCGCGAGCGTAATTGGCAGGACACGCCCGTGCCGGCGCATGAAATCGACGCGGTGATATTGACCCATGCGCACCTTGACCATTGTGGATGGATCCCTCGGCTCGTCAAAGAAGGCTTCCGAGGCAAGATTTATGCCACCGCTCCGACGATTGATTTATGCGGAATCATTCTTCCCGATTCCGGCCACCTGCAGGAAGAAGACGCGGACTTCTACAACAAGCGAAAAATCTCGAAACACGATCCTGCGCTGCCTCTCTACACGTTCGCCGAAGCAGAAGAAAGTTTGAAGTACTTTCAAGCCGTTCAAGTCGGCGAGACCATTCGGCTTGGGCCCGAGTTGTCGTTCCGTTTCGTGGGCGCTGGACACATTCTCGGATCGTGCATGGCTGAAGTCAGTCTGTCGGTGAACGGCAAGACGCGCCAGCTCCTATTTTCTGGGGACGTCGGGCGGGTGCGTGATCACGAGATCGCGCCGGGGAAAGTCGTGCATAGCGGTCCGAAAGAAGGAGAGATCGCGGACCTGCTCGTCATGGAGTCGACATACGGTAATCGGATCCACCCGCATACCGACCCACTGCCTGAACTGGCGCGCATCATTCGCGAAACGGTGCAGCGCGGCGGCAGTGTCGTTGTTCCGGCGTTCGCCGTGGAGCGCACGCAGAAATTCGTTTTCATCATCAAGGCATTAATGGAATCGGGGCAGATTCCTCGCGTGCCGGTGTTCTGCGACAGCCCAATGGCTATCAACGCGGTAAAGATTTTCCTGAAATATTCTTCGGAATACTCAGATCAGGCACGCGCGTTGATCGAGAAATTCGGTTCGCCGCTCGAGTGGGACGGATTCACGTTTGCGGTAACGGCGCCTGAATCAAAAAAAATAAATGACATTCGGTATCCGGTGATCATCATTTCTTCAAGCGGCATGGTGACAGGCGGAAGGATCTTGCATCATCTCGCGCTGCGTTTGAGCGACCCCAAGAATACGGTTCTCTTCATCGGATTTCAGGCGCCAGGCACGAGGGGCGCGACGATCAAGAGTGGTGCGAAAGAAGTGAAGATCTTCGGAGATTTCGTCCCGATCCGCGCTCAAATCGCCGCGTTTGAACAATTCAGCGACCATGCTGATCCGCCGGAACTTCTGGAATGGCTAAAGACTTTTCCTCAGAAGCCTGCCGCGACTTACCTGGTGCATGGCGAAGAGGCGGCGGCAACCCAGTTGCGTGACACGATTGCGAAGGAACTGGGGTGGAACGTGAAAGTCGCGGAGTGGCTGGAGAAAGTTTCAGTCGGCTGAAATCATGGAAGCAAGGAGGCGTCATGACTGAAGCAGAGTTAAAGAAGCATTTGGACGCGGCGGAAAAGAGTCCAAGAGAAATTGCGGCAGCCGTGTCGGGTCTTCCGGAAAAGGTTTTACGGTTTAAGTCTGCGCCGAACAAGTGGTCAATTCTTGAAATCCTTGCTCATCTGGTCGACATTGAGACGCTGTATGCGTATCGGATGCGACAGATGATTGCGGATAAAGATCCCGTGATCGCGCCGATCGATCAGGACGAGTGGGCACGCAACCTGGGATACATGGAAGAGAGCCCCGCGGAGCTTGTCGCACTATACGGGCTCAATCGTCATCACAACACGCGTGCGCTTCGACGTTTGAAATCCGGGGATCTGGAAAAGGCTGCATTTCATCCGGAATTGAAGGAGAAGGTTACCTTGGCGAGCTACATCGAAAGAATGGGCGGACATGGGACGAATCACCTTCAGCAGATCGAACGGCTGAAGAAGGAAGCGGGACAAGCGAAGATAGCGTGAAAATCAGGACTGAGTGAAAGCCACCAGCGCTGTCAACTTTTGCGTGGCGGCGCCAGAATCGATTGCGTGCGCTGCCATGGGTACGCCGTCGCCGAGGCGATTCGCGCGACCGGCTGCAACCAGCGCCGCAGCAGCATTTAGGAGCACGACGTCTCGACGCGGAGACTTGGCTCCATCCAGAATTCCAAGAATGATCGCGGCATTTTCGGCGGCATCCCCTCCTGAGATAGCATCGATCGGTGCTCGCGAGATGCCGAATTCTTCGGGTGTGACCTCGTAGCTGTGCACCTGGCCATCGCGCACTTCAGCGATGCGTGTGATTCCAGTGATCGTAATTTCATCCAGCCCATCTGCACCGTGAACAACCAGCGCCCGCCTCAGGCCGAGCATGCTCAGTGCTTCCGCCAGCTTTTCCACCAACTCCGCGGAGTAGACGCCAACCACTTGCGCGGAGGCATGCGCGGGATTTGTCAGGGGGCCAAGGAGATTGAAGACTGTGCGCAGTCGTAATTCTCTTCGGGCCGCTTGCACGTGCTTCATAGCGGAGTGCATCGCGGGAGCAAACAGGAATGCGATGCCTAACTGGTTCAGACACGCAGCGACACGTTGGGGAGAAAGGTCGATTTTGACGCCCAGCGCCTCCATTACATCAGCAGATCCGCACTTGGAGGTGACGCTGCGATTGCCGTGTTTTGCAACCCTGACGCCTGCACCCGCAACCACAAACGCCGTAGCAGTTGAAATATTGAATGTGCCGCTGGCATCGCCTCCCGTGCCGCAGGTGTCGACCAGAGCATCACGACCCGTCCCACTGACATCCACCGTGGAATCTTGTTCGAGGCGCAAGGGTGTTGCGGCAGCGCGGATCGCTTCGGCAAAACCCACGATTTCCTCAACGGTCTCGCCTTTCATGTGAAGGGCAACGAGCAATGCAGCAATTTGTGCGTCGGTGTATTTGCCGCCCAAAACCTCGCTCATGATCTCGCGAGCTTCTTCCCGCGAGAGCGAAAGACGATGGTTTGCGATGCGATGGAGAGCATCAATGAGCATGTGGGTAGTCCAACGTACCGCAACGTGGACGACGGTTCAAATAAGGTCAAATGAAGCCGGGCTGGGGAACGCTAATTTTTCTCGACCGCCGTGCATTTTCTGCTCAGGTAGATTCCCGAGCGGCAATGTTTTGTTGAAGAGACTGGGCCGCAAGTGGCTGCAATGGAAAGGATAAACCGACCGTACGACGCACTTTAGTAATGGCAAGACGCTTGCCCTTTGAAGGGGCACGCGTCTTCGTCAATTGCGGCCGGTTTTTTCCCAGCCTTTGACTGTCTCCCCCCTAAACCACAGACTCTGGGGGAAAACCGGACGCAATCCCCAGGAGATGTGAGATGAAAGCGTCCGCGTCGATTCGATCCTTAGCGATTTTCAACAAGTTCTGGTTTAAAACGGTCGGATTGTGTGCTGGGGCCGCTTTGGTTCTGGGTTTAGCGCTTGCGATAGTCTCCTCAAGCGCGGTCCTGGTGTTTGCTTCCCCTCAATTTCAAGACGTACCGGTCCAGCACTTAATGGCTGGAAATCCACAGACATTCTCTGGAGTGGTTACTGACGCACATTGCGGCGCAAAACATGCCACTGATTCAAGCCAAAACGCTTCGGGATGCACCCGTCTTTGCGTGAAAAGCGGCTCCAGCTATGCATTGGTTTCCGGCGAAACAGTCTTCGCGCTCAATGGGGATGGGGGCTTTTTGGATCGGTTTGCCGGCCAACGGGTAAAGATCTGGGGATCGCTGGAAGGTTCTGAGATTCGAGTAGATTCAGTTGAGGCAATGACTCCAGCCGCCCACTAGCCAAACTTCAGTTTATCTTGCTGTTTCCATCCAAGTTATTCCACCAACGGTACTTTTCTCACTTCTGGTGCGCTTGAGGGCGTGATTGGGGGTGACGGCGGTGTAGACGGCACCCGAGGTGGTTCGCTTCTCGTTGTGCCCGTAACCCGCTCATCCCACTTGCCGAAAATCATTTTGCCCGCAGTCGTTTGCAGCACAGATGTCACAGAGATATCTACTGTTTTGCCGATCATCTTCCGGGCATTGTCGACCACGACCATGGTGCCGTCGTCCAAGTAGGCGACGCCCTGGTTGTATTCCTTGCCTTCCTTCAAGATGAACACCTTCATCGCCTCGCCGGGCAGCACAATGGGCTTCAGCGAATTTGCCAACTCGTTGATGTTCAAGACTTCGACGCCCTGCAACTGCGCGACCTTGTTCAGGTTGAAGTCGTTCGTGATGATTTTTCCTTCATAGACCTTCGCTAGTTCGATGAGCTTAAGATCAACCTCGCGCACGGCGGGAAAGTCATCTTCGACAATTTGAATTTGCAGGGAAGCGACCTTTTGCAATCGCTGCAAGATATCCAAGCCGCGACGGCCTCGGTTGCGCTTGAGTGAATCGGCGGAGTCGGCGACCAGCTGCAACTCACGCAAGACGAATTGCGGGATTACGATTGTTCCATCCAGAAAGCCGGTCTCCGCAATGTCGGCGATGCGGCCGTCGATAATGACACTGGTGTCGAGAATCTTGTAACTCTTTCTTGATTGCTTTTCTCCCCCAAAGACACCGCCGAGTGCTGCCAAGTTCAACAAGTCGCCCTTGTTCGCGCCCACGATCAGGCCGACATAGGCCATCAGGAGCATGACCATGATCTGTAAGAAGCTTTGTGTGTGACCAGGCGGTATGCTGTTGCGGATCACCACCGAGAATAGATATGCCCCGATGATGCCGAGGACGCTGCCAATCGCAGCGCCGATCAGCCGCTTCAGACTGATACGCCGAAGCCGCCATTCAAAAATAATGATGGCTGTGCCCAGTAAGACCCCGAGCCCGGCGTCCTGGAATGGAGAGAGATTGAAGGGTTGGATGAGGAAACAGGTAAGAGCTACGAAGGCGATGAAAATGATGCGAACAATGACTAGATCCACAGAGGGACCTCCCTCGGGGACTTCGCATAAAACGAACCAATCCCCGCGCCAGCTGCCATCGCGAGCACTATTGTGGCAACCAGCGATTTAAAAACGGAGCCTATGAATATGTATGAAACGTTGCTCCGTTCCCGGCCGGTGCCCCCAGCCGGGTGGTACTACAAATATTTACACGGTGAGTATATACCCGCCGTGGAGAGGCAGCATCCCGAAAAGCCGTGTCCCGCGCCCTGCGCTACACTTTCTTCATGAAGGCTCTCGTTCTAACAAAGTTTGGCGGCCCGGATGGTCTTGAAGTTCAACAAATGCCGGACCCTGCGGCCGCGGAAGGCCAGACCCTGGTAGAGGTACAGGCTGGAGGCCTAAACTTCGCCGACGTCATGACCCTGGAAGGTGGGTATCCCGGCGTACCGAAGCCGCCGCTTATCGTTGGACGGGAGTTTGCTGGTTCCGAGAAAGCTTCCAGGCGTCGCGTCATGGGATACACGCAGTGGGGTGCGTTTGCCCAAGTAGCATCGGTGCGGCCCCAAATGTTGTGGCCAGTTCCGGATCGTTGGTCGTCCGAAGAAGCGGCTGCTTTTCCCGTTAACTTTTTGACTGCATACTTCGCGTATTGGAAAGCCGGTTTGACCGAAAAGAGTGCCGGCACACGAGTGCTGATCCACGCTGCGGCGGGTGGAGTTGGGACAGCGGCGGTTCAGATCGGCAAGATTCTCGGCGTCGAAACTTACGGCACCTCTTCATCCGAAGAAAAGCTTGCTCGCGCGAGTGAGTTGGGCTTGCAACATGGCATCAATTACAAGCAGAAAGACTACGAAGACGCGATCCGTGAAATGACGAATGGCGAAGGCGTGGACGCCGTGCTCGAGATGTTGGGGGGCGAACACACGGCCAAGAGTGTTCGGTGCCTGCGCGAGTTCGGTCGAGTCATCGTGTATGGCTCCGCCACAGGAGAGAAGGGAACTCTCGATCCGCGAATTTTGTATGCGCGTGGCACGAGTGTGCATGGGTTGTGGCTGACGCAACTCGCGAATAACCGGTCTGTAATGGAGTCAGGTTGGAAACAACTCTCCGAGTGGATTGAGCGTGATTTGCTTCGTCCGGTGATCGGGGAAGTGTTCCCGCTCGAGAAAGCGCGTGAGGCGTACCTGCGCCTGCGCGAAGGCAAGAACGTTGGCAAATTAGTTCTGAAAGTATCTTAGTTTTCGGCCGGTTTTCAGCCTATTTTTTGGGCCGACTCAGGCCTCTAGACACAACAAATTCAGATTGATTGAGCGGACGTGAGCCTTGGTTTGCTGCTAACGTTGGGCAGGTTTTTGCGTCCAAGGCAGTGTTCGCGATGATCAAGATTTTTTCGGGAACTTCTACAGAACTCGAAACGTATCTTCACGCGATGTGGGGTCGGGAAGAAACCGTCCCGTCTTAGAGATTCTGAAGAATTGCGGGGTTGAGGGACTGTCTCACGCTCGGTTTGGCGGCCCAGAGTGAGCACAGCCCCTGCCGAAGGACACAAGCGTTTGACGCTCGCGCCCTTTCTGCGTAACCCCGACGGCACGATTGTAGGCCATTCTCGTGGAAACGCAAGACGTTCCGCGAAAATGGTTAGACGGGCCGCCCAGATTCCGATTCTCGACGGTGTTTCGGGAAAGAGAGAAGGAGCATCATGAAGTTTTCGCAACTTGCAAAGACGATGGTCCTGGGGCTGGCTTTAGTGCTGGCAACTAGTGCATTCGCAGCGAACAAAGGCTCGTTGAAAGTTCAGGAGCCGATCACCGTAAGTGGGCAGCAGATTCCCGCCGGTGACTACAAAGTCTCGTGGGATGGCACAGGCTCAAACGTAGAGGTCAGCATCCTGCAGGGCAGCAAGGTCGTTGCCAAGACGACAGGTCGCGTTGTTGATCTGAACCAGTCTTCGCAGTATGACTCTGCCGTGGTGAAGAAGAATTCTGACGGCAGCCGCACCCTGGCCGAGATCCGATTTAGCGGAAAGAAGCAAGCCCTCGCGATCGGTGAAGCTGCAGCGAAGATGGACGCACAAGAAAGTTCAACGAAGTAGAGTGCCGCAAGCATTAGAAAAGGGAGAGCCCTTGGCTCTCCCCTTTGTTTTTTCTTAGCCTCGTATGAGGCTAGCTGCGGGCGTGGCTAGTTGCCAGCCAGAACGTCGTAGTTGTAGTTAACCAAAGCCCGCTTGGGCGCCGTCTGCACGCCTTTTAGAGTTACTTTCTGTTCAATCGTAGTATTGCCCGCGATACGCGCACGTCCGAGCGGCACCACACGACCGTCCGGGAGTTCGATGTAGATTGGAACCAACATGCGGAAAGTTTCGTCAACCCCCGATTGGGTCACCTTGAAACCAAATATGACA